>C688J18823_10003302_pt1 | contig 10200 bp, 8 predicted proteins | sample HopSoiMetagenom1_FD_18823 | JGI IMG/M metagenome (IMG submission 18823) | reverse complement strand
GGGGTACGATGGTCAAGCTTGATCGCCGCTTTGTCGAAGCCGACCTCAAGATAGCAACCGGCCTCGTTGAGCCGCATTTTATGGCCGGTTATTCCGGCGGACGCAAGGTCATCGCCCCGGGTGTGGCACATCGGGACACCATAACGACGTTCCACAGCGCTCGCTTCATGGCTCATCCGAAGGCTGACAACTGCATTCTGGAAGGCAACCCGCTGCACGAGGAACAGCTTGAGATCGTACGCATGCTGGGCCATGTGCTTGCAGTCAACACGGTGATCGATGAGCATCGCCGGTTGTCGTTCGTGAACTACGGGGAGATTCTTGCCAGCCACCTGCAGGCAGTTAGCTTCACGCAGCGCTATGCGCGCGTTCCGGTTGACCGCCGCTTCAAAACTGTGGTCACCAGCGCCGCCGGCTATCCTCTGGACAAGACGTATTACCAGACCGTCAAAGGAATGGTCGGTCCGGTAGATATCCTGGAGCCTGGCGGCAATCTTGTGGTCGTATCCGAATGTTCGGAGGGGCTCGGCTCGGAAGAATATGCGGATGCGCAAAGGCGCTTGATCGGGCTAGGCGCTGAAGGGTTTTTCGCCGACATCAGTCGCAAGCAGTTTGCCGACATTGACGAGTGGCAGACGCAGATGCAATTGAAGCCCATGAAAGCCGGGGCGGTTCACCTGTATAGCGGCGGCTTGCCGCAAGCCCACCGGGCACTCACCGGGGTAAGCCTGATCGATTCAGTGGAAGCAACGTTGCAGCAGTGCATGCAACGCAACGGCGAACACGCGCTTGCCATCATTCCCGAAGGGCCGTATGTCGTGCCCTATTACCAGCCCGCCTGAGGAGCTCAACATGATCGAAGACCGAGTACAAGTAAACATTGCGGGTGGACTCGATGTTGCCCTGCCGCGCATGGTGAATGTCCGGCAAAAATTCGACTCTGCACACCTCGGCGATATTCCGGCAACGGTAACCAGGGAATTCCGGCGTCCGGAAGTGCGTGCGCAAATCAAGTCTGGCCAGATCGTCGCCGTGGGTTGCGGAAGCCGCGGCATTGCCAACATCGCCATGATTACGAAGTGCGTCATTCGCGAGCTGCAGAGCCTTGGCGCCAAACCGTTTATCTTTCCTGCCATGGGCAGCCATGGCGCCGCGACTGCGGAAGGCCAGAAGAAAGTCCTGGAAGGCTACGGAATTTCCGAAGCGACCATGGGCGTGCCAGTAAAAGCCACCATGGATACCGTCGTTGTGGGCAATCTCGACGACGGGACGCCCGTGCATATGGATCGGTTTGCGGCCGAAGCGGAAGGCATTGTGGTGATCAACCGCATCAAACCGCACACGGCGTTTCGCGGAGCAACTGAGAGCGGCGTAACCAAGATGCTGTCGATTGGTATCGGCAAGATTAACGGCGCTGCCACCTATCATCAGCATGGCATGGATACGTTCCCGGTACTGCTTCCGCAAGTGCGTGATGTCAATCTAGCCCAGCGCAATGTCCTGCTTGGCGTCGGCATCGTGGAAAATGCGCATGATCAAACGGCAATCATAGAAATCATGCCGGCCGCGCAGATTGCCACGCGGGAACCGGTGTTGCAGGAACTCGCCAAGCGGCAAATGCCGCAACTGTATTTCGATGAAATAGACGTTCTGGTCATCGACGAAATGGGGAAAAACATCAGCGGCGCGGGCTTCGATCCCAATATTACCGGCCGCAATCGCCGCTTTGTGAAATGGAATTTCGGCCCGAAGGTCAAGAAAATCGTTGTGCTTGGCCTGACGCCCGCAACGCATGGCAACGCGACCGGGATGGGCGGCGCGGATATCATCACCATGAGGCTATTCAGGGAAATTGATATTCCATCGACTTACGCAAACATCATCACGTCCATGAATCTGGATGGTGGGGCCATCCCGATCGTCATGAACACCGAGCGCGAGGCCATCCAACTTGCGGTCAAGACCGTCGTGCGGGTTAAACCTGAAAACTGCCGTATCGTGCGCATTGCCAATACCCTGGAGATGGCGCAAATCCAGGTCTCCGAGCCCATGCTTGCCGAAGTGCGGGCCAGGCCCGAGCAGTTTCAGATCGCCTCTCCAGCTGCTGCATTCGCGTTCGACAGCGAGGGGCGCCTTGCTCCGCTGCCATCGGCACATGAAGCATCAGCCCTCGCGATGGCTTCGCGTTAGTCACAGTGCGCTAAAACAAAACTTTCAAAAACCCTGCTGCGGCAGGGTTTTCGTTTAATGGATTAGAGAAAAGGAATGGCGAAACAACTTCGTGTCGGCTTTGCCGGCGCTGGCGCCATCAGCCAATATCATTTGGTCGGATGGTCGACGATGGCTGATGCGTCCGTCGTTGCCATTTGCGACATCGATGAAAGCAAGGCACGGTCCAAAGCGCAGGCGTTTGGAATTCCGAAGGTCTACACCGACTTCGGAAAAATGATCGCGAGCGAGAACCTAGACGCCGTCGATATCGTCACGCCAGTCGGAACTCATGCGCCGCTGACCCGGCTCGCGGCCGATGCCGGATTGCATGTGTGCTGCCAGAAACCACTGACGCCGACGGTACGCGAAGCAGAGGCGCTCATCAGCTACGTAGGTGAGCGCGTGCGTTTCATGGTGCACGAGAATTACCGCTTTCGACCGCATTACCTGATGATTCGCGAATGGCTGCAGCAGGGCCGCATCGGCGAAATCAAGCAGGCGCGCATGACCGTGCGCTGTCAGGGCATGCTGCCAGTGGGTGATGTGCAGCCGTTCCTGCTGAATCGCCAGCCATACCTCAAGGATTTCGCGCGTCTGCTGATTTTTGAAGTACTGATACACAATCTCGATGTAATGCGCGTACTGCTGGGGCCGCTCGAAGTAGTCGCCGCGCAGACGGCGAAAGTGAACCCTGAACTCGCGGGAGAAGATGCGGCAGTCGTGCTGCTGAAAGGCAACGGGGGAGTCACTGCAGTTCTGGACGGCAATATCTCGGCTCCGGGGTACGGTCCACTGCCGGTCGATCGCCTTGAAATCATGGGTACGCGCGGTACTTTGCTGTTCGATCGGGACCGCCTCGCGATGGTTGGATCGGACGAACCACCGGTCGTATTCGACCTGGTAAAAAATTACCAGGCTTGCTTCAGCCGAGCCGTGGCCGAGTTCGTGCAGGGCCTGCTGGAGAACAAACCGTTTGCCATGGATCGCCTGGACAATCTCGAGACGCTGAAATTAATGGAACAGAGCTACATTGCGGCCGGTATCAGGATCTGATGCGGACGCCTTAGGCCCGTTCCACCAGCAATGCGATGCCCTGGCCGACGCCGATGCACATCGTCGCCAGTGCGCGGCGCGATCCGCGCTCATGCATCTCATGAACCGCGGTTGCCACCAACCGTGCCCCGCTCATGCCGAGCGGATGTCCCAGCGCAATGGCACCGCCATTTGGATTCACGCGTGGGTCGTCGTCAGCAATCCCGAGTTGATTCAACACCGCGACGCCCTGGGCAGCGAACGCTTCGTTCAACTCGATGACATCGACCTGATCAAGCTTTACGCCCGTTCTGGCGAGCAATTTTTGCGTCGCCGGCACCGGCCCCATTCCCATGATACGAGGCGCACACCCGGCGGTTGCGACGCCGATTACCCGCGCGAGCGGTGTGAGGCCATGGCGGACAGCCGTGGCCTCGCTTGCGAGAATCAATGCACACGCGCCNTCNTTGACGCCGGATGCATTACCGGGCGTGACGGTGCCATCGGCCTTCACCACGCCCTTCAGTTTCGACAACGCGTCCAGANTGGTNTCGCGCGGATGNTCNTCGCGCGAAACCAATACCNGATCGGCTNTTNTTGCCGGAACCTTTACCGCGACGATTTCNTTTGCCAGCCGGCCGNTANTCTGCGCGGCCAGNGCCTTTTGCTGCGAGTGCAGCGCAAAGGCGTCCTGCCTGGCGCGGCTGATGNCGAATTCTGCCGCGACNTTCTCCGCCGTTTCCGGCATGGCATCGGTCCCGTATAACTGCTTCATCAACGGATTGACGAAACGCCAGCCAATGGTCGTGTCATACACGGCATTGGTCCGGGAAAATGCACTGTCGGCTTTTGGCATGACGAACGGTGCGCGCGACATGCTTTCCACACCGCCCGCGATAACCAGCGAAGCTTCACCGGCCTTGATTGCGCGAGCGGCAATACCGACTGCGTCCATGCCCGAGCCGCACAAACGGTTGATCGTGCTCCCGGGCACTTCCTTCGGCAGTCCTGCCAGCAGCAATGCCATGCGTGCAACGTTGCGATTGTCTTCGCCCGCCTGATTGGCGCAGCCGTATACCACGTCGTCCACTGCACCCCAGTCCACTGATTTATGGCGCGCCATGAGTTCGCGCAGCGGAACCGCCGCGAGATCATCGGCTCGTACCGAAGACAGTGCCCCGCCATAGCGGCCGATTGGCGTGCGCAGCGCGGCACAGATAAAAGCTTCTGTCATGTCTGTCTCCGTTTTGCCTAAACGATGAGTTGGATGTGCAAGCGTAAATTACCAATCGACGATGGTGCCGTCGTCCAATACGGCATGGCCGGCGTGCATGATTTCCTGCTTGAACGGATGCCGTGCAATGGCTTTTTCGTCGACTTCGACGCCCAGGCCCGGCTGGTCCGGAATCTGCCAGAAGCCGTCCTGCATGCGAATCGGTCCGCGCACCACCTCGTGATACCACGGCACTGCACCGGACATTTCTTCCTGGATCACAAAGTTCGGCGTCGCGATGTCGAAATGCAACGCCGCGACCCCGGCCAGCGGACCGAGCGGATTATGTGGCGCGATACCGATCCCCGCCGTGTCAGCCATGGCCGCAATCTTGCGCGCTTCGGTGAAGCCGCCAACGTGGCACAAATCGGGCTGCGCAATATTGATCGCGCGTAAGCGGAACAAGTCGTCGAACTCGCGCCGGTCCACCAGGCGCTCTCCGGCCGCAATCGGCACCGGCGACTTGTCGAGGATCTGCTTCATGCCGGGCGCATCGCCAGGCTGAATTGGTTCTTCGACGAACAAGGGACGGGAGGGGGCCAGCGCATGGATATATTGCAAGGCCGCGCTGCTTGACGCGGGACGGCCGTGGAAATCAATCATGATCTCGATTTCATTGCCGACGGCCTCGCGCAACTTCTGCATCATGCCGCCCACGTGATCCTGCTGCTTTGGCGAAGCCGTGAAGTGCGTGTACGGGATGAACACGACCTTCAGCGCACGGTATCCCTTCTCGATGACCTGCAGGCCGCGCTCGACCACCGCGCCGTGATCCATGCTTTCATATACCGAGGTCATGTCGCCGAAGCCAAGGTGGGTGTACACCTTGATCTTGTCGTGAGTTTTGCCGCCAAGCAGGCGCCAGACCGGAACATTGAGTGTCTTGCCCAAGATGTCCCATAGCGCCATTTCAATGCCGCTGACTGCCGTGTTGCCAATCACGCCAAGGCGCCAGAACGAGTGCTTGAACATAACGCGCACGGCTTGCTCGATGTCGCGCGGATCGCGCCCAATCAACAGCGGCTCCAGGTCCTGAACCGCACCCACCACGCCACGTGTCTTCCACTCCAGCGTCGCCTCGCCCCATCCCACCAGCCCGGGCTGGTCGGTTTCGACACGCACGAATACCCAGTTGCGCATCTCTGCATTGCAGACTGCAGTCTTGATCCCGGTTATTTTCATTGTTCTCCTCCAAAGACGCGAGATTAAAGCCAAGACTCGCGTGAAGCCAGCACGGCGGTTCGGGCATAATCGGGCACGCATACAATGTTTCCGGAGAATACCGTTGGCGCAGTCGATGGGCCCATTCGATTACATCATTGTCGGCGCCGGCTCCGCCGGCTGCCTGCTTGCCAATCGCCTGAGCGCCAATCCGAACATTCGCGTATTGCTGCTGGAAGCCGGCGGCAAGGACGATTATTTCTGGATCCATGTTCCGGTCGGATATCTTTATACGATCGCCAATCCGAGGACCGACTGGTGCTACAAGACCGATCCGGATCCAGGCCTGAATGGCCGCTCCATCGGCTATGCGCGCGGCAAGGTGCTGGGCGGCTGTTCGTCTATCAATGCCATGATCTACATGCGCGGACAGAAAAGCGACTACGACCATTGGGCCTCTCTGGGAAACAAGGGCTGGTCGTGGGACGAGGTGCTGCCGTACTTCCTGCGCACCGAGGACTATGCCCACGGTGCCAGCGAATTCCACGGTGCCGGCGGGGAGCTGCGGGTCGAAGAGCGGCGCGTGCACTGGGAAATCCTGGATGCATGGCGCGACGCCGCGGCCGAATGCGGCATTCCGAAAATCGACGAGTTCAATCGCGGCGACAATTTCGGCAATGCCTATTTCCAGATGAACCAGAAGCGCGGCGTGCGCTGGAGCAACACCAAAGCATTTCTGCGCCCGGTCATGCATCGTCCAAACCTTACGGTCGTCACCAACGCCCACGTGGAACGCATCGTTCTGCAGAATATGGGCATGCTCAGGCGCGCCACCGGCGTCGAGTTCCGCCTCGGCCCGCGCGGCAAGCAACTCGCACAGGCACGTCGGGAGGTCATCCTGTCGGCAGGCGCGATCGGTTCGCCTCAGATCCTGCAGCTATCGGGCGTCGGCCCCGCGGCCCTGCTCAAGGAACATGGCATCGAGGTGGAGCACAACCTGCCGGGCGTGGGAGAGAACCTGCATGACCATCTGCAGGTACGCATAATCTACAAGGTGAAAAACGTCGGCACGCTGAACGAACGCGCGAACAGTCTGTTCGGCAAGGCGGCGATGGGACTGGAGTACATGCTCTACCGCACCGGCCCATTGACAATGCCGCCTTCGCAATTGGGCGCCTTTGCCAAAAGCGATCCGTCGCAACCCTCGGCCAACATCGAATGGCACGTGCAACCGTTATCGCTCGACAAGTTCGGCTCGCCCCTGCACGCTTTTCCGGCCATAACGCCCTCGGTGTGCAATCTGCGTCCCACCAGCCGTGGGCGAGTGCGCATCCGCAGCGCCGACCCGTACCAGCATCCGTCGATCGACCTGCGTTACCTGTCCACACCGGAAGACCGCAAGGTCGCGGTGGATTCCATCCGCATGACGCGCCGGATCATGAAGGCGAAGGCACTGGAGAAATACCGGCCGGAAGAATTCCTGCCCGGGCTGGACATCGACAGCGACGAGCAGCTTTACCGTGCGGCTGGCGAGCTCGGCACGACGATTTTCCATCCGGTCGGCACTTGCAGGATGGGACGCGACTCCCTGGCCGTTGTTGACGAACGGCTCAAGGTCCGCGACATGGCGGGCCTGCGCGTGATCGACGCCTCCGTGATGCCGCGCATTACGTCGGGCAACACCAACGCGCCGACGACGATGATTGCCGAGAAAGGCGCCGAAATGGTGCTCGCCGACTGGAAGGCCTGATACGAACCAACGACGGAGAACCTGCATGCCCGCTTACCTGATATCGCAGATTGAAGTACACGACCGAAAAGGTTATGAGGAATACCGCAAGCTGGTCGGCGCATCGCTAGCCAAATACGGCGGAAAGTTTATCGTCCGTGGCGGCAACATCGATGTCCTGGAAGGAAACTGGACACCAAAGCGAATCGTCGTCTGCGAATTTGAAAGCGCCGCGCGCGCTCGCGAGTGGTATTACTCGGCGGAGTACAAACCCGCCATGGACGTCCGCCAGAAGACCGCGCGGGCCCAAATCATCGTCGTCGACGGGCTTTGAGCGCCGGCCAGGCGTCGTGACGCGGCGCCGGTAAACGCTTCAGCCAGCGCCGCGTGGAATACTCAAGGTCGCTTCCAACCCGCCGCGAGCGAGATTGCGCAAGCGCACCGACCCGCCGTGGGCTTGCGCAATGTTGCGCGCGATTGAAAGTCCGAGCCCGCTGCCGCCGGTATTGCGATTGCGCGAACCTTCGACGCGATAGAAAGGTTCGAATACCTTTTCAATGTCGGAATCCGGGATCCCGGGACCTTCATCCCGGATCGCGATGTGCAGCGCGCCGCCTTCTTCGCGTAGCGTGATGTCGGCGCGCTTTCCATACGCCAGCGCGTTGTCCAGCAGATTCTGCAAACAACGCTTGAGCGCCTGCGCCCTGCCCATGACGGGATTGCTTGCATCCCCGGAAACGGTCACCGTGTGTCCGGCTTCCTGTGCATCATCCTTCAGGCTGGACAGCAGGGCGCTAACGTCAATCGGCTGGAGCGCCTCCGTGCCTTCCGACAATCCGCGCATATAGTCCAAGGTCGAGCCCACCATCTGCTGCAATTCATCAAGATCCTTGGTGAATTTCATCTTGATATGCGCATCGTCCAGCATTTCCGAACGCAGGCGCATGCGCGTCAGCGGCGTCTTCAGGTCGTGCGACATTGCTGCCAGTACCTTGATGCGCGTATCCACATAGCGCTTGAGCCGGTCCTGCATGACGTTCAGTGCGCGCGATGCGCGCACCAGCTCATTGGTGCCCGTTTCTGGCAAAGGCGGCCGCTCGATATTGCGGCCGAGATCTTCGGCCGCGCTGGCAAGCATCGACAACGGCCGGGTGACCAGGCGTACGGCGAAGAAGCACAAGATCACCATCACGCTGTCGACGATCGCCAGGTTGCGAAACATCCGGGTCATCCACAATGTCGTTCTCGGCGGGTCGATGCTCTCAACAGTGATCCATATCCCATCAGCCAGCAAAACTGCGGCGTACATGCGTACACCGGGGCGCTCGCCGAATTCGCGCGCGTACCAGGATTGCGGATTGAGGTAGACCGGGCGCGCATCGATTAGCTTGAAGCCGGTGCCTGGCTGCAACGCCAGTGCTAAGGCGTCGCGCGCGGTCAGCATGAGTTCCGATTCTTCGGACGTCGCGGCGTCGGAGCCCGCGGGCTTGCCGTAGGTCACCTTCAGGGTGTCGCTCGACATCGCCTGCATGATGCGGCTGCGTTCCACGGGACTCGCTGCCATCAACGCTCGCACCACGTCCCCTATTCGCGTAGCGGCCTGATTCGCACCGGAGCGGAACACCAACGCGCTGCGGTCGGAGATCGCTATCGCCGTGGTAATCAGCTGGATGGCCAGAAAGCCGCCCGCCAGAATCAGCACGATGCGCCCGAACAATGACCGCGGCAGCAGTCTCATGGCGTTGCTTCCACGCGTGTCGCCAGAACGTAGCCCTTGCCGCGGACGGTCTTGATGATTTCTGGCTCGCGTGCCTGCTCGCGCAGACGTTCGCGCAACCGGCTTACCTGCATATCCAGGGTACGATCGAGCGGATCGGCATCGCGACCGTAGGTGAAATTGGCAAGTTGATCGCGCGAGAGAACGATATTTGGATTTTGCAGAAAAATGAGCAACAGCCGGTATTCCGCCCCCGACAAGGGTACCACGACACCATCCGGTGCACACAGGTTGCGCGCGCGCGTATCCAGTCGCCATCCCTGAAAAGCAAACGTTTCGGGTACGTTTACCTCGGTATCTGCGGGCAGTGATTTCGCGCGGCGGAGGATACTGCGAATGCGAGCCAGCAATTCACGCGGGTCGAATGGCTTGGGAAGATAATCGTCAGCTCCCATTTCCAGCCCGAGTATCCGGTCGACTGCTTCGCCGCGAGCGGTCAGCATCAAAACCGGCACCTGGGAACGCTGTCGCAACTGGCGGCACAGCGCCAGGCCGTCTTCACCCGGAAGCATCAGATCCAGGACCACCATGCTTACCGGTTTGGCAGCCAGCGCTTCCCACATGGTTTTGCCATCGCCAACGGCTAGGGCATCGAATCCGTTCTTGCGCAAATACGCCTCCAGCAGCGACTGGATGTCTTCGTCATCGTCAACTATCAGTACACGATCTCGCATGGTTGTCCTTATACCTCCGACCGAAACCAATTGGCAGAAGTTTTGTCACTTACTGTAACCCTGGCGCGGCATCGGACATTTCGTTACACACCCGAGGGGGCTATGACATACAGTTGTTCGCGCTCGAAAAATCACGCTTAAGCCCTGCCTTGAATCACAACTGATGAGCAACGCGCTTCCTTCGGCCACGCAAGACGATGTGGTTACTCCGCCGCGCCGGCCGCGCGCGCGCGCAGCATGGTGGCGAGGCGGATGGGTCTGGCTGATCGTGGTTTGCATTCTGGCCGGCGCCGCCTATTTCGTGTTTGCCAAAACCGATGGCGGCAAGCAGGCGGGGCAACCG
>C688J18823_10003300_pt1 | contig 10203 bp, 7 predicted proteins | sample HopSoiMetagenom1_FD_18823 | JGI IMG/M metagenome (IMG submission 18823) | reverse complement strand
GCTCGCCAGCCACGGCGTCCCGGTAGTGGTCGACCCGTTCAGCGCGCCGTACCTGACCGGCACCGAGATCGACTGGGTCGAGGGCCTGCAGGCCGGCTTCGCGATCAACAACCCGAACGTCTCCGGCTCGTGCGGCTGCGGCCACTCCTTCCAGGTGGAAGAGGGCGGCGAAGCGCCCGAGGGCGCCGGCGGCTGCGGCTCCGCCTGCGGCTAGCGGCTGAACCGGACTAGGGCTTTTGTCCGCGGCTGACCGCGACGGACACTTTCGTGCCGGCTCCGTGGACGGTTCCGCCAGCAGGATGCTGCGACAGCACGCGACCGCGAGCGACCCGGCGCGAGTAGGCGTGGCCGATCCGGCCGAGCCGGCAATGGTTGCGTCGAAGTGCTGAGCGGGCGGCAGTGAGCGTCTTGTTCTTCAGACGAGGCACGACGCACGCGGGCACGAATGACGACTTCTCGAAGCTCGCCGTGACTGACGCGCTCTGATCGGCGGCAAGCCGGCAGGTCGCGTCGCTGCCGTACGACACGCACATCCCGCCCCAATGCGCGAAGCGCCACCCAGTGAGTGCGGCGGCGGTGAGCTCTACCGTGCCGTACTGCGCCACCCGCAGATCACATGAGCTCTGCGACCCGCAGGTGAAGCCGTCGGGACCGGTGACCGCGCCTCCAGCCCCCGTGGCCACGTGCAGCACGACAGTCGGCGGAGGTGGCGGAGGTGGCGGAGGTGGCGGCGGAGGAGGCGGAGGCGGCGGCGGGTTGCCGAAGGTGGCTCCGACCGTCGTGTTGAGCGATGGCATCGAGAACGTACACAGCAGGGCGGATCCGGAACACGGTCCGTTCCAGCCGAACAGGAAGCTCTCGAGTGCCGGCACACCGGTGAGCGTCACGGCGGTCCCGGGCTGAACGTCGGCCGAGCAGATCCACCCGCAGAAGATGCCCTGGTCGGGGCCGTAGACGGTGCCATAGCCGGTGCCTCCACGCACGGCGGTGAGTCGAGGTTCGTGGCTCGTGGGTGTTCCGTCGAATTGCGCCGAGATGTCGATCAGATTGTCGACATACCGTGTGCAGGGGTTGCTTGACCCACAGTTCTGCCACCCGGTGAACGTCGAGCCCGGATCGGCAGTCGCTGTCGCCGTGACCCAGGTGTTGCTGTAGTCGAAGATGCACTCGCTGTAGCAGACGTGATCGCCTGGTGTGATCGAGACCGATCCACTGCCGGAACCGAGGAAGTTGACATGCAGATAGCCGTGGGTTCCGAAGACGTGGTTGTCTCCGACGGCGGGTCCGCACTCGTTCGACGCTTCGATATGAAAGCCGTAGCCGAACGCCGGCGCGACCGGGACCCAATCGACGTGAACCGCGTCTGCGCCGGTGCTGGCTCCGAGTTGCCGGGTGGGCGTCGTGTTCTCGGACCCCCAGTGGAACTGCCAACTCGTAGCGTGGCCGTTCGGATCGACCGTGCCATCGAGCGTGACCGAGAAAAAGGTGATGTTGCTTGCCTGGCCGGTTGTGACGATTGGCGGTCCGTCTCCCGGCGCCCCGGAGCACGTCTGAGCGGCCGGCGCAACGCGGGCCGTTGCGATCCCGGTCCCGAGAAGGCTGCCAGCCGTGGCGAGGATCAGAACGGCTACGACCAGGTATGAGCGCGACATTGCTGCCCGGTGGAGTATGCGGACCCGCGGCCGCATTTGTCGTTAAGAAGCAGTGTTAGTCCCGGTGTCAACCGGGATCAACACGACCGCTGGGTGCCTTGACGACTGCGGCCCAGGCCGCTTACTAGTCAGCTATTCAACCGCCGCCGAGGCGGCAGTCTGGCGCTCGAGCCCTGCCCTGCTGAACAGGTGCCCGGCGCCCGCGCCTACGCCGTAGCCGATCACGGCGGCGGCGATCGCACCACCGGTGCCCGGCTTGGTCGTCATGTCCCAGACGACGCCGAGCACGAGCCCGGTCGAGCTGAACTCGATCACCCAGAGGCCCCAGTAACGGGTCATCCGCCTGGCCTCGTCACCGAGCGGGCCAGGCCCGTTGGCGCGGAGCGCCTGCTCGAGCTTNTTGCCCGAACGCTCGGCGATCAGCGGCCCCTGCAACCCGAGCACGACGAGCGCCACGATCCCGACCACGATCCAGCCGGTGCTCCACGTCCAGACGTCACTCGTCATGTACGCGCCCGAAGCGAAGAGGCCCAGGATCGCGATCCCGAAGAGGCGGCCGATCTTCCCCGCCACTCGTCCCCACGGGATCGCGTCGCTCAGCTCGGCGGCGCCGCGAAGCTGGAAGAGACACACGATCAGGACCGAAGCCGCGCCGACCCCGACGAACAGCGACAGCAGATGGATGTAGAGAACGACGTGGTAGGTGTCCAAGGCGGGCCCTTCTCAGCGGTAGACAGTTGACGAGGCCAGGGTACGACACCGGTCGGAGACGTTCAACGGGGCGCCGTTAGCATTGGCGGCCGTGAGCGACGTCGTCGACATCACCATCCTCGGGGCCGGTCCGGCCGGGCTTGCGGCCGCGTACTACGCCGGCCACCGTGACGCCTCGGTGCGGATCATCGAGAGCCTCGAGCAGCTCGGCGGCCAGGTGGCCGCGGTCTACCCGGAGAAGCACGTCTACGACGTCGCCGGCCACCCGAGGATCCAGGGCACCAAGCTGGTCGAGCTGTGCGCGGAGCAGGGTCTGCAGTACGGGCCGCAGGTGCACCTCGGCGAGGAGGTGCAGACGCTCGAGCGCCTCTCGCAGGACGGCGAGGAGCTGCTCGCGATCGGCACCGACAAGGGCGGGCCGTACCTGACGCGGGCGCTGATCATCACCGCCGGCCACGGCGCCTTCGAGCCGCGCAAGCTGGGGATCGAGGGGATCGAGGATTGGGAGGGCCGCGGCGTGCACTACTTCGTGCGCGAGAAAGACGTCTTCCGCGACCGCACCTGCGTGATCGTCGGCGGCGGCGACTCCGCGCTCGACTGGACGCTCGGGCTGCAGGACACGGCCAGGGCGCCGATCGGGCTCGTCCACCGGCGCGACAACTTCCGGGCGCTCGAGTCTTCGGTCAGCCAGGCGAAGGCGCTCGAGGGCGAAGGTCGCGTGCGCTTCTTCACGCCCTGCGAGGTGCGCGAGCTGCACGGCGACGGCTCCCTGGAGTCGGTCTCGATCGAGAACACGAAGACCGGCGAGGTCGAGCAGGTCCCGTGCGAGGCGCTGATCACGCTGCTCGGCTTCCACTCCCATCTCGGCGCGATCGCCGACTGGGGGCTCGAGCTCCACGGCAAGCGGCAGATCCTGATCGACGCGACCACCTGTGAGACGACGCTCCCGGGCATTTACGCCGCCGGCGACGTCGCGGGCTACGAAGGCAAGATCACGCTGATCACGATCGGCATGGGCGAGGCGGCGATCGCCGCGAACAACGCCGTCGCGCGCATTCGTGGCGAGAAGGTCCAGCCGAAGTACTCGACCGACTAGGGCCGTCCCTCAAACGAGGGTCATCGCTTGCTGGAGTAGGCCGATCCTCGTAGAGATGGCCTCCCTTCGGATCGAGTGCCTGCGCTGCGGCGACGTCCGCGTCCTGCACCCCGACTCGCATCACCGGCTGGACGGCGGCGAGTGCACTCGCTGCGCCTATGTCGGCTGGGCCGCGTCCTACGAGCTGGACGAGACGGCGCGTCACCGGCTGCGCAAGCGCCCGCTCGAGCGGCGCAGGCTCTACGCCGCCTGATTACATTCGGGGCATGGCCACCGAGGCACGCGAAGAGCTGTGGGGCGGCGAGACGCGCAAGGCCGTCGAGAACTTCCCCGTCTCCGGTGAGCCGATCCCCGCGCCGGTCGCGCGCTGGCTCGGCCGCATCAAGGCCGCCGCCGCGCGCGTGAACGCCGAGCTCGGCCTGCTCGACGCCGACAAGGGCGAGCGGATCGCCGCGGCGGGCGACCGGATCGCGAACGGCGAGCTCGACGACCAGTTCCCGATCGACGTCTTCCAGACCGGCTCGGGCACCTCCTCGAACATGAACGCCAACGAGGTGATCGCGAGCCTCGCCGGCGAGGACGTGCACGCCAACGACGACGTGAACATGGGCCAGTCGTCGAACGACGTCTTCCCGACCGCCGTCCACCTCGCCGCGCTCGCCGAGCTGACGAACGACCTGCTGCCGGCGCTCGACGGGCTCGCCGCCTCGCTCGAGGCCAAGGCGCAGGAGTTCGGGGACGTCGTCAAGTCGGGCCGGACGCACTGGATGGACGCGGTGCCCGTGACCCTCGGCCAGGAGTTCGGCGGCTACGCGGCGCAGGTTCGCGAGGGCGCCGCGCGCGTGCGCGACACGCTGCCGCGGCTCGGCAAGGTCCCGCTTGGCGGCACCGCCGTCGGCACCGGGCTGAACACGCACCCCGAGTTCGCCTCGCGCGTGCGCGCGCGACTGCAAGAAGAGACCGGCCTCGAGATCTCGCCGCCGGCCGACCCGTTCGAGTCGCAGGCGGCGCGCGACGGGATCGTCGAGGCGAGCGGCGCGCTCAAGGTGGTCGCCGTCTCGTTGACGAAGATCGCGAACGACATCCGCTTCATGGGCTCGGGCCCGCGCGCGGGCCTCGCCGAGATCGCCCTGCCGGAGCTGCAGAAGGGCAGCTCGATCATGCCCGGCAAGGTCAACCCGGTGATCCCTGAGGTCGTGACACAGGTGGCCGCGCAGGTGATCGGCAACGACCAGGCGATCACGGTCGGCGGCCTCCAGGGGCACTTCGAGCTGAACGTGTTCGTGCCGCTGCTGGCCCGGAACCTGCTCGACTCGATCAAGCTGCTCGCGAGCGCCTCGCGCCTGTTCGCGGAAAAGTGCGTCGACGGGATCGAGGCCAACCGCGAGAACTGCGAGCGCTACGCCGAGCTGACGCTCTCCGCCGCGACCGCGCTCAACCCGTACATCGGCTACGACAAGGCCGCCGAGATCGTCAAGGAAGCGGCGAGCTCGGGCCGGTCGCTGCGCGAGGTCGCGCGGGACGCGGGAGTCGACGACGCCACGCTCGACGAGGCGCTCGACTACCGCAAGATGGCCAAGCCGCACGACTAGGACGAGCTGCCCGGCCGCAGCGCGGGCGGGCATGCACGTTGCGGGAGCTTCAGCCTCGCGGCGTCTCCGCTCGAGCCGCGCGCGACGACCGACACGTCGCCGAGGCACGGGTCGCGACGCGGACGTCGAACTGTGAACCCGCCGGCCGAGCTCGCGCGAGCGTGGCGCGTCGTGTGCCGGCCGGCCGCCGAGAACGTGACGCGCACGGACTCCCCGGACGCGAAGTCGGTTCCACGGACGCCGGCGCGTACGACGCTGAGTGCGGGCTTCGAGCTCGACGCGGCTCCCGACCCACCGCACGCCGTCGCCGCAACGACGAGCGCGATCGCGGCTGCGGGCAAGGGCAGGCGCATCTCTCGNTCAGGATGCCAGACCGCTCCCGCCGTCGGTTCGCTCCGACGGTTGATTAATGTCCTGCGGATGTCGCGCGCGGCGCTCGCACTCGCAGCGGTCCTCGCCCTCGGCGGTTGCGGCGACTCGCAGCCGACGATCCAGAAGAAGAGCCTGAGCCGGCTCGTTCTGAGCGACCAGGACCTCGGCCGGCCGTTCACGAAGTTCTACGGCGGCAGGCAGGCACAGCTCGACAACCAGGGGACGAACCGCACCGATCCCGAGCGGTTCGGCCGCGAGGCCGGGTGGGTCGCCCGCTTCAACCGCGCGGGGTCTTCGTCGACGCGCGGCCCACTCGTGGTCGAGTCGCGAGCCGATCTCTTCCGGGGCTCCTCCGGGGCCAAGAAGGACCTCGCGCTCTACCGGGCGCTGCTCGTACAGGGACCGGGGTCACAGACGCACGCCGTGAAGCTTCCCCAGCTCGGCGACGACGCGATCGGCGTGACGTGGGTGCAGTCGAGCACGAAGCCGCTGCGCTTCTTCCGCATCGCGTGGCGCGACGCGAACGCCACCGCTTCCGTCACCCTCGACGGCTTCGACGGGAAGGTGCGCGTCCAGGATGCGATCGCCCTCGCCCGCAAGCAGCAGCGGCGCCTGGCGGCTGCACCACGTTCTTGATCGCCGCGAAGCGGCTCGTTATATAGTCCGCGCGCGCGCCAGGGGGGCGCGTCAAGGACAAGGGGGGAACGAATGAGGAAATACGTCGGGCTCGCGGCGCTGTCTGCGCTGTTGTGTGCCCTGTTCGTGTTCTGGGCGGGAGCCGCTTCCGCCGTTCCGGAGACACCGTTCGCCGACGACGAAGGCGACACGACGGCCCTTTCCGGGGCACTCGACCTTCGCGATTCGAACGGCTCGACCAACGTCACGGAATGCCCGCAGGCCGGGCTCCGGGGCGGGCAGCCGAAGCCGCTCAACCACCATGCGTTGGACGAGGCCGAGCAAAGGAGCGATGAGGGCAACGACGTCCGGGCCAACCAGGACTACGCCTGTATGCCCCAGGACGAGACGGCTCTCGACGTCAACCCGCTGTCGACGAAGAACATCCTCGGCGGGGCAAACGATTACCGCCTGGGTTGGGGAACCTCGGGGTTCTACGCCTCGACCGACAACGGCGAGCACTGGTACGACGGCATCACGCCGTTCCCGTCGCTGCCGAGCGGCGACAACCTCGACGGCGGCGGCGATCCCGCCATCGTCTTCGACCGCGGCGGCGTCGGGTACTACGCCCAGATCAACTTCAACCGGACGGACGCGACGAGCGGCGTCTGGGTGAACCGCTCGACGAACGGCGGCTTCACATGGACGCGGCCGTGTGCGGCGATCCAGCGGAACGAGGCCGACCAGCAGGGCGTCTGCGGTGGCCCTGGCGACCCACGCCAGCCCGGTGACGGCACCGTGGCGTACTGCGACGACCTGACGACCGAGGGCGGCTGTCAGGTCTCGTACGACAAGGAGTGGATCACGGCCGGGCCACGCCCGAGTGGTGTCAGCCCGACCTGCTTCACGCCCTTCTCGCACACCGTCACGCCGTGCGCCAACGGCGTGGTCGGCACCGACCGGCTGTACGTGACGTACTCGCTGTTCACGCCGACGGAGAGCGCCGCGATCTACCTTCAGTACTCGGACGACCAGGCACGATCGTGGTCGGCGCCGCAGTACATCGCGGGCTCGGCCGCGTTCTGCGCTCCGAGCTGGAGCCCGAGTGGCCGCTGTCAGGACAGCCAGGGCTCGCAGCCGACGGTCAACCCGACCACCGGCCAGCTCTGGGTGGGCTTCCTGAACGGTGACACCGAGGACGAGGACCAGTACCTCGTCGTCACCTCGAAGGACGGCGGCCAGACGTTCCAGGGCCCGTTCCGCGTCGACACGATCTACGACGTGAACGAGCCTCGCGGCAGCAACGGCCGCACCGACTGCGTGGCTCGCGGCCAGGGCTCGACCCGTGCAGTCCCGACGAACAGCTGCTTCCGCTTCGACCCGATCATGCATTCGATCGTGGCCGACAAGCGCGGCGGCGCGTTCGCCGACGACCTGTACCTCGCGATCTACGACAATCGCAACGGCACGATCCGCGACTCCAACAACGACGTCTTCTTCTACAAGTCGACGGACGGCGGGGTCACCTGGATCGGCCCGACGCGGGTCAACGACGACCGCTCCGAGGCTCCGACGGCCGCGAACGCGAACGGTGATCCCGCGTTCGTCCGCCAGGGCGCGCGGGACTGTGGTCGCAACGCCGGCACGACCGCCGGGAGGCAGGCAGGCTGCGCCGAGCACAACTTCGGTGCAGACCAGTTCTTCCCGTGGGTGACGATCGACACCAAGGGCAACTTGAACGTCACCTTCCACGATCGGCGGAACGACACCAACTCGCCCGTGGGCGTGGGTGCGTGGCCGACCTCGAAGACCGAAGTCGGCAACTACCTCGTCTGGTACTGGGGCGCCACCTGCAAGATCACGAGCACGCAGGCCGTCACAGGTGGGTCGACGATCCCGTCCGGCGCGTCGCAGTGCGTCGCTCCGGAGGCCATCGTCAACCCGGGCCAGTTCGGGAACAACGGGACGGGCAACTTCGACGCTCCCGCCGGGGCGGTCCCGGGCCAGAACCAGAACGTGAACACGCTGCCGTTCAAGAACTTCCAGATCTCGGACATCGGGTCGAACTTCGACTACACGTTCCGGGCTGGGCTGTTCGCGGGCGACTACAGCGGTAACACGAGCGGCCCGATCGTCAACGGCGATTCGAAGGACGGGCATGGCGACAGAGGCGACGGGCACGCGGCCGCGCTCTGGACCGACGCCCGGAACGGCCGTGGCTCGGGTGACCCGACCTCGTTCGAACCTGGTCGGAACCCGATCTGCGAGCAGTCCGACGTCTTCTTCGACGACTACGGGCTGCCCGGTGGGGACCACGGGCACGGCAAGGGCGAGGGCATGACGAAGGCCGAGCAGGCCTTCCTCGTGGCCCCCTGCCCGGCGGGGATGCTCCCTCCCGGAGGGCACCGCCACTAGCCACCCCGTTCACGCAAGGCACGACGAAGGGCCGCCTCCGGGCGGCCCTTCGCGTTCCGTTGCATCTTGACGACGCCTGAAGCTGGGCTACGCTTCGCGAGCGCCCGCTGGAGGGGTGGGCGGCTCAGGACGGGTCTTTTCAATTGGGGAGGGAACTTCGATGACGAGACGCAAGATCGTTGCGGCTGTCGTTGCGCTGTGCGCGCTTTCGGCTGTCGCGGTCGTCGGCGCGGTAGGCGCCGGCGGCTCACATTCGAGCGCGCGTGGCACGCAGATGGCCTACCGGCCTTCGCTGCCGACGCGCCTGGTCAAGGGACACATCGCGGACGTGCTGATGCGCGGGCGCGAAGGCAGCCGTGCCCTGAAGGCCGGCGACGCCGACGCGGGGATCGACCCCGCGGCGCAGGCGTACGCCGACCAGGCCTATCCGTTCGCGGGCATCGGCATCGCGCAGACCCGCGCGGCCTCGAACGCCGCCGGCAAGCTGCGCGGCCATTCGCCGAAGCACGGTGGCGCCTGGGACGAGCTCGGCCCGTTCACGAACGACGTGGCCACGCTCGGCACCCAGACGTTCAACCGGCCGACGCAGTGGTCCGGCCGCGTGACGGCGCTCGCCGTCGCGCCGAGCTGCGAGGCCAAGGGCGGCAAGCACTGCACGCTCTACGTCGCGGCTGCGGGCGGAGGGATCTGGCGCACGGACGACGCGCTCGCCCCGAACCAGCACTGGACGCCGGTTAGCGGCGACATCCCGTCGACCGCGATCGGCTCGCTGCTGATCGACCCGACCGACCAGCGTGGCCGCACGATCTACGCCGGCACCGGCGAGGAGAGCGGCTCGAGCGACTCCGAGGCCGGCCTCGGCCTCTACCGCTCGACCGACGGCGGCGACCACTGGTCGCTCGTCCCGGGCAGCCCGGCCGTCTCGAGCAACCGCTCGATCGGAGGGATCTCGGTCGACCCGAGCAACCCGCGGCACATCTTCATCGGCACCGACGTCGCTCGTCACGGCGCCTCGTCGGTCAACGGCGGTCGCATGACGCCGCCGAACGCCGCCAAGGTGGCGCTCTACGAGTCCACCGACAACGGCGTGAGCTTCCACGAAGTTCTCAGCCGGCCGTCGGACACGGTCGACCCGGCCTCGCCGAACGGGAGCGACTTCTTCCGCGCCGGCGTCACGGACGTCCAGTACGACCCGACGCACGCGGGCACGCTCTACGCCACGGTGACGGACTACGGCCTCTTCCGGTCGTCCAACAACGGCACGACGTGGACGGAGATCTTCGCCGGTCAGCCGGACCCGGAGGGCTTCGGCATCCGCTACGAGTTCGCGCCGACCACGCTCGCGAACGGCAAGACCCGGATCTACCTCGGCGAGGGCCTGAACGAGCTCACCGACCCGGTCACCGACGACCCGAACCCGGACTCGGCCTCGCGCCTGCTCCGGACGGACGACGCGACCGGTGCCGCGGCCTTCACGAACCTGTCGAGCTCCGACCCGAGCTCGCCCGGCTACGGCTCGTTCGACTTCTGCGAGGCACAGTGCTCGTACGACATGTTCGTCGCCACGCCGCCCGGCCACCCGAACACGGTCTGGCTCGGCGGCTCCATGCAGTACGGCGAGCTCGATCTCTACGCCGGCCCCGACATGTCGGACGGCCGCGCGGTCGTGCGCTCGACGGACGGCGGCTCGAGCTGGAACGACATGACCGGCGACAACCGCGCCGACTTCGAGGACATGCACCCCGACGAG
>C688J18823_10003298_pt1 | contig 10204 bp, 7 predicted proteins | sample HopSoiMetagenom1_FD_18823 | JGI IMG/M metagenome (IMG submission 18823) | reverse complement strand
GGCGAGCCAGCGGCAGAATTCGAGCTCCGTGCCCGAACCCGGCAACCAGAGCGCCAGCACGCCGCTCGGCCCAGCCGCCTCCACATCGGCGCGCGTAAGCGCATAACTGCCCTTCTTGCTGCGCCGGCGACCGGTGGTGATGAGCGAGGAGAGCGCGCCGTATGAGCGCCGGTCGGTGGCGAGCAGGACGAGCTTCGCGCCCTCGACCGTGATTTCGCTGCCGTGGATCAGCGGCAGGCCGCATTCCTTGGCGGCGAAATGCGCGCGGACCGCGCCCGCGAGCGAGCATTCGTCAGTGAGCGCGAGCGCCGTATAGCCGAGCGCATGTGCGCGCGCGACGAGCTCCTCGGGGTGCGAGGCGCCGCGCAGGAAGCTGAAATTCGAGAGCGTGTGCAGCTCGGCGTAATCAGGCAAATAGGCCATGCACGTACCAGGCGCCTTCCTCGCGATAGACCCACGCGACGACCTCGCCAAGCTCGGCGATGAAGTAATCGCGCCGCGCCTCGTCGCCGTCCCACCAGCCGCAGGCGATGCGCTCGGGCCCGGCAAGGAGCCCAAGCTCCGTCTGCGATACAGGTTGCGGCCGTTCGAGCAGCCACGCCGGGCGCGGCCCCGGCTGCACGAACTCGTGCGGATCCCATTCGCCCGGCGCGACGCGTCGCCAGGCGTATTCCGGGCGGTGATCCGGGAACGGTGTCACGCCATACACGGCGTCGCGGCCAAGGCGCGCCTGCAGCCGCTCGACGAGCTTGGCCCACTCCTCGGCTTCCGAGGCCCGGTCGCCGAAGAGGCCGCGGCTCGCCGCGCCGAGCGGCGTGAACTCGCATGCCTCAAGAGCGATCGCTTCAACCGGCGCGCTCAGCGCCAGGGTTGCCAGCTTTTCGCGCAGGAGATGCGCGAACCGCTCGAGCTCGCGCGCGGCCGAGGCGAGCTCGATGGTCGCGGTGCTCTGCGAGCGGTCGCGGTGCACGAGGTTCAGCGTGAACGCGCGCACGCCCGCCTGGCGGGCGGCGAGCAGGCCCGCGAGCTGCGCGAGCAGTCGTCGTGCGGCAAAGAGCAGCGCCGGGGCCTCGTGCACCTCCGCCGGCAGCTCGAGTCCGGCGCTGAAGCGCGCGGGCGGCACGAAGAATTCGCGCGGCTCGGGCAGGCGGCCGAGCGCCTGGTCCAGCTCATCGAGCAGGCGCTGCCCGCAGCGCACGGCGAGGCCTTCGCGCGGCAGCGCGGCAAGCTCGCCGACGGTGCCGATGCCGATAGCGGCGAAAAAAGCTTCCTCGGCGCCGATCACGGCGAGCGGCACATCCTCGATCGGCACGCCGCCAGCGCGGGCGCGCCAGAGCGCGGCGCGCGCCGTCGGCGCCTCGGCCAGCATCGCCGGCAGGCCGAGCTCGCCGAGCGCGCGCTTGAGCGAGGCGAGCAAGGTCTCGCGGCCGCCGAAATAGCGCAGGCTGCCTTGCACTTCGAGCAGCAGCGCTTGCGGCGGCTCGGGCGAGACCCTAGGCGTGAATTGGCAGGCCCAGGCGGCGAGCGTCAGAAGCGCTTCCGTCGCCAGCCCGGGAAAGTGCAGTGCGACCCACAACATGGAACGGTCTTTCGAGCGGTATATGAAGCGGCGCGGCGAGCGGCGCGCCGCGGCGCTTGACGATATGCACGGCAAGGTCGGAACCTGCCGCCGTCAGCGTCAGGCGCAGGCACGCGGGCGATGATTCACAAGCGGCGGCGAGCGGCCGAAACAGCCAGGCGACGGCGCGGCTGGCTTGCGCCGCGACGCTCAGGCGCTGCAGTTCCGCATAGCGCAGCTTGCCCAACCAAGCGGCGAGCGCATGGCAGCTTCCCGCGCGCAAGGCCTGCTCGCTCGCCCATAGCGCTTCGCGCCGGCTCGCCGGTCGCACGACGAGCAGGTTCACCAAATCGAGGCCCGCCGCGGCCAGCGCGGGTGCGTAAGGTATGTGCGGCGGGCCGACCCAGATGACGCGCTTACCCGCGCCCGTGAGTCGGGCAAGCGCCGGCAAAACGAGCGCGAGCTCGCCGATGCCTTCCGCGTCAGCGAGGAGCTCGCTCAGTCCCGCACGTGGCCAGCCGCCACCGGGGAGTTCCTCATCGAGGCAGGCAAAGCCGCTCGCCACGGCATCCAGATTGGCGCCGAGCGATCCGCCGCGCCACAGGACGTTGCGTTGCAGTAGCTGCTCGAGGGCGCCCATACTGTATTTTCATACAGTATAGGGGCGCTGGCAAGACTAGCGACCGGTTTTTAGCCGGCGCAGCTGCGCCTGGTAGGCGGCCATGAATTCCCCGCCGAACACCTTATTGAAGTCTTCCTGCGAATCCTGCGAGAGCTTGTGCTGCTCGGCGACGAAATGCTCCCACAGCCTGCTCTTGCGGCCGCCGAAGCTGAAGCCGGCCGGCGCTTTCGCGTGGCTCTTCTCCAGAATCTGCGGATCGAGGCGGCGGATTGCCCCGAGGATCGCCGCGCGCATGCCGGCCATCAGCGCGAGCTCGTGCGCGCGCAGATCGTCGCAGGCATCGCCGATGGCGCGGATCGGGTCTAGAAAACCATCGGTGCGGTCGGTCGGGTCAAGCAGGAACTGCATCGCCTCGTGTGGATCAGCCATGAGCTTAAGCGGATTGTTGTCGCGCGCGGCCACCATGGTGCGCTCCTCGGCCTCGAACTCTTTGCGCATCTCGCCGCGCGCGATCAGCAACATCATCAGACCCTCGACCGCCGCGCGCAGCACAGTACCGCAGTCGCGCAGCAGCCGCTCCGACTGCGCGGCCGAGAGTTCCTGGTGCGGCATGCCGGCGCCTTCCAGGAAGGCGCGTAGCGCCTCGTTCATCGATGCGAGCGGCGAAATCGGCGCGACCCTCGGCGCGGACGCCGCTGCGGGCTTCGCGGCCGGGCCCATGTAGGTCGGCTCGGCGCCGCCGACGTAGGTCGGCTCCTCGAAGATACCCGGCTCAGGCGCGGGAATGATCTGCGGCGGCGCGCCGTCGTCCTCGGCCAGCATCCTGATGAGCGACCTGCGCTCCGGCAGACTGACCGGCTCGGGCCGCGGCTCAGGGAAGAGCACCTGCACCTCGAACTCGCCCATCTCGAAGCTGTCGCCGGACTTGAGCGTGAGGCGCGTTCCCGGGCCGTAGCGCTGACCCTTCACCAGCACGGGATTCACCTTGGAGAGCACCGACATCCAGAACGTGCCCTCCTGCTCCTCGAGCTCGACGTGCACGCGTGAGATGTGCTTGTGCGGGTCCTCGAGCGCGAGCGAGCAGCCGGCATCGCGGCCGATGGTCACCGGCAGCGTCTCGAATTCGCGCGTCTGAAAGATCGTGGGCCTTCCGGCCTGCTTGGTGAATATCTTGACCGTGACCGGCATGGCTCAGTCCCCGGCCGGGCCGCCGCGCGTATCGCGGCGGCTCCAGCCGTGTTCGATCCAGCGTCCATCCATCATGGCGCAGTATTGCTCGCCCACGGGGAGTGCTTCGCATAATAGGAGGCAGCGCCCGAAGAGCTCCGACTCCTCCGCCAGCCAGGCACCGGCCGGTTCGCCAAGACGTGCGGCGAGCGCGCCTGATCCTCGGTCGTCGCGACTGCCCAGCGGCACCCACAGCATTTGCGGTTTCGCACCCCGCATCGGCACCGTGTCATCGCGCGCCTCGGGATAGCGCAGCCAGTGCGAAAGGAACGGCTTGCCCGCGATCGCAGCGTCGATGCTGTTGGAATCGGCGCGAGGCCCGATCGCCGAAAGTGCGATCGCTTCGATGTCCTGAAACCACGGGCGGGCCGCCAACAGCGTCGCCACGAGGTCCAGGCTCGCAGAAGGCAGCGCGCTCGCCACTGTGAGCGGGAAATAGCGTCCGACCGCATCGGCGCTCGGCACCATGATGCCAGCCCATGCGTTGGTGTTGAGCATGGCCGGCGAAAGCACGAAGCGCCATACGGGCATCGAGAGAAACGCGTCGCGCCAGCGCCCCGCCATGCGCTCACGGCTGCCGGCGATGGCGCCCTGCAGCCAGCGGTCCCACGCCTGACTGAAGGACGGCGGCACGCGGCGCGCGATGAAGTCGCCCGCGGCCGGCATCTTTCCGTACCAGCCCGCGGAGAAGCTTCCCGTCGGCGAAGCGCCCGCGATCATGCGCGCGTCACGCCGGCGCGGCGCCGCGCCTGCTCGATCAGCGCGTCGTCGCGAGGGCGCGGCAGCGCGAGCGGCCGCTCGGTGAGCGCCTCAAGCAGGTGCGTCTGCAGCTCGGCGCGCGCGGCTTCGGGAAGCGCCCACACGGCGAGCGCCCCTTTAGCCACCGTCGCCGCGTTGCGCTTTGCATCGTCATGCAGGCTGATGTACGCCTCGAGCACCGCGGTGTCCGGCCTCGCACGCAGGGCATTCTCGAATGCATAGGCGAGATCGGCGATCAGCGCTTCGCGTAGCGCGTTGCGATAGGCTCGGCTTGCCTGCGCGGCGAGCTTGTCGCCGGTGTACAGGCCGGCGTGCTGGAAGAGCGACTGGCTCGTAGCGCTTGCCTCGCGAAGCTCGCGCAGCCGGGTAAGCGCGGCCACGAGCTTCGCTTCATCGGCCGGGCGCAGCGTGCCGAGCGCGTGCAGCTCGCGCGCCGTTCGCGCGACCTGCGAGTCGACGCTCGACACGAGCGCGGCGTTGGTGAAATAGCTCGCTGTCCACACCATCCCAAGAGCTACAGCGAGCGTCGCCAAAGATGCATAGGCAGCGATGCGAGCACGGCGTTGCCGACCCTCGAGCGCACGATCGAAACCGGCGAGGCCCGATTCGCCGAACACGAGCTCGTGCAGCAGCCGCTTCAGGAAATAGCTCCTGCCGGAACCGCCGGCGGGCGGTTGAACCTTGCGCTCGAGGTTGAAGCTGCGCGCCAGCGTGCCGAGCACCCGGTCAATCGGGCTTCCTTCCTGCGTGCCGCTGGTGAAATAGACGCCACGAAGCATTGGCGCCTCAGCGGGTGTAGGGGCGCCGAACGCCGCCTGGAGGAACCGGACGATGAGCGGACCGCTCAGGCGAAACTGCTGCGGAAAGCGGTAAATCCCCGCACGTCTTTGCAGGTCGCGCGTGTCCTGCAGACGCGCTGGCAGAATCGCGTAGAGGCGGCGCTCGAGGCGGGCGAACTCCTCGTTGAAGCGCTCGGCGGCGCCGCCCGTCTGCTCGCCCGGCTCGAAGGTCGTTCCCCAGACTTGCGAGCGCGCGGCGGCGTCGAAGTCGGAGAAGAAGTCGTTGAAGCCGGCGAGCAGGTCCGCCTTGGTCACCATGAGGTAGACCGGCAAGCGGATGCCGAGTCGCGCGTGCAGCTCGCTCACGCGCTCACGCACGTGACGGGCGTAGCGGCCGAGCTCCTCGTCGTTCCAATGCACGAGATCGGCAATGCTTAGCGTGACGATCACCCCGTTCAGCGGCTGGCGCCCACGATGGCGCTTCAGGAGGCCGAGGAAGCCGAGCCAGGCGGCTGCGTCCGCCTGCTTGTCGCTTTCCTGCGTGGTATAGCGGCCCGCCGTATCGAGAAGCACCGCCTGCTCCGTGAACCACCAATCGCAGTTACGCGTGCCGCCGACGCCTTGCAGCGCCTGCTCGCCGGCGCGTGGGTCGCCCAGCGGGAAGCGCAGTCCGGCATTGAGCAGCGCGGTCGTTTTGCCCGAGCCTGGGGCGCCGATGAACATGTACCAGGAAGCTCGGCCACCGTGCGACGCTCGCCGGCGGGCGTGCGAAAGCGCGCCTTGCGCAGCACCGCGACCGCGTCCTCGAAGCGCTTGCGCAGTACTGGAGCTCGCCTGCGGCGCGTTCGGCCGAATCGGCCGCGAGCGAGCCCGAGGCGATACCCGTCAGGAGCTGGTCGTTTTCCCGGGCTGCGCGTCGCACACGCCACGCTTCCCAGCCGATAAAGCCAATGGCCGCGATGACCATTAGCGTGCAGCGCTCCCCCGGGCCCTCGAGCAGTGGAACCAGGTCGCCGACAAACCAGATGGTCGCGGCAAGCGCCGCCCAGGCGGCGGCACCCACCCACCAGCGCGCTTTCATGATCCGTTCCTCAGCAGGATGGCGACGCGCCGGTTTTTCGCGCGGTTCTCGGCCGTGTCGTTCGGCACCAGCGGCTCCGAATCGGCAAGCCCTTCGGCGCGTAGCCGTCCCGGGTCGACGACTTGCGGCGCCATGATGGCAAGCACGGAGCGCGCGCGCTCCGTCGACAACTCCCAGTTGGACGGAAAGCGCGCCGTGCGGATCGGCTGGTCGTCGGTATGTCCGCTCACGACGACTGCGCCCGGCATCGCCGAGAGCGCCGTCGCGACGCGCTGAAGCACGGCAACGACGTTGGCCTCTGGACGCGCGCTGCCGGAGGCAAAAATACGGTCGCTTTTCAGAACGATCATGGCGCCCGCGGGGACGTCACTGACCTCGACGTCCGGACCGATGCTCTTGGCGAGCTCTGCGCTGAGGGCCGTTGCGCCGGAGCCCGGTGTCACCGGCCGGTCGAGCGGCGGTAACTTCAGGCGTGCCAGCTCACGCGCCACCGGATCCGAGCGCACGCCGAGGAGCACGCTGTAGGTGAAATAGAGCGCCGCAAGAAAGAGGGCACAGGCGCAGGCCGCGCTCCAGACGGCGAGGGGACCTGTTACGCGGCGCGCACGCACCTCCGCGCCGCGCCAGCGCGGCGATAGCTCGCTCGCCTGCCCGCCGCGATTGCGGTCGATGAGGTCGAAGACCCGCGTGCGGATCTGCGCGAGCGCCTGGCGGCCGCCCTCGCCGCTGCGGTAGCGACCCTCGAAGCCCAGGGCGAGACAGGCGTAGAAGAATTCCAGGAGTTCGGTCTGGCCGTGCGGATGCGCCAGCAGCTGATCGAGCATGCTGAAGAAGCGTTCGCCGCCGCTCGTCCCGCCGTCCATCTCGGCGACCAGCGGCGCCCAATGGCGACCCCAGGGCGTCGCGGCCGCCGAGTCGTCGAGGAGCGCGCAAAGCGCAAACTGGGCTTGGCCCACCTTGTCAGGGGCGATGCCCGCGGCGCGCGCGCTTCGCTCGAAGGCGTCGACCTGCTCACGCAGCCGGGCGCGCAGGCCGGCCGGATCCGGATGCCGAAGCGCGTGCCGGATCTGCGGCACGGCGGCGAGAATGGGGTTTGCTGCTTCCACCAGGGGATTCAAGCCGCCTAGGGCCGCGAGGTCGGCGGCAGCGGCGTGGCGCTCGGTTGCCGGCGCGAAAGCGCTCCGCTTGCGCCCCGGCGTGGGCAGAACTATGGTGATTTCGGCGTCATCCGCCGGTCGAGCGCGCTCGTTCATCTCCCTTTCCCCGGTTGTTAGCGCCCTGCGAACGAATTCTAGCGGCGTGCCGGAGCGGGAACTTCGCAGGTTCCAAGCGCGCGGGCAAACCCGTACCACTTCAGCGATTCGGCATAGTCGCGCGAGACGCCGATCAAGCCCTTGTCGTAGATGTCACCAAGGCGTTTGGCGGACTCGCAGCTACCGCCGCGCGCGGCCGCGATGTAGGCCTTGACCGCGTCCTTGCCCTTGCCTTCGCCCTCGAGGCTCTGCGCCACATGGAACGAGCCCGCGCCCCCGGCACCCGCGGGCTGCGCCGTGGAGAGCTTGGCCCTTTCAATGCGCGCGCGTTCGGCCTCGAGCGCCACCTTCTCCTGAGCGAGCCTGTCGGCGGCCGCCCGGGCTTCCGCCGCGGCCTTCTCGGCCGCGGCCCTTTCCACGGCGAGCTTGTCGGTCACAGCCTTCTCGGCAGCCAGCTTCTCGGCGACCACTTTTTCCGGGGCGGTGCGCTCGGTGGCCTGTTTTCTCGTATCGCTATTGGTCCTGGCGTCGACGGCGAGCTTTTCCTGCTCCTTCGTGCGCGTGGCGTCGGCCTTGAGTTTCGCCTCCGCCTCGGCGGCCCTGCGCGCCTCGGCCAGCTCCTTCTCCTTGTTCTTGTCCCCCGCCTTGCGTGCCTCGTCCTCGGCCCTGCGCGCTTTTTCGAGCGCGACGCGCGCCTCCCCCTCCTTCTTCTTGGCCTGTTCGAGCTCGTCGGCCTTCTTCTTCGCCTGCTCGAGCTGCTCCTGCACGGCCTTGAGTTTCGCCGCCGCCTGCGGATCTTCCTTCGGCAACACGAAGATCACGACACCGGCAATGGCGAGCACCACGACGCCGACGATCGCCGCGTACTTGATCGACTGGCGCTTGCCGCCGGGAGCCGCCTCGGCGGCCGCGACGCGTTTTTTCAGGTCGGCTTCGCGGCGCGCAAAATCCTCGCGCGCCTTCTTCTCCGCTTCGTCGCGCGCCTTCGCGTCGGCCTCCGCCTTGGCCTTGGCTTCGGCGTCGCGCCTGGCGAGCTCCTCTGCGGCTTCCTTGCGAGCCCGCTCCTCGGCTTCGATGCGCGCCTGCTCTGCCGCCTGACGCTTCGCCTCCGCCTCGGCTTCGCGCTTTCGATACTCCTCTTCCTTGCGCGCCATCTCTGCCTCGAGACGCGCCTTCTCCGCCTCGAGCTTCGCCTTGACTTCGGCCTCGCGCCGCGCCGCCTCTTCCGCTTCTTTCTTCTCCTGTTCCTTCGCCTTGGCGGTCGATTCATCGTCGAGCGGCACGCCCCGCAACTTGGCGATCTTGCGCTTGGCCAGCTTGGCGTAGATGCCGTTCGGGAACTGCTGCACGTACAGCTCGAAGTCGTCCGGGTCGTTGCCGTCCTTGATTGCGCGCCAGAACTCGAGCTCGATTTCCTGGCTGCTGCCTTGGGTGTTGGTGTTCGAGGTGCGCGCGGAATCTTGCGCCGGCACCTTGGCCACGATCGGCGCAGGGCGCGAGGCACCGAAGTCCATGCCAAGGCCGCCGACCACCGTGCGGTCGGAGTCGTCCTCGAAGGGCTTTCCTTCCAGCGCGCGCCGCAGCCCGACGGCGAGATCGCGCGCCGACTGGAACCGCTGCTCCGGATTCTTGGCGAGCGCCTTGTTCACCACCGCGTCGAAAAGAGGCGTGATGGCGTTATTCAGCGAAGACGGAAGCGGCGGTTCTTCCTGGATGATCTTCTTGGCGATGGTCCAGGCGCCCGAGCCGGTGAACGGCTTCTCGCCTGTCAGGAACTGGTACAGGATGATGCCGGCCGAGAACACATCGGTGCGCTTGTCGAGGTTGCCGCCAGTGATCTGCTCGGGCGACATGTAGGCCGGGGTGCCGACCATCGTGCCCGCCTGCGTGCGCTCGACCGAGGTCTTGTCCGAATCCTGCACCCGTGCCACGCCGAAGTCCGTCAGCTTGGTGCGCGCCTGCACGTCGATCATCACGTTGGCCGGCTTGATGTCGCGGTGAATGATGCCGGCGCTGTGCGCAAAGTCGAGCGCGTCACAGAGCTCGCACATGATGCGCACCGCTTCCTTCAGATCGAAGCGCTCGTTCGCGTCGAAGAAGTTCTTGAGTTCCTTGCCCTTGATGAACTCCATGACGAGGTAGGCGATGTCGCTTTCCTCGCCGAAGTCGTAGACCTGGACGATGTTGGGGTGGTTGAGCCGTGCGACGGCCTGCGCCTCGCGCACGAAGCGCATCGAATAGTCGCGCGCCGTCTCCTCGTCGAGGTGGCTCTTGAGAATAGTCTTGATAGCGACTCGCCGGCCGAGGCGCGGGTCGACCCCCTCGTAGACGACTCCCATCGCGCCCTTGCCGAGCGTTCGCTCGATGTTGTAGCGGCCGAGCGTTTTCAGTTCAGGCGCCGCAGCGGCCATGGCCGAAGACGGTGTATCCCCTTGTTGTAGTGGCTTAATTATCTTTGCCGNGGCGCAGGGCGACAAGGCAGTACGTCGCTACGAGGGAACCGGCTGTCGTCGCGGTCTCGTTCAGTCCATCGGCGCGTTCTCATAGCGCGGCCCGCGGCAGCGAACATCTCCCAGAGCGGAACTGCCCATCGCGCAGCGCCTTTCAGCCGGCGTGTCTTGTAAACAACTGTCACCGGACGCTCGGAGTTTGGCGCGACAGCGAGCTTTCTTGACGCGATTTCACCGCTGCTGCGCCGCGGAATCGCTTCGTAAGGGGCAGGCGCGTTGCCTACCGTGTCATTCGCAGAAAAACTCCACCACATCGGTCGCGGTCGCACGCGACTGGCCGAAGGCGATCCAGCCGTGACCGCGCAGGGTGAACTCCTCGCGACGAAGGACGATCTCCTTGTCGCCTTCGATGGTGATGAAGGTGCCGTTGGCGCTGTGGTCGGTGAGAATGAACTTGTCCAGGCGCCGCTCGATC
>C688J18823_10003297_pt1 | contig 10209 bp, 8 predicted proteins | sample HopSoiMetagenom1_FD_18823 | JGI IMG/M metagenome (IMG submission 18823) | reverse complement strand
TCATCAAGCTCTACCCTAATCATCCGAGCGTTGACTACGCCTGGTACCTGAAGGGGCTGGTCAACTTCTACGAGCTGTCGGGCGCGCTCTCCTGGCTCACCACACCCGATATGAGCGACCGCGATCCCAAGGCGGCGCGCGACGCCTACTTCGCCTTCAAGGAAGTGGTCACGCGCTTCCCGGAGTCGCGCTACGCCGACGACTCGCACGCGCGCATGCGCTATCTCGTGAACTCGCTCGCTTCGAACGAAGTGCATGTCGCACGCTACTACATGAAGCGCGGCGCCTTCCTGGCCGCGGCGAATCGCGCGCAGTACGCGGTCGAGCATTTCCCGCAGGCGCCGGCAACCGAGGAAGCGATGGCGATCCTGGTCAAGGCCTATGACCAGCTCGGCATGGCGGACCTGCGCGACTCGGCGAACCGGGTGTTCGAGAAGAACTTCCCGAAGAGCGAATTCATGAAGGCCGGCGGCCCGAAGAAGAACGTCCCCTGGTGGCGCCTCTGGGATCCGAACTGGTAAAGCGCGCGCTGGTGATCGGCGCGGCCGGAATGATCGGCCGCAAGCTGGTCGAACGGCTGGCGAAGGACGGCGGCATGGAGGAGCTCCTGCTGCACGACGTCGTGCCGGCGCGGGCGCCGGCCGGTGCCCCGTTCAAGGTGCGCGCCGTCACCTCCGACCTCTCGACGCCCGGTGAAGCGGAAAAGCTGGTCAACGCCCGTCCCGACCTCATCTTCCATCTCGCCGCAATCGTCTCCGGTGAGGCCGAAGCCGACTTCGAGAAGGGCTATCGCATCAACCTGGACGGCGCGCAGCGCCTGTTCGAAGCGATCCGCAAGGTCGGCGAGGGCTACCAGCCGCGCCTCGTCTTTACCTCCTCAATCGCCGTCTTCGGCGCGCCTTTCCCGGAGGCCATCGACGACCAGTTCCTGAACGCGCCGCTCACGAGCTATGGCACGCAGAAGGCGATCGGCGAGCTGCTGCTCTCGGATTACAGCCGGCGCGGGTTCTTCGACGGCATCGGGCTGCGGCTGCCGACGATCTGCGTCCGCCCGGGCAAGCCCAACCGCGCGGCCTCGGGATTCTTCTCCGGCATCATTCGCGAACCGCTCGCCGGGCAGGAAGCCCTGCTGCCGGTGCCGCGCAGCGTGCGCCACTGGTTCGCTTCGCCGCGCGCCGCGATCGGTTTCCTGCTGCACGCGGCGCGGCTCGATACGGCGCGTCTCGGCGCGCGACGCAACCTGAGCATGCCGGGCATTTCCGCCACGGTCGGCGAGCAGATCGAGTCGCTACGGAAGGTCGCCGGCGACCAGGCGGTGCGGCTGATCCGCGAGGAGCCCGATGCGACCATCATGCGCATCGTCGAGGGCTGGCCGCGGAACTTCGCGCCCCGGCGCGCGCTCGAGCTCGGTTTTCGTGCCGACTCGAGCTTCGAGGAAATTATCCGGATTCACATCGAAGACGAGCTCGGCCCTCGGCGAGCGTAGCGAAGAACTCGCGCACTTCCTCGAGGCTCCGGGTCGGCTTCATCGGCGGCAGGCTGGCGAGGATGCGCGCGCCGTAAGGCCGCGACAGCAGGCGCGGATCGCACAGCATGAGCACGCCGCGGTCGCCCTCGTCGCGGATCAGCCGGCCCGCGCCCTGCTTCAGCTGCAGCACCGCCTGCGGCAGCTGCAGCTCCTTGAAGGCATTGCGCCCCGCGCCTTTCAATGCGTCGATGCGCGCGGCGAGCACCGGGTCGTCGGGCGGCGCGAACGGCAGCTTGTCGATCACCACGAGCGAGAGCGCCTCGCCGCGCACGTCCACGCCTTCCCAGAACGACGCGCTGCCCAGGAGCACCCCGTTGCCGACGCTGCGGAAGCGCGCCAGCAGCTCGCTCCTCGATCCGGTGCCCTGCACGAGCAGCGGATACGGCAGCCGTCCGCGCAGCAGGTCGTGCGCGCGGCGCAGCGCGCGCAGCGTGGTGAAGAGCAGGAACGCCCGCCCGCCGCTGGATTCGAGCACCGGCCAGGCCGCTTCCACCACCGCGTCGGTGAACGCAGGATCGTTCGGATCGCTCGGCAACCCGGGCGGCAGATAGAGGAGCGCCTGCTCGGCGAAGCGGAACGGACTTTCCCAGCGGCGCGTTTGGGCCTCGGGCACGCCGAGCTCGCGCGTGAAGTGCCCGAAGTCCTCACCGACGGCGAGCGTCGCCGAGGTGAAGATCCAGGCACGCGGATGATCATCCATCTGACGGCGGAAGAGCTCGCCCGAGTGCAGCGGGGTGACATGGAGGTGCACCGATTGCCCCACCGCTTCGGCCCAGCGCACGTCCTCGTGCGCATCGGTCTCGAGCAGGCGCCGCAGCACGGCGTAGGCGTTGGCCGCTCGCCGGCTGCATGCCCCCAGTCCTTCCGAGCGCTCGGCCTGTGCGGCGAGCGCGGCATCGAGCATCTTGAGCGCGGCGCGCAGCTTGACGAGCGCCTCCGGAAATCCAGCCAGACGCATCGCCTGCGGCCAGGCGAAGCGCGCGGGCGCGTCGCCGAGCGCGACACGCAGGTCGCGCGTCGCGCGCTCGAGACGATTGGCGAGCGCCTCGAGCTCGGGCGAGCCGCCGCCGGAGGAGCGCAGCTCTGCACGGGAATCGCGCGACAGCTCGATCAGCTGGCTGGTGGTGAGGCTGTCGCCGAAGAAGAGGCGCGCCGTTTCGGGAAGCTGGTGCGCCTCGTCGAAGATCACGGTGTTGCAGGCAGGCAGGAGCTCGCTCACGCCTTCCTCGCGCAGCACCACGTCGGCAAAGAACAGATGGTGGTTGATCACCACGACGTCGGCGGCCAGCGCGTTTCGCCGCGCGCGCATAACGAAGCAGTCGCTGTAGTCGGGGCAGCCCTGCCCGAGGCAGTTGTCGCGCGTCGAGCTGGCCTGCGACCAGATCGGCGCGTCCTCGGGCACTTCGGCGAGGTCGGCGCGATCGCCGCTCACCGTGCTGGCGGCGAAGCGCTCGATGCGCCCGAGCTGCGCCGCCTCCTCGGTGCTGGTCGCGCGCTGCTCGGTGACCGCGCGCCGCAGCCGGTAGAGGCAGACGTAGTTGGCCCGGCCCTTCAGCACCGCCGCGCTAGCGCCTGAAGCGAGCGCCGCCCGCACGGCGGGCAGATCGCGGTCGTATAGCTGGTCCTGTAGCGTCTTCGTACCGGTCGAGACGATGACCTTGCCGCCGGAAAGAAGCGCCGGCACGAGGTACGCGAAGGTCTTGCCGGTGCCGGTGCCGGCCTCGGCGACCAGCACCGAGTTCGCTTCGATCGCCTGCCCGATCGCCTGCGCCATCGCCACCTGGTCGCGGCGCTCACGATAGCCCGGGATCGCGGCGGCTAGCGCGCCGTCGGGCGCGAAGACCTCCTCAAGGGAGCTCATCGACCCGGATCCAGACTCGCCGCGTCTCGCCGCCGGAGACCTGGTTCGCCGAGGCGATGCCGCGCTCGTCGCGCCTGGCACCCGTCGCCACCTGGCCGAGCTCGAACCATTCGCCGAGGCGACCGCTCGCGACGGTGGAGGCGCGCTGGTAGGAGGCCGGGTTCTCGCGCTGCTGGACAATCTCCACCTGCACCGTGTCGCCGACGAGCCGAGGGATCACCTGGAAGCCGCTGGTGGTCTCCTGCACGACCGTCACCGGCTGCGAGACGACCCCCACCGGCGTCTGGATGAACTGCCGCTGGCTCACCGGCCGCGATGCGCCCGTGAGGATGGTGGCGCGGGCGCCTTCGAGCGTCTGCACCCGCTGGTCGACCCGCTCGCTGCCTTGCGAGCGGCCATCCTGCGCCCGCACATCGACGTTCGAGCCGCGGTTGCTGATGCGGCCGCTTGCATCGACGCCGCGGCTTGCGAGGTCATTCTCCTGGTCGTAGCGCACCGAGATCTGCAGCCGGCGCGCCGGCCGGTCGATCGCCTCGAGCGCGCGGCGCAGCTCGGTCAGGTTCGCCCGGCTGGTGCGCACGAATAGCTGCGTTCCCTGTCCGGACAGTGTGCCGCCCGGCTCAAGCAGCGGCTGCAGCGAGGGCAGCACCTGCTCCGCCGTACGGTGACGGAGCGCGATGATTTCCAAGGCGTTCTGCGCGCCGGCGGAGGCCGCGAGCCCTATCAGCACGGCAAATCGGACCAAGGTTGCGCGATTCATCTTTCTTCCTGAACGCGCCACGCTGCGATCGGTCGACGCGTGCGTTCATTATGAGACACAAGTTTCTTTCTACCTGTGCGTTTGTCGCCGCCCTGGCCGGCGCCCACGGACCCGTGCGCGCCGAGAGCGTGGCTGACTACCGCTTCGACGCGGCGCTCCAGGCGCTCGTCAACGTCGGCGCGCGTTACCACTACGGCGGCAGCTCGCCCGAGACCGGCTTCGACTGCAGCGGGCTGGTGAAGCACGTCTACGAGCACGCCTGGGGCCTTACGCTGCCGCGGCGTACCGAGGACCAGCGCCACGTCGGCCGCCCGGTGAAGCGCAAGGACCTGCAGCCGGGCGACCTGGTCTTCTACAACACGCGCAAGCGCCCTTATTCGCACGTCGGCATCTATATCGGCGACGGCAACTTCGTGCACGCGCCGCGGCCCGGCTACCGTGTGCGGGTAGAGAACATCGACAGCCCCTATTGGCGCGCGCGCTACAACGGCGCCCGCCGCCTGGACCCGCCGGCTACATAGACATTTTTTACTCTGCTTAGTCGCGGTTAGCGCGCCGCGCCATGCAGCGCGCGCCACACCTTCTCGGACGTAAGCGGCATGTCGAGCTCGAGCACCCCGAGCGCATCGAGCACGGCGTGCACCACCGCCGGCGTCGCGCCGATGGTGCCGAGCTCGCCGCACCCTTTGACGCCGAGAAGGTTGGTCTTGCACGGCACGCTCTCGTCGAAGCTGGCGCGCATCGGCGGCAGGTCGGCCGCGCGCGGCACGGCATAGTCCATGAGCGAGCCGGTGAGGAGCTGGCCGCTCTCCGGGTCGTAGACCGCCCGCTCGCTCAGCGCCTGTCCGGCGCCCTGCGCGATGCCGCCGTGCACCTGCCCCTCGACGATCATCACGTTGATGATGCGCCCAACGTCGTCGCAGCTCGCGATGCTCGCCATCTTCACCTCGCCGGTCTCGCGATCGATCTCCACCTCGCACACCTGCGCACCGTTCGGCCAGGAAGGCGTCGAGGGCGTCTCGGTCGCGGTCACGCGCAGCACGCGCCTTTCCTGCCGTGCGGCAAGCTCGCCGAGCTCGATCGCGCGATCGGTGCCGGCGATGCGGAAGCGGCCGTCGCGGTACTCCAGGTCCGCCGCGGCAGCCTCCAGCGCCTCGGCAGCCAGCGTCCTGCCTTCGACGATCACCCGCCGCCCGGCCGCCACCACCGCCGAGCCGCCGACGAAAGCCGAGCGCGAGCCGACGCTGCCGACGCCATTGGCGCGATCGGTATCGCCCTGCACGATCTTCACCTTCGCCGCCGGCACGCCGAGCACCTCGGTCACGAGCTGCGTGTACGAGGTTTCGAGCCCTTGCCCCATCGCCTGGGTTCCGGAGAAAACGGTTATCTCCCCGTGTCCGTTGACCTCGATGTCGACCGTCTCGGTCGGCAGCGCGCCGGTCCACTCGAGGTATACGGACAGGCCGCGCCCACGTAGTCGCCCCGCCCGTTCGGACGCCTGCTTGCGGGCGGGGTAGCCGGCCCAGTCGCCGTGCGCGAGGAGCTTGTCGAGCACCGCGCTGAAATTGCCGCCGTCGTATGTATCGCCCAGGTGCGTGCGGTAGGGGAATGCTTCCGGACGGATGAAATTGCGCCGCCGGACTTCCACCGGATCGAGCTTCATCTCGCGCGCCGCCTTCTCGAGCAGCCGCTCGATCAGGAAGTTGGCCTCCGGCCGGCCGGCGCCGCGATAGGCGCCCGTCGCCATGGTGTGCGTGAGCACCGCGCGCACGCGGTAGTGCACCTGGGGCACCTGGTACACCGTCGTCTGCACCTTCGGGCCGAGCTGCAGCGGAATGATCGCCGAGGAGCCCACGGGCACCGAGCCGATGTTGCCCAGCGTATCCACCTCCAGGGCCAGGATGCGCCCCTGCGCATCGAGCGCGATGCGCGCCTTGTTGACCTGATCGCGGCCCATGTGCGCGGCGAGAAAATCCTCGCCGCGATCGGCGCGCCACTTCACCGGCCGGCCGAGCTTGCGCGCCGCGTAGCAGACCAGCGCGTCCTCGGGCGTGAGGCCGGTCTTCATGCCGAAGCCGCCGCCGATGTCGCCGACGATGATCCGGAACTGTTCCGGCTTGGCGCGCAAGACTGCGCCGAGCAGCTCGCGCGCACCGGTCGGCGTCTGGTTCTGCGTATAGAGCGCAGTACGACCATTCTCGAAGACGCCGATGCACGCTCTCGGCTCGAGCGCCATGGCGATGACGCGCTGGTTGCGAAGCTCGAGCTCGGTGACATGCGCGGCGCGTTGCATCGCCGCCTTTACCGCCGCCGCATCGCCATAGGTCGCCTCCGCCGCCACGTTGCCCGGCGCCTGGGGCCAGACCTGCGCTGCGCCGGGCGCAAGCGCCTCCGTTGCGTCCACGACGCAGGGCAGGTCCTCATAGTCGATGCTCGCCTGCTCGGCCGCGTCCTGCGCCTGCGCGCGCGTCTGCGCGACCACGGCGACAACCGCCTGGCCGACGAAATGCACCGTGCCGTCGGCGAGCGGCGTGCGCAGCGGAGCGGCCATCGGCGAGCCGTCGGCGCGCTTGAAGAGCGGCGGAAACGGAATGTGGCCCACGCCGTCGGCGCGCAGATCGGCCATCGTCCAGGCGGCGATGACGCCGGGAGCGCTCTTCACCGCCGTAAGATCGATGCTTCGGATGCGCGCGTGCGCATAGGGCGAGCGCGCGACCACCAGCCAGCACTGGTTCGGGAAGTCGAGATCGTCGCTGTAGCGGCCTTTGCCGGTGAGGAGGCGCTCGTCCTCCAGCCGCTTCTGCGAGCGCGAGGTGCCGAAGCGGGCGGACGACGGATCGAACTGGACCTGCAGGGGAACGGAGCTCATCGGAGAATTCTAGGGGCCGCACGGGCTTGAAAAGCCGCGCGGCAGTGCCCAATTTCGCCAGGATCACTGCGGAGACTACCTAGCATGGCAGAAACCACCACCCGCGAGACACTCGGCTTCCAGGCCGAGGTCAAGCAGCTGCTCGACCTGATGATCCACTCCTTGTACTCGAACAAGGAGATCTTCCTGCGCGAGCTGATCTCGAACGCCTCCGACGCCGCCGACAAGCTTCGCTTCGAGGCGCTCGCCAACAACGCGCTCTATGAATCCGATCCCGAGCTGAAGGTGCGCATCAGCGTCGACAAGGCAGCGCGGACCATCACCGTCTCCGACAACGGCATCGGCATGTCGCGCGACGAGGTGATCCAGAACATCGGCACCATCGCCAAGTCCGGTACGCGCGAGTTCTTCCAGTCGCTGACGGGCGAGCAGGCCAAGGACGCCCGCCTCATCGGCCAGTTCGGCGTCGGGTTCTACTCCGCCTTCATCGTCGCCGACCGCGTGACCCTGGTGACACGCCGTGGCGGCCTGCCGGCGAGCGAGGCGGTGCGCTGGGAATGCGACATGGAAAGCTCGGCCGGCCAGTACTCGATCGAGCGCGCGGAGAAGCCGGGCCGCGGCACCGACGTGATCCTGCACCTGCGTGAAGGCGAGGATGACCTGCTCGACGAGTACGGGCTGAAGGCGATCATCCGCAAATACTCCGACCACATTGCCATCCCGATCGTCATGGCCGACGGGAAAAACGAGGTAACCGTGAACCAGGCGAGCGCGCTCTGGGCGCGGCCGAAGCAGGAGATCACGGAGGAGCAGTACGCCGAGTTCTACAAGCACATCGGGCACGACTTCGAGCCGCCGCTCGCCTGGACGCACAACCGCGTCGAGGGCCGGCAGGAGTACATCCAGCTTCTCTACATCCCGGCACACGCGCCGTTCGACCTCTGGAACCGCGAGCACCGCCACGGCCTCAAGCTCTACGTGCGGCGCGTCTTCATCATGGACGATGCGCAGCAGCTCCTGCCGGCCTACCTGCGCTTCGTGCGCGGCATCGTCGACTCGAACGACCTGCCGCTCAACGTCTCGCGCGAGCTGCTGCAGCAGAGCCGCGACGTCGACGCGATCCGCGCCGGCTGCACCAAGCGCGTGCTCGACCTGCTCGACGACCTGGCGGCCAATCAGAAGGAGAAGTACGCGACCTTCTGGCGCGAATTCGGCCGCGTGCTGAAGGAAGGCGTCGGCGAGGACACCACCAATCGCAGCCGCATCGCCAAGCTGCTGCGCTTCGCGTCCACGCATGCCGAGAGCGAAGAGCAGACCGTGTCGCTCGCCGATTACGTCGGCCGCATGAAGCCCGGGCAGCAGAAGATCTACTACGTCACCGCCGAGACCTATCTCGCGGCGAAGAACAGCCCGCACCTGGAAATCTTCAAGAAGCGCGGCGTCGAAGTGCTCGTCCTTTACGACCGCGTCGACGAATGGCTGGTGGCGAACCTCACCGAGTACGAAGGCAAGCAGCTCGTGTCGGTGGCACGCGGCGAGGTCGACCTCTCCGCCATCCCGGGCGCTGACGAAGCGAAGGAGCCCGATTGGCAAGTCGGCGAGCACAAGGACCTGCTAAGGGCGCTGAAGAGCGCGCTCGGCGACAAGGTGAAAGATGTCCGCCTCTCTCGCCGCCTCACCGAGTCACCGTCGTGCCTGGTCGCCGACGAGCACGAGATCGGCGGCAACCTCGCGCGCATTTTGCGCGCCGCGGGACAGAAGGCGCCCGCGTCGCAGCCGATCCTGGAGGTCAACCCCACGCACCCGATCGTGCTCCGGCTGAAAGCGGACGACGCTCGCTTCGCCGACTGGGCGGCGCTGCTCTTCGAGCAAGCGATGCTCGCCGAGGGTGGACAACTCGACGATCCCGCGGGCTACGTGAAGCGCGCGAACTCGCTCATGCTCGGCCTGGTCGGCGACTGATGCAGCGCGCGCTGATCATCTTCGGCATCGCGCTCGTCCTCATCGGCGTCGCCTGGCCGTGGATCTCGAGGCTCGGCCTCGGCCGCCTGCCGGGCGATATCCGGATCGAATCGGAAAGCGGCGGCTTCTACTTCCCGATCGTGACGTGCCTGATTATTTCGGTGGTGCTGTCGCTGATCCTGTGGTTTCTTCGCCGGTGACGGTTAGAGCGCATACGGCGACACCGAACGCCCAGCATCGGCCAGAGCTTTCGAGCAAAGAACGTCCCGCGCGTCAACCGGAAGACCGGCGGTAGGGATGAAGAGAAATGCAAACGGGGACAGCACGAGCAGGAATACAGAGGGCGTTTGCACCACCTTCTTAATTCTGGACCATCGAATAGGCGTGTATTGGCCACGTGCCGCAACGAAGATCCATTCCCGGTTGATTGACACCTGCGTAGCGGACGATAGCGAGCGCACAAGTCTCAGGGCGTACGCGCGTGGCCAAATAAAGTGCTCATACAGCAGCCACAGAGGGCTACCAATCACCAAGAACAAGTAATTAGCTGGAGGATAGAAGCCCGACCATAGTGCAACGCAGAAACCCAGCACATTGATTGCGCAGGCGGTGATCATCAATAAGCCGTACCGCTTGAATCGATAGTCACGAAATTGGGCGGCCGCCTCGGCCGCTATCTCGCGTGAAAACGCCATGTCGAATGTAGCAGTAGATGTCGGCGCCTGCAGCCTAGCCGCCGTTCTTGCCTTCCTGGTCATCTGCACGGCAAGCAGGCTGACGAATGCGATGCCGACGAGCGCGCCAATAAAAATTGGAGTGATCCACGGTTCGGAATGCAAGAACCAGACAGATATCGCTGTTGCGGCAAAACCCCAAGGAACTCCACCGGCAAGCACCGAAGCGGCCAATCCACCCCTCAGGGTTGCGCTTTGGTCTCGCATGGTTTTACGGATTTCGAAGAGCCATTGAGCAAGCGACGAAAAGGCCATGCTGCCTATGATGAACCCAACCATCCCCAGCCCGATGTCTGTAACCGTGTCCATCAGCGAACCGCGCTTGTCATCGAACGTGGCGGCTTGTTACGCCGCGCCATGCCGCTAGGCGAGGAGAACGAAGGCAGTACCGCAAGAAAAGAAGTGGCGGAGAGAGAGGGATTCGAACCCCCGGTACCCGATGGGTACAACAGATTTCGAGTCTGCCGCATTCGACCACTCTGCCATCTCTCCGCG
>C688J18823_10003296_pt1 | contig 10209 bp, 7 predicted proteins | sample HopSoiMetagenom1_FD_18823 | JGI IMG/M metagenome (IMG submission 18823) | reverse complement strand
ATGCGGGAAAGGGTATCAATTATGGCTGGAAGATCATGGAGGCCACCCACTGCCTGGGCGGGGGGCAGTGCGACCAGACCGGGCTTACCCTGCCCACCTTCGAGTACGCCCACGATCAAGGATGCTCGATCACCGGAGGCTACGTCTACCGGGGCGGGGCTATTCCAGCTCTGCAGGGTCTCTATTTCTTTGGCGACTACTGCCAGGGTTGGGTTCGCAGTATCCGCTACGCCGGGGGCCAGGCAACCGAGCTCACCGACTGGCCTACACTGAGGCCGGGCGGCTCAGTGCTCAGCTTCGGAGAGGATGCTGCCGGAGAGCTCTACGTACTCAGCTCGTCCGGCGGCGTGTTCAAGCTGGTTCCCGCCCAGTAGGATGCATGGAAAGCGCGGCTGAACCTCCCAGCCAGGCTGCCTTCGAGCGACTCAGGCTCCGCATTCCCGCCACGGTCCGCTTCGGAACATCCACCTGGAACTACCCGGGATGGCAAGGTCTGGTCTACCACCAGGATTATGGTCCGAAAGGGGCCGCGGCTCGTATGCTCAAAGAGTACGCCGCCTTTCCCCTATTCGGGACGGTCGGCGTTGATTCCAGCTACTATGGGCCACCTACGGAGGCAGTGCTGACGAGCTACGCGGAAAATCTTCCTCCCGGCTTTCCCTGCATCAGCAAGGTCTGGGGTCAACTCACGATCCACACGTTCACCAAGGCTCAGGATCCAGATCGCGCTGGAAAGCGCAACCCTGACTTCCTCAACCCCGATCTCTTTGTCGACGAGATCTACCAGCCCTACCGCCGCTACTTTGCCCGGAACACCGGCCCCTTTGTTTTCGAATTTCAGACGATCGCAAAGTTTACCGGTCTGGACGCCGAAGCGTTTGCTGACCGGCTGGATCAGTTCTTCTCCGCCCTTCCCCGGGATGCCGAGTACGCGGTTGAAATCCGGAATGAAGAGTTCCTCACCCCGATGTACTTCGCGGTACTACGGGAGCATGGTGTAGCTCACGTGTTCAACTCCTGGACCAGAATGCCGCCGATTGGNCATCAGCTCGATCTGCCCAACTCGATCAGCGGGTCGTTCATTCTTGCCCGAGCCCTGCTGCGCCCCGGCCGGACCTACAACGAGGCTGTGGACGCCTTCGCGCCTTACGACCGGATTCGAGAGCCCAATCCCAAGCTCCGGCGGGACCTCGTCCGCTTGGTCGAAACCGCGGTAAAGACCAAGATTCCAGCCTATCTCCTGGTCAACAATCGGGCCGAGGGCAGTGCCCCATTGACCATTGCCGCGGTGGCNGAGCTGCTCAACCCGGCAGTCTGACCTCCAGCGCCCAGGCACGCTCTTCACCGGGCTCGAGTACCTGCGCGGTGTGCCAGTCGCGCACCGCAACATCCAGCCGGTCCGGTGCGCCAATGCAAGGTTCCAGCGCCAGGTTGTAGTAGGGCTGCCGCCCGGGAGGAGCCCAGCCCCTGCAGTTGATCCAGACGCCCACCTGCGGCACCTCCGCGGCACGGACAACCATTTCGAGCTGCTCGCCTTTCCGGGGGTCGGTCAGGGTCAGCGTACTCTCGCCCGTGAGATCGCCAAACAGCTTGATCGCCCAGCCACCATTCTCGGGAAAGGTGAATCGATCGCTGTTGCCCCCAATGGCACCGGGCCAGCTTACGACGTCGCCCGCGCTCAGGTCGTCTCGGCCATGAACCGCGTCGAGCTTCACCTGGGTTACTCCCGACAAGGTCAGCTCAGACCCCGGTTGCACATTCAGGAGAGGATGAGAGGACCAGATCCAGGGAAAGGACGTGTTGCCCCGGTTTAGAACGCGGTATCGGAAGCGGACCACCGGCTCCCGGCGGACCAGGGTAACCTCCCGTTGAAACTCATAAGGGAACGCGCTCCCCTGAGCTGAGCCGGAGAGTGTTGTTCCTTCGGCATGATCGTACACCGAGCTGGACCAGGGAGCGCTCCACAGCTCACCGTGATCGGGCAGTGTTGGGGTGCCTTCCGGCGCGTCCGGAACAGGACAGGCACCGACGGTGGGAAAGCATTCGTCCCATCCGCCACTGTCGGCGGTCTCCACGTAGGACGTCCCTTGCTCCGGCAGCGCGAGCGGGATCTGATCGCTGCGCCAAAGCCATTCGCGGCCGTTCAGCCGACGGAGNTTGGTGAGCTTCATTCCCATGGTCGGAACGGCGACGACCTCCAGCTCCNCGGATCGAAGAGCGACAGCCGGAAAGCCGGAGACCTTACTCTGCCGGAAGGACATGCCCAAAGGCCCGCACCGGCCAGCTGCCGAACCGAACGACTTTTGCGGGTACCGCAGAGAACCGGAAGTCGGCGGAAGGAAGACTCCGGAGATTACACAGGTGCTCCACAATGAGAACACCTGAGCTGAGCAGGATGGAGTGGACCGGCCGGCTCCGGTTTTCGATATCGTCGATGTTGAGGGAATCGATTCCGACCAGCACGGCCCCGCTGTCTCGCAGAAACTCCGCAGCGTCCGCGGTAAGGAATGGATGTCCGGAGAGGTATTGACCGGTCCGCCAGTGCCGGTCCCAACCGGTATGCACCAGCACCGCCTTACCCCTCAGATCCATGCCCTGAAATACAACGGCGGAGATCGACCGGGCACTCTGAGGAGCAATCCGCACCACTACCGCGTCAAGGTTGGCTACCCGTTCCAGCGGAAGCTCAGCGAGATCCACACCGTCCGCGTACCGATGGAAGGGGGCATCGAGGTAGGTACCGGTGTTTGCCACCATCTCGATCTTGCCGATCTGAAACTCCACGCCAGCAGCATAGTGACTGCGCGAGGCTTCCCGGCTCAGATAGTCACATACCAGCGGCCCGGGCAGGCCGGGATAGGTAACCATACCATGTTCGATGCTGTGGCTTACGTCTATGAAGTGGGTAATCCTTCCCTGCTTCGCTCCTTCCCCACTTTCCCGCTTACCCACCCAGCTCGACCCCCGCGACCGCGCTGATCCTTACGATGGTCTCGCCCACCTTGTTGTTGGGGGTTGAAGCGCCGGCGGTGATGCCGATGGTGCGAGCAGAACCCAGCCAGCTATGGCTTCTGGCCTCCGCCTTGGTCCCGATAGGTTGGTAGCGAATCACTCCGCTGGTCACGTCGATAGCGTCGGCATCCTCGATGTGGAACGTGGGGACGCCGTGCTGGTGTACCAGTGCCGCAAGGTGACAGGTATTGCTGGAGTTGTATCCACCTACCACGATCATCAGATCGAGCGGCTGCTGAAGCAGAGCCAGCACCGCATCCTGCCGTTCCTGAGTGGCCGAGCAGATCGTGTCGAAAGAGCGGAAGTGCTCGTCCAGCGCATCGACTCCGTACCGCCGGGCAATACTCTGCTTCACCTCTTCGGCAATGGCAAGCGACTCACCCGACAGCATCGTGGTCTGATTGGCCACACCTATGCGGCGGAGATCGCGCTCGAAATCGAACCCGGGCGAGACGGCCCGGGCAAAGTGGGCCCTGAGGGGCTCGACGTCACCTCCACGCTCGATGTAATCGCAGATCATCCGTGTTTCATTCATGTCGAACACCACGAGATAGCGGCCCTGTGGATACTTCATGACCTGGCTGGCTGTGGCCTTGGTCTCCTCGTGATAGTGCTTGCCGTGGATAAGTGCGGTGTAGCCGTCTCGGGCGTAGCTCTCGACCCGCTTCCACACGTTCAGCACCGATCCACAGGTGGTATCCACCAGCACACAGCCAATACCGCGAAGCCGTTCGAAGTCGCGCATGGTGACGCCGAACGCCGGCATGATCACTACGTCGTCTGGACTGACCTCGGAGAAATCGAACTCACCCTCCGCTTTCTGACCGAGCAGGGTGATGCCCATAGCCCGAAGTTTCTCGTTGACATGGGGGTTGTGAATGATCTCCCCGACCAGAAAAAGCCGTCGGTCGGGAAACTTGGTCCGGCTTTCGTAGGCGTATTCCACTGCGCGATCCACGCCATAGCAAAATCCGAACTCCCGTGCCAGCCGAAAGGTGAGGTGCCCAGCCGTGAGAGCGTAATCATTGTTCTTGAGCGCATCGACTACGGCACTGTGGTAGTCGGCCGTCAGCCGGCCGGCGATCTCACTCTTGAGGCCAAATCCTTTGCGGAAGTAGGTCTGCTCCATGCCGTCAATGTACACTGGAATCTCGAGGTTCTGGATCGACATCGGACTCCTGATCCGGGTCCACACAGCCGGAGGCAGCGGGCTTCACCACCAGATCTCGAAAACTGCCGGTGAGACGGATTCGTCCGGTATCAGCCACTGATCGGGCCCGTGCCCCGAACCGGCCAAACCAGAGACCTTTGCTCGACCGTTCCAGGATCACGCTTCCGCTGTCGCCCTGAAAGCCCTGCACCACCGTCGGGCCCAGCCACCGCACCGCAACGCCGGCGGCCGGCGGGAGGGACTCGGCCTTTGGCGGGTCAACCACAGGATAACTTCCCGCCGCCAGGGCTCGTTCAGAGTAGACCACGAGGGCGGCGCCGGTATCGCCCTGAACCGTATGGATCTCCAGAAAGCGGCGAGGCTCGCACCATTGAGCCGTCGCGGCGCCGGCCAGCTTGCCCGGCCCCTTTCCGGTCCAAGTCAGTTCCAGATGCGGTTCACCGGGTAACCGGCTGGCCGGGCGCTGGCAGGCCGGCAGCATCCAGAGCAGGAGAAGAGAGCAGACCCGGACCACGGTCATCCGGGGGTCCCGGGTGAGGCCTGCTCAGTTATCTGGTGCTGGGAACGAGGAGGGAAGGAGTAGCCGGAAATTATCAGGTGGTTTGCGCCCATTTACTCCGGCCGTCGCGGTGAAGCCCGTACGCCTTGAGACGGCGCCACAGGGTGGTGCGGCTGATGCCCAATGACCGCGCTGTTTCCGCCAGCTTCCAGCTATGGGCGTCTAGGGTCTTCACGATAGCCTCCTTTTCCCTGGCCGCCAACGTCGTGGCACCCACCAGGCCCGGGATAAACATGGCTTCTCCCAGCTCGAGCCCTCCCACCCGGAGGGGTCTGAGGCGGCCACCTAGAGCGGCCAGTCGGGGCTGAAGATCAGGGGCCCCTTCGAACAGGTCCATTCCGGCCAAAGCTTCGCGGGCAGGCTGGTTAGCATAGAGCAGCCGGCCCTCGACATCGAAGACCACCACGCCTTCGCTGAAGCCATCGAGCAGGGCNTTGGCCAAAGGCGAAAACACGGACGGCATGGCACTGACTGACAAGGTTTCTGGCATAGTCCAAAGATACGTATTCTGGGGTTAACGGGTTTCCGAGCACCGGCCTACTAGTACAGACGACGAGCCGGTGCCGTGGTGCACAATGCGCCGCTGCGGGTAACTGTTGCTGCTGTAACAGGCTGACACCCAGTTGTGACACTGGGTTTGAGGCACACCAAACCACGTGAGATTGGAAGGGAGCTACCGGCGAGGTCGATTCCCGCGGCCTCGACGGTGACCGTGATGGCGCCCACCATGATGCCGCCGTCCGCCGCGGTGGGGACGGTTGTGCTCCTCATCGTCGGAAGCATGAGCAGGTCGTTGAAGCAGCGCCTGAAGATCGGGAATCGAATCGGCCAGGATGGGTGGGTGGCGGCCGCGCTGGACCGCAAACACCAGTGGGCGGTCAAGCCGGGGTAGTTCATCGATGCGGAGTCGCTTGGCCTGGCCCTCTCGCAAACGCACCCGGGCGATTCCCTGTCCGTTGCGGACTTCGTAGTCGAGGGGAACAGCGTCGCCCCGGAGGTGGATCCGACTGGGCAGTTCGCCGAGTTGTTCGCGGGTCGACGGATTCACCAGCTCTTCCAGGTTCAACGTAATGCGTGCCCTGAGGAAGTCCTGCCAGCCGCGGACCGATTCGAGTTGGGCCCGGATGTTGGCCCGCAAGGCCTGAGGAGAGGCTGGCTCCAGACTCCCGCCTGATCGGCGCCACAGCTCATCCAGCTCCCCTAGAGTCCGCCGCAAACGGTTCTGGTCGGGATGCGTGGTCTCGCCTTCCCAGAGCGCCTGGGCCAGCACATCGCGAGCAGCCGCCTGCAGCTCGGCAGGGACTTCGTCCTCCAGAGTCTCCACCTCGGTCTCCAGCTCAAACCCGAAATACGTCCGCCGCCGCTCGGTTGTGAGCCGTTGGTGCTTGCGAGGGCCGCCCAGAACGATCCGGGGAGAACTTAAGGTCACGTACTTCTGAATGAGATCGTACGAGAGAGTGGTGCCTTCGATGGCCGCGCGCGGAGTACCGAACCGGTCCGCGAAATAGCGCAGGTTCCCGGCCACGGCTCCCCAGCTTCCCGCCACGGAGGTCTTGGAGACTCTGGCCTCCTGTCCATCCGCGGTGTGCTCATCGATCACCAGATCAAACGGCATGATTCGGGCAATCAGATCGGACCAGCGCCGGCGGATGTCCTTGGACGCGTAGGGCAACTGTTTCGGGAGCGGCAGCTCCAGCGACCGGTAAACTGAGGCTACCCCCAAGGCAGTGTCCTCGATCGCCTTGACCAGAACTCCACGTCGCTCGGCCCACTCCGCCAGCTCATCCTCGAAAAGGTGGCGGGGCAGACCGTACACCTCGCCCAGATACCCGTGCTGGTTTACCGCCTCTGCGTACAGGTTGTAGGCGGTGAGGTGATCGCTCCCATTCACCACGACACCGTGGAGATCGCGTTCCTCACGAGTCATTCGGTGCAGGGACTCGATGTTGGAGCACACCGCCGCCATCGGGATCAGCTCGGCGTCGGCATGGACCAGCAGCTCTCCCCAGGAACGCTCGACCGGAAGAGCCTCGACCTCTCTCCCGTAGGGGGTAAGGCGGCCGTTCTCGATGAGTCCTCGCCGGGTGAGTAGACCAAGCGCGCGATTGTATGCGGTGCGGTCGAGCGGCACCGGCAGGTCGAGATCACGGGCATCGACTCCCAGCGCCGCACAGGTGATCGCAACCCGCTCGGCATCGCCCGCGAGCTGAAACTCCGGGGGGGTGGGGCGAAGCGCCTCGAACACCAGGTCGCGGTCGCTGAGGATCACGACTTCTCCGTTGGCGACTCGGCCGTGGACCCGGCCGGCCATCTGCAGGATCTCGTTCGCTCCCAGATACAGCCGATGCAGCACGTTGCGGCCCCGGTCCACCACGTTGCCGTACCGGGCATCGTAAATCACCACGGTGTCGAGACCCCGGACGTTGAGCGCCGACTGTCCTGCGGCGGTCATCGCCAGGAGAAACGGGCGGGAGACTTCATCCTCCAGAAACGGGCGAATCACCCGGATAGGTTCTCCGCCGTGATAGAACGCCGTGGTGAGCCTGGGCCACTGCTCCCCCAGGTTGACTGCCAGCTTCTCCACTTCCGCGCGGGTCGGCACGAAAACGGCAACCCCCCGTTTCTCCTTCATGACATGGCGGATATAACGGTCGTTCAAGAACTCTTCAGGCTGCTGCGGAAGGACCTGCACCTTGGCCTTGAGCGCCGGATCGAAGGCCTGGGTAACCAGCACTTCGGAGCTGTTCAAGTACTCGGCGTAGAAGGCGGGGTCTACCGTCGCGCTCAGCCAGATGTACCGGCAGCCGGCGCGCTTCCCCAAGGCCAGGCAAAGCTCGAGCTCGGCAGAGGTCTGATGGATCTCGTCCACAATCACCGTGTCCCGGCCGGTGATCAGGTCATCCTGAAACCACCTCCGGGCAATCCCCGTGGTCACAATGACAATGTTCCAGCTCGGCGTTTCCGGAGTGGCTTCGCGCTCCCGGTTCACCACGCCGGGGTATAGCGGCTCGCGGAGTATCGACTCTGCAATAGGCCGGATACCCAGGGTCTTTCCGGTGCCGGTACCGGCCACAATCCCGAAGGCCAGTCCCTGCCCCGCCCACTCCCGCAGCTCAGGGCCATGCTCCCGCTCGAGCAGCGTATCCACCCGCAGGCCGAGGGCCAGTTCGATGGTCTCACAGGCCGCACGGGTCGGGGCGATGATGATGATTCGACCCTTGGGATGGGGAGCGTGTCTATAGGCGTCTGGATCGGGAGGTAGGTGGTGGTCGCGCGAGGGGTGCATGGCTGAAAATAGTCGGGAGTCAGGAGCTTGGAGCCAGGATAGGTCGCCTCAGCAGAACCGATTCCTGGTTCCCGACTCCTGACTCCCGACTAGTTAGAACCCCGGCTGCAGCTGCAGCTGCCAGACCCAGCCCTTTTCGGGGCGCTGGAAGGGACGAACCAAGTCCAGTTCGGCGATGGCATAGCCGAGCAGGTTGATTCGCAGACCCGCACCCGCGCTGAAGACGGGGTCGCGAGTACCGGAGCCGAGGACCGAAGGCTTGTGTTGGCTGTCCCAGGCCAGTCCTCCGTCGCCGAAGACGGTAAACTCCAGCGGGAAGACCCCGTAATAGCCGGAACCCACACCCAGCGCGCCAAAGAGCGGGAACCGGAGCTCTGCATTAGCCACAACCATGCGGCTCCCCAACAACTGGTCGAAGACGGGACAGGCGTTCGGGTCCGATACGCTGGGCGCGCATTCGGAGGAGTTGAACGAGCCGTAGGTGTAGCCTCGGACCAGGCCCGGATAGCCCAGGAAAAGCGGCTGCAAGCGCTCGCTCTCGCCACCCGTTCCATAACGTCCATAGTGCATGACGCGGGTGGCAATGGTGAAGGGACGCACCGGCAGGAAGTACTTCCTGAAATCTCCCAGCACTCCCAGGTAGCTCAGCGTGCCTGTGGTGGGCGACACCTCGATCCGATAACGCTGCCCCACGATGGGTCCGGTGGCGCCAGACAGCGAGTTGTCGTACACCAGAGCGGCGGTGGCAGTGGCGAGGTTGATCGCTCGGCCAGCAGGCAGATCGATGTTGTCATCCTGGATTTGCTCCCCGGTGTTCAACGAGTACGCCTGGGTCTGGAGCTCGCGATCGAAGGTGATGTTGCTGAACCCCGCCTGAAACTCCAGCCGCTGAACCGGACTGAAGGGATACGAGAGCAATCCGAAGAAATCGCGGTTGGTCTGTCTCTCGATCAGCTGCTGATCCACCAGCGCGGGCTCGCCCCCAACGTTGCTCTCTCCCTGGGCAAACGCACCGGTGATGTAGGGAGTCTGCTGGGCTATGGCTCCCCAGTTGAGCCGGTGGGTAACGTTCTGGTATCCCACCACTCCGCTGACATCCTTGAGGCTGCCCTGAACGTTGAGGCCGGTTACCAGGTTGTGGTTGCCCAGAAGGTCGCTGAAATACAGGGAAGCTCCTCCGCCAATGAAGGTGCCGAACTGGGTACTGCCCACCGCCAGGGAAGGTTGGCCCACATACGTCAGCGAGAGGCCGGGCTTGTACGGCTGTTCNGGGAAATCTGTTTGGGGCGGCAGACCCTTGTCCGGGTCGTTCAGCATACTTACGAGCGTTTCGTCGGTCCGCTGCAAAGGCGGCAACACCGCCGCACTTGCCCCGGATTGCCCGTACGGCCGGTAGGCGACAGACGGTTCTTCCACCACGGACTCCGGCGCATCGATGGTATACAAGTCGTACCCATTGGATCGAAAGAGGCTGTACATCAGCCGGCCGGAGCGTTGGGCCACCGAGAGAGCAGGGCTGGTTGCGGTGATGCCACTGACTCCGGTAAACAGATCCGTGAGCCGGTTCACCTGGCCGGTTGCTAGGGTCAACCGGTAGATGTTGGTGATCCCGTCAGGATCGGACAGGAAATAGAGTGTGGAACCATCTGGAGACCACTGTGGATTCAGCTGCCGAACGGCACCGGCGTCCGCCGCACGGCTGATTCGACCGGTGGCCAGATCCATCAGCCCCAGAGTAATCGAGCCGAGCTTCAGGTTGCTCAGTTGGGTGGTGAAGCGGTCGGTTGCAAAGGCGAGCGTCTTGCCGTCCGGAGACCAGGCCGGCTGAAGGTCGGCGAACTGGTCGTTGGTTAGCCGCCGCAGGTCATTGGACTGCAGATCGAAAACGTAGAGGTCGGTCAGGCCCCCAGCCAGGCCGGTGAACGCGATAGCGTGTCCATCAGGCGACCAGCTCGGGTTCAGAATCTGGCCCAACTCCTTGAACCGGATTTCCCGCTCCCGCTTATTCCGGTCCACGTTATACAGAACCAAAACCGGGTGTCCCCCACTGATCCCGGCAAAAACAAAGCGCTTGCTGTCCGGCGACCAACTGCCGGCCGACTCGATGAACTCGAGGCTCTGGTAGTGCGCGTCTACCGCGGTTTTGGTGATCTGGCGCTGCACCTTTCCGGTTCTGGCATC
>C688J18823_10003295_pt1 | contig 10212 bp, 12 predicted proteins | sample HopSoiMetagenom1_FD_18823 | JGI IMG/M metagenome (IMG submission 18823) | reverse complement strand
GGCAACCGCCGGCTTGCCTCATCACGGGTCGCCCCCCAGGTGAGGATCGGCTCGCGCAGCAACGAGCGGTACAGCGCGGCGGCGCCGATCAGCGCTCCCGCAGCGATGACGAGTGTCTGCTTGCGCAAAGGGTGTCCTCCTTCAGGGACACAGGATTCTAGAGCGGTTCACCCGGGATTCGGGCCGCGAAACGCGCCCGCGATGATCGGCACCAGCAGCCGCTCGAGCTGCTTCTCTGAGGTATCTCTGAGCTCGGCGCTGACAGGTGCGAGGGCCAGCCAGTTCAGCATTCCGGCCACGCAGCGGACGCGCAGGATCAGTTCCCGGTTCTTGGCGCCGGGCACGTTTGCCTTCAGCACGCGAAGCGCCTGCGCACGGATTGCGTCGAACCTTGCATCGAATCGGCCCCAGGCCTGCGGAGGATCCAGTGCCGCCCTCGCCACGATACGGAGCACCGCGAGCTCACGTCCCCCCGCCGCCAGCGCGCGTATCATCGGCCGCGCGAAGGCCGCCGCCAGGGCATCGAGCGTCGATTCCGGCCCGAGCGTGCCAAGCGCCTCATGCTGCGCTACCAGATAGCGGTCGAGCGCATGCTCGACCGCCGCGTCACAGAGGGATTTCAGCGAGCCGAAGTGGTAGCTCACCGCTGCCACATTGGCGCCGGCGGCGTCCGTGAGCTCGCGCAGCGTCACGCCGTCCTCGCCGCGTTCGGAGATCAGCGTCAGCGCCGCTTCCAGGAGCCGCGCCTGCGTCCGCAGACCGGCCTCGCGACGCTGGTCTGCTCGTGCCGCTTCCACCCCCCTTATTCAAGCAGACGCTTGAAAAGGCGTCAAGCACACATCGTCGGCAAACAATTCAATCGAATGCTTGACAACATACCGGTAGCGAGCTACCCTCCCGCCAGCGCTTGATCGACGACCACGCGAGCGAGCGCTCACTTCTCCAGCCTTAGCAAGGAGGAACCAATGAGAGTGGCACTCACAGGGGCGACGGGGTTCATCGGATCCCACGTCCTGACGGAACTGCACGAGCACGGCCATGAGGTGGTGGCGCTGATCCGCGACGACACCCAGGCCGAGCGCGTCACCGGGCATGGGGGCATACCCACCCGGGTGGAGCTGACCGACCGGCCGGCGATGGTGAGCGTGTTGAACGGCGCCGACGCGGCCATCCACACGGCCAGCCCCGGCGACGCCACCAGCGCCGATCTGGACTCGGCGGTCGCCGAGGCGGCAATCGAGGCGTTCGACGGCAGCGGCAAGCCCTACCTGCAGATCAGCGGTCTGTGGATCTACGGGAACAACATGTCGATCAGCGAGGAGTCCCCGACCGATGCCCCCGCGCTGGTGGCGTGGAGGGATCCGATCGAACGCCGCGTGCTCGCTGCCGACGGCATGCGCGGAGTCGTGATCACCTCCGGCGTCGCCTACGGTGACGGCGGTGGAGGCGTCCCGGGCGTCTTGCTCGGCTCACCGCGAGACGACGAAGGCAACCTGATCATGCTCGGCAGCGGACAGCAGCACTGGGACACCGTCCACGTCGCCGACCTGGCGGAGGTCTTCAGGCGCGTACTGGAGGACGACTCGGCTCGGGGGCGCTACGCCGTCAGCAACGGACTGAACCCGACAGTGGCCGAGATCACCGAGGCGGTCGCCGATGCGGTGGGCGCCCCAGGAGCCGTCCCCGGATCCGATCAGGAGGCCCGCGCTCGCCTGGGCGACTACTTTGCCGAAGTCCTGCTGCTCGATCAGAATGCTCCGGCCGCCAAGGCTCGGAACGAGCTCGACTGGAGTCCATCGCATCCAGGGCTGGTCGAGGAGTTCTGCCATGGAAGCTACCGCCAGGTGACGGCCGGCTGACCCGCCGCGCCGGCGCCCACCCGGGCGCCGGCGCATCACCACCAACACACAGCAGCTGGAGTGAGACGCGATCCGTCGATACGTTCCCACGTACCTCCACCCTTGCGCTGAGTGGTGTGACCTGCGAGGCTTGCTTGATTGTCGTGGAAATCTGGCGGTCATCCCGGTACCGGGATGACGGTCGTGAGCGCCGGCTGTGTGCGGCGAAGGAGTCATGATTTGACGCTGCTTTCGAGTTATCCGCCGTTTCTTTCGGTGCTCTGGACGATGGCCGTATTCTTTGCCTGGATCATCTGGTTCTGGCTGCTGATCAGCGTCTTCTCGGATCTGTTCCGGCGGCATGACGCCAGCGGATTCACGAAGGTGTTGTGGATGATCTTTGTGATCATCGTTCCCTACCTGGGCGTGTTCATCTACCTGATCGCAAACCACGACGGCATGACGGAGCGCGCCGTGAAAGACCAGCGGGCCGCCCAGCAACAGCTGGACGACCACATCCGCTCGGTCGCCCCGAGCAGCTCGACGGAGGAGATCGCGAAGGCCAAGCAGCTGCTGGACAGCGGCGCGATCAACCAGGCCGAATACGAATCCCTCAAGGCTAAGGCGCTTGTATAGGCGTGAACGCGCCTCCCAGCGTCCCCGAGCAGGAGGCCGGTAACCAGCGGCTCGCCATCCTGCTGGCAATGGCGATGTTCGTGCTGGTGGTGGACACGTCGCTGATGAATGTGTCGATCTCGTCGGTTGTCCATGACCTGCACACGACCGTGAGCGGCGTGCAGTCGGCGATCGCGCTGGAGGCGCTGGTGTCGGCTGCGTTCATCCTGATCGGTAGCAAGGTCGGTGACCTGGTCGGGCGCAAGCGGGCATACGTGGTGGGCCTGCTGGCCTACGCGACCGGCGCGCTGGCGATGGCTCTGGCGCAGAGTCTGACGGCAATCATCATCTTCTGGGCGGTGGTGGGTGGGCTGGGCGCCTCGCTGCTGCTGCCGGCGATGCAGTCGCTGATCCACGGCAACTTTCAGGGCGCGGCGCAGAAGAAGGCGTACGCCTTGGTCGGAGCGGCCGCCGCCATCGCCGCCGCCGTGGGGCCGCTGATCGGAGGGTTCATCACCACCTACCTGTCATGGCGAATCGCGTTCCTGCTGGAGGACGTGATCATCCTGGTCGTGCTGCTCAACATCAAGCTCGTGCGCGACGTGCCCTACACCGGGCCGCGCAGCGTCGATGCCGTGGGCGCGGTGCTGTCGGTGGTGGGCATGGGCGGAATCGTTCTCGGCATCCTGGTGTGGCAGGAGGGCGGCGAGGCGGTCGGCGCGCTGCTGGTGGTGGGAGCTCTTGCGATGGTCGGCCTGGCCTCCTGGCTGGTGCGGCGCAAGCGCGAGGGGAAGGCGACGCTGATCGATCCCGACCTGTTCACGTCGAAGGTGTTCCGGTTCGGCATCTCCGGGCAGATGCTCCAGCAGATCGCGCTCGGCGGCACCATGATCGTGCTGCCGATCTACCTGCAGATGGTGTTCGAGTACAGCGCGATGCAGGCGGGCCTGTCGCTGGCACCGCTCTCGCTGACGATGTTCGGGGTGGCGCTGCTGGCCGAGAAAAAGGCCGGCGACCGCCGCGCCAGTGGCATCATCCGGGCCGGATTCGCCTTGCTGACCACGGGACTGGTGATCCTGATTCCGATCGTGCCGCGGGCGGACTCCGGCTGGTACCTGGTGATCCCGTTGATGATCGCGGGGGCCGGGCTGGGGTTGCTGGTCTCGCAGCTGAACAACTACACGCTCGCTCCGATCTCGGAGGAGCGGGTCAGCGAGGCCGCCGGCGTCAACTCGGCGGCCGGCTCGTTCGGGCTGTCGTTCGGGCTCGCGTTTGCCGGTGCGATCATGCTGGCGACGCTGTCCTTCAGCTTCACCAACCTGGCCCAGTCCAGCAACGTGCTCACCCCGGCGGAGCAGCAGCAGGTCGGAGACGCTCTGGAGCACAATGCCGAGGTGATGACCAACACCCAGCTCCAGAAGCAGCTGGCCGGCCGGCCTCAGCAGACCCAGGACGAGATCATCAGCATTAACACAGACGCCCGCCACCGGGCCCTTCAGGTGGCCCTGTTGATCCCGATCCTGGCCGGCCTCGCCGGGCTTTTCACCTCGTTCCGCATGATGCGCATCCCGGAGCCGAAGCCGTCCGCTGCGGCGGAGGGCATGGCACTCGGCTGACCGATGCTGCCGGCCGCTACGTGCCGGACTGCAGTTCCCACGCACCGATGACGGCGTCTTCGATCGCCTCGGAGTTCCCGCGCTCGAGGTCAGCGACGATCATCATGTGCTTGGCGAAACGTCCTGGCACCGAGAAGGTATCGGGAAACGATCGGACCAGGAAATCACGCGAGTCGAACGACGAGCGGATGACTATGTGGCTGCGATCGAGCTGCCGGGCCACCAGGCGGCCCCGGTACCGCCAATCGAGCAGTCCGTCGCGGCGGCGCTCCGTGACACCGTCCAGCCGCGCGGCCAGGTTGCTGAGCTCGGCGAGCCGCATCGAATGCATGCTCGCACACCATCCGATCCGGAAGCGCGAGCGTGGTCTGGTAGCGTTGAAGGCGATTGTCAGGCCAACTCGGGAGGAGTCGCGATGTCTGAGACACTCAAAGGGTCTTGCCTGTGCGGGCGCGTCGAGTACGAGGTGAAAGACCCGCAGGCGCTGGGCTACTGCCACTGCACGCGCTGCCAGCACTGGACCGGTTCCAGCCTGGCCGGCGTGGTGGTGGCGAAGGAGAACTTCAGCTTCACCAAGGGCGAGGATATGGTGAAGACTTACGAGAGCCAGCTGGCCCCGCGCAACTTCTGCAGCAACTGCGGATCGAGCCTCTACGACGACCTCGGCGCCGTCTACTTCGTGGCTGCCGGCCTGATGCCGGACCTCGACCTTCGGCCCAGCTTCCACCAGCAGGTGGCCTACAAGGCAAGCTGGCACGAGATCGGCGACGACGCGCCGCAGTTCGCCGAGATGCCGCCGGGCTGACGCCGCGGCTGCCGTAGACCAGCGATAGCCATCGAGGAGGAGCACATGACGGAATCGGGCTCGACCGGGGACCGGTCGGCATCGGAGTTGATCGACGAGCGAATCGCCGAGCTCGGCGACTGGCGGGGTCAGACCCTGGGCAGGATGCGCGAACTGATCAGACAGGCTGACCCGGACGTCGTCGAGGAGTGGAAGTGGGCCAAGCGCACCAGCCCGGGCACCCCGGTCTGGTCGCACGGCGGCATCATCTGCACCGGCGAGTCGTACAAGTCGGTCGTGAAGCTGACCTTCATGAAAGGCGCGTCGCTGGATGACCCGGCCAAGCTCTTCAACTCGAGCCTCGATGGAAACGCCCGGCGCGCCATCGACATCCATGAGGGCGAGGAGGTCGACGCGGACGCGTTCCAGGCACTGATCCATGCCGCCGTCGACCTCAACACCGGCAGGTAGATGGGTCAAGACGAACGCGATACCCGTCGCACCGGCAGGACTGCCGGTCACCGCTGCGAATCTGCTCTGATGGACAGAGAGAATCGCGTCGAGCGCCGACTTGACAGGTTGATTGCCCGTGCCGGGACCCCCAGGACCGCGGCGGCGGTCATCGCCACGATCACCACCACGATCACCGTCGCCGCCGGCCTCCTGATGACGGTCATCGACCACAACGGATTCCCCTCCATCGGTTCAGGGCTGTGGTGGGCCGTCCAGACCGTGACGACCGTCGGATATGGCGATCGCGTCCCTGAGACCGCCCCGGGCCAGTTCCTGGCCGCGGTCGTGATGCTGCTCGGCATCGGATTCGTCACGGTGATCACCGCGTCGATCACCGGCGCGTTCGTGTCGCGGACGGGCAAGGAACAGGCCACCGGGGATACCGCGCAATCGGCGGAGCAGTTGGACGACATCATTGCCCGGCTGGAGCGGATCGAACTCCACCTCAACCAGCCCACGTAGCCGTCATCGGAGCCAGGGCGGAGATCCCGGATCCCCAGTACCTCGAGACCCATGACGGCGCGTACATCGCTTACCAGCCGTTCGGCGACGGACCGAAGGAGCTGTTGGCGGGTAGCGGCTTCACCTTCACCGACGCAGGCGAGCACACGCTGAAGGGCATCCCACAGAGCTACCACCTGTACGCCGCCGGTTAGATGGTCGATCGAACGACGTCGCCGCTCGTGATCAGCAGGCCGCAGATCCTCGCCTTCCGACGCCGGGTCGGCGCCCTCGACCAGCGCCTTCCGCCTGGACGGCAGTCCCTACGTCAGGCGGCCTGGGCGGGGCTGCAGGACAGCATGCCGCGGGCGGCGCTGCTGTCGATCCACGCGCGGGTCGCAGGTGCGGAGCCGTCGAGCTGGGAGGACGCCTCGCTCGTCCAGCTCTGGGGGCCGCGGTTCCAGGTCTACGTGATCGCCGCGCGCGACGTGGCCGTGTTCACGCTCGGCAGGCTCCCGAACGACCTCAAGGCTCGTCGCAGGGCAGAAGAGCTGGCCGCCCGGCTCCATGCGCTGCTCGACGGGGCGACGATGCCGTACGGCGCCGCCGGCGATGCGCTCGGGTTGCACGACGCGAACGCGCTCAGGTACGCCGCGACCACGGGCACCGTGCTGATCCGGTGGGCGGGGGCGCGGCAGCCGACCGTCTGGACGGTGCCGCCGGCAGGCGACGACCCGCACAAGGCCCGGCTCGAGCTGGCACGCCGCCACCTGCACGTCTTCGGTCCCACGACGCCCGAGGCGTTCGCCCGCTGGGCCGGGATCTCGGCCCGCGAAGGCGTGATGGCCTTCGATTCGCTGCGGCGCTCTGTGACCGCGGTTCGCACGCCGATCGGCGATCGGTGGATCCTGACCCGCGACGAGCCGATCTTCCGCGCCGGTCCCGGTCCCGCGGCGCCGGCGCGGCTGCTGCCGAGCGGCGATGCCTACTACCTGCTGCAGGGCGACGACCGCGCACTGCTCGTCCCGGACGCCGATCGTCGCAGCGCGCTCTGGACATCGCGGGTCTGGCCCGGAGCCGTACTGCTTGACGGCGAGGTCAGCGGAACCTGGCGGCGGGCGAACGAGGCCCTGAGGATCCAGACCTGGCGCCGCCCTTCGCGCGCCGCCCGCGAGGCCGTCGAGGCGGAGGCAGCAGCCCTGCCGCTGCCCGGCCTCAAGCGTGAGATCGTCGTCCGCTGGAGCGAGTGACCCGGATGGTTGATGCCGATCCCATCTAGCCTCTGACCCGCCGCCGCTCCGGGTCATAGGCCGGGTGGCGGATGATCGTCCCGGCCACTGCCTCGCCGCCCACCCGCGCTTCCACCGACGTGCCCGGCTGGTTCCGGCTCCTATCAACCTTGGCCAGCCCCAGCGTCTTGCCCTCGAGGTAGGGCGAGACGACGGCCTGGGTGATGAACCCGACGACCGCACCATCGACGCGCAGCTCGGCTCCCGACGCCTCCGCTCCACCCCCGTCGAGCTCTACCGACGTCAGCCGCAGAGTGCTGTTCCGTTCGGCATCCCGGAGAGCGTCGCGGCCCTGGAATGCCGGCTTGTCCAGGTCGACCGCCCAGCCCAGACCGCACTCGTACGGGGACACCGCCGGGTCGTACTCAACGCCGCCGATGATGAACCCGCCCTCGATCCGGAACAGATCCAGCGCGTCCATTCCGATCACCTCCATGCCGTGACCTGCTCCCCGTTCCAGCAGGGCGTCCCATAGCTCGAGCGCCTGCTCCTGGTCGACCCACAGCTCGTAGCCGAGCTCGGCGGTGTAGCCGAGGCGGGTCATGAACACCGGTATGCCGGCAACCTGGACGTCCTCCCGGAATGTGTAGTAGGGGAAGGCCTGCGATGACAGGTCGCTGGAGGTCATGCCCTGGAGGATGGCCCGGCTGTTCGGGCCTTGCAGGCACAGGTGAGGCAGCTCGTCGGTGCGCTCCCGCACCTCGATGCCATGGCCTTCGGCGGCCTCCGAGAACATCTCGTAGTCGCGATCGTTGGCGCCACAGAACCGGACATGGTCACCGACCGAGGATCGCGGCATCACCGTGCAATCGTCGACCATCTTCCCGTCGGCATCGCATAGCGGGCCGTACGCGATCCGGCCCTGGCCAAGCGCGGCGACGTCACGGCAGACGATACAGTCGACCAGCGCGAGCGCGCCGGCGCCGTCCAGGTCGACCTTGCGCAGCATCGAGAAATCCATCAGGCCCGCCGCCTCTCGCACCGCGCGGTACTCCCGTTGGCTGTCGGTGACGACCGCCGGCGCGTGGTAGCCGAACAGATCCATCCACCGGTCGGTCATCGCCTGAAGGCGTCCGTAGAACGCGGTCTCCTTGCTCATGCTCTCCTCCTCGAGGTGCGCCGGGGCGTCAGGGGGCCTCAGTTGCACATCACGATCGTAGGCCGGGCTCAGCGTCCGAACCAGCGCGCGCTGCGACTGGAGCCGAACTCGTGCTTCTCTGCGACCAGCGCGACCGACGGCTCGCGGAACCTGCCGGTCGGCTTCGGCCCGGACAGGAAGTCGACGTCGACGCGGCCGATGCGTCCGGCACCGAACTCGATGTAGCAGGACCCGCGCCCGCCGTAGCCGTCGGGCCGCTCGTCGCCGCGGACGCCGGCGATCAGCGTGTCGGCCACCACGCGCGCCGCCCCTTCGGCGAACACACCCGCCTTCGGCACTCCCACCGTTGCCACATCGCCGACCGCGTAGACGCCGGGGAACCTCGTCTCCAGCGTGCTCGAACCCACGGGCACGTAGCCGTCCTCGGTCATTCCGCTCGCGATGACGACATCCGGGGCCCTGTGGCGGGGGACTCCGAGGAACAGGTCGAACGGCATCTCGGTGCCGTCGTCGAGCACGGCAACGCTGCGGTCGCCGTCGAGCGACGCCACCCGGCGACCGGATACGAACTCGATGTCGCGCTCGGCGAAGGCCGCCACAAGCGCCTCCGAGGTGTCCGGCGAGGGCGGTACCGGTGTGGCGAAGGGGATCACGATCGAGAGCCGGCAGGCGTCGCGGATTCCGCGCGTCACCAGGTAGTCGTGCAGCAGCAGTGCCGCCTCGCTGGGAGCCGGTGGGCATTTGAACGGCGCCCCGCAGACGCCGATGATGGCGCGCCCGCCCGAGAAGGTGGGCAGCAGCTGCGCGAGACGTTCCGCCCCGGCGGTCGAGTAGAATTCGTTGCCTGCCTCGGCAAGCCCGGGCGTCGCATCCATGTCGTAGTCCGCGCCGAGGGCGACCACCAGCACGTCTGCGTGATGGACGCACGCATCCGTCGTCACCGCCCGCGCCTCCGGGTTGATCGCGGTCACGGTCTCCCGCAGGAACCGCACCCCCGGCTTTGCGATGGCATCGTACGGGAGCCGCACGGCAGCCATCGTTGTGCGGCCGAACACCACGTCCAGCTTGGAGTAGCCGAACACGAAGGAGTCGTTCTTGTCGATCAGGACAACGTCGATGTCACCGCCGACGGCATCCGACAACATGGTCGCGAGCTCGAGCCCTCCGAAGCCCGCTCCCAGGATCACCACCCGCTGCATCGGCGGATCCTATTTGATTGCTGCGTGGACTACGTCTGGCGCTGAGCCGCCATCCGCATGGCGACGTCGTACTTCGCCACCCCCGTGCGACTGCCCGGGGTGTCCGACGCCGGCATCGCGTTCAGCGCGGCATCCGCGCGGCGGTAGTCGTCCTCGGTCTCGAAGAACATGATCGCCATCGACTGCTCACCAGCCGGGTCGTGCAACAGCACCATCTCGGTGGCGGGGATGTCGTCGGGCGGCGCTTCGCCGCTCATCTCTTCCTTCATCTGCTCGATCCGCTGCTTGCTGACCCCGTCAAACGACACAACTCGCGCAAACGCCATGGTCGACCCCCTTGAGATGGTTGTGGCGAACGTCGCGAGCCTACCACGCGAGCGGGGCGAAGGGGGTAAAATCGGTGCCCGTTCGGTCCGCGCGGGTGTAACCGAGAAGGGGGATTCACCGTGTCACACGACTCCGGCAACCACAGCGCTTCGATGTTCGCCACACCGGACGAGGCGATCAACGCGCCGCAGGAGCAGTACCTGTACGTCGCCTGCCTGCACGAGGGCACCGGCGTGGACAAGCCCGACTTCCTGGCCGTGGTCGGCACCGAGCCCGACACGCCGGAGTACGGGAAGGTCATTTCCGAGCTGCCGATGCCCGGCGTCGGCGACGAGTTGCACCACTACGGCTGGAACCGCTGCAGCTCCGCGTGCCACGGGCCCGACCGCACGCACCTGATCGTCCCCGGGTTCCGCTCATCGCGGATCCACATCGTGAACGTGGCCGACGATCCCCGCCGGCCCAGGATGGAGAAGGTGATCGAGCCCGAA
>C688J18823_10003293_pt1 | contig 10215 bp, 8 predicted proteins | sample HopSoiMetagenom1_FD_18823 | JGI IMG/M metagenome (IMG submission 18823) | reverse complement strand
ACCAGCCGCAGGTCTCACCCGAGCTGGTGCGGCGGCTGGTCGAGTCGCGGCGAGACGGCATTGCCGCGGTGTCGGCGTCGTACGACGGGCAACGCCGAAACCCTGTGCTTCTCGAGGCGTCGGTGTGGTCGGAGGTCATGACCGGTGCTACCGGTGATGTGGGTGCGCGCGATTGGATGGACGCCCATCCGGATGACGTCCTGCTCGTCGCCTGCGACGATCTCGGCAGCGACATCGACATCGACACTCCGCTCGATCTCGAGCACCTGACCTCCGACCCCGCGAAGGACCGCTCATGAACCTCGAGAACGAGTTCACCGTTCCCGTGCCCGTCGACGAGGCGTGGCAGGTGCTCCTCGACGTGCAGCGGGTGGCACCGTGCATGCCCGGCGCGACGTTGACCTCGGTCGACGGCGATGACTTCACGGGCACGGTCAAGGTGAAGGTCGGCCCGATCACCGTGACGTACAACGGCCAGGCCAAGTTCCTCTCCAAGGACGACGCCACGCATCGGGCCGTGATCGAGGCGAAGGGCAAGGAGTCACGCGGCAGCGGTACTGCCGGCGCGACCGTCACCGCGCAGCTGGTCGGCGAGGGCTCGACGACAAAGGTCCGTGTCGAGACCGACCTGAACGTCACCGGACGGCCGGCTCAGTTCGGACGGGGTGTCATGGCCGAGGTCGCGGCGAAGCTCATCGACCAGTTCGCCAAGTGCCTCGAGGACGAGATCAACAGCTCGCCGGCGCCGTCCCCGGCTGCCCCGGCCGAGGAGAAGAAATCGGCTCCGGCGGCAAAGAAGGCCACGGGCGCCAGGAAGACGGCCGCCGCGAAGAAGACCACGCCGGCAAGCGCGACTCCGCCGCCGGGCGGGGTCACCGAGGCACCGCCTGCTCCCGCCGCGCCGGTGCCGCAGGAGGCGTCGACGATCGCGGAGGCGCGCACCGACGACGGCCCCGCGCGGGCGGCTACCCCGTCCCCTCGACCGCCTGCCGAGCCCATCGACCTGCTCGACGTCGCCGGGGCGTCGGTCGCCAAGCGGTTGGCGCCGGTCGTCGCCGCCGTGCTCCTGCTGCTCCTCATCCTCCGCCGCCGTCGCCGTTCCTGAGACCCGGATCGGTCTGTCGTCGGCGCCGTAGGGACAATCGTTCATCGGCAAAGGTGAACGTTGGACAGCGGAGGCATTGATGGCGGGCAGTGACGCGGCGAAGGTGGTCGGTCCCAGCGGCGACCGCTACAGCGAGGTTCTGACGCCGGAGGCGCTGGCGTTCGTCGCTGACCTGCAGCGCACCTTCGGCACGAGGCGGGAGGAGCTTCTCGGTCGCCGACAGCAGCGCCGCCAGCAGGCCGCCGANACCGGCAAGCTCGGTTTCCTCGACGAGACCAAGAGCGTGCGCGATGACACGTCCTGGAAGGTCGCGCCGGTCGCCGACCTGACCGACCGGCGGGTCGAGATCACCGGGCCGACCGAGCGCAAGATGCTCATCAACGCGCTCAACTCCGGCGCGAAGGTCTTCATGGCCGACTTCGAGGACGCCAACACGCCGACCTGGCAGAACATGGTCCAGGGCCAGATCAACCTGACCGACGCCATCGAGCGGCGCATCGACTTCACCTCGCCCGAAGGCAAGGACTACAAGCTCAAGGACACGGTCGCGATGCTGATGCCGCGCCCGCGCGGCTGGCACCTGCCGGAGAAGCACGTCCTCGTCGACGACGCCCCGATGAGCGGCTCGTTGTTCGACTTCGGGATGTACTTCTTCCACAACGTGCAGCGGCTGCTCGACAAAGGCACCCGGCCGTACTTCTACCTGCCGAAGATGGAGTCGCACCTCGAGGCGCGGCTGTGGAACGACGTGTTCAACCACGCGCAGGACGCCCTCGGTGTGGCGCGCGGCACGATCCGCGCGACGGTACTGATCGAGACGATCCCGGCGGCGTTCGAGATGGAGGAGATCCTCTACGAGCTCCGCGAGCACTCCTACGGTCTCAACGCCGGTCGCTGGGACTACATGTTCTCGATGATCAAGACGTTCCGCGACCGGGGTTCGGAGTTCCTCTTGCCGGACCGCAACAGCGTGACGATGACCGTTCCGTTCATGCGGGCGTACACGGAGCTGCTCGTGCAGACCTGCCACAAGCGCGGCGCGTTCGCGATGGGCGGCATGGCGGCGTTCATCCCCAGCCGCAAGGACCCCGAGGTCAACGAGCAGGCGCTGACCAAGGTGCGTGCCGACAAGGAGCGCGAGGCCACCGACGGCTTCGACGGCACCTGGGTCGCGCACCCTGACCTCGTGCCGATCGCGATGGAGGTCTTCGACAAGGTCCTCGGCGCCAAGGCCAACCAGATCGACAAGCAGCGTCCCGACGTATCCGTCACCGCCGACCAGCTGCTCGCCGCGAGCGAGACGCCGGGCGAGCAGACCAGCGCCGGCCTGCGCACCAACGTCGACGTCGGCATCCGCTACATCGAGTCGTGGCTGCGCGGCATGGGTGCCGCGGCGATCCACAACCTCATGGAGGACGCCGCGACGGCGGAGATCTCGCGGTCGCAGATCTGGCAGTGGGTGCACAACGACGTGACGCTGGCGGACACGGGCGAGCAGGTGACCGCCGAGCTGGTGCGCAAGTACGCCGACGAGGAGACCGACAAGATCCGCCAGGAGCTCGGCGCCGACGTCTACGACAGCGGCCGGTTCAAGGAGGCGCGGGACATCTTCGAGCAGGTGTCGCTCGCCGACGACTTCGTCACGTTCCTGACGCTGCCGGCGTACGACCTCCTCGATTGACCCTCGAGGCGCTCGCTGACGACCTCGTCGCGCGGCTCGGCGACGACGCGGTTGTCACCGAACGCGCTGCCTTGCGGACCTACGAGTGCGACGGGTTGGCGGCGTACCGCTGCATCCCGGGACTCGTCGTGCTGCCGCGTACGACGGACGAGGTCGCGTACGTCGTCAAGCGCTGCCATGACGCCGGGATCCCGTTCGTCGCCCGGGGCGCAGGCACCGGGCTGTCCGGCGGCGCGCTGCCGCGCGAGGACGGCGTCCTCGTCGTGCTGTCGCGGATGAGCCGGATCCGTGAGGTCGACGTCGACGACCAGCGCGCGCTCGTCGAGCCGGGGGCGATCAACCTCGACGTCACCCGCGCGGCGAGTCCTGACGGCTTCTACTACGCGCCCGACCCGTCGAGCCAGCAGGTCTGCTCGATCGGCGGCAACGTCGCGGAGAACTCCGGTGGCGCGCACTGCCTGAAGTACGGCTTCACCGTCAACCACGTCACCGGCCTCGAGGTCGTGATGCCGGACGGTTCGGTCGAGCAGTTCGGCGGTCGCGCGCCGGACCCACCCGGCTACGACCTCGTCGGTGCGTTCGTCGGCAGTGAAGGAACCCTCGGCATCGCCACCGAGGTGACCGTGCGGCTTCTGCGCAGGCCGGAGACCGTGCAGACGCTCCTCGCCGGCTTCCGGACGATGGACGAGGCCGGCCGCGCGGTGAGCGACATCATCGCGGCGGGTGTGCTGCCCGCGGCTGTCGAGATGATGGACGCGCTGGCCATCGAAGCCGCTGAGGCGGCTGTCGACTGCGGCTATCCGCAAGGCGCCGGCGCGGTGCTCATCGTCGAGCTCGACGGCCCGGTCGCCGAGGTCGAGACGCATCTCGCCGCCGTCGACGGCTTCTGCCGCGCTGCCGGCGCGTTCGAGATCCGGGTCGCTGCCGACGACGTGCAGCGCGTGCAGATCTGGCGCGGCCGCAAGTCGGCGTTCGCGGCCGTCGGACGGATCAGCCCTGACTACATCGTCCAGGACGGCGTCGTGCCGCGGACGTCGCTCGCACAAGTGCTGCACGACATCGCGGCGCTGTCGGCGGAGACCGGTATCCGCGTCGCCAACGTCTTCCACGCCGGCGACGGCAACCTCCACCCGCTCGTGCTGTTCGACGAGACGAAGCAGGAGACCGCGCGCGCCGAGGAGGTGTCGAGTCGCATCCTCGACCTGTGCATCGAGCACGGTGGCTCGATCACGGGAGAGCACGGCGTCGGCGCAGACAAGAAGAAGCACATGGGCCGGATGTTCAGCGAGGTCGACCTCGACGTGATGCAGATGGTCCGCTGCGCCTTTGATCCGGACAACCTCTGCAACCCCGGCAAGGTGTTCCCGACGCCGAGACTCTGCGGCGAGCGTCCCGGGCGCCGCACCGCTGCGCATCCGCTGCAGGAAGCCGGCATCGCCGAGATCTTCTGATGCCTGAACCCGAGGTGGTGCGGCCGCAGTCCGTCGAGGAAGTGTCGGCCGTTCTCCGCGAGAGCAGCGGCCCGGTGCGCGTCCGGGGTGGCGGCAGCAAGTGGACGTGGGGGGCGACGGGCGTGCCGCCGGACGTCGTCATCGACATGGCCGGTCTCGACCGCGTCGTCGAACATGCCGCCGGCGACTTGGTCGTCACCGTGCAGGCCGGCGCCCTGCTGGCAGATGTGCAGACCGTGCTCGGCGTCGCCGGGCAGTGGCTGGCGCTCGACCCACCGGAACCCGCTGCGACGGTCGGGGGCGTGGTTGCGACGGCGGTCAGCGGACCGCGCCGGCTGCGCTACGGCACTCCGCGCGACCTGCTCATCGGTCTCACCGTCGTGCTCGCGGACGGCACAGTCGCGCGTTCTGGCGGCAAGGTCGTGAAGAACGTCGCCGGCTACGACCTCGGCAAGCTGTTCACCGGGTCTTTCGGCACCCTCGGGGTCATCACCGAGTGCACCTTTCGCCTGCACGCCGTCGCACCAGCCCGCCGAGTCGTCACCGTGAACACCGACGATCCGGGACCGCTCGTCCGCGACATCCTGCGCTCGCCGCTCGAACCGTCCGCGTTGGAGTGGGACGGCACCGCGCTGCACGTCGTCTTCGAGACCGTGGAGCCGGCGGCCGAGACGCAGGCGCTCGCGACGGTCGAGCTGGCCGGGTCCGGCGAGATCTCCGACCGGCTGCCGGCGGGGTTCGCCGCGCGGCCGTGGGAACCCGGCGACGTGGCCGGGAAGGTCACGCATCGCATCTCGTCGCTTTCCGCAGTGCTGGACGCCGTACGACGTCAACTGCCGGGTTGCCGGATCGCGGCGCATGCCGGCAGCGGGGTCGTGCACGCGGGCTGGGCGCCGTCCCGCGCCGATGTTGCGGCGGCCCTCGAGGGGCTGCGGGCCGAGGTCGCTGCGCACGACGGCACGCTTGTCGTGGTCGACGCACCGGCGGAGGTCAAGACGCAGGTGGACGTCTGGGGTCCGGTGCGTGGCCTCGAGGTGATGCGGCGGATCAAGTCGCAGTTCGACCCGGACGGCAGGATGTCACCGGGGAGGTTCGTCGGTGGCATCTGAACCACGAGTGACTCGCGGCGTCGACGACCACGGCGCCGGTGCGATCGATCCGGGTCTGGTCGCGGACTGCGTGCACTGCGGGTTCTGTCTGCCCGCATGCCCGACGTACCTGCTCTGGGGTGAGGAGATGGACTCGCCTCGCGGTCGCATTCACCTGATGAAGCAGCGCATCGAAGGCGAGCCGCTCGACGACGCCATGGTGCGGCACTTCGACCAGTGCCTCGGATGCATGGCGTGCGTGACCGCGTGCCCTTCAGGTGTGCAGTACGACAAGCTCATCGAGGCGACACGCGCGCACGTCGAGGAGCAGTACGACCGCGCGCCGCGGGAGCGGGCACAACGCGGCATGGTGTTCCGCGTCTTTCCGTATCCCCGCCGGCTCCGTGCGATGCGCCCCCTGTTGCGCGCCTACCAGCGCAGCGGTGCGGCGCGCCTCGTTCGACGCAGCGGGTTTCTCGACCGGCTCCCACCAACTGTCGCAGCGATGGAGCGGCTGCTGCCACCGGTGCCGCGGGAGCGCGAACCGATCGCGGAGATCACTCCCGCCGTCGGCACTCGACGCGCGCGGGTCGGAATGCTGCTCGGCTGCGTGCAGCGTGAGTTCTTCCCCGGCGTCAACGCCGCGACGGTGCGGGTGCTCGCGGCGGAGGGCTGCGAGGTCGTCACGCCACGGGTCCAGGGCTGCTGCGGCGCGCTGTCGCTGCACGCCGGTCGCGCCGACGAAGCAGCAAGGTTCGCCAAGCAGACGATCGTGGCGTTCGAGTCGCTCGGTGTGGACGCCCTCGTCGTCAATGCCGCGGGCTGTGGCTCGTCGATGAAGGAGTACGCCGACGCACTCGCCGCCGACCCTGCGTGGAAGCAACGCGCGGAGCGCTTCAGCGCGAAGGTCCGCGACGTCACCGAGCTGCTCGTCGAGCTCGGCCCCGTCGCGGCGCGGCATCCAGTGCCGCTGACCGTCGCCTACCACGACGCGTGCCATCTCTCACACGCCCAGGGCGTGCGGGCCCAACCACGACAGCTGCTCGCGGGCATCCCGGGCCTCGAGGTCCGCGAGATCAGCGAGGCCGACATCTGCTGCGGCTCGGCCGGCGTCTACAACCTGTTCCAGCCCGACGCGGCCCGCGACCTGGGCGACCGCAAGGCGCGACACGTCCTCGCGACCGGCGCCGACGTCCTCGTCACGGCCAACCCCGGCTGCCTGCTCCAGATCCAGGCCGCCGCTGTCCGCGCCGGCCGGTCGATCCACCTCGCTCACACCGTGCAGGTGCTGGACGCGTCCATCCGGGGGACTCAGCTCCAGGATTTGTGATTCGGCACAAACCGTGGGAATCTGGACATCTACCCGGTGCGGTGCCGCGAGTTCTCATTCCTGCGCCCGTTGTCCCGGTGTGCGGCGTCATCGCCGCCGTGTCCTGTCCGCGGACGTAAGGATCCCCCGCTCATGGCCCCATCCCGCAAGTCCCTGTCCCGTATGGCGCGCGGCAGCCTCATCGCCGCCGCCGCTGTCACCGTCGCGTTCGGTGTGGTCCCGGTCGCGCAGGCGGCCCCGACCGACAGCCTCACCGACCACAGCTACCGGCACGGGATCGTGCCGACCGTCGAGGGTGCGAAGAACACGCTCACCAACACGGCGAGCGGCGCCAACAACCAGCTCGGGCTGCCGATCAACCTGCTCAACACCAACCTGAGCTACGGCGGTGGCAACAGCGGCGTCGGCGTCACGACCGGCGCACCGAAGGTCTACCTCGTGTTCTGGGGCACCCAGTGGGGGACTGCCGGCACCAACGCCAAGGGCGACACGACGTTGACCAACGACTCCGCCGGCGCTGCGTCGGTCGTGCAGGAGTTCTTCAAGGGCCTCGGGACCAACAACGAGGGCTGGTCGAAGGTCATGTCGCAGTACTGCGAGGGCGTCTCGGCCGGCACCACGACGTGCCCCGCGACGGCACCGCACGTGGGCTATCCGACGGGCGGCGCGCTCGCCGGTGTCTGGTACGACAACAGCGCCGCCGCGCCGAGCCAGGCCACCGGTGACCAGCTCGCCCAGGAGGCGATCAAGGCGGCCGGACACTTCGGCAACACCACGGCTGCCTCCAACCGCAACGCGCAGTACGCCATCCTCTCGCCGAGCGGCACGCACCCGGACGGCTTCAACACCGCGACGAGCAACTGGTGCGCGTGGCACGACTGGACCGGTGACTTCAACGTGACCTCGCCGTACGGCGGCATCGCGTTCGCCAACGACCCCTACCAGCTCGACATGGGTTCCAGCTGCGGACAGAACTTCGTCAACAGCGGTGCGGCCGGCAACACTGACGGTTTCACGATCGTGTTCGGCCACGAGTACTCCGAGGTCATCACCGACCAGTTCCCGGCCGGTGGCTGGACCGACATCCAGGGCTCGGAGAACGCCGACAAGTGCGCGTGGATCTCGTCGGGCACCGGCAAGTCGCAGAACATCGCGCTCTCCACCGGTTCGTTCGCCGTCCAGTCGACCTGGGGCAACGACAAGAGCCAGTGCGAGATCACGCACGCGTGACCTTCGTTCGCTGCAAGGCTGTGTACGCCTAAAGGAAAAGCCCGGGCTTCGGCCCGGGCTTTTCCTTTAGGGTCGTTGCCGTGGGCGATCATGCAATCGAGGTCGAAGGACTGCGCAAGACCTTCGCCGCCAAGCGTGGCAAGGGCTCGCCGGTCGAGGCGCTGCGTGGCGTCGACCTGACCGTCGACGCCGGCACCGTGCTCGGCGTGCTCGGGCCCAACGGCGCCGGCAAGACGACAGCAGTCCGCATCCTCACCACCCTGCTGCAGCCGGACGCCGGCACAGCGAAGGTGCTCGGCCACGACGTCGTGCGCGACGCTGCCGCCGTACGACGCCTCATCGGGCTCACCGGCCAGGCCACAGCGATCGTCGACGAGCTCAGCGGCCACGAGAACCTCGAGATGGTCGGCCGGCTCAACCACCTGCCGCGGGAGCAGGCGCGGGTGCGCGCCGACCAGCTGCTCGAGCAGTTCGAGCTCGCCGACGCCGGCGAGCGCCAGGCGAAGACCTACTCCGGCGGCATGCTGCGCCGGCTGGACCTCGCCGCGGGTCTCGTCGCGCATCCGCCCGTGCTGTTCCTCGACGAGCCGACGACCGGCCTCGACCCACGCAGCCGGATCGGGATGTGGGACGTCATCCGCGCGCTGGTCGCGGAGGGGACGACCTTGCTCCTGACGACGCAGTACCTCGACGAGGCCGACGAGCTCGCGGACACGATCGTCGTCATCGACCACGGGATCGTCATCGCGCGCGGCACCGCCTCCGAGCTCAAGGCGCAGATCGGTGGCGACGTCATCGAGTTCAACGTGCCCGACCGCGCTCAGCTCGGCGCCGCTGCCGAGGCCGTCGCAGCGCTCGGCGAGCGTGACCCCGACGTCGACGCCGCGGCTTCGCTGGTGTCGGTGCGGGTCGGCGCGCGCGGGTCGGATGCGCTCGTGGACGCCGTACGACGTCTGGATGCGGGTTCTGTGACGATCGCCGGGCTCAGCCTGCGCAGGCCGTCGCTCGACGACGTCTTCCTCGCGCTCACCGGCCGGCCCGTCGACGACGAGTCGGCCGCCGATACCGCGGGTCAGGTCGACGACCGGAGCGAGGCGACGGTATGACGACGGCAACCGCGACACCCCCCGGAAGTGGCTCGTCGCTGCGGTGGGCCGCCAACGACGCCTGGGTGCTGACCTGGCGCAACCTCACGGTATGGCGGCGGGTGCCGGCCTACCTCGTCTTCACGATCGTCCAGCCGATGATCTTCACGTTGTTGTTCCGCTACGTCTTCGGCGGCGCGATCCCCACCCACGGCATTCCCGGTGGGTACGTCAACTTCCTCATTCCCGGCGTCATCGGGCAGACGGCGGCGTTCGCCACCATGGCGACGGCCATCTCGCTGGCGATCGAGGCCCAGAAGGGTGTGATCGACCGCCTTCGGGTGATGCCCATCTCGCGCTCGGCGGTCCTGCTCGGCCGACTCGCGGCCGACGGCATCCGGATGCTCATCACGTTGCTGGTGATCATCGGCGTCGGCTACCTCGTCGGGTTCCGGTTCCAGGACGGGTTGGGCAGCGCGATCGGGATGATCCTGCTGGCCGAGGCGTTCGGGCTGACGCTGTGCTGCGTGTCGATGTTCATCGGCCTCGCGCTTCGGCAGGAGGAAGCCGTCCAGGCGTTCGGTCTCATCTGGCTCTTTCCCTTGACGTTCGTCTCGTCGGCGTTCGTTCCGGTCGAGTCGATGCCGGGGTGGCTTCAGGCGTTCGCCGTCAACCAGCCGATCACCCACGTGATCAACGCGTTGCGCTCGCTCTCGCTCGGCACGCCGATGGGGGACAACCTCTGGATGTCGCTGGCGTGGCTGGTGGCGATCGTCGCGGTGTTCATGCCGCTGTGCGTGCGCGCCTACAAGCGAGTGTCGTAGCGGTCTGACCCGGCTTGTCGGCGGTTAGGCTCGCCCCCTTCCATGACTGCTCAACCCTCCGACCTCGGCCTGCCGGCCGGGGCGTCGCGCTCCGCGCGCAATGAGCCACAGCCGCTGCGTGCGTGGCAGAGGCAGGCCCTGGCGGCGTATGTCCGCGGCGGCTCCGTCGACTACCTCGTCACGGCGACGCCGGGAGCGGGCAAGACGACGTTCGCGCTCGCCGTTGCGCAGGTGCTGCTCGGGCAGCGTGCTGTCGACCGGGTGATTGTTGTGTGTCCCACGGACCACCTGCGCTCGCAGTGGGCGGCTGCGGCGCACCGGGCCGGAGTCGCGCTCGACCCGCTGTTGACCAATGCCGACGGTCCGGTGCGACCCGACTTCCGCGGCTACGTCACGACCTACGCGCAGGTCGCTGGCGCGC
>C688J18823_10003292_pt1 | contig 10218 bp, 16 predicted proteins | sample HopSoiMetagenom1_FD_18823 | JGI IMG/M metagenome (IMG submission 18823) | reverse complement strand
GGTCGTCGCCGACGACGACACGCCGGGCCACCGGCATGCCCTCGACGTTGAACGCCGGCTGGGTCGGGTGGCGAAATCCGTGAAGGTCGTCCTGCCCATCGGGGGCGCCAAGGACGTCGCCCAGCACCTGGGCATGGGTCACGGTGTCCGGGACCTGCGACCGTTCGTGGCTGATGCCCCGAAGGTCGAGCCCACTGAAACCTGGGGGAAACCCACGCCGTTCGGCATCGGTGACAAGGTCCCCGTCTTCCCCGCCCACCGGTTTCCCCCGTGGCTCAACGACTACTGCGTGGCTGTCGCCATCTCCCTCCAGGTGCCCGTCGACCTGCCGGCGCTGTTGGCGTTGTGCGTGCTGGCCGCCGCCGCCGGGGGCCGGTGCGTCGCCGAAGTGAAAGCCGGCTGGCGCGAACCACTCAACCTGTACGGCTCCATCGCCATGCCACCAGGGTCCCGTAAGACGCCCGTGTTCCAGCGCCTGCTCAAACCCCTCGCTCTCGCCGAACGGTTGGCCGTCGAGTTGGCCGGGCCGATCATCACCGAAGCCCGGGTTCGGCACAACGCGGCGAAGGCCCAAGCCGAGAAGGCCGAGATGGACGCGGCCCGCGCGTCCGTGGAGGCCAGCGAGGAAGCCATCCACTTCGCCGCTGAGATGCGCAAGATGGCCGACGCTATCGAGGTGCCGGACCGGCCCCGCCTGCTCGCCGAGGACGCCACCCCCGAAGCGTTGGCGTCCCTGCTGTCCACCAACGGCGGCCGGTTGGCCATGTTCTCCGACGAGGGCGAGGTGTTCGGGATGATGGCCGGCCGGTACTCCAGTGGGGGTGGCCCCAACCTGGCCGTCTACCTGAAGGGCCACGTCGGTTCCCCCCTACGGGTCGATCGCAAGGGCCGGGACCCCGAGTACGTCGAGCACCCGGCGTTGACGTTGGGGCTCACCATCCAGCCGGCCGTACTCGAAGCCCTGCCCGGCATCGAAGGTGCCCGTGGCCGTGGCCTGCTCGGCCGGTTCCTGTGGTCCGTGCCGCCGTCGAACATCGGCTACCGGGAGATCCGCACCGATCCCGTCCCCGATGCGCTGGAAGAGGCGTACGGGGCCCGTGTGGTGCGCCTGGTGCAGTCGCTCGCCGCGTGGGGCGACGACCCGGCCGTGCTCGTGTTCACGCCGGGGGCCACCGAACGGATCGCCTGCTTTCAGGAAGAACTGGAACAGGAGATGAAGCCGACCGGCCGGTTGGGTCACATCGCCGACTGGGCGTCCAAGCTGGCCGGCCACACGGTGCGCATCGCCGGTCTCCTGCACCTGGCCACCTACGTGACAGAAGAGGACTGTGGGGTGAAGGTCGCCGTGGACGGGCCGGTCGTGGATGACGCCATCGCCATCGCCCGGTACTTCACGACCCACGCCCTGGTGGCGTTCGAGGCGATGCAGCGTGGTCCCGAGGTCGACAACGCCGAAGCCCTGCTGCGTTGGATCGTGGGGAGCGAACGGGACCAGTTCTCGATGCGTGACGCCTACCGGTCGAACACGAACCGGTTCGGCACACCGGACGCCGTGAAGCCGGCGTTGGAGCTGTTGGAGCAGCACAATCACATCCGAACGATGCCCACGGAACGGTCCACTCAGCGTGGTCGGCCGAGAAGCACGAGATACATCGTCAATCCGTTAACTCGGATTTCCGAAGGTACGGACATATAGACGACACCGACAGAAATGTGGACGGCCGTCACATTAATGGGGGTGTTGTCCATGTGTCCGTACCTCGGCGAACCGGAACAGCGAAAAACGGCAAACCACTCTGCGTCTACAAAGACGGGTCGGGCCGGTGCCTGCCCATGTCGCTCACGGCGGCGACAGCGAGGTCGTCGGTGATCTGGGCGAAGGTCGTCAGCACCTTGCGGTAGACGGCATCCAGCTCACACGAGACGAGCAACTCCAAGGCGCCGGCCCCGTGGGCGCGGGTGGCGTCGGGGTCGAGTTGGCCGATCTGCTTGCCGTTCAACATGAGCTTCACGAAACCCATGCCCTGTGCGCTCAGGCCCGACTCGAAGGCCAGGGGCGTCGTGGACATCGGCTCGGCCCTGGGTCGCCTGCTCCTGAATTGGGAGACGATCGTAAGGGCGTTCTCCTGAGAGAAGTCCATCGAGGTGAGCTGGGCGTACAGGGCCTGCTCGTACTCGGCGTTCGCCGCGGCACGGATCACGGCCAGGCCGTACTTGCGTAGCCGGGGTGGGCTGAGCGTCCAGGACGTGTCGCCGTCGACGGAGACCACTGCGATGTAGGAGCCGTCGGGGTGAGGCTCGGACGTGAGCCAGAGACCTTCGGTCTGATCTTCGGGTTCGGGTGCCATCGCCGGAGGCTACCGATTGACCCCCCGGACGCGCAGCAACCCCCGGCCCGAACCAGGGGTTGCTGACATGCACCGGAGCCGGACCTGCCCGAACAGGCCGACTCGTTTGGGTGACCGGTAGATCTATCGGCAGGCGAGCGCCACCTGTGAGGAAGTGGCCAGACCGGCGTCGTGACGGATGCGTGCGTTCATGCACCCAGTCTCGTGGGCGTTGCTCGCCGAGCCGGCGCCGGCGAGCGCCAAAGCGAGGATCAGCAGGCCGACGATGGCGCCCACGACCATGAACGTGTAGATGCGCTTCGCGTAGTTGACCGGCGTCGGCGCTTCGGGGGTGAGGATCTCGGGGTTTCGGGTCATGCACCCTTCATCGGCACCACGCCACATCTGGTTAAGCACTTCAGGCAGATTCAGGTTCCGGGGTGTACGACCGGACCATGAGGGAACTCGCCTACTTCCCGATGTACGAGCGTTGGCCGGTCACCTCCGGGTACGGCTCACGCATCGACCCGATCACCGGGGCGGCCAGCTCGTTCCACCGTGGCGTCGACTACGGGGCCCCGTACGGTGCGCCGCTCATCGCCCCCTTCGACGGGCAGGTCACCACCGGCTACGAGTCCGGTGGCGCCGGCAACTGGTTGTGGGTCGTCAACGGGTCCGACATGTTCAAGTCGTTCCATCACGACGGCTACGCCGTCACGTCGGGATGGGTGGGCGCCGGCACGGAGATCGCCTACATCGGATCGACCGGTGCCAGCACCGGAGCGCACGCCCACCTGGAGCTGTGGGAGGGCGGAACCAACATCGACCCGACCGGCTACCTGGACCGGGCGCCACTGATCGGCGGGCAGACAGGAAACGAGGACGACGAGATGACCGACGAAGACTGGAACACGATGCGCGGCATGCTCAACACCGCGATCGTCGGCAAGATGGCCGTGCACAGCGACCAGCGTGCGCTCATCTCGGGACCGGGCGGACAGTACTTCGTGACCGTCGACGGCGACGGCCGGCTCGTGAAGTCGGGGTTCCGTTCGCCCGATGAGGTCAACCTGCTCAAGCGCATCGGGTTCCTCGCCCAGAACAAACCGGAGCACCCACCGACGGCGTCGCCCCCGGCCATCGAAGAGGCGAGCTTGACCGACGGCGAACGCCACGCGCTCGACGAGATCCCTTGGGCGTAAGATCACTGCCGGGTTGTTGTTGCTGCGAACGTTGAGGGCCCCCCGGCTGGCATCTCCGGGGGGCTCTCACGCGTCTGGGAAACTGACGGGTCTCCCGGCAAGCCTGAGGCCGGCCTGAGCACCGGCGAGGCCGAGAACCGGCTGCTACGTTGAAGAACATGGACCCGAATCCTGATGTGGTGGTCGCTCCGACGACCCCCGGCGCTCGATGGATGCGTCAGATCCGGCGGTTGCGCTGGTTGTTCTGGTTCGTCGCCGCCATCAACGTCGGCATGGGCATCGCCACGATCGCCTACACCGACGCGTCGACCATGACCAAGGGCGCGCTGGTCATCTACATGGCCCTGTCCGCGCTGATGTTGGGCGCCTACCCGTCGCTCGTCACGAGCGCGTACGAGTTGGGCGTCTACGCCGGGGAGGACTCGGTCGCCGTGGACGCGATGCGCGTCCTACGTGACGCCCAAGCACTGCTAGTCGAGGAACGACGGAAACACGAGGACGGCACCTTCAACTGAGTGCGACCACTGGAGGTGTGACATGACCTACTGGCGAACCCTCGGTCAAGCCATCGTCGGACAGCACAGCACGGCCGTCGTGCGCATGGCCACCACCATCGAACGGACCCGGCACCATCGCTCCCACGCCTGCCACCACGACCTGCACCAGTGGTGCGAAGGGCCGTGCAAATGGTGCGCACGCGAATGCCGGTGCCCCTGCCATTTCATGCTCGACGACCTGTACGGGATCATCGCCACCAACATCGCCACCGACATGGGAGGGACCGACGATGGGTGAGCACTGCTACACGTCCGTCCCCTGCCGGCGCGACCGGCACTCCCGGTGCATCAAGGTCTGCCTGTACTGCGGGGCGTTGTGTGAGTGCGAATGCCACATCCCCGAGAACATGGCGAAGGTCATCGAATGGTTCGAGAGGGTCCGGCCGTGAGCGACGACGGCCTGGGTTCCGAAACCATCCACGCCGAACGGGAAGGCGCCGTGTGGTGGCTGCACGTCGGGGACCGCCGGTGGCCGTGCAGTGAGCACTTCAGCGAAGACGTCATCATCCCCACCACGGCCGCGAACCTGTACCGCGTGCGCCGGGCACGGGTCATGGTCGAATCCGGCTGGGAGCTGTCGGTCGCGTGGGGGACCGGCACGTACTCATCGAACCGGGACCGGCCCGAGAGCGACGGGTATCGCCCCTTCACCGAAACACCGACCCACGTCGACGTCGCCGTCCTGTGGGACGGGCGGTGGGAGCCGTGCTCCATGGTCACCGCGTCCGAGCTCAACGACATGATCGTCCAGATGGCCACGTGGCCGTCCGACATCGCGCCACCGTCATGGGCCATCGAAGGGGGCAGCGCCCGACCGGGAGTGCCGGCTGGGGGGTACCCCCGTGCCTCCGGCGAGGCGAGCGAGGTACCCCCCAACGGACCGTCGCAGTACGAGGAGTGAACACGGACGACGACGGGCCGGCGTTGCAACGGATCATCGCGAACCAGGATTGGAACGGCAATGGACGAAGAGAAACAGGCGCTCCGAGATGACATCCGCGACGCCGTCGTCGAGATGGCACGGCTGTACGTGCAGACCGCGAAGAGGATCAACTCTGGCCACCCCCTCGACAACCCGAACGAGGAAGAAGAGGCGTACGAACGACTAGAGGCCGTCGTGGATGCTCTCGACGAGTGGGGGGTGTCCTGATGGACGAAGAGATCTACCGGCCACGCATCCCCCGGATTGGCGAGTACCTGTACTTCGGGACCGAACGGTGGATGGTCATCGGCGGGACGTCGACACGTGAAGACGGCCGGCTGATGGTCACGCTCACATTGGAGATCGACGGCGATGACCTTGAGGAACGAGGCGACGATGCGAATTAACGACCTAATCCAACGCACCGGCATGAAGATCGCCGAGGGCGACCGGACGGCCGTGGACGAGTTCGATGAGCTGACCGAGGTGGTCGACGGCCTGCGATCCGTTGTCCAGACGCTCGTGGAGTTGTGGGACGCGGCCGGGCGAGACGGCGACGGCGAGAAGTTCATCGACGAAGCCTTGTTCGTGGTGTTGGTGGACGCCGGACGCAACGCTCTCGGGGTGACCGTGAACGATGGATAGATGCGACGACTGTGGTGCCCCTTACGAGGCGAAGCGCAAGTGGAACAGCGGCAACCCGGCCGTCTTCTGGTTCCCGACCTGCGACTGCGCAGAGAAGCGCCAAGAGGTCGAGCTGGAACGGCTCATCGAGGGGATCCGGCGTCGTCGCCGTGAGGGCCGGTCACCCGACGTGAACGGCGAAAGCTCAACCCCCGTTGAACAGTGAGTTGCATGATGGAATGTACGTAGATGAAGAAAGGACCGGTGACCAGGGGATGTTGATAACAGTACGATACGGTATCGTAGCGAAAGGTGAGCCCCATAGGGGTGGTGCCACTGGTGGTCACGAGGGGTGAGTGACGACGGACCCGACATCCCCCCACCCTTACGTGCGCTGGCCAGCGCCATGAAGGCCGAGAAGTCTCGGTCGGTGCGCAAGGGCCAGCCCTCGCGCCATCTGGTCGACCTCTACCGGAACGGCAAGCGCATCCTGCGGGTAGGCGTCTTCGACGCCGAGGACCTGCTGGAGATCATGTGGCAGGGACCGGGCGCCATGGTGGCCGATCAGATCGCCATCGCCGCCGATGCCTTCAAGTCCGCGAGCACCGTGAACCCGATCACCGGCGAGCCGTGGGGGCCTGGAGGCATGCAACGTGCCGCGCAGGAAGATCTGGCCCTGCACCGGGGCCTGGTCGACGAGGAAATCTATCTGGCCTGCTGGCGCCGGGATGGCACGTCGCACATAGCGTCGATGCCGTACGCCCACGACACCAAACGGCGCCGGGTCAAGTGGGCGCCGATCGACACGGACTACAGCCGGGACAAGGTGACCGGCCGGTTCCCCCACGTGGCCCGTGATGCGTTCGCCCAGCAGACCGTCATCGACGCGGCCATCGAACAGCTCGGGCCACCGCCGGATGACGTGGACCTCGACGCTGTCGCCCAACAGTGCGCCGTGGAGTGGGTGCTGACGTTGCCGCCGTCGATCGTGGTGATTGAGGGACCGAAGGGGCCGGGGCTGAGGGTGGGGCATCCCCCCCTGCGTAACGACCCTGGGGTATGACCCCTGGATATAGACCCCCTGGGGCATGACCCCCCTCATCGACCCCCCGGGTATGATCTCCCCGGACGTCCCCTCGCCACCGGAGCGGCATCGGGAGGACGTTCGCTCGAATGCGTAGTGATCATCACCAGCACCCCCGGCCCGTCACAGCAGTACGGCCGGGGGTGTTGCGCGTCGAGCCGCTAGTGCTTCGGTTGGCTGGGCCGTTGAGGCTCCCAACCCGACGGACCCCACAACGCACGCGCCGCCAGATCGAACGACGACAGAGCCGACGACAGGGCTTGCGCCGACTCGGGACTGCGTCGCTGCTCGTACAGCTCGTGCACACGCCACAACCGGTCCCACGACCGGCTGAGATCGCCCATGGGTTCGACCAGCGCGCTGATCGTGTCGGGCAGGCCGTCGCGTTCGGCGTGCCACCACGCGGCTTTCCTGAGGCGCCTTAGGGCTGCTACGGGACTCATCGTGATGTTCACCGGCATCGGTTCCTCCGTTGACGTGAGGCGATGCAGCAGTTTGGCATTCGGGAAATCGCCGAACGGGGATCTCGAAAAATCGCCGGAAAAATCGCCAGCATCGAAAAATCGCCGGGAATCAGCCCCTATGGCGCATCCTTGTCTATCCTTGCATAGGCATGTCGCAGGATGGACATAGGTGGACAGACATGGACAAGAGTGGACAAGACTGTACAACAATGGACAACAGTGGGCAAGACTGTCGGTAGTTGGACAACTGTGGACAAGTCTGTACAGTGCTGTCGGTCTGTGTTGTAGCACCATGCCTGTATAGGCGGGTCTGGGTGCTGGGATCGGCCAGAACCGGCCGATGCTGCCGGCACGAGCACGAGCCGGCCGGCCGACGAGCCCTAGCCCTAAGACACGAGCACGAAGCCCTACGGCGTGCTGGCACGAGCACGAGCCGGCCGGTAGGCCAGAGACGAGCCCTAGGCAGGCACGAGCCGGTAGGACAGCACGAGCACGACGAGCCGGCCGGTAGACCAGCACGACGAGCACGAGCCGGCACCCGCACGAGCCGGCCGACACGAGCCCTAGTAGGACACGAGCCGGTACCGGGTGACACGAGCAAGAGCACGAGCAGCACGAGCCGGGTAGGACCAGCACGAGCCGGTACCGGTCGGTAGGACGACAACAGATAGCCCACGAGCCGGCCGGTAGGACGACAACAACTAGCCCACGAGCCAGCCCACGAGCCAGCCGACGAGCACGAGCCGGTACCGATGCCATGACGCGCACGAGCACCGACCCGGTAGGTCGGTGCTGGCAGAGCTGCATCGGTTGGGGCGTTGAGCATCGGAGACCTAGTGGTGCCTGGGAAACAGTCTGGACACGCGCACGAGCCCGCGCGACCTAGTGGTCACGCGGGCATGAGCGGGCTAGTGGGGAAGGGCCGGGCTACGCGCGGTGGAAGTAGAAGTGCGCCATGACAGCCCCGAGCCGGGTGAATGATGCCTCACCGACCGGGCAGGCCGTGAAGTGCGGGGCATCGGGGTCGACCGGGACCGTCGCCGTCTCCCATACGGACCGATCGGTCGGCCGACGGCGTACTAGGCAGGCTCCCTCGCCGGGCACGCGGGATTCGCAACGGTACGAACCGTCATTGCGCTTATGGAACTGGTAGGGGTTGCTGCTCATCGGATCGTCCTTTTCGGGAAGGGTCATGGTCTGGCACCCACAAAGCCCGCGGCCCCGATCGGGCCGCGGGCTGGGTGCCCTAGATGGGGGGTGAGCGTGGCCTACGCCTCGCGCAGAGCTTCGTGGATCTCCGTAAACAACGCTTGAGCCAATCGCTCGGCGATCATGTAGAGGCACACCCGGGCGGACTGCTCCATATCGGAACCGTCGGCACCCAACTCCGTCGGGTCTTCGTTGTAGGCCGCGAGATCGACGAACTGGCACCACAGCGTGTACGTGTACACGTTCGGTGCCTCATCGGCGATCTCGGACACGACATCCTGCACGGTGCCGACCTCGGACCGGAGGGCTTCAAGGTCGTCGGCGTCGAACCCCTCGACGCGCTCGACGACGTTGTCCCGCACGTTCGTGAGGAAGTGCGCGCCGGCCGACGTCGGACTGTCGGGAGAAGCACAATCGGCGTCACCCGACAGTTGGTGCGCTGTGTAGGACTTGATCCGAGCGAGGACGGTATCGAGCGTGGCGCGGACGTCTCCGTCGAGCCAGTCGCCGTACGCTTCAGAGACGACGTTGAACGCGTTGATGGCCGACTGTTCCGACGGGTGCTTTTCGACCCAGACACGGCCCTGGTCGTTCGAGAACAACAGTCGCTTCCCGAACCGCGCACACCAGAAGTCCCAGTCGGTTTCGCCGGTCTCGTCGTCCTGGAGCGAATCCATCGACAGCATATGCAGCCATTCGGCCATCGGGTCGCCGCCGTACTTGTAGGCCGCGGACTTGCGATTGACGTCGGTCGGAGCATCGGATTCGGCAGTGGAGAAGAAGCGCGTAATCATCGGATCGTCCTTTTCGGGAAGGGAAGGTCGGGACTGACCGACGTCGAGCGACACGCTCGACGTTTCGCCGTTACCGGCTCCTCAGGGTCAGATGGGGCGCATGGCAACGGCGCCGTACCGGTCGCCGTGCAACCGGGTGCCGCAGCTCTCGCACCGCACCGTCTCGAACCCGAGATCCTCGCCACCGAGGCAGATTGACCAGCCATCGGCCATCGGCCAATTGGCATCGATGAGCGCTGCGTGCCGGCTGGCGGGGTTCTCGTCCCCGTCGTCGTCGGCCCGGTTGTAGAGATGAGCGCCGTCGTCGTCGGGATCGACGAAGTCGGGCCGGTCGCCGATGTCGGACACTTCACCGTTGGCGATGAGCATGATGCAATCCGAGCAAACGGAGAGCTCGATGGTCTCGAACCGGTCGGTTGTGGTGCTCTCGACCGGGACCGTCTCGATGGTCACCCGGGCGTTCCGAGCGATACGACCAACATTCATCCCGTCCAGATAGAGCTCGATGGCGTCCTGCGCATAGTTCTCGGAGACGTCGGCCCGGTCGCAGACGATCCGCTTACCGTCGACCACGACGACGACCACGGTGTCCAGGACGCTCGGAAGGTCCGATCCCAGTAGGTCGACCGGGAGGGCCGACGTCGGGACGTTGGTGCTGTCGCTCATGAGCGACACGTCAAGCGACCGGTAGGCAGCATCGAACAGCTCGGCCGAGACATCAAGCCAATGGGCTTCGATCGGCGTGGGCACCGGGTTCGTGGTGCTGATGTGCATCGCAACGTAGGCGATGAGCACGGTGACCATGGTGGAAAGTGAGAGCAGAACAAGGGTGTTCATCGGATTCGGGTCCTTTGATCGGTTCGGGTGATGCACTTCCATCGGCACGGGCAGTACGGCAATTGAGATAATCGGCCAACTAAGTAGTGCACGTCGACCGGGAGCGTAGGTCGACGGCGTGGTGCTCGACGGTACCGGCACGGATGAGGACGTGTCGACGGCGTGGTGCTGGCACGGCAACGGCGTGGTGCTCGACGG
>C688J18823_10003291_pt1 | contig 10218 bp, 11 predicted proteins | sample HopSoiMetagenom1_FD_18823 | JGI IMG/M metagenome (IMG submission 18823) | reverse complement strand
AGCTTTACGCCCTCGGCGGTGGACAGGAAGGTAATGAAAAAGTGATGCTCGCCCGGCAGACCATGTTCGGCGGCGTCGGTCAGCACGCGGCGCAGCACCCCGCGCAGCGCGTCGCGCGCCAGCACGTCATAACGGATGTGATCGGTCGCCATGGTCGTCCTGTAATGTTGGATGGCCGCCGGTCGCCCGACTCGCCCCTGATCCCCCATGCTACCCCGGCGGGGGCCGCAGGTCAGCAGGCGTGAGAGTGCGAATTTGCGGCAGAACCGCGGCTTCGGCCGGAAATAGAACAAATTAAGTGGAGGCTTCTGTTGCCAGGTGCCTCCGAACCCCGCCTAGCGGAGCTTAACCCACTAGGACTTTAGACTTGGTCTTTCAAACTGCGTTACGCAGCCTGAGCAACCGGAGCATAGTTGTCGTTTGCAACTATTGCATAGCCCGATAACGGCGGAACCATACCGAGAAAAAACTCGCCCTTTACGCCCTCGTCGATCCTGGTTCGCCCCCGCCGAAACCCATCCTGCAGGGCTGGGCTTGGGTGGAGGCGCCGGGTACTGCCCCCGGGTCCGAATGGTTTATTGCGACGGTCATTTATTTCCATAGCCGGCGAACCGGCACCCCCAATATAGGGTGCAATTTTGGAGAAAAACAGGGCCGAAGGCGTTAAGCGGACTGGGGAATACGGCGATTGGATTGGCCTCTGGCCTGCCGGCGTTCTAAATTGGACTATGCCTCAGGATTCCCAGCCCGCCGCCGTCCCGGCGCCGGATCTTCCCCTGTCCCAGCCGCCAACCCCGCCCGGTCTGCTCGAGCTGTTCGTGGCCTTCGCCAAAATGTCGCTGGCGGGGTTCGGCGGTGTTCTCGTCTGGGCCCGGCGCGGCATCGTCGACCAGCACCGCTGGATGACGGCGGAGGAATTCAACGAGACTTTTGCGCTGTGTCATTTCCTGCCTGGCCCCAACATCGTTAATTTATCCGTCGTATTCGGCTCGCGTTTCCGCGGCATTGCCGGCGGTATTGCCGCTTTTGCCGGGCTGGTTGGCCCGCCGGTGGTGATCGCGATTATNNTTGCGGCGCTCTATGCCCGTTACGGTGAGATCGACGCGCTGCGGCGGATTCTCGCAGGCGTGTCCTGCGCGGCGGTCGGGCTGTTGATCGCGGTCGTCTTCAAAATGATGATGCCGCTGGTCAAGAAGCGTGAGGTCGCCGGGCTATTGATCCTGGTCGCCGTGTTCGTCGCCATCGGGGTGCTGCGGCTGCCGCTGCAGATGGTGCTGCTGGTGGCCATTCCGCTGAGCCTTGGGATCACGGTCCTCGTCCGGCGGCGGGGAAAAGCATGAATTCGGACGCCAATCCGGTTGCGACGCTCGTTTGGACTTTCGGGTTAATGTCGCTGTTTGCGGTTGGCGGCGCGAATTCGGCCATTCCCGAAATGCACCGGATCGCGGTCGACGTCCATCATTGGATGGACGACAAGCAATTCGCCGACGTCTTTGCCATTTCCCAGCTATCGCCCGGACCGAATGTCCTGATCGTGACCCTGATCGGCTATTCTGTCGCGGGTGTTGTGGGCGCGCTGGCCGCTACAGTTGCAATGTGCGGGCCGACCGCGATGCTGGCTTATTACGTCAGCAGGCTACTGGCGCGCTCGCGCCATTCGCGCTGGCCCGCCATTATTCAGGCAGCATTGGTTCCGCTTTCGATCGGGCTGATGGGCGCCAGTGGCCTGATTTTGGCGTTAACTTCCGACCGCAGCTGGGTGGCCGGGCTGATTACGGTCTCCGCGGCGGCGCTGGCCTTTGCCACGCGGCTTAATCCGCTCTGGATGTTGCTGGCCGGCGGCGCTTTGGGTTTTGCTGGCCTTATCTGACGAAAATCGCTAGCAAGGCCTCCGGACCAGCGCAAAAGCTATCCAATCAGTGCAGGCTAAGTGCAGGCTAGAAGCCTTGGGGAGAGAGATCGATGAGTGATACGCCGAGCCATGGGCCGGTTAATTCCGTCATGCCGAAATGGGTGCGTTGCCCGCAGGATTTTGTTGGCGGGCTTGCCCTGGTGGCGATCGCAGCCTTCGCCCTCTGGGCGTCGAGCGACTTGCAGGGCATGCGCGGGTTTTCCTTTGGCGCCGGCACGGCGCCGCGCATGTTCGGGGTCTTGCTGCTGCTGCTGGGTGTCGGGATTTCGGTGATGGGTCTTCTGTTCGAGGGCCCGCAGATTGCGAAGTATCACTGGCGGGGGCCGTTTTTCGTTTCGTTGTCGATCCTTGTCTTCGCGGTGGCTATCCGTCCGCTGGGTCTCGTCATCTCGGCGTTCGTCGCCTTCCTGGTGGCGGGAATGGGAACGCCGGAGACGCGATGGAAGGAAACCATCATCGTCGGCATCTGCCTGACGATCGGCTGCAGCCTGCTTTTCCCCTACGCGCTCGGGCTGCCGCTGCAGCTCTTTCCGCGTTTCCTGATTCAGTGAGGGCGTAATGGCCGATCTTTTTTCCAACCTCGCCCTCGGTTTCGGCGTTGCTTTCACCCCTATCAATCTCTTGCTGTGCCTGATCGGCGCGCTCGTCGGCACGCTGGTCGGCGTGCTGCCGGGCATCGGAACCATCGCCACGGTGGCGATGCTGCTGCCGATCACCTTCGGCCTGCCGCCGGTCGGCGCGCTGATCATGCTCGCCGGCATCTATTATGGCGCGCAGTACGGCGGTTCGACCACCTCGATCCTGGTCAACATTCCCGGTGAGGCCGGATCCGTGGTGACGGCGCTCGACGGCTTCCAGATGGCGAAACAGGGCAGGGCCGGTCCGGCGCTGGCGATCGCCGCGATCGGATCGTTCTTCGCCGGTTGCGTCGCGACCGTCCTGATTGCCGTTCTGGGCGCGCCGCTCACCAAGCTCGCGCTGGCATTCGGCCCGGCCGAGTATTTCTCGCTGATGGTGCTCGGCCTGATCTTCGCGGTGGTGCTCGCCAAGGGGTCGGTGCTGAAGGCGATTGCAATGATCGTGTTCGGGCTGTTGCTCTCGATGGTCGGCTCCGACATCGAAACCGGCGCCTCGCGCATGGCCTTCAACATTCCGGAATTGGCCGACGGTCTAGGCTTCGCCACCGTGGCGATGGGCCTGTTCGGTTTTGCCGAGATCATCCGCAATCTCGATGCCGGCAGCGAAAGCGATCGCGAGTTGGTCCAGCAGAAAGTCACGGGACTGATGCCGACGGCAAAGGATCTGAAGGACTCGGCGCCGGCCATCCTGCGCGGCACCGTGCTCGGATCGATCCTCGGCATTCTGCCAGGCGGCGGCGCCGTGATCGCGTCGTTTGCGGCCTATACGCTCGAGAAGAAGATCTCCAGGAATCCGCAGCGGTTCGGCCGTGGCGCGATCGAAGGCGTCGCAGCGCCCGAGAGCGCCAACAATGCCGCAGCGCAGACTTCGTTCATCCCGCTGCTGACGCTCGGCATTCCGCCGAACGCGGTGATGGCGCTGATGGTCGGCGCGATGACGATTCACGGTATCGTTCCGGGTCCGCAGGTGATGCAGAAGCAGCCGGAACTGGTGTGGGGCATGATCGCCTCGATGTGGGTCGGCAATCTGATGCTGCTGGTCATCAACCTGCCGCTGGTGGGCATCTGGGTGCGGCTGCTGCGCGTGCCGTATCGCCTGATGTTCCCGTGCATCGTGATCTTCTGCGCCATCGGCATCTATTCGGTGAACAACGCGCCGGTCGATGTCATTTTGGCAGGCGTGTTCGGACTGGTCGGCTACTGGCTGATCAAGCACGATTTCGAGCCGGCGCCGTTGCTGCTCGGCATGGTGCTCGGGCCGTTGATGGAAGAGAACCTGCGCCGCGCACTGCTGATCTCGCGCGGCGACTGGTCAGTGTTCCTCACCCGTCCGCTGTCGGCGGTGCTGATGGCAATCGCGGCGTTCCTGCTCGTGCTCGCGGTATTGCCGTCGCTGCGCAAGAAGCGCGACGAGGTGTTCGTCGAATCCGAGAACTGACCCGCCTGCGGCGGTGCGCCGCAGCCCAAAGCCTGTTCGGCCCCGGGTGAAATGCTAAAGAGCAAATGCCGGCTTGGGAGAGCCGGCATTTGTCCAAGGGGCGGGGATTTCAACATGAACTGGTATGGTCGCTCGCTTGCGAGCCGTTGCCTGGCTGTGCTTGCCGGGCTGACATTGCTCTCTGCACAGGTGCAGGCGCAATCCTATCCGACGCGCAGCATCACCATGATCGTGCCGTTCGCGGCGGGCGGTCCGACCGATGTCATCGCGCGCATCGTCACCGGCCATATGGCGCAGACGCTCGGTCAAGCCATCATCATCGAGAACGTGGTCGGTGCCGGCGGAACGACCGCCACCACGCGCGCATCGAAGGCCGCCAATGACGGCTATACGCTGATTACGGGGCATATGGGCACGCATGCGGCCTCGGTGCCGCTTTATCCCAATCTCGCCTACCACCCCGAGAAGAGTTTCGAGCCGGTCGCGCTGCTCGCCGGCACGCCGATCCTGATCCTGGCGCGCAAGGATTTCGCACCGAAGGACCTCAAGGAATTCGTCGCTTACGTGAAAGCGAACGAAACCAAGGTCAACGCGGCACATGCCGGCGTCGGCTCGGTCTCGAACGTGTCATGCGAATTGCTGAACTCGGTGCTCGGGGTCAAGCCGGTCGGTGTTCCCTTCAACGGCACCGGACCGGCGATGAACGCGCTGGTGGCGGGGCAGGTCGACTATATGTGCGACCAGATCGTCAACGCGGTGCCGCAGGTCAACGGCGGCACTATCAAGGCCTATGCGGTGGCGACGCCCGAACGTAATCCGTCCTTGCCAGATGTTCCCACCACCACCGAGGCCGGTTTGCCGGTCTTCCAGGCCCAGGCGTGGAACGCGATCTTCGCGCCGAAGGGAACGCCGGCGGACGTCGTCGCCAAATTGAACGCGGCGGTCGTCAAGGCGCTGGATGACGAGGCCGTGCGCAAGCGCCTGCTCGATCTCGGCAGCGTCATCCCGGCGGCCGCCGATCGCACGCCGGCCGCACTGGGAACCCTGGTGAAGAACGAAATCGCGAAGTGGACGCCGGTGCTCAAGCCGGTGAATTAGCATAGCGTTTTCGAGCGAAGTGCCGGGCGGGACGCGTCAAGAAGATTCGTTAAATAAAAGCCTTTATAATCAATCGGATAGGCGAGGGGCGGGACGCGGGTTCCGCCCCTTGTTGTTTGCGCGGGGGATGATCATTTTTCCGGGTATAATCGGCATCCGAAGCCGAATCGGCGTGTCGATCGGATGTCCCGGCCGCTAAAATTCGCCGTCCTGATAAAGGCCTGAAGCACCAGCCATGAACCAGTACCACGACCTGCTCGAACGTATCCTCTCTGACGGCGCGGAAAAGCACGACCGCACCGGCACCGGCACGCTGTCGATCTTCGGTCACCAGATGCGGTTCAACCTGTCGGCCGGGTTTCCGATGCTGACCACCAAGCGGCTGCCGCTGAAGGCAATCGTGCATGAATTGCTGTGGTTTCTCGCCGGCGACACCAACATCAAATATCTCAAGGACAATGGCGTTTCGATCTGGGATGAATGGGCGGATGCCAACGGCGATCTCGGCCCGGTCTACGGATCGCAATGGCGCTCCTGGCCGGCGCCGGACGGGCGCAGCATCGACCAGATTTCCAACGTCATCGACATGATCAAGCGCAACCCGGATTCGCGGCGGCTGATCGTTAGCGCCTGGAATCCGGCCGACGTCGACAAGATGGCGCTGCCGCCCTGTCACTGCCTGTTTCAGTTCTATGTCGCCAACGGCAAGCTGTCCTGCCAGCTCTATCAGCGTTCGGCCGACGTGTTCCTCGGCGTGCCCTTCAACATCGCGTCCTATGCGTTGCTGACCATGATGGTCGCGCAGGTGACGGGATTGAAGCCGGGCGATTTCGTGCACTCGTTCGGCGACACGCATCTCTACGTCAACCACCTCGACCAGGCGCGGCTGCAGCTGACGCGGCCGACGCGGCCGTTGCCGGTGATGAAGATCAATCCTGACGTGAAGGATATTTTCGCGTTCCGCTACGAGGATTTTGCGCTCGAAGGCTACGATCCGCACCCGCACATCAAGGCCGCAGTGGCCGTATGAGCAGCCACGGTGTGAGCATCTGATGTCCCTTCTGATCCGCCGCGCGCGGCCGGGCGAAGCTGGACTGGTCCTGTCTTTCGTGCGCGAACTCGCCGAATACGAAAAGCTGCTGCACGAAATGGAGGCGACGGAGGCTGACATCGACACGGCGCTGTTCGGCGCCCATCCGCGATTGTTCTGCGAGATCGCCGAATGGGACGGCGAGCCCGCCGGCTTCGCGGTCTGGTTCGTCAATTTCTCGACCTTCAGTGGTCGCTCCGGAATCTATCTGGAAGATCTGTTCGTTCGTCCGGCGATGCGCGGCAAGGGCATCGGCAAGGCGCTGCTGGTGGACCTCGCACGGCAATGCGTGGCCAACGGCTGGTCGCGTCTGCAATGGTCGGTGCTCGACTGGAACACGCCGTCGATCGCATTCTACAAATCGCTCGGCGCCGAACTGATGGACCAGTGGACGATCTGCCGGGTCGGCGGTCCGGCGCTGACGGCGCTGGCGCAGGGGAGGCGATGATGGAGGTCGTTCTCATTGTCGCGGTTGCCGAAAACGGCGTGATCGGCGCTGGCGGCACCATTCCGTGGCGGCTGAAATCCGACATGCAGCGGCTGAAGGCGATGACGATGGGAAAGCCGATCGTGATGGGCCGCAAGACCTTCGAATCGTTCCCGCGCGGACCGCTTCCAGGACGGACCAACATCGTGGTCACGCGCGATGTCGCCTATCGCGCCGCCGGCGCCGTGGTCACGACTTCCTTCGCGGACGCCAAGGCGATTGCCACCGGCGATGCGCTGCGGCGTTTCGCCACTGAGATCGCCGTGATTGGCGGTGCGGAAATCTATGCCCAGTGGATGGACAGCGCCGACCGCCTGGAGATCACCGAAGTGCACGCCCGGCCCGATGGCGACACGCGTTTCCCGGCAGTCGATCCAGCCGCATGGGACGAGGTCTCGCGCGTGCGGAATCCGCCCGGTTCGCACGACAGCACCGACTTCTCCTATGTGACATATCGTCGGCGCCAACAGCGTTAACCTCGCTAACCAATGTTTGCATTGACAATTATGGCCTCAATCATAGCTGCTTGAGGCCGGAAGCTTGCGTTGTAAGGGGCCTAGCGGTCCCCTATAAAGCCGGGCGGATATGCGAGGCTTGAGGCATCCTGCCTAAACAGGCGGATCCGGCCCCCCGCAGAGGAGAGTTTGTATGCCGTGGAAGAATCAAGGCGGAGGCCCCTGGGGCCAGGGTCCCAAGGGACCGTGGGGCGGGGGACCGCAATCGGTCGGGCCAAGGCCCCCCGATCTGGAGGACCTTCTGCGGCGCGGCCAGGACAAGCTGCAGCAGCTTCTGCCGGGCGGACATTTCAGCGGCATGGGCATCGCGCTGGTGCTGGTCGGCGCTCTGGCGATCTGGGGATTGTCCGGTTTCTTCCGCGTCCAGTCGGAAGAACTCGGCGTCGTGCTGCGCTTCGGCAAGCACGTGCGCACCGTTGACCCCGGCCTGAACTATCATCTGCCCTATCCGATCGAAAGCGTGCTGCTGCCGAAGGCGCTGCGCGTCTCCACCATCTCGATCGGCATGACGCTGATCGACGATCCGGCGCGGCGTGGCCGCACCATGCGGGACGTGCCGGAAGAAAGCCTGATGCTGACCGGCGACGAAAACATCGTCGACGTCGATTTCACGGTGCTGTGGCGGATCAAGCCCAACGGCGTCGGCAATTTCCTGTTCAACATCCAGAATCCCGAAGGCACCGTGAAGGCGGTGGCCGAGAGCTCGATGCGCGAGGTGATCGGCCGTTCCAACATCCAGCCGATCCTCACCGGCGCCCGCAACACGACCGAGCANGCCGTCCAGGACCTGATGCAGAANACGCTGGATAATTACGGCTCCGGCGTNCAGATCACGCANGTGCAGATGCAGAAGGTCGACCCGCCCACGCAGGTCATCGACGCGTTCCGCGATGTGCAGGCCGCNCGCGCCAACCTCGAGCAACTGCAGAACGAGGCGCAGACCTATGCCAACCGCGTCGTTCCCGACGCGCGCGGACGCGCCGCGCAGATCCTGCAGGCCGCCGAAGGTTACAAGGAACAGGCGGTCGCCGAGGCCAAGGGCCAGAGCGCGCGCTTCCTGAAGGTCTANGATGAATACAAGAAAGCACCCGACGTGACGCGGCAACGAATTTATCTGGAGACGATGGAGAAGATTCTCGGCGGGTCCGAGAAGCTGGTCTATGATGGCGGCAACTCCGCACAGAGCATCGTGCCGTATCTGCCGCTCAGCGAATTGACGCCGCGCCGTCCGGCGCCGGCGGCTGCCCAGCAGCAGACGGGAGGCACCCGATGAGGTCTCCCGTTGCAGGTATTGTCACCCTGGTCCTGCTGTTCTTCGCAGCGATCGTTGGCTACAGCTCGATCTTCACGGTGTCGCAGACCGAACAGGCGCTCGTGGTCCGGCTCGGCCGGCCAGTCGACGTCGTGTCCGAGCCGGGCCTGAACTTCAAGGCGCCGTTCATCGACACCGTCATCAGCATCGACAAGCGCATTCTCGATCTGGAAAATCCGTCTCAGGAAGTCATCGCTTCCGACCAGAAGCGGCTTGTCGTCGACGCCTTCGCCCGCTACCGGATCAAGAACCCGCTGCGCTTCTATCAGAGCATCGGCTCGATCCAGGCCGCCAACATCCAGCTCACCACGCTATTGAACGCGTCGCTGCGCCGCGTGCTGGGCGAGGTCACTTTCATCAACGTGGTGCGCGACGAACGCGAGAACCTGATGACGCGCATCCGCGACCAACTCGACCGGGAGGCCGATCAGTACGGCATCCAGGTGGTCGACGTGCGTATCCGCCGTGCCGACCTGCCGGAGCAGAACAGCCTGGCGGTCTACAAGCGCATGCAAACCGAACGTGAGCGCGAGGCCCAGGAATTCCGAGCCCAGGGCGGTCAGAAGGCGCAGGAGATTCGCTCCAAGGCCGATCGTGAAGCGACCGTCATCATCGCCGATGCCAATTCGACCGCCGAGCAGACCCGCGGCGTCGGCGATGCCGAGCGCAACCGCCTGTTCGCCGAGGCCTATGGCAAGGATCCGGAATTCTTCGCCTTCTACCGCTCGATGGCGGCCTATGAAACCGGGCTTCGTTCCAACGACACCCGCTTCCTGTTGCGGCCGGAGTCCGAATTCTTCCGCTTCTTCGCCAATCCGTCGGGCCATCCGCCGGCGGCCGCGGCGCCGAAGCCATAAACGGCCGGCCGGATACACGCGTTACGGCGAAGCACAATGTGCTATTGCACATTGGGGCCAGCTTCGCCGGCATAAAAGCAAAAGGCGCTTGAATAGCGGGGGTTGTTATCCGATGAGGTCCATAGCGTTCACCGACTTCCTCATCGGTGTGGGCATCCTCTTTGTGCTCGAAGGCCTGATGTTTGCCGCCAGCCCGGCCTGGATGCGCCGGGCGATGAAAAGCGCGCTGGCGACGCCGGACAACATCCTGCGAATCGTCGGCATCGTCTCGGCAGTCGTGGGTCTGGTGCTGATCTGGTTCGTGCGACGGTAGGCATTCACCGTCATTTTCGGGATGGTCCGAAGGACCGGACCTCGGGTGTGCCAGTGACACCGGGGAATCCCGAGATTCTCCGGTGTGCAACTGCCCACGGTAGTTCGCTTTGCGCCCCGGAATGATCGCAATTAACGGCCGCAACTAGCTGTGGCGTCAACGCAATCGTGAGCCGCCCGGGAACGGTTTTTCGCCGGAATATCCGGCGCAGATGCTTGCGCCTCGGACCCGTTCGGGCGCACTGTGGAGCTGAATTCGACCCTTTGGAGACAAGCCGACATGACCGGTGCCAGACCCGCCTTGAGCCGCCGCCTGCGCCTGATGGGGATTGCGATCTCGCTCAGTGCCGCCAGCTTGCTGGCTTCGGTGCCGGCCGGTGCGCGCGGGCCGGACGGCATCGCCGACATCGCCGAGAAGGTGATCGATTCCGTCGTCAACATCTCGACTTCGCAGACCGTGGAGGCCAAGGGCGGCGGTGGCAGGGAAGCGATGCCGCAATTGCCGCCGGGCTCGCCGTTCGAGGAATTCTTCGACGACTTCTTCAAGAACCGCCGCGGC
>C688J18823_10003289_pt1 | contig 10222 bp, 15 predicted proteins | sample HopSoiMetagenom1_FD_18823 | JGI IMG/M metagenome (IMG submission 18823) | reverse complement strand
CGGATTCACCTACTGCCCTGATATCTGTCCTGCCGATCTGCAGAATATCGGACTGGCGCTCGACCAGCTCGGGGCGGCGGGTGACAAAGTACAGCCCTTGTTCATTACGGTCGATCCCGAGCGCGATACCCCGGAGCACCTCGCCCAGTACGTCCAAATGTTTCACCCACGGCTAATCGCACTAACCGGAGATGCGGCAGCAATCCTTGCCGCTGCAGACGCGTACAAGGTCTATTATGCGAAAGTGCCCTATCAACGCGGCGATGGCTACACCGTGGATCACACGGCGTTCATCTACCTGATGGGCACCGACGGAAAATATCTTGGTTTTTTCCCGCCAGGCACGACGCCGGAGCGCATCGCGAGCACCCTGCGCCAGCAGATCGCGTCAGCGCCGTAACATCGTCACACGCTCGGCTGCCCTGGCGCCGGGTATTGGAGCGGCTGGAAGAAGCGGTAGTTGCTGTCACCCACCGAAGCCGACATCCACTCACCCCTGAGTCAGACGGACATAACAATGCACATAAATCACAGGCCGTTGTCCGATAGACTCGCCGCCTTTCCCCGCCTGGGCCTCGCCACCCTGCCGACCCCGCTCGAACCGATGAAGCGGCTGACGGCGCATCTCGGCGGACCGCGGCTGTGGGTCAAGCGCGAAGATGCCACCGGGCTCGGATTTGGCGGCAACAAGCTGCGCAAGCTCGACTACGTCCTGCACGAAGCGCTTTCGAGCGGCGCCGATACGATCGTCTCCGGCGGCGTCGTGCAATCGAACAGCCAGCGGCAGGTTGCCGCGGTGGCGGCAAAGCTCGGCCTCGCCTGCCATCTGGCCGTCTACCACGGCCGCCTCGAACCGCCGACGCCGGAATACAAGACCTCCGGCAACGCGTTTCTCAACCGGCTGTTCGGCGCGCACCTCCATGACGTGCCCTGGACCGGCGACCGCAATGCCGCCATTCGGGCGCTGGTCGGCGATCTCCAGGCGAAGGGGCACAAGCCCTATTTCGTGCCATACGGCGTCTCGAATGCCCTGGGCGCCGTCGCCTATGCCACGACGATTGCCGAGATCGAACCGCAGGCCGCACGATTAGGTTTTGCACCAGCCGCCATCGTGCACTGCACCGGAAGCGCCGGCACGCAAGCCGGTCTCGTCGCCGGCGCCGCCGTGGCGATGCCGGGCACGCGTATCGTCGGGATCGATATCGACGCCGAGCCCGCGCGGGTGCGCGCCGACGTCGTGACATTCGCGCGAGAAGCATCCAATCTGCTTGACGTTCCCTTCGACGAAGCCAGCGTGGAAGTCGTCGCCGGCCATGCCGGGCCTGCCTACGGCGTCCCGCACGAAGCCACCATCGAAGCGATCCGCCTTGCCGGCCAGCTTGAAGCGCTTCCACTCGATCCGGTCTATTCGGGCAAAGGCCTCGCCGGCCTGATCGCCCTGATCCGCCAGGGCCGTTGGCGCAAAGATGAGGATGTCATCTTCCTGCACACTGGCGGCGCGCCGGCGCTTTTCGCCTATCAGAGCGCGCTGGGGATTTGAGCGGGGCGAAGCAAAGCTAAGAATGGGATGACGACATTGGAAATTTGGTCATTCCAGAAGCAGCGTTGAGCTGTTCTTCCTATGCCGCTTTCGATCCCTGGGGTTGGGCAACCAGATCGATGCCGAGCGCATGAAGCACCTTGATCACGGTACCGAATTCCGGCCTCGCCTCTCCGCCCAGTGCCCGGTACAAATTCTCGCGCGAGAGTCCGGCTTTTTCCGCTACCGCGCTCATTCCTCGCGCGCGGGCGACCGTGCCTATCGCAACGGCGATGGCAGATGTGTCCTCGGACTCGAGAGCTTCGTTGATGTAGGCGGCGATCATCTCCGGACTGTCGAGATATTCGGCTGCATCGAAGGGTTTTGCTTTGGCCATCTCAGTTCTCCAACTCACCCGCCAACTTTTTGGCCGCCCTGATATCTGAAGCCTGTGAACTCTTGTCTCCGCCACAAAGCAGAACGACGATCTCCTCACCGCGCTGAACGTAGTAAACCCTGTACCCCGGGCCGTAATGAATCCTCATCTCGCTAATCCCGTCGCCAACCGGGGCAACGTCGCCGGGATTGCCGAGGCTGAGACGGTCGATCCTNGCCAGCACCTTCGCCCGGGCTCGAATGTCTCGCAAGTCCCTAAGCCAGCTCGAGAATTCATCCGTTCTCTTGATCGTCGGCATCTGTAGCGTATACGCTACACAGCCATTTTTGTCAATGAGAGGCCTGCACGCTAATGAATTCCGGGGACACGCAGCTTTCGCGGCGCCCCGGAATGATGTTGGAAAGATCCCCCAACCGCGACTACTCCCTAAAAGTAATAATCCCGGTTCGATCCGTCATACGTGCCGAACTTCATGCAGCAGGCTTTGAAACCTGCGTCCGGAGCCGCATGGACACAGGTCGTTGCGGCCGAGCTTTTCGGTCAGCTCGACATCGCCATGAACGACGCGCCGTCCACGCTTGACATGGGTTTCCGAGGGGAAGGACTTCCGCCGCTTACGCGTGATGCTGAAAGCTGGGGAGGTTTTCGAGATCGCGATGCTTGCGCATGACACTCCTCCGTTGGTCGAAACGCGGCCTATTGCCGCGCGGCGTAGCTAGCACACGCTTCGCCATTACGAAAGGTCAGCGGCTGAATGACCGCCCGACAGATCACTTCATACTCATCACGCCCACCGCCAGCAGCGACAGCAACAGCACGTTCGTTACCAGTTGAAGCGACGTCGTGGGCTGGGCGCGCCACTTCTCGATCTTTTCGACGAACGACAGGCTGGCGTTGAAGAACAGCGGCTCGTAGCCGTGCTTGAAGAATTTTGGAAACTTTGGCGCGAGCCAGGGCGTGAGCAGGCCATGGAAGATCGAGGCCATCACGACGAACAACACGACGCCGCCGGCGATCTCGTGATGGGCGAGTTTCAAGAGCAAGGCTGCGCTGGCGAAGGTCGGGAAGCCCTGCAGGAGGAATGTCAGCGCGAAGCCTTCGAGGCGGTTCAGCGCGGATGATTTTGGGGCGGCGATCGCGTTCATGGCGGCGGCTCCTGCGCATGCGTCCTCGGCGAGGAGCGTGATGGGCGGGAGAATGAAAAATCGGGAGGGGGCATGCCGTGACGGGGATCACGCTGTAGGATGGGTAGAGCGAAGCGAAACCCATCTAGCGCAGCGTCAAGAATGATGGGTATCGCTTCGCTCCACCCATCCTACGGATCATCTTCGCGGTGACGGCTGTTTGAAATTCGAAATCAAGCGCGCGGCACACTCGGTGTCGTCCCTGCGAACGCAGGGACCCATAGCCACCGACAGAAATTTTGCGAAAGGTGTCTGCCACACGGCCTTATCGATAGATCACGCGGTATGGGTCTCTGCGTTCGCGGGGACGACATCGAGAGTGCGGCGTTACCCTACCCTCACCCCGACCGGCGGTTGCTCGTGTTCTGCGTCAGATTGCCGTGGCTGGCCTGTTCGCGGATGTTGTTCTTTTCGTCGTCGCGATGGCCCTTGGTGGTGTCGAGGGGAACGCTGGGCGCGCTGCCGGGTCCCTTGTGGCTCTGGTTGTCCTGCGGGATGGGCGGTGCGGGTTTCGTCATCATGATCTCCGTTGGCAACGAAAGGAATCAACGCCGGCCGTGGCGGGATCGTTCCCCGGAACGGCGGCATGCATTGTCGCCGGACGCAAAAGCCGGTTTAGTGCCAGCACGGCGGCCACCTCAGGAGACCCTCTTGAAAGCAATCGGTGCGGCGATCCTGCTGGCATTCGACGGTCTGAGCGGACCGACCCTCGCGCAGACAAAAGACAAGGCGCCGAATGCGGACCGGCCGCTGCTCGCGACATTCTGCGATGCCGCTGACATCAAGGGATCGGCCTGCAGCCGGGCCAAGGGCTATCGCGGCGGCAAGCGTTGCGACGTCAAGCTGACGCCGGACCGCGCCAACGGCAAATTCCTCGCCGACGGCAGCACGCTTCTGGTCGTCAATTACGAGAGCGGCTGCGAGCCCCACGCCACGAATTTCGGCGGCTCAGTGATCTTCGAACAGAAGGACGGCGCCACGGTCTTCAGGGGATATCAGCCGGGCTTTCAGGCGAATGATTGCATCACCCTTGCGCGGAATGAGAAGCAGGACCGCCTGATCTGCATCACCGGCCATCTCGGGCAGGGCCATCTCGAATCCGGCGTCGCCGAAACGGTGTTCACGCAGGATTTCTCCGGTAACATCGATGTGTCGCTGAACTATTTCGTCAGGGCGGAGGACGCGACCGGCGCCTATGGCGCCAACGTCGTCGACTGCAAGGAAACATCGGCTTATTTCGGCCTGGCCAAACTCGGCGCCGGGCCGGGGCCCGATACGGTCGCCGTCGATATCGCCCACGCCGACAGGGACACGATCGCGACCGCATGTGGAAAGGGCTTTCCCCGCCCGAAGCAGACCTTCGGCGAGCCTGGGCCCGGCGAGGCCTATGTCCCGCCCGGCCATGAGAAGAAGGCAAGATTCGTGATCGACCTCACAACCAGCAAGACCGTGCCGGAAGCTGAATTCGGCAAGCAATAGGATACCGCCCTGCGCCTTCCCTGCCCGACGCACGGCCCGGAACCGTGAACCATTTCGAAACCACCCGCGGCGGATACTTTAGGTCCTTTGGCTGATTGTCACTCCTGCCGTTCCATTCACAATGGGGCCGGCCGCAAGAGCCGATCGAACACAGGCAGGATGGGCGAATGACCGAGGGACCCAATCGTCAGCACGTGCTGGATTTTCTCAACGTCCTGTATTCCGGCGACGTCGAAGCGACGCTGGAGCGCTGCACCGACGACATCGAATTCCTCGCCAACGCTCCGATCGACATCCTGCCGCATATGGGCCACCGCCGCGGCAAGGCCGAAATGCGCGAGATGTGGGACGCCGTCCGCGCCCGCTATTCCGAGCTGCGCTGCGAGGTGCCGATGCTGGTCGTCGAGGGCGACAAGGCCGCCGCGTTCATCCGCGTGTTCTTCCGCAAGAGCATCAATCAGCGGATGGTGCAGTTCGACATCGCCGGCTTCTACACGCTGCGCGACGGCAAGATCAGCCAGATCAGGGAAATCATCGACACCTTCGATCTGGTCCAGCAACTGCTCGAACGCGACGTCGCCGCGATCCTGACCGGCCGGCGGCCGGACCCGATCTAATCTGGCATCCGTCGCCTCGTCATTCCGGGACGCGGCGTGGCGGCGGTGAACGCGTAGCTGCACATCATAGGTGCACGCCAAAGCATCGCTCATTTTCCATGCATCATTGAACCTCAGCGCGCTTGCCGTGACACACCTCAAGGCTGTTTCCGGACACGCCGCTGGCGGCCGCGATCGGCGGTATCGGGGCGCGCTACTGTTCGGCATCATCGTGATTCGCGATGTCGAAATCGCCGTCTAGCTCCGGCCGGCAGCCGGCCATGACGGTTAAGTGATCGTTATAAACACGGACAAGTTGCATTTGTGCAATGCAAAAATCGCAATTGCGGTTTGGCTGAAAGCACCTATTGTTAGTGTGCGAATGAATTTAGCAATTTGGCACGGCGTCGATGCTGACGCCCCCTGGGCCGTTGCTGTTTGAAATCCCGTTTTCAAGGACCAAACCAAAATGACAGAGCATAGTCTCTGGCGTTTTTCGCGCGCATTGCATCGCGCGATCAATGAACGCCAGCCCGCCGATCTCGAAGCCCTGCTCGACGAGGACGTCGACTGGGCGATCTATGGACCGATCGACATGTACCCGTTCTTCGGTTCGCGCCGCGGCAAGTCGGCCGTGATCGATGTGATCAGGCAGATCGCGGACAACTTCCGCGTCCACCGCTTCGACCGCGAATCGATCATGCTGGGGGTGGATTCAGCCTCCTCGATGATGCGCTATTCGCTGACGGCACTGGATTCGAACAAGCCGATCTCGTTGCGGATCGCCCATTTCGCCCAGTTCAGGGCCGGCCGCCTGACCAACTTCCGCGTGCTGGTCGATACGTTCGATCTGGTCGAGCAGACCGTGGGCTATCCGATTAACCTGCCGCGGATGGCGGTTTAGCTCACGCCGATCGATTCCAATCGTCATGCCCGGGCGCGCGAATTGCATTTTCGTGTCCGGGCATCCACGTCTTCCTTCGCCAGCCCCAAGGAGGCGTGGATGGCCGGGTCACCTGACGCGCTGTGCCCGGCCATGACGTTCGCGTGAAGTGCGCAAGATCGTCCGCGCCATAATTTCGCAACAGAGCGAACGCATTCTGGGCGCGACTTGGAATGCGGGCGGGCAATGATTCCCAAAATGCGATTTGGCTGGGCGCGGCTGCCAATGCTGGTGGCCGGCGTAAGTGTGGTTTCGATGCTGGCCGCAGCGGCACAAACGCCGCCGGCGGACGACGATCCGGACCAGCCGGCGGCGGAAGAGACCGAGGCGGCTCCCAGCGTCAACGACGTCGACATCATGAAGGACATCGACGTCAGCAAACTCGACTGGAGCCTTCTCAACGTCGATGCGTCGACGTTGCCGGCGCTGGCGGCGAAGGGAAGCGGCGCGTCGAAAGCGGCTGGCGGCGTGGATACCGCGTGGTCCGCCAATGAAAGGGCGAACGGCACCTCCGCGGTGTCGGTCAAGCAATCCATCTCGCCGTTCTGGGATACGCGCATCGGCGCTGACATGACGGTCGCGCGCCAAGGCACGGCGACGACGTCCGAACAGCTCTCGGAAAAACTCGCCAATGGCGGCAGCCTGCCGCAATCGTCCGGCACCGCCTGGGCGGCGGTCACGGCCCCCGGCGTGGCCTCGATCTGGGACAAGACGTCGGTCGAAGCCCGCGTCGATCCCGGCTCCGAGCAGAGCAAGCTCGGTACCTCCTTGAGCAAGTCGGTGCCGCTCAGCGAGCAATATTCGCTGACCCTGAAGAACGACTACAATCTGATCCAGCAAGGCTTCGTGCCGGTGCCCGGCATCGTCAGCCATCCGGCGCGCAGCCACGAGACCGACCAGTCGGCGAGGCTCAGCGTCGCCGACACCGGCACCAGCCTGATCGCCGGCCAGACGCTATCGACGTCGGACGACAAATGGCTGCGCAAGGTCGGCGCCGAGCAGAAGCTGTTCGACGGCGTCACCATCTCCGGCTCGATCGGCGAAACGCCGTCCGGCGCCGCTAACAAGAGCCTCACCGCAGGGTTCAAACGCAGCTGGTAAGGGCGGAAATTGTCTCAATTTGACGCGTTTTCAGGCCTGAAAGCGCCGTCCCGCGAGAATGATCCAGCATTGCCGCAGATTGGCCCAGATGCGGCCAAAATCGGCAGCGCAGATGGGAACACTCCACTTCGTCGTGCGGGGGATTTCCGCGCTCGCCTGAAAGCGAAACAGAGGAATTGACGATGAACGCTACCATTCGCCCCGACCAGATTGATGAGACCCCGGAAGCCGACGGCGATCTCGCCGCGGTATCCGAAGTCGAGGCCGGCATCCGCGAATTCGTTCGCAACGACATTGCCTATCTGCGCCGGCCGGCGGTTGCCGCGGAGACCGCTCCGCTCGACGCCAATGCCGAAGCCACCGTCAACAATGTCAATTCGCTGATCCAGCGCGTCGCCGGCACTTCGCTGGCGGAAATCGAGAAGCTGATCTCCGAACTCGAAAGCCTCCGCGATCTCCTGCATGCCGAAGGCCAGCGCGTCCAGCGCGAGATCTCGGGCTATGCCCAGCTTAGCCAGGCTGCGATGAAGTCGACGCGCATGATCGCCGACAACGTCACGCAGTGGAAGCGCGCCGCCGACGGACTGCGCAACAGCTAAACGCGATCGTTGCAAAAATCTGACACTCCGCCGTGTTCCGTACAGGAGCGCGGCGGTTTCGTTTGGCAGGGCTAGATCTGAACTTTATAAACACGGTCGCGTCCAGGGACGGATGTCGTCATGTGGCGACAGGCACCTTTTGGGGACACACCGGCGATGCAGAACGTTCAGCCAGACAACATGAATTCAATGCCGTTGCGGCAATCGTCGTCCCATAGCATGGGCACGATCGTGATTCGCTTCGTCGGGCTGCTGACGGTTGCGGTCGTGGCAATGACGTTGATCTGGAGCCGCTGAACTTCTTCAGCGCTCACTTCTATCCGGTCCGCAACTACTGGCGGACGAACGCGGTGTCCTCGATCGTGTAGACACCGTCGGCATAGGACTTCACCACCATTCCGGCGGTCAGCATCACCGCCATGGTGACGGTTGCGAAGATAAAGCCGACGAATTTCAGGCTGCTGCGATCTGCCATCATCATCCCCTCGGTACTTCCCCTAGGACGCATATGGCAGGCAGAAAGTTCAAAATGCGTTAGCAAGAAATCCATTCCATGGAGTCATGGATTACGAGGAGCTAACGGCACCATTCGCTAACCATGTTGCGGGGGTAGCCCGGATGAGCGCAGCGATATCCGGGAACAGTGCCCGTGTTGAATCCCGGATATCGCTACGCTCATCCGGGCTACGATTAACCGCCATTCCGTCGCGGCACAAAGGCGGTCGCGAGGAACGAAAATACCATCTCGCCACGCTGGTTGATGCCGGTATTGCGGGCCTGCAGGATGCCCCATTCGGGGCGCTTCTCCGAAGTCCGCTTGGTTTCGACCTGGTTGGAAAAGCGGATGGTGTCGCCGGCCAGTACCGGCTTGATCCAGCGCAGTTCGCGAAAGCCAGGCGACGGCCCCCACACCGCGACCTTCTCGCCGCGCGCGACCGCCTCCGCTGTCAGGCGCTTGCCGTCGGCGACCAGGAGCTTCATGCAGACCGCGGCGACGTGCCAGCCCGATGCAGCCAGTCCCCCGAACAGGGATTTGCGCCCTTCCTCCTCATCGAGATGAAAGCGCTGCGGATCGAACTGCGTGGCAAACTTCTTGATGTCTCCGGCAGTGAAGGTGAACGAGCCAAACTCGCGCTGCGCGCCGATCTCGATGTCCTCGAAGAAACGCATCGCTACTTCGCCCCCGCTTCGTCACGCCGGCGCACGATGATCGGTGACTCCATCTCGCACAGCACAATGCCGGCCGCGTTGCGAATCGTGCCCTTGAAGGTCACGATACCGGTCTCGGGACGGCTGTTCGAAATCCTGGCCTCCGCGACGTTGACATCCAGCGTCAGGTCGTCGCCCGGCCGCAGCGGCGCCAGCCAGCGCATCTCGTTCACGCCGGGCGAGCCGAGCGAGGCGGTACGGCCGATAAAGCCGTCAAACAGCATCCGCATCATGATCGAGCCGAGGTGCCAGCCCGAACCGGACAGCCCCTTCAGCATCGATGCGTTGGCGGCCGCCTCGTCCAGATGCATCGGCTGCGGGTCGTATTCGGCGGCGAAGGCCAAAATCTCCTCGCGCGTGACGTGGCGCGGTCCGAACGTGCCGAAGTGGCCGGGCGGGAAGTCTTCGAAGGTCAACGTTGTCATCTATCTGCGATTTGGATTGAGGATTACGGCGGGGAAGCCCGAATGTGGCCGTTATTTGCAGCAATCTCAACCCGTCCACCCGCATGGCTCGTTCGCCGGGGGCGAGCACCGGCTCTGGCGCTCGCCTCACTTGCCCGAAGCAGTTTTCGGGGCTAGCCCTGTGCCTTCTGGAACCAGGATTCTTGACTCGCCGGAGAACCATCGATGCTCGATTTTCAGGATCTGTTTCAGTGGGACCGCTTCATCACACCCACGATCATCAAGACTTTCTACTGGCTGGTCATCGGCTTGATCGTACTGTTCGGCCTGTCCGGAATCTTTTCGGCGCTGGCCGCGATGGCGATCAGCCCGTTCGGCGGGTTCATCCTGCTGTTGTCCTCAATCGCCGGTGTCGTGGTAGGCGTGGTGTTTTCGCGCATCGCCGCGGAATTCATTCTGATCGTCTTCCGAATCAACGAGCATCTCGGCGCGATCCGGGATCAGGGGCAGATGCGGTAGGCTCGTCATTCCGGGGCGATGCGCAGCATCGAACCCGGAATCTCGAGATTCCGGGTCTGGTGCTTACGCACCATCCCGGAATGACCAGGAAACAATCAATTATTGAACCTGAAATGCATTACGTCGCCGTCGGCGACGACATATTCCTTGCCTTCCAGCCGCAATTTGCCGGCGTCGCGGGCGCCGGCTTCGCCGTTCAGCCCGACATAGTCGGGATAGGCGATGGTCTCGGCCCGGATAAAACCCTTCTCGAAATCGGTATGGATCACGCC
>C688J18823_10003288_pt1 | contig 10225 bp, 6 predicted proteins | sample HopSoiMetagenom1_FD_18823 | JGI IMG/M metagenome (IMG submission 18823) | reverse complement strand
ATGCATGTCGTGGCCGGCGGCGACCGACGGCACGGTCGCGATCGTGGCCTCGCTGCGCGGCAGCTGGTGGATCGGCACTTCCTTGAAGCGCAGCCGGGTCGGCAGCGCCACGCCTTCGCCGAAGGCGAGCACTTCGCGGGTGCCGAGCGAGGGCACGAACGACAGCAGGTTGGCGGCGGCGTCCGAGACCGCCGAGCGCAGCAGCGCCTGGTCGCGATCGTTGGCGAGGCGCATCGCAAACAGCGTGTTGCACTGGGAGATGATGGTGGCGTCGAGTTCGGCCGGACGCTGGGTGACGAGGCCGAGAAAGACGCCGTATTTGCGACCTTCCTTGGCGATGCGCGAAACGGCTTTCCTGGTCGGGCCGAAACCGATGTTGCGGTCGGCCGAGGCGTAGCGGTGCGCCTCTTCGCAAACGAACAGCAGCGGCGACACGCCGTCGCTCCACAGGCCGAAATCGAACGCCATGCGGCACAGCACCGACACCACGGAATCGACGACTTCAGCGGGGAAGCCGGCAAGCTGCATGATGGTCATCGGCCGGCCATTGGCGGGCAGGCGGAACAGATGGCTGATCACTTCCGCCATGGTATCGCCGCCGACATTGGCGTTGTCGAACATGAAGGTGTAGCGGGGATCGTTGCGCACGGTCTCGATGCGCGAAATCAGCTTGTGATAGATGATGCGCGAGGAGCGGTTCTCCAGCTTGCCCATCCGTTCGTCGATCAGCGAGATCAGATCGACCAGCCGGTAGGGCACCGGCGTATCGACGGTGTAGCCGCCCGACTTCGGGTCCATGCGCTTGAGCCCGAGACGATCGGAGTTCTGGTACTGGGTGTAGATTCCCTTCGCCATCGGAATGATTTCGGCGAGAACGTCGAGTTCTTCCGGCACGCCGGGACGGCCGCCGAACAGCACGTCCACAATCTCTTCGAAATTAAACAGCCAGAACGGCAGTTTCAGGTTGCGCGGGTTGAGCACCAGCGCGCGGTCGCCGAAGCAGCGGCCATACTCGTTGTGGACGTCGAGCAGGAATACCCGCAGGTTCGGCCGCGCCTTGAGAATCTCGTTGAGCAGCAGCGACACGCTGGTCGATTTGCCGACGCCGGTGGAGCCGAGCACCGCGAAATGCTTGGAAAGCATCTCCTCGACGTCGACATAGGCGATCACGGACTTGTCCTGCTGCAGGGTGCCGACATTGATCTGGTCCGATCCGCTCGGCGCATAGACGGTGCGGAGGTCCTCGGCTGTGACGAGGTCGACGGTATCGCCGATCGTCGGATAGTTGGTCACGCCGCGCTGAAACTTGGGGCGCTCGCCGCCGGAAATCTCGCCGAGCAGGTCGACCGACGCGGTCGCCATGTATTCATCGGAGCTCAGCTGGTTCTCGCAGGACACCTCGGTGATCATCGCAATGATGGTGGTGGCAGGCGCACAGCGAATACTGATGAAGCGGCCGACGGTGGCGCGCGCTTCGGAGACGGGCACCTGGCCCGACGCCAGAAGTCCGACCCGGGCGAGGGAACCACGCACGGAAATCACACGTCCGAAGGATGTCACAGTGTTGGATCTCATGAATTGGGTTCTGATCTCCATTATGGGCAGCCCCGACTAGCGAAACGGTTAAACAGGTGGGAGTTCGTATCAGCTAAATCCGCGGCATCTCGGTCAGGATTCGTTTTGCGGCAGCGCCCCGTCAGCGCCGCCGGGTGTCAGTTACGCCGGAAAACAAGGGCTTTCTTGCATTTCCGGCCGCGTGCGAGCCCGGCTTCGGATTAATCATTCGTTTACCACCCCGCACGAGAGCCGCGGCCCGCCGGGCGCGTCTCGGTAACATCCGATACCGGATCGCAGATTGAGGCCAGCACAGGTGGAAGGTAACCGATTGCTAACCGCAAGTTGTAACGCGACTTCCATCAGTGCTGCGTAACACTGTCGCGGGGCGCGCGATCAGCGGTCTGAGTTCCATTGCACGGACTCCTGTCGTATTCAAAGGCAGATCGGGTGAGCAACGAGGGCGGTCGTCAAATGTCGGGCGGTTCGGTCGGTTCTGCGCAAGGAAGCAGAACGGTCAAACTGCTTGTGGTGTGCGGGATCCTGCTTGCGGCGGTGATTGCGGCCGACCCGGCGGCGTGGAGTCTTCGCGAACGCGTGCTGCTTGGGCTCGTCGCCGTCCTGGCCGTGATCGCCGGTCTGCTGGTGAGGCGCGATCGCTTGACCGATCAGCGGCTGGCGGCCGAGCGGCGCCAGCTCTCGATTGCCGTGAACAACATCCCGCAGGGCCTTGTTCTCTATGATGCATCCGCGCGGATCATCATTTGCAACCAGCCCTACGTCGACATGTTCGGACTGTCGCCTGACGTGGCCAGGCCCGGTTGCACCATGCAGCGGCTGATCGCCCACCGGAAGGAAACCGGATCATTCGATGGCGACGTCGATGAATTCTGCAATGCGATCATCCAGACGGTGTCGCTCGGCAAGGCGACGCGGCAGCTCACGGAAGCACCGGGTGGCCGGGCGATCGAGATCATCAACCGGCCGCTGAAGAGCGGCGGGTGGGTCGCGACCATCGAGGACGTCACCGAGCGACGGCGCGCCGACGAGAAGATCGCGCATCTGGCGCATTACGACGGGCTGACCGACCTGCCGAACCGGATCCTGTTCCGCGAGCGGTTGGAACAGTCGCTCAAGGCGATACGGCCGGGCGAGCAACTGGCGGTGCTCTATATCGATATCGACGAGTTCAAGAGCGTCAACGACGCGCTCGGCCATCCGATCGGCGACGAACTGCTCAAAGGCGTCGCCGAGCGCCTGCGCGGTTGTCTTAAAGAAACCGACGTGGCGGCCCGGCTCGGCGGCGACGAGTTCGCCGTCATTCAGACCGCCATCAAGGACCGGTCGGAAGCCACCCGGCTCGTGGATGAAATCCATTCGGCGATCAGGCAGCCGCTGGAATGCATGGGGCATCTGATCACCACCGATGCCAGCATCGGGATCGCGCTGGCCCCCGGCGACGGGGTAGACCTCGACCAGTTGCTGAAGAATTCGGACCTCGCGCTCTACGGCGCCAAGGGCGACGGACGGCGAACCTACCGCTTCTTCGAGGCCGGCATGGATCAGCGCGCCAGGGCGCGGCGAAGCCTGGAGCTCGAGCTGCGTCAGGCGATCAGCGACGGCAGCCTGGAGATCTACTATCAGCCGGTGGTCAATATCGAGGACGGCAAGGTCTCATCCTGCGAGGCGCTGCTGCGGTGGCGGCATCCCGAACGCGGCATGATTTCGCCGGCCGAATTCATTCCGATCGCGGAAGAGAGCGGCCTGATCAACCAGCTCGGCCTGTGGGTGCTCAATACCGCCTGCGCCGAGGCTACCACCTGGCCGGATCATGTTCGCGTCGCGGTCAACGTCTCGCCGGTTCAGTTCAGGAGCCCGTCGCTGGCGTTGAACGTGGCGGCGGCGCTCGCTGCTTGCGGCCTTCCGGCCAGCAGGCTGGAGCTCGAAATCACCGAGGCCGTGCTCATTCGCGACGACGAGGCGGCGCTCGACATGCTGCACCAACTGCGCAAGCTGGGTGTTCGGATCGCGCTGGACGATTTCGGCACCGGCTATTCCTCGCTCAGCTACCTGCAGCGTTTCCCGTTCGACAAGATCAAGATCGATCGCTCCTTCATCAGGGATATCGCCGGTCCCGGCGCATCCTCGTCCATCGTCCAGGCCGTGGTGAACATCGCGGCCGCCAGCGACATGACGACGACGGCGGAGGGTGTCGAAACCGAGCAGCAGCGAAATCTGCTCTACATCCTCGGCTGCACCGAAATGCAGGGCTATTTGTTCAGCCCCGCGATACCGGCCGCAGATGTCAGGCGGCTGCTGCTCTCGCACCGCGGCAGGGCCATGTCGGCTGCTTGAAGTCGGCTGCTTGAAACGCCGGGCCCGGCTTGCTATCCAGTTCTGCATAACAAGAAACAGGGCAGGGGTGGACCGCGATGAATCGCGACAACGCATCTTGAGCGAGCCGGCGCCGCCTTCCGCGCTCGCACCATTCCGCGTCAGGAACTACCGCTTTCAATGGCCGGCCGATCTGCTCACCTCGTGGGCGTTCGAGATGGAAACGCTCATTCTGGGCTGGTACGTGCTGGTCGAGACCGGATCGGTCCTGCTGCTTACCTTGTTCGCCTCGCTCGGCTATGTCGGTACACTGGTAGCGCCGATGTTCGGTGTCGTCGGCGACCGGATCGGTCACCGCGATCTGCTGGCGGTGATGCGCGCGACCTACGCGGTGCTGGCGGCCGTGCTGATGACGCTGGCGCTGGCTGGCCACCTTGCGCCGCTCTATGTGTTCATGATCGCGGCCGTGATGGGTATCGTCCGGCCATCTGATCTGGGCGTGCGCGGCGCTTTGGTGGCGACCATCATGCCGCATGGCCAGTTAATCGGGGCGATCAGCATCTCGCGCACGACGATGGATACCGCGCGCATCGCGGGCGCGCTGAGCGGCGCCGGATTGTTTGCTGCGCTCGGCATGGGTCCGGCCTATGTGGCGATCGTCTGTCTTTATATTACGGCGACCGTGCTGACGCTGTGCATCGTGGCCCCGGCAAGGCCGCATGCGGCGGGCGAGGCTGCCAGCGAGGCGTTGCAGCGCTCGCCGCTGCGCGATCTCAAGGAAGGGGTGGCGTATGTCTGGACCACGCCGCGGATGCAGGCCGCGCTGTGGGTGGCGTTCCTCGCCAACCTGACGGCCTATCCGCTCACCAATGGCCTGCTGCCCTACATCGCCAGGGCAATCTACGGCACCAACCAGACCGGGCTTGGATATCTGTCGGCGAGTTTTGCGGTCGGCTCGCTGGCCGGTTCGATCGTGTTGAGCCTGATCCGCGATATCAGGGTGGCGCGGCTGATGATCGGCGCCACCGTCGTCTGGTACGCGACCTTGCTGATCTTCGTGCAGATGCAGACGGTGCCGACCGCGATCGCGTGTCTGGTAGTGGCGGGGTTCTCGCAAAGCCTCGCCATGATCTCGATCGCTGTCATTCTGATGCGGACGGCGAGCGAGAATTTCCGCGGCCGGGTGATGGGGGTCCGCATGATGGTCATCTATGGCCTGCCGATCGGCCTGTTGGCCGCCGGCAGCCTGATCGACGAGATCGGATTCGCGGCGACCGGGACACTCTATGCGGTGGCCGGCCTCGCGCTGATGCTGGCAGTCATCCTGCACTGGCGCGCCGATTTGTGGCATGTGCACGCGCCGGCGAATGCGCGGTGAACGGCCGGCCTCAGATCATGCGCTCCAGTCACTAACGGTGGAACTTCCGATTGCGAGCGTACTTGGTCCGTGGCAGGCTTGGGACCGGCCATGGCGAAACGTACACCGCACCGGAAAACCGCGATCATTAAGCACAAGGTCGCCGACGGCATCTATTTGCTTCGGTTCAAGACCCAGTATGAGCTGACCTCGACGTTCCTGCGCGTCCAGGAACATTACGAGTCGCCGCAGTTTCACGGCCGGATATTCACGCTCGAACAATATATGGACTGGTACGTCGCCGAGAACGGCGCCTTTACCTATTTTCAGGACTGGTCGGGCTTCAACGTCCCGTCGACCGCCTTTCAGCCCTTCTACGAGGGCAAATTCGATCCGCTGACCCACAAGGAAAAGCGACTGCTCGGGCTATTCAGAAATCTGCACGGCCGGTTCTACGTCATCGGAATCTACGACGACGGAAAGAAGGGGACCCTCACCCACGAACTCGCGCATGCGCTGTTCTTCATCGATGATGACTACCGGCACGCCGTGCGCGAGGCGATGCGCGGCTACGACACTTCAGCGCTCGAAGAGCAACTGGCCAAGGCGGGCTATGCCCGCCACGTCATTCCGGATGAAGTGCAAGCCTATATCGTGGCGCCTTCCGGCGAATTGGGCACAGCTTCGCGGGCGCTGATGCCGCTACGCAGAAAGCTGCGCGCACTGTTCAGGCAGCATGCGAAGGGGCTGTCAGTTTCCGCAATCAAGTGAATTTGGCAGTGATGTAGCCGATGGTCTCCGGTTGCCGGAAATAGTTGCAATGCCAGATCTTGTCGGTAGTCCCGAAGTCGTGGGGTGGACCGGCAAGCTGGAGGTGCGGCACGCCCAAATTGGTCATCGAACCGGTGTCCACGACGAGATCGTTGGGACCATCAAAAATCCAGTTGGTGGCAGAATCGGCGATCACATCCCTTTTGAAGTACTTCCAGAATTTCCAGCCGACCTCCGTCTCAAAGTTCGATTGGATCGCGTAGTACAGGGGATCGACGGCGCAGGGGCCCAGCCGAAGCCGGTCGATTTCGTGATTGTTGCTGACAGCCGATTGCCCTGAGAGACCGGGTACTAGCGCAACGAGCCCATCCACCAATGGCGTATTGGCGAGCGCACCGGTTACCGATACGACGACCTCGACCAGCTTGCCGCCGACCCACAGGAACGGATTTGCTGCGCCGGCGAGCTTCAGCGTCGCTTCAGCGAAGGAGCCGATGTTGGTGAGAAGGTTCAGAACATTCTTGAGTTTGTCGGGAGCGGCCAGGGAAGTTCCATTGAGCGGCGATCCCACCAGAACGGCGCGTATCGCCGCGGCGGGTTGAGTACCTAGCGATTTACCGAACCCTTCAAGCCACCAGCGGACGACCAGCCCTCCGCGGCTGTGCGCGATAACGTCGATCTTGCCGCTGGCATTTGCAAAGAATCGCCCGAGTTCGAGGGCGTTGACGATCGGGCTGACTGCCAGTGTCGCATGCTCGAAGAAGATGACGTTTTGGTAAGCCTCTGCGCCGACCGTCGCGCGATTGAGGAAGTCCCGCCCTTGCTGCGTGGCCGTGAATTCCGCCAGCATGTTGGTGGCATTGGAGAAGGTCCCATGCACGAACAGCAGGGTTGAGCCGCCGAAGACTGGCATCTCGGCGGGCGGATCCAGTCGGAACGTGTTGGCATCGATCCTTCGCAATCGCCTTAGCCGCGATCGTAGCGTCGGGTCGAGCGCCGCGTTCAGCGCCTGATCGATGGCGCCGACCGCGGCAACGATCTTGTTCGGCTCGAGCACCGGAAACGTCCTGGTCAGCGCCACGGGACTATCCGGCATCTGCGCATCATCGCCCAGTATCGGCGGCAAGGGCAGTCCGGCACGCCTGCGCAGGCGGCGGCGGCGAAGACCAATGTCAACGACGGAGGGCGGAGCTACGGGAATATTGTCGCGCCAGAAAAGTACGCCGTCTTCCTCGATTAGGGAGACCGTCTTGATCGGACTGTCGGACGAATTGGCAGCTCGCCGCCGGCGGCGACGCAGGCCGGAGATGGACGTCTCTTCCACGTCGTAGTCCACATGGAGGCCGTTGAAGAGGTCTTCATGTCTGTCCCAGGCCTCGGCGTGCGACAGAAGGCGCCCCGAATCTTCCTGATCGTCTTGCGGCATAGCTGATCCCGTCAATCGTTGATGATCGGAAGGGGCGTCACCGGTGGACTGGCCATTCTGGCGACCTGGATGTCGAGCAGGCTGTCAAACTCTGATCGGCGACTGAGGTTGGCGCGGCCCTCTGTCTGGGCTTCAGCGAAACTCTTTGCGGCCGTCAGGAAGGTGGCTTCCAACATAATCAAATGGTTGGTGGTCACGTAGTGCATTACTTCGGCGAAATTGAGTTTGGTAAGACGCCAGCCGTATTGATCGACGTAGCGCAATGCCGCCTGTCGCGCCGCCGGGCTTCCGATACCTGGCAGGTTCCGCGGAATCGACTTGACCGAAACAAACTTGTCGTGCGCGCCTTCGGATCGCCAGTAGCCGACGAACGCATGGTCGCTCAGCAAGACCATGACCGGGTAAACNCCGATATATTCAAAACAGGAGGCGAGCAGCAAACCGAGATCGATACAGGTTCCGCTATTCGATTCCAGAATGTCGCTCGGCGTGCGCAGCCGCTGGGTTTGCCGGGAATAGGCGGGGGGCGGATTGATGTATTGAATCCGGTACTCGTTCACAAGCGCGGTCCAGATCGCCTGCACTTGTTGATCCACTCCGGCGGCCTCTTCCTGATAACCGTCAAAGCCCGCTGCCGGGTTGTCCATGATGCCGATCAGATACCGTCGGGAAGAATTGATGATCTTGAGAATGGCCGGATCCCTCGGGAGTACGAAGGATGGCAGCCATGGATTCTTCTCGGTATCGTCGAACCATTCATCCACGGGGATCAACGTCACACGCTGCGTGTCTTCGAATGCGATCTCTCCTTCGCAGGTGACCTTGACATAAACCGCCGAGTGCACGCGTTCGCGCAAAGAACGCGGGAGATTTGCCGTCAGAGGGATCTTGACCTGCGGTGCCAGCGCCAGTTGCACCTCCTCGAGCACCAGATGTGTATATCGATAGGGAAAACTGTCGCTGCCGACATACAGTTGAACCTCGACGGCAATATTCGTGAGGGGGCCGTCGATCAGCTTCGTAAGCGTGAGCTTGCTCAATAACTCCCTGTTGTTGTGGAGCAGCGAGTAGTTCACTTCCGAATCGACGCTGAAGTCGACATGTATGCGATCGCTGATCGGCATCACGAGGCTCCAATTCGTTTGTTCGACTTTGCCGGAGCTTTCGTTCGTGACGGGCCCAGGCCGACCATGCTGCTGCCCAGCCAGATGACGATACTGGTGCCATGCATGCGATCGCCGTCCATGGCCTGCCATGCATCGAGGAACGCCTCCGAGACCGATTTGCGCTCGCGGCACCAGCCCCAATAGAAAGCCTGGAAGAAAAGCTCGGCAAACTCGTCGTCGATCTCATCCAGAAATCCCAGGGCGGCGTGCGCGCCGTTGCGGACCAGTTCGCGCGACGTCCGTGCACCTGAATAATACAGGTTGAGCGTAACGACCTGCGGCCGCCTCCCTGCGGCGAGCAGAATGGGAGCCAGATGATCGTAGCGGACAGGGAATTCGCTCTGATTATCGCCGCGCAGTATCATGCCGTCGTGCAGGTGATCGGAATCGTCAATGACTTCTGTCGTCTTGAAGGCATCGTAGAAGCCGTCGACGAGCCATGCGGCGTGATGTGTATCGACACCGGAAACATGGATCGCGTCCCAGTCTCGGCTGCCGGCCATCTCCTTCAACTTGCTCAATGGCAATGTTTGCGCCCGCTCCATGCGGCCCTTGCCCTTTTCCGTGGCGTCGACCGCTGCACGGATCCGTTTTTCCTCATCCACGAATTCATATTCCGCGTCTATGCGTCCCGGCGCGCTCTCTACGAATAGCACTTGCCGGGGCCTGGCCGAACGGACCGCGTCGCCGTTGCGCAGACATCGCGTAACCAGCAGGGACTGGAAGCGGCCGGCGTTGCGGGTAGCTGCGCTAAGCAGATACTCCCACGGAATTTCCGAGGCCGCATCTGCCAGCCGGCTTGCTTCGGCTCCGCCTGGTTGCGAGTCGTGGAGCTCGATCTCGATGTGGTCGACCAATGAAAGCCGTTGAATGACGTCAGGTTGGATGCCAAGTTTGCCGAGATCACCGGCTGCCCGGGCGCCGAAATAGTCGCGCATGTCCGGATCGCCGGCCCAGCGCGTTCGGACGCGCAGCACATAGGCCCAATGCGCGGCCATGCTGACGAGTTTTGGCGCTGCGTCGCGCAGGATGGATTGCTCGATTGGTTCTTCGCCTTGGTTGTGCGCGCGAATCGTAATGATGGTCTTCTCTGAACCTGGTGCGGCGCTGTTGGGCGCGCGCCGCGCCGCCGCCTTCTTTGCGATGCGTCGGCTGGATTGCTTCGCCATGCGGATGACCCCCGCTAAGACATGACGGGCGGCTTTGCGCCGGGCCCATATAGAAAATCGAAAATGAATGCACGTTAAAGTAGCGGTAGATGTATCAAAGATTATTGCTCTCGCAAAGGGGTTGCTTCGCGAGCGGCTGGGCAGCATCACGAAATTGCGGGCAACCCGTCGGCCGAGCGCAAGTAACATCGGCCCCGTGCGTCACCCGATCGGGTGAACGGCGGCCGGTACGATGACCGGCCGCCTCCGCCTCACTGCATCTTGATATTCGCCTCTTTCAGCACCGGCTCCCATTTCGCGGCCTCAGTGCGCATGTAGGCGTCGAAATCCTTGGGCGCGCTGCCGACCGGCGTGGCGCCCATCTTTTCCAGCGCAGTGAGGACGACCGGATCTTTCAGCGCGGCGGCAAGGTCGTCGTGGATCTTGGCGACCAGGTCAGGCGCCATGC
>C688J18823_10003287_pt1 | contig 10229 bp, 11 predicted proteins | sample HopSoiMetagenom1_FD_18823 | JGI IMG/M metagenome (IMG submission 18823) | reverse complement strand
ACCGACATCTACCGCGACATCGCGCGCATGAACGGGCGCATGGTCGGCGTGCAGTACGCCGAAGGCCTCGACGTCGGACGGATGCTGCTCGCGTGAGGTTTGTGCGCTGGGTCTTCTTCGTCGCGCTGGCGGCGTGCGCGAGCACGACGCAGAACCCGCGCGACAACGTCACCATCGTCTGGAACCGCGTCGACGATCCGCATGCGGCGTGCGTCAAGCTCGACGGCAACCGCAAGGAAGTGTTCGCCATCCGCGGCTGCTCGAAATGGAGCGATGCGTCCAACGGCCGCACGTGCAACATCTACGCGCGCGAGCCGAAAAGCGAGATGGATACCCAGGCCTTCGCCACGCTCGGCCACGAGCTCATGCACTGCATGGAAGGCAACTGGCACGACCGCTGGGGCCGCATGACGCCGCGCGAGCGCCAGGCGGCATTCGGTGGCTCGTCAGGCGGCGGCTCGGCCATCGCGCACGACTAGAAGGTCTTCCCCGTCTTTACCACCAGCTGGCGGTGCTTGATGCTCGGGTCGCCGCTGTGCACCGGGAAGGCGAGGTCGAGGTGCAGCGTGTTGCCGAAGGAGGCGCGCGCGCTCAGGATCCGCAGGCCGATGCCGACATCGGCGAGCCAGCCGGGATTGGTATTCGGTATCTGGCTCTCCCACGCGCGGCCGACGTCCACGTACGCCGCATAGCCGACCCGAAAAAGGCGGAACGGGTAGTAATCGGTGTAGTAGCGCTCCTCCGCCGTGAAGATCGCGCGGCGCGTGCCGCGCTGGTAGCGGATCGGATAGCCGCGCAGGCCGGTGTCCCCGCCGAGCAGAATGTCCTCCGCGGCGTTCGGGCTCTGCACGGCGTCGAGCGCGCCCGAGAGGTACAGGAGAAACGAGCCGCGCTGCGGGATGAAGTAGCGCACGGACGTTCCGTACGCGCGTACGTCGCCGGAGGTGGCGCCGTATTGGCCGGCAAATCTCACCGAGGCAAGGAGCTGGCGCGCGCCGTCCCCGCGGAAGCCTTTCGTAAGTTCAGCGCTCAGCTGCCAAGGTTGCTCCGTGGCGCCAAAGGCGGCCAGGCTGCGCCCGACCTGCATCGTCGAGTGCAGGCCCATCTGCAGGTATTCCGGCCGCTGGATGAGGTCGCGGTTCATGACCGGCAGGAAATCGTCCTCGACTGCCTCGTAGCGGAAGAACGGGCCGGCGAGCGTGCGATCGGCCGGCGGCGGCGCCGGCGGCGGCTTCGAGGGGTCGATCTCGTAGCGGTCGGAGGTGTAGTTGGCGCCGATCGTCTGCCGATGCGTCCAGCGGCCCTGCAGCCCGTTCGAATGCCCGACGAAGGCCTCGCCCACGTGCTGGAAGTGCCGGTAGTCGCCGACCGGGTTGCCCGCTTCGAAGAGCGTGTCGCGGCGGTCGAAGGTGCCAGCGCTGGCACCCCAGGCCCAGCGCGTGTCGAGCGCGTAGAACGGATGCGAGACGCGGTAGGAGCCCGAGGTGCCATCGTCGAAGATGCCGCGCTCGAAGCCGATGCTCGTCCAGCCGTCGAACAGGTGGTCGTTCGAGAGCTGGACCACGGAGCCCGAGCGGTCGATGTTGGAATTGCGCTCGATGCCGAGCGTGGTCGCGGTGCCGAGGAGGTTGGTCTCCTTGAAATTGATCGCGCCCGAGTTGGCGCCGCCTTCACGGCTGAAGCGAATGCCGGGTTGCAGGGTCCAGGTGTCGCGCGTGCGCACCTCCACGTCGACTACGCCGTCCTCATACCTCGTGGGCCGGATGCTGACCTCGTAGACCGTGGTGGTCTGGCGCACCAGGCGCTCGGTCTCGTCGATGACGCGCTGCGACACGGGATCCCCGGGTCTGAAGAGCAACACGTTGCGGATCACGGCCGGGCGCGTGCGGATGTGGATCGCGTTCGCTGCCCGGTAGAGAAGGTTGTCCTCGTGCGGGTCGCTCGTGTCGAAGATGTTGTCGGTGACGACGTGAATCTCGCCGATCCGTGCGCCCGCCGCCTCGAGCTCGGCAAAGGAGGGCATGGGCTTCGGCACCGTCTGCGCCATCGCGGTCGAAGCGAGGAGGGCGGCGTAGGTGCAAAGCACGCGCAGCCGTGATAGGAGCTTGTTATTGATAACCCAAGGATAACCGTGGGATCAGTGCCGCTCCTGCGCCGCGTTGGTCGTTCGCGACACGGTGTTTGGCTCGCCTCGGGGAGAGTAGAGCTGCTAACAGCGGGATGGCCAGCGCCACCGGACGCAGGAGCTGCGTCGGGAGGAGAGCAAGTTTGCTACCTGCTGTCGTTACCGCTGCGGGCCTGCGCTGGTCGGACTATAGGTGAACGTCCATTTCGTGTAACTGTCGGCGTCGTCGAAGGCCGCCTGCTTCACGGAGAAGTTCGCCTGCTTGATCGGCTTCTCCTCCGATTTGCTGAATACGCCCATGATGCCGCCGTTGTTCGGCATCTCGACCAGGCCCCAATCCGCGCTGCCGGTGATCGGGTCCGGATAGATGCGGCGCAGGTGCCGCATGGGCATCGGGAAGCGCTTGTCCTCGACGAGGTCTTCCAGGGTCTTGGGGTACGCCGCAGCCCCGGGGCTCTTGCGGTAATAGCTCTCGATCGCCGAGCGGAACTGCTCGCCGGCGAAGAGGAGCTCGGTTTCCTTGTCGCGCTGCGCGCTCTGCGAGTAGATCGTGCCGAAGGCCGAGAGCGCCATCCCCATTACGGCGATGAAGATCATCAGGCCGAGGTACGTGAACCCGCGTTCGCCAATCGGTGTGAGCGCCTTGTTCTTGGAGCCCGGCGCGCTTCGAAGCTGCACCTTGGGCGTGCTCTTGAGCGCGCGGCGGGCGAAAAACGTCGTATTGGAGATGCGGGAGATCGGGTCCTGACCCCGAATTGCCTTAGTACCGCTCATAGCCCTTGGCGGCGCTGTGCACGTCCCAGACGTTGCCCTTGCGCGTGTCCTGCGGCGGCACGGCGACCCAGGTCGAGGCGCTCTGCGTGAACGGGTCCTTCGGGATCGCGCGCAGGTAGCGCTTGGCGACGAGCTCCTCCAGCGACGTCGGGTACTTGCCGGCGTCGGCGTAGTGCTTGTCGAGCGCGTCGCGCATCAGCGTGAGGTTCTGCTGCAGCACTGCTTCCTCGGCGCGCCGCATGCGACCCATGTAGTCGGGCACCACGACCGACAGCAGCAGTGCAATGACGGCCAGCACCACCATCAGCTCGATCAACGTAAAGCCTTTGCGCTTGTTCATTACCACTCCCTGTATGCAGTGCCGTTGAGCGCTCTGTCGGCGCTTCGGGAATAAACGTCGAAAACATCCTTGCCCTCGGCCGGCTCCTTGGGGGAGCTCGCGTAGCTGCGCAGGCCCCAGTCCTCGCCGCTCAGCGGGTCGGCCGGCACGCGGCGCAGGAAGTACAGCTTGCTGCCGTCGGTCTTGCGCTTGTCGGCCACGCCTTCGACGAGCGCGGCGAGCGTGGGCGGGTAGCCGCTCTCGTCCGCCTTGCGCTCGATCGCGCCTTCGTCGCCGGCGCGCTTGTACGCGTCGATCGCGCCGCGGATCTCGCGCAACGCCACGCGCAGGTCCTTCTCCTTGTTGCGCTGGACGGTCACCTCGGCGAGCGGCAGGGCGATCGACGCCAACAGGGCGACGATCGCTACCGTGATCACCATCTCGATGAGTGTGAAGCCCCTCATGTGCTTACCTTTGCGGGCCAGCCGCCGGCGCGGGCGAGCCCAGCGTCGACGGGATGGCCGGCTGCGGAGCGACGGGCGCGGGAATCGGCGCCGCCGGTGTCACTGGGCCGGACGAGATCGGCGAAGGCAGCGACAGCGACGCCCCGCCGACTTCGGCTTCCGTGCCGGAGTTGAACTCCTCCAGGCGAACCTCGGAGCGCTCGATGTTGCGGATCACGCGCGGCGTGATGAGCAGCACCACTTCGGTCTTGTTGGCCGTGTCGTCCTTGTTCTGGAACAGGCGTCCCGCCACCGGCATCTCGGCAAGGCCCGGCACCTGCGTGGAGTTGCGGCGGTCCTCGTTCGAGATCAGGCCGGCGAGCACCTGCGTCTCGCCGTCCTTCAGGCGCAGCGTGGTCGTCGCGTTGCGCGTACCCACCTGGTAGGCCACCGTGCCCGAGCTGGTCTTGATCTGGCTTGCGATGTTCGACACCTCGAGGCCGACCTTGATGCCGACATCGTCGTCGAGATACACCTGCGGCTCGACCTCCAGCTTAAGGCCCACGTCCAGGTAGTTCACCGACTCCGACACGAAGCCCGTGGCCCCGGCCGTCGTGGTGATCACCGGCACCTTGTCGCCGATGTGGATGCGCGCCTTCTCGCGGTTCTTCGCGCGGATGCGCGGGTTGGCGAGGATGTTGTTGCGGCCGACCTGCTGGCGCAGGTTGAACGCGATCATCGGGTCGGGCACCGTCACGCTGACCAGGCCGCTATTGAAGTGCGTCGCTTCCGTGCCGGTGAGCTGCCCCGGAACGCCCGCCGCGCCTTTGACGCCGATGCCCACCGAGCCGGGCCACTGCACGCCGAGCTGCGTGAGCTGGTTCGCGCCCACTTCGAGCACTTCCACTTCCAGCATGACTTCGGGCTCGCTCTTGTCCTGGTTGGCGATCAGCTTCTCCGCCATGCGGATCGCTTCCGGCGTGTCGCGCATCACGAGGAGGTTCAGCTTCTCGTCGACGAAGAGGTCGCGCGTCTTCACGAGCTGGCGCACCATCGTCGCGGTCGACTTCACGTCGGCGTTGGTCAGGTAGAAGCTGCGCACCACGAGATCCTTGTAGTCGCGCGCCTTGTTCGGCGTGTTCGGATAGATGAGCACGCTGTTCTCGTTCAGCACCTTGCGATCGAGCTGGTTGGTCACCAGCATGATGCGCATCGCCTCGTCGATGCTCGTCTCCTTGACGAAGATCGTCGCGCGCGCATCCGCCGGCACGTCCTTGTCGAACACGAAGTTGAGGCCGGTCTGGCGCGAGATGATCTCGAACACCTGGCGCAGCGGCGCGTCGCGGAACTCGAGCGTAATCGGCTTCTTCAGCGCCGCGTTGAGCTGAGGGTTGACCTGCGCCTTGGCGCTCTTTTCGTCGATCTTGCGCAGCATCCCGCGCGCTTCCTTGTTCTGCGGGTTCTCGGCGAGCACCTGCTTCAGCCTCGCCTCGGCGCCTTTTTCGTCGCCCGAGTTGAGGGCGCGCTGGGCGTCGTTCAGGAGCGCGCGATGCTCGCGATCCTTCGCCACCAGGTCGATGCTGGCCTTGGCGCGCTGGTTCTGCGGGTCCATGCGCAGCACGCGGCCGTACGACTCGACGGCGCGCTCGGATGCGCCGGCGGCGCGGGCGTTGTCGCCCAGATCCAGGTAGCGCTGGATTGCCACCGCCTTGTGGCGCAGGTAGTAGTTGCGCAGCTCCGTGTTGTTCGGATCTTCCTTGAGCGCCTGCTCCAGGCGCGCGAGGCCTTCTTCTTCCTTGCCCTGCTCGACTTCGATGCGGGCCTGCTTGAATTCTTCTTGATGGGTCGCGCATGCCGTGACCAGGATAGAAAGAAGCGGTGCTAGGAGGATCAGTGCGAGTATTTTTTTCATAGCGGAAGGCTCTGCTTGGTTTTCAACGGTAAAAAGGTGAAGCGCACTTCGGCTTCGGTGATCTTGTCGATGCGGTAGTCGCCGATGCGCTCGCCGCCGTGCACGGTGACGACCTCGTCGCCGTTGGCGAGGAACACCGAGAGCTTGCCGTCCTCGACCATCTTGCCGAGGTAGCGGAACGGCAGCGCCGGCGCTTCCGGCTTCGCCGGACCGCCCGCCGCCTGCGCAGGCACCACCGGCGAGAAGTTGCGCGGCGCAAAGGCGTCGACCTTCGCGCCCTGGTCGATGCGCTCCTCGAGCTTGGCGAGGTCGATGTCGGTATTCACCTGCAGGCGCGTATCGACCCGCGGGGCCGCCGGCTCGACGATGGAGCTCGGTTTTTCGTGGCCCGCGACCACGGAGGCGAGCGCGCCGACGACGGAAATGGCTGCCAGCGACTTCTTCAGGATCGGGCTCATGACTTCACCATGTGAAGCGTGAGACGCAGCTCCGCCTGCACCGTGCCTTCGCGACGGTTCTCGCGCTTGAGCGAGATCTGGTCGAGCGACAGCACCGGGATCTCGGCGAGCGAGCGCTTGAGGAAATCGCGCATCTGCGTATAGCTGCCCGTGAGCGGCACGACGATCTCGTAGCGCTCGAGCTGGGTGCCGGGCGTGGTCTGCGTCTTGTAGGAGGCCGACTGCAGCTCGACGCCGGTCGCCGCGCCGATGGCATAGAGCTTCGCGAGCCAGTCGGTGGTGGTTTCCGGCTTCTTCAGGTAGTCGTATACCGCCCCCACTTTTTCGGCCGCGTTGCCGTTGTGACCGGTCCCCGCGTCACGCACGCGATCGGCGCGCGATTCGAGCACGCGGTTCTGATCTTTCAGCGGCTGCAGCGCAAACGTGAAGAAGAGGCCCGCAGCGGCGAAGAGTAAAAGAGCGGCGAGCCCCGTGATGCCGAGCTCGTCGCGAAGCCTGTAAAGATGGTTCTGGATTTTGTGCTTCACTTTTTCACCTCGTTCCAGGCGGCCTGGATCGAGAACGACACGGGCCGCTGCGGGTCGTTCTGCTTGACTTCATGGCGCACGAGCTGCACGTGCGAGAGCGCGTCGGCGCGCGAGAGATTCAGCACGTAGGTGAGCGCGGACAGGTAGTCCTTGCTGTCGCCGGTGATCTTCACCGTGCCCGACTTGGTGTCGGGCTCGATGGCGAGCAGCGCCACGTGCTCGTTGGCGGCGCCTTCGAGGGCGGCGAAGAGCTTGGTCCACGGCAGGCCCAGGCGGTCCACCGTCTCGCGCGCCGCCGCGACTTCCTCAACCGAGACCTGCGGCGCGCTCTTCCTCGCATTGCTGGCAGATGCGGCGCGTGCAACGATCGCCTCGTTCGTGTTCACCGCGCGCTCGAGCTGCACGTAGGTGAAGCCCATCTCGCCGGCGACGCCAAGCGCCACGGCAAGCAGGACCCTTCCGGCCCAGCGCGAGGCGGGGCGGCGGCGGACGAAATCGAGTTCGATACGTTGCATTAGGACTCCTTTTGGTTACTCGGCAGCGATTGCCAGCGTTCCATACGCCAGCGCCTCGGTGCGCCACGCGTCGTACATCTCGGTGTTGAACTCCCCTTGCGCGCAGACGATCACGCGCGTGATCGGGCTCGAGAGGCCGAGGAACGCGCTTTCGCGCTCGAGCATCTCGGGCAGCACGTTGCGCCAGGACTTATCGGCGCGGCGCGTGCGGATGGCGACCCACATGCCCTTCTGGATGAGCGAGAGCGTGAGGCGCCCGGGTTCTTCGACCACGATCCAGCACGAGCCGTTCCCCACGGTCCGGCGAATGCGGTTGAACGCAGCGACCAGGAACGGCTGCACCGAGGCGAGCCGCACGTTCACCTTCACGAACATATCGGCGAGCCGCTGGATCAGGCTGCGGTCCACGGCGCAGGCGAGGCGCGGACCCATCGGCGCGGTTTCCGCGACGTTGATCTGCCATTCGCCGGCCTTCGGGCCGTGCAGCGTGGTGAAGCGGTGGCTCGCGAGCGCGTTCCACTGCTCCGCGCTCTTCAGCGTCTCGTTCCACGGCAGCAGCGTGTAGCGCACGAACTGGTCGGCCAGCACCACGGCCGCTTCGCCCTTCATCCCCTTCATCACCGGCTCCAGCGCGTCCACGGCCGCGGTCCACGTGCCGTCGTTGACGGGGAGCTCCACGGCCTTCTGGCCGCTCACGTAGATGCGGTCCGGCGCGAGGCCGATGCGCAGCTGCTTGTTACGCCACAAAAGTGACACGATTGATCTCCTCGAGACTCGTTTCTCCGTTATTGACCAGCCGCATGGCGGCTTCCCTGAGCGGTGTCGTGCCGGCTGCACGAGCGACTTCTTTCAGCTTTCTTGCCGGAGCGCGGGCGATGATCAGCTCGCGTAATTCGTCGTTGAGGACCAAGAGCTCCCCAATCGCTTTTCTTCCTTTGAACCCGGTGCCGCGGCACTGCGCGCAGCCTCGGCCTTTACAGGCGGTGCAATAAACCCGCACCAGGCGCTGCGCCAGTACCGCATTCAGTGCCGAGACCAGGTTGTACGGATCGACGCCCATGTGCATGAAGCGGCCGAGGACGTCGAATGCATTGTTCGCGTGGACCGTGGTGTAGACGAGGTGGCCGGTCAGCGCCGACTGCACGGCGATCTCGGCGGTCTCCGGGTCGCGGATCTCGCCGACCATGATGCGGTCGGGGTCGTGGCGCAGGATCGAGCGCAGGCCGCGCGCGAAGGTCAGGCCTTTTTGTTCGTTGACCGGGATCTGCAGCACGCCGGGCAGCTGGTACTCGACCGGGTCCTCGATGGTGATGATCTTGTCGAGGCCCTTGTTGACCTCGGTGATCATGCCGTAGAGCGAGGTGGTCTTGCCGCTTCCCGTCGGGCCAGTGACCAGCAGCATGCCGTACGGCTCCGCGGAGAGCTTGCGCATGCGCTCGATGATGTCTTCATCGAAGCCCAGCGAGTCGAGCGTCAGGCCGCGCAGCTGGTCGCTGAGCGCGCGACGGTCCAGTATTCGCAGCACCGCGTCCTCGCCGAACACGCTCGGCATGACGCTGACGCGGAAATCGATCTCGCGGCCGTCCCGACGAGCCTTGAAGCGCCCATCCTGCGGCACGCGGCGCTCGGCGATGTCCAGCTCGCTCATCACCTTGATGCGCGAGATAACCTGCTCAGCCACCTCGGTACCCGGCACCGTCTCCGCCGGCGTGAGCACGCCGTCGATGCGGTACTTGATGGTGAGGCCGCTCGAGGTGGTCTCCAGATGCACGTCGCTCGCGCCGGCCTTGATGGCGTCGTACAAGGTGGATGCGACCAGGCGCACCACCGTGCTGTCGGTCTCGCTGATCTTCTCGAACGAAAGGTCCTGCGCGCCGTCGTTCGCGGCGGAGGCGGCGGACATGCTTTCCTTGACGCCGTCCATCGCGCGCATTTCGCTTTCCTGCTGTGCGAGGAAGGCGCCGATCGCCTGGCGATGCGCGAGGCGATAGCGGAAGCCGACGTCCAGCCGCTCTTCGAGCCAGTCCTGCGTGTCGAGGTCGAACGGATCGCCGAGCACGATCGACACCGTGCCGTCGTCCTTGCGAAGGGCCACGCAGTTGCGGCGCGACGCCTCGGCGTAGGGCACGAGATCGAATGCCGCCTGCTCGGCGCGCATCTCCTCGAACGTCATCGCGGGCATGTGCAGCGCTTCGGACAGATGGTCCACCACGCGCTCGCCGTGCTCGCGCTCCAGAGCTTCGATATTCATTTGATGTTCCCCGCCAATTCGAAGATCGGCATGTACATGAGCACCACCACGAGACCCACGGCGATGCCGAGGACGGCCATCAGCACGGGCTCGAAGGCTCGCGTGAACCAGTCGACGAAGCGCGCGACTTCGTCGTCGTGGAAGCGCGCGATCTGGCCCAGCATGTGCCCCATGTCGCCGCTTCGTTCTCCCACCAGCATCATTCGCGCGGCCACCGGCGTTGCAAGCCCGGCGGCGCCGAGGGCAGCCGACATGGCGTGGCCCTCCTCGATGAGTTTCCGGGACTGAGCGAGCTGCGGGCGCAGGTGCGCCGACAGCAGGCCTTCCACCATCTCGAGCGCCTTCACCGCCGGGATGCCGGCGCGCATCAGCATGCCGGCCGTGCGGTACAGGCGCGCGAGCTGGTAGGTCTTCATGCGCTCGCCAACCGCCGGGAAGCGCCACGCGCGCTGCATCAGGCCCACGCGCACCGCCGGACGGCTGAGCGCATAGGCGCCGCAGCCGAGGGCGAGAATAAAAACGGAAAACAAAAAGAACCCATGTTTTCCGACGAAACTGCCGAAGCCGAGCACCAGCTGCGAGAAGAAGGGCAGCGACCCGGACATGTCCTCGTACACGTGCGCGAAGCGGGGCACCACGTAGAACATGAGGAAGCCGAGCACCAGGGCGCCGACGATCATCAGGATCACCGGGTAGATGCTCGCGGAGACGACCTTCTTGCGCACGCGGTCGAACTCTTCCTGGTACGCGATGTAGCGCGAGAGCGCTTCCTTCACGTTGCCGGTGCGCTCGCTCGCCTTGATCGTCGCGCAATAAAGCGGCGAGAAGTGCTGCGGGAAGGTCGCGACGGCCTTGGAGAACGGCTCGCCGCGATTGATGGCGGCGAGCATGCCGGAAAGGATCTC
>C688J18823_10003286_pt1 | contig 10230 bp, 10 predicted proteins | sample HopSoiMetagenom1_FD_18823 | JGI IMG/M metagenome (IMG submission 18823) | reverse complement strand
CGAGAGCCTTGGCAAGCACGTTCGAGTCAACATCGCACAGATACGCCAGGGATGTGTTCTTCCCCGCCGCAAACGCGTGCGCGTGGACCATGCCACGGCCGTTGAGCCCCATCACCGCCACGTTTAGTCTTTCCGCGGGCGATCCTTCGAGGGCGAATAAGGGCCGCGATCCTCTGCCAGCAGCGAGAGCGCCAAGTCCGACGACTGATGCTCTCTTCAGAAAATCGCGACGGTCGAGCGGATCCTTCGGTGTCATGAAAACTCCGATTTACAAAGGCCGGATCTTGATATTGCGGAAAAACACTTCGTCGACGTGGTCCTGAAGGACGATGTGGCCAGCGCGCTTCTGCGCGAAGTTCGGGATGCTGTGGTATTTGCTTTTCGCCAGCAGCGAATCCATCAGCGGCGTCCCCAGCTCGAACTCAACGACCTTGCGTCCATTCAGCCAGTGCTCACCGTGATTGCCTCGAAATACGATCCTCGATGAGTTCCATTCGCCGACGGGAGCAAGTTGCTTGTTCGCGCTCGGCGGAATCAGATCGTAAAGCGCTCCGGCACGGTGCGATGGGACCTTGTTGTCTTCGTGGAGACTGTCGTCGAGCATTTGGTACTCGAAGCCAAGCGCAGCGTGATTCGGCGCGGCAGCCATCGAGATCTCCTCGGAGACGTTGTACTTAACACCGCTGTTTCCGGCACGACTGATCTTCCACTCCCACTCAAGCTCGAAATCGCGGAACGTGTCCTTTGTCATCAGGTCGCCGCCGGCAGCAGGCTGGCCATCGGGCAGTCTCGGAACAACTCCGTCCGCGAGTTTCCTGATTGTACCGTTTTCGATTTTCCAATGCGCGGTCGGCACGGTGTCATAGCCGAGGCCTCGCCACCCGTCGAAAGTCTTGCCGTCAAAAAGAAGGCGCCATCCGGCGTGCTCATCCCAGGGCGCAAGAGTATTCGGTGGGAAAACCATGGTAGCCCCGGCCGTATGCGCGCCGGGTGGTAAATCCTTCAACTGCACCGGTGCCCCATAACAACGCGATCCGTTGACATCTGGACACTTACGCGGACCGCAGGCCGTAAGGAGCGCCGCGGAGCCGAGCACAATTCCACACGAAATCTTCATGTCTGCTGGGGTGCGAGTCGCGCCGGCTCCAGTCGCGGAGCCAGCAAATGTATAATCAGCCACGCCGTCACGTACGCAAGACCACACACTACGAATATTGGCGCATAATCGCTGCCGTTAGACTGCAGCACGCGGCCCGTGACCCTTTGAAATACCACTCCGCCCATCGCTCCACCAAATGCGCCGATGCCGACCACAGATCCGACCGCGTACCTGGGAAACATGTCGCTGGCGAGTGTGTAGACGTTGGCTGACCAGGCCTGATGAGCCGCTGCCGCCACTCCGACAATCAACACCGCCGCCCACATGCTCGGCGCGCGTGACGCGAATGTCGTGGGAACAATGAGCAAAGCCATCGCCAGCATTGTCGTCTTTCGTGCGCGATTAACCGTCCAGCCGCGTTTGATCAACGCGCTCGAGATCCACCCGCCGCCCACGGAGCCGACATCGGCGATCAGATAGACCACGATGATCGGCGCCGCCAGCTGGCCGAGCTTCACTCCATATCTCGTGTCGAGAAACTTCGGCAGCCAGTACAGATAAAACCACCAGACAGGATCGGCCATCAACTTCCCCACCACGAACGCCCACGTTTGCCGGTGCGTGAACAGATGCGTCCAACGCAGCGGAACGCCGGATCCCGCTTCGAGCGTTCGTGCGCGCGCCTCTCGGTAGAGAGGAATCCAGAATGCCAGCCATAAAAGCCCCAGCGCTCCAGTACCGACAAACGCCCATTGCCATCCCCATTTGAGCGCGATCCACGGGACAAGCAAAGGCGTCAGTATCGCTCCGGTGTTCGTACCGGCGTTGAAGATTCCCGTTGCCAGCGCTCGCTCGCGCTGCGGAAACCACTCGGCCACAGTCTTGATCGATCCCGGGAAAATCGCCGATTCGCTTACTCCGAGCAGCGCGCGCGCGAAGGAAAACCCGGCGACCGTCTTCGCAAAGGCGTGTCCGATGGCAGCAGCGCTCCACGCGACCACCGCACCGGCGAGGCCTCGTCGCACTCCGATCCAATCGATCACCCGCCCCGCGACGAGAAAGCCAAAGGCGTAGGCAAAGCTGAACCACGAGACGATGTTCCCGTAATCCGCTTCGTTCCATTGGAGCGCTCGCTGCAGCGTCGGCGCGAGGATGCCGAGCACCTGGCGATCGATATAGTTGATGGTCGTCGCCGCGAACAGCAGAGCGCAAATCGTCCATCGATACGAAGACAGCCCGCCCGCACCTTCGGCTGGCTCGTCGACAGTCTCGGAGTTTTGCGAGCTGCTCATCCCGTGACGCCTTCCCACAGGCCGTACAGGTACATCGCACCGAGCGCGCGATCGTGGAGACCGTAACCGGGTTGGCCAACCTCGCCCCAGATCATTCGGCCGTGGTCGGATCTGATCGGACCGTCGAACCCGACCCCGTGAAGCGCGCCCAGCACCGCTCGCATGTCGACATCGCCTTGATCTGACGGATGTGCCGTCTCCTCGAATGAGCGCATTCCAGTACGCTTGATGTTGCGGCAGTGGGCGAAATGGATCCGGCCTTTCGCGCCGATCGAGCGAATAATCTCTGTCAGGTCATTCGCCGCATCCACGGCCAGCGAGCCGGCGCAAAAGGTGACGCCGTTCGCCGCATCGTCGACGATTCCGATGACGCGCTCGAGCGCGGCTTTGCTGGTGATGATTCGCGGCAGCCCAAAAATCGACCACGGCGGATCGTCCGGATGAAGCGCCAACCGCACCCGCGATGCTGCCGCCACCGGCACTACTCGCTCAAGAAAGTAAGCGAGGTTCTCCCACAATTTCTCTTCGTCGATTGCACGATAGCCGGAGAGAAGCGCCTCGAGATCCTGCGCGGAGTAAGCCGTCGCCCAACCCGGGAGATCCGACGTCCCGCGAGTCAGATCGATCTTTCTCAGTGCGGCATCTTCGTACGCCAGCGCAGTCGAGCCGTCGACGAGCCTCCGCTCCAGATCGGTACGCATCCAATCGAAGACAGGCATGAAGTTGTAACAGAGAACTCTCACGCCGGCCCGTCCGATGTTACGGATGCTTTCGCAATAGTTGTCGATGAACCTGTCACGCGTCGGTCGGCCGAGCTTGATGTCCTCATGGACGGGAACGCTCTCGATTACCTCGAGCGTCATCGCGTGCTCTTCCACCTCATCGCGCAGATGGGCAACGCGATCCAGCCTCCATGCATCGCCGACGGGGATGTCGAAGAGCGCGCCGACGATTCCGCGCACCGCCGGGATCTGGCGGATGTAGGCGAGCGGAATCGGATCACGCTGACCAAACCAGCGGAACGTGATCAATGCGCCGAGATCCGTCCCATCATCAGCGGGAGACCCGCAGGCTGGGGCCGCGCAGCAACCGATCAACCTCCGCGCGCGTAACCAGACAGAAGTCTCCCGGAATACTGTGCTTAAGCGCCGACGTGGCGGTCGCCAGGCGCAGCGCTTCATCCCAGCCGCGATTTTCCAGGCGCGCCGCGATCAACCCGCCGCTGAACGCATCACCGGCTCCAATCCTATCGACGATCTCAACCTCGTAGCGAGGCGCGCGGTGGAGTTCGCTTCCGGCTAGCAGGATCGCGCTCCAGTTGTTAACCAGCACCAGCGGATTCTCGCGCAGGGTCACCGCGACCGCGTCGAACTTGAAGCGATCCGCCAATATTCGCGCAACCTGATCGTACGGCTCCGCGGACAAGCGCTCATAGCTATTGGGGGATTCACCAATTCCAAACACCACACGGGTGTCCTCTTCGGTGGTGATCAGGACATCGACGTACTCCATCAGCGGTTCCTGCACCGCGCGCGCTTTCTCGGGAGACCAGAGCTTGCCGCGATAGTTCAAGTCGTAGCTCACCGTCAAACCGCTCGACTTCGCCGCGATCAATGCTTCCCTGGTCGCTTTCGCCGCTGAATCGCTCAACGCCGGCGTTATTCCACTGACATGGAACCAGCGAGCTCCAGCGAAGGCGACCTTCCAGTCGATCGTGCCGGGCGCGACTCTGCTGATCGCCGAGTGCGCACGGTCATAGAGCACGCTGCTGGCGCGTGGCGACGCACCAAGCTCGGCGAAGTAAAGACCGGCTCTGGCGTCGTCGGTCGTCCAGTCGATCTGCAGGTCGACGCCCTGCTCGCGCGCGCGATTGGCAATCATTCGGCCGAGCTCGTTGCTGGCCAGACGCGATACCCAGCGAGAGGAGACACCCAGGCGAGACGCGGCAACAGCTACGTTGAGCTCACCGCCGCCTACATGCGCATCGAAGCTTGATGCCTGCTCGATCCGCCGCGAATTCGGCGGTGTCAGGCGGATCATCGCTTCACCGAAAGTCACCAGATCCATGCGCAATTTTACGGTCAGCCGAACTTGACCACCAGCTTCGAGCCTCGCGCGCCTATCGCGCGTCTTCGTGACGACTAGAATTCTACCGCTCATGTCTTTCACGGCGTTCGATCTCTCCGGCCGGGTTGCGGTCGTCGTCGGTGCCACTTCCGGCATCGGCAAATCCATTGCGCTCGGTCTCGCGGATGCAGGCGCCGATGTAGTGCCAACCGGGCGGAGAGCTGATCTGGTGAAGACTGCCGTCGCCGAGGTTCAATCCCGCGGCTGCCGATCGCTCGCGGTACCGGCCGACGTATCCGACGATCAGTCCATTCGCGATCTCACACAACGAGTCATCGCCGAGTTCGGCAAGATCGACATTCTCGTCAACGCCGCGGGTATCACAGTGCGGCGGGCAACCGCGGAGGTGACCGATCCGGAGTGGAACCGGATCATCGACACGAACCTGACCGGGATGTTACGGGCGTGTCGCGCTATCGGCCCTCACATGATCGATCGCGGGTACGGCCGCATCATCAATATCGGCTCGCTGACATCCGTTGTGGCTCTTCAGGAAGTCGCGGCATATGGTGTCAGCAAGGCGGGCGTCGCCGCTCTCACCAAATCCCTGGCCGTGGAGTGGGCGCCGCACGGCATCTGCGTCAACGCCATCCTGCCAGGCGTCTTCCGCACTGCGCTCAACGAGGGGCTTCTCGACGGAACCGAGCGAGGCCGCGAGCTTCTGATGCGTACGCCAATGCGTCGTTTCGGCTTACCGGATGAGCTTGCTGGAGCGGCAATTTTCCTCGCATCGGAGGCGGCGAGTTTCGTGACTGGTCACCTACTCGCTGTTGATGGCGGCTTCCTCGCCAGCGGCGTGAATCAGTAAGAAAAAGTACACGCCAGTAATCCGATTTCAGACGCCCAGCGGCCTTCTGTTTGCAAATAGGAACGTTGCCCCGATCCTCTATCTGGGCAGCCACCCAAGCATTGCAGGAGTTACTTATGATCGGAACCAAAACGCTCAAAGGCATTGCGCTGGCGTCCGCGCTGGCCCTCGGCTCGGCATGTGCCGGAGTCAAGAAGACCACCACGGACATCAATCCGTCAATGAGCCGCGCTCCGACGTGCGCAAACGCCATCGCGGTCTTCAATTCACGCGCGGATGTGCCGAACGATTACTATGAACTGGCGTGGGTAGAAGCGTCAGGCAACTCGGTCTGGACCACCGACAACCAGCTTCAGACGCAGATCCGCAACGGTGCCGCCAAAGTCGGCGCCAATGCAGTGATCGTCAATCCGGTCGAGCAGTCGAAGTCGACGGTAAAAGTACTGGGTGAAGCGGTTGGAGCAAAATCCGCCACACAGAAGGCGAGCGCGCTGGCGATCTACATCCCCAACGATGCTGCCCGCGTGACCACCGCTTGCGGCACTTGATCTCCTGGTTTCGGCAGGCTGCAAAACGGGCCGGCGAGTCGTAATTCGCCGGCCTTCGCGTTAAGGGGCCCAAACCGGTTGCGGGGCGATGTTCGCGAAGAAAAATCATTGCGCTCGACGTGGAAGGGTGAGACAATGAGACGTAAGTTGACGTCTAATTCTTCCGTGTTCCGGCCCCTGAAGCCGATCGGCAACCTCCTGAGGCGCGTCCTCGGGAAGCCGGGCTCCCCCCAGTCAGCAGACCCCGCATCCATTCGACAAATCGCGGGGGCTGAGCGCGCCCCCGCCTCCCCGACAGGCGCTGAGTCTGACCGCCGGCTCTCGTTCATGCTGGAGTCGGTCCCGGTCAATCTCTGGTCGACCGACGCGCACCTGAACATCACTTTTTCGCAGGGCGCGGGCCTGCATCTGATAGGCACACGCGCCGACGAGCAAGTGGGAATGACGCTTTACGAGGTCCTCAAGACCCGCGACCCGCGCTTCACTCCGCTTGCCGCGCATCTGCGCGCGCTTCAGGGGGAGCTGGTGCGGTACGAGACCAATTGGCGTGGACGATCGTTCGAGACGCGCGTGGAGCCGCTTCGTGGCGCCGATGGCAGGATTTCGGGTACCGTCGGGATCGCCATAGATGTCACCGACCGAAAGAGCCTGTACGACGCCCTGCAGACACAGAACGTCTATTTCGCGACGCTCTTTGAAAACGCGCCCGAAGCAATTGCAATTCTCGACGAGTACGATCACATCATCCGCATTAACGGGCAGTTCACCTCGATGTTTGGCTATACCGAGGAAGAAGCTGTCGGGCGAAACATCAACGATCTGATCGTCCCGACCGAACTGGTTGCGCAGGGCGTGGAGCTGACCGCACGAGTGGCCGCTGGCGAAAAGTTGAGAATCGAGGCGCTCAGGCGCCACAAGGATGGTCATACCGTCTGGGTGGCGATCGCGGCGACGCCATTCGCGGTGGCCGACCAGCCCGGCCGTGTTTACGCTATGTACCACGACATCTCAGCGCAGAAGCGCGCGGAGGACGAGCTCAAGGCGCTGCTGTGGGCGGACGAGCTCACCGGACTTCCAAATCGCCGTGCTTTCATCGCGCTCTCGGATCAGGCGCTCAAGGTGGCTATGCGCCTCGAACGCGACGTCCTGATGATTTTCATCGACGTCGATCACCTCAAATACATCAACGACACTTTCGGCCATCTCGCCGGCGATCGTGCGCTCATCGACACGGCGCGGGTTCTTCGTGAGAGCTGCCGCGAAGCCGACATCATCGCCCGGCTGGGGGGTGACGAGTTCGTCGCTCTGATGATGGTGGACTCGGACCAGACCGGTGAGCTGGTTTGCGACAGGATCAAGACGCGGGTCGCCGAGCACAACGAAGAAGTAGATCGTGAATACGATCTGTCGCTGAGCGTTGGCGCTACGAGGTCAAAGGCCGAGGGAACGATGCTCGCCGATCTGCTCGCTCAAGCCGACATGGCACTCTACGAGCGCAAAAGGGGACGGGCCACGCCAGCTCACGCACTCTCGCGGTAAAACTCTGCGAGACACCATGTGACCATTTCATCGAGCAGCGCCTGGGTGCGCGCGCTCGCTCTGAAACGGCCCGAGATTTCCTTACCCAACCCTTCCGCCGCTCGCACGACACCGTCGCCAGTCTCGCCGTTCGCCTTCAGTATCGAGACGAACTCACAGACGGAGTTCTGTAGTTCTTCCTTGTTATAAACGCCGGCGGAAAAAACCTTCGTCAGCGCTTTCGCCAGCTTAGTGTGCGCTTTACCCACCGGGTCCGGCGCTGCCTTTTTCACTGGCTCACGCAGTCGAGCGGACCACCGCGCACGCGATGCGCGCGCCGCTGTTACCGGAGGGATTGGTGACCTGGTCATCGGCTCCAGCGTGAATCACGAGCGAGCTGCCGTCCGGATCGAGAAGAGTAGTCGGGCCTGGGGTCAGCGTGACACGGTTGGTGGTGAACGATATCCTGCCGACACCACTCGCCGGAATTTCTATGTTCTCATTGTCGCCGGCGTGCGGACCTTTCGGATTGTTCAGTCCGTGTTCCATCCCCATCGGGTTGTAATGACCGCCCGCGGTGGAGAACGCCGTTGCTCCTCCTTCACACTTCCCAACCTGATGGAAGTGAATTCCATGGGTGCCGGCCGGCAAAGTGATGGTCGCGATCTCGACATGCACCGCGCCGTTCTTGTCCTGCCAGATATCCCCAGTACCGATCGCGGTGCCGGCGACGTTATAGACGACGACCTGACCCTTGGAGACGGCGTCGCCTATACGCTGCATCGACGAGCAGCCCAGTACCGCGACGCATGCTGAAGACGCAACGGACACAACTGCCTGGCGCAGCGACATACGCGACTCCTCGTAAGGGGTTGTTCAACTACCTGCTACGGCCGCCCGGTATTCAGGTCCCGAATCTTGAACTTCGTCCAGAGAACGATTGTAGTGCAATCTCCCATCCCGCGAGTGTACTGAGCGGGAGCGCCAGGCCCGGCATAGACCTCGACACCCACAACCTCGTTGCCGTTGACGAAGTTGTTGATATCACCCGGTTCAACTGATTGCCAGGGCATGTCGTCGACGTAGTACTGAACGCATCCACTTCCACTCACACCGCGGGAGCTGGTCACCACGTCACCGGTGGGTGACGAACTAATCCTCAGACTGGGCACCAGGCGCAGGATGTCAGTGAGGTAGTTGGGATGCATCGTCTGAATTCTCTCGGGGCCGATGTAAAACCCCTGCCCCGTTCGCTGCCGCTGGTTGAAGCCGACCTTATCGAGGCTCGCTGCCCGGCGCGCGGTGACCACGACGGGATCTATGATGGCGACGTACTTGGGCAGCTTTATCGTCACCTTGCTCGCCGCTCGCGACGAAAGGTCCACCGGCACCGTCTCGGCGCCAAATCCAAGGTGACGCGCCAGCAACACGTGGCTCCCGGATGGGAGATGTTGCATGGTGAACTCGCCGTTCTCGTTGGTCATGGCGACCTGATCGGTGCCCACTACTTCTACCCGACTGCCAGCGTTGCTCGGTGCGCCTTCGAGCACGACGCGCCCGGTTACAGTCGCATTGCCCGTCCTCGCGCCCGAATCCGCTTGGGAAAGGAGGAGTGTGCGGGCGAACAGCTCGCTCTGCTGGTCGCCAATGCTGATCGGAATCTCCGCGGTCACCGAACCGCCTTTCCGGGCCTGAAGTGACGCCTGCATCGAGCTGGGAATCCCGCAGATCTTGAATTCGCCCTGCGCGTCGGTGCTGTCGCGGATGACACGTGGCGTGCGTCGGACGCCGATTTCTTTTGACGCCTCGATTTGAACCCAGGCTATCGAGACATCGGCGCCTGGTACCGGTTGAAGCGTTTCAGGATCGGTGACGTGCCCGATAACTGCGGATGAACCTTGCGCTCGAGGTCCCAGAACGGGACAAGCTCGCTTGATGAGCGTTGTCGCCGAGGGTATGGCCAGCGCGATGAAGCTCGCGCTGTCGGGTCCGAGGTGAAAAGGCTGGGTCGCGATCGCGACGCCGAGCGTATCGAGCAACGGATGAAAAACGCCAACCTGATAGGTACCCGGCGCCAAACTGTCGACGTTGAACCTGCCGGTAGAATCGGTGATCAGCGAAAGGTTCGCTCCCTGCACCACGACTTCGGCGCCAGACAGGTAGCGTCCATTCACGCTGTCGATCACGACACCGGAAAGCCTTGCTCTTGGCGTCTTCTGTGCGGGCGCAGGCGGCGGCGACGTTGGGGGTTTCTTTTGTGCGCAAAGCGGCGCGTCCATAGCGGACAACGCCACCGAGGTGGCTGTGATGAAACTGAAAAGACTTAACCGCATCAATCTTCCAGTGCAGGTTCGTAAGCAGACTCCACGGGCGGAGTCAGGTGGGTGTTCGCGGTGATGATTCGCGCGCAGGTGTTCCAGCGGAGGATGGCATCGTCATTCCCCGCTGGACGAATGCCTTCGGCTTTCTCGTACCAACTCATGGCATCGCGCAGCGCTTCGTACGCCATCGCGCCACTTCCCATTCCTCCTCTGAGGAGATGCGACTGCCCACTGCGCTCCGATGCAATCCCGGTATAGTAGGCGCGCTGATACTGGTCCGTGATGCGTGGCAGGATTTCGTGTACCGTCTTCATCAGCGTGGCGTGGCCGGCCGAGAGTTGATCCGTCAGCGCGAGTACCAGCATCACCAGCACCTGCTGATTGCCGGGATCGATCTCGAGAATATCCCGGCAAATGCTCTCCGCCGCCCACGACTGGTTGATCAGGCGATATCGCTCCGCCTTCTGGATCGCGCGGGGAATCGCTTCCTTCGAGATTGGCTTGAGATCGAACTGCT
>C688J18823_10003285_pt1 | contig 10230 bp, 15 predicted proteins | sample HopSoiMetagenom1_FD_18823 | JGI IMG/M metagenome (IMG submission 18823) | reverse complement strand
GGACGCTCAGGCCCGCGGCGCTCGATGCCCGTTCGTTGCCGGGCACACGTGCCCCTCTGGGTCCATCGGGTTGCCGCAGAACTGACAGCGCGGCCGTCCACGGGCGACGACCGTCGTGCCGTGCCGCGCGAGCGCGAGCATCTGCTCGCGGCTCGCCCACAGGGTGATCGATTCCGGTTCCTCGGGCAGGATCGACCGTTCGTCGTCCTCCTCATCGGCCTCGGGCACGAACTCGTCGATCTCCAACAGGAATCGGTCCTGCTCGTCGTCGAAGCCGATCGAAAGCCGACCGACGCGCCACCGTGGGTCCACCGGCTCCTCCAGCGCGAGCTCCTCCACTTGGACGTCATCGGGGATCGGGACGTCCGTCGCGAGCTCGAGCACCGAGCGCGCGAGCAGCTCAACCTGCTCCTTCTCGACGATCACCGTGACGAGTTGCTCGCCGACGCGCGCCTGCAGGTAGAACGTGCGCATCCCGGGCTCGCCGATCGCGTCGGCGGTGATGCGGTCGACCGCTCCGAGGTCCATGCGGCCTATCCTCGCACCTTCCCGGCGCGGCGCCGGTCGGCGCTCTTCGTCGCCTCCCATGGTGCGGTGTGCTCGGCGCGGAACCGATCCAACCCGCCGGTGTCGTTGACCAGCAGCACGTGGGGCAGCGTGCCACCGAGGAGTACGACGGATACGGCGGCGGTGTCGATCACGATCCGCTGGAAGTCATCCAGCGGCGTTGCCAGGTAGTGCGCCAGCGCGATGCGGACGATGTCGCCGTGCGTCGCGACGACGATCGAGCCCTTGCGGTGGCGCGTGGCCAGCCGGTCGATCGCGGTCACGACGCGCGCCTGCGCGTCCATGAACGCCTCGCCGCCGGGGAACACGAAGTCGCTCGGCGTCTGCTGCACGGTTCGCCACGCCTTCGTCCGACGGAGCTGCGCGAGCGTCCGCCCCGTCCACGCGCCGGCCTCCATCTCGAGGAAGGCGTCGTCGGCGCGGATGTCGAGTCGTCGCGCGGCCGCGAGCGGCTCGACCGTCCCGCGGCAGCGTTCCAGCGGGCTGGAGTAGATCGCCGAGACGCGGACGCCGTCGAACCGGTCGACGAGCGACTCGGCCTGCGCCTTGCCCCGGGCGTCCAGCTCGATCCCCGGGCGTGCGTCCGTACAGCACGCGGCCGGTCTGCGCGGTTAGCCCGTGGCGGACGAGGAAGACGAGGCCCATCGAGGCAGCCTACGGAGCCGCGGGGACGGTCGGCAGCCGCACGTGGAAGACGGTGCCCTGGCCGAGCTCGCTTTCGACCGTGACGCCGCCGCCGTGGTTCTCGGTCACGTGCCGGACGATCGACAGACCGAGCCCGGTGCCGCCGGTTTCGCGCGAGCGCGCGCGGTCGACCCGATAGAAGCGCTCGAAGATCCGGGGAAGCTCGCGCTGCGGGATCCCGATCCCTGTGTCGGAAACGCGCAGAACGACGGCGCCCGCGTCGGGGCGCACCGACACGTCGACCGAGCCGCCTTCGCCCGTATAGCGCACGGCGTTGTCGATCAGATTCCGCACCATCAGTGAGAGATCGCGGGAGGAGCCACGCACGGCCGGCACGGTCGCTGCGTCGACCAGGAGCGTGACGCCGCGGGTGCGGGCGACATCGTCCATGCGCTCCGCCTCGTCGGCGGCGACGATGTCTAGGCGCACGTCGTCGTCCATCTCGCTGCCCGATTCGAGCCGGGACAGGTCGAGCAGGTCGGCGATGATCCGCGACATGCGGACCGCCTCGCGTTCGAGCTGCTCGGTGAACCGCCGGGCGGCGGGCGGGTCGTCGATCGCGCCGTCGCGGAGGGTCTCGGCGGCCGCGCGGATAGACGCGACCGGCGTCTTGAGTTCGTGGGACGCGTTCGCCACGAAGTCGCGACGCGCCCCGGTCAGGCGGCGCGCCTGCGTGATATCCCGGATCACCAGGAGGGTCGCTCCGTCGGCCCCGACGGGCAGGGCGGTCGCACGCAGCCACCGGCTGGGGGAGTCGAGCTCCACCTCCGCGCGCGAGACGGTGCCGGAGCTCTTGGCCGTCTCGACGGCGCGCTGCAACCCCAGCGGATGGAGCTCGGTCGCCCGCCCGGGGGCTTCGCCCACCAGATCAGCCAGCGCCCGGTTGGCGAACAGGCGTGCCCCCGACGGGTCAAGCAGCAGGACCCCTTCCTCCATCGCTCCGAGGATCCTGTCTTGCGCCCGTTCGCGTCGAGCCGACTCGCGCTCGGCTTCTCGACGCCCGGCGGTTGCCTGATCGACGCGGCGTTGGACGTCGGCGAGATGCCGCCGCATGACCCGGCGGTCCAACGCCCAAACGGTGAGCGCGCCGACGACGATGCCGACGACCAACACACCGACTACCTGCGCCATCGCGCGCGAGTGTACGGGTAGCCGAGGGGCCGGCGGCCGCGTTGTTCATCTGCTGTTCCGCGACGGCCGATCTCGGGCCGCTCGTTCACCGAGCGTTCATGTGGTCGCCGAGGTACGGCCACCTCGTCTCCTTACGTTTGCCGTGGATGCGACGAGGAGGAGAGACCGGGATGAGGATGCATCGGTTCGCACGGCCGGCGGCGATCGCTGCCGTGGGCCTTGTGTTCGTGGCGACGGCGTGCAGCAACACGTCCAGCTCGAGCACCGCCGGCGGCTCGACGAGCGGCGGCTTTCAGGGGGCGGCGCTCAACGGGGCCGGCTCGACCTTTGCGGCGCCGCTCTACCAGCTGTGGTCCCAGTCGTTCCTCCAGAAGGAGCCCGACGCGCAGATCAACTATCAGGCGATCGGGTCCGGTGGAGGGATCGAGCAGTTCACCGCGCAGACCGTCGACTTCGGGGCGACCGACGTCCCGCTCCAGAGTGACGAGATCGGGAACCTTCCCCCGAACCAGAGCTACATCGAGTTCCCCACAGCGCTCGGCGCCGTCGTGTTCGCCTACAACCTGCAGGGCGTCGACAGCGGGCTGAAGCTCGACGGGTCGACCATCGCCGATATCTTCCTCGGCACCATCACGACCTGGAACGACCCCGCGATCTCGAGCCAGAACCCGGGCGTCGACCTGCCGAACGAGCCGATCCAGGTCGTGCACCGCTCGGACGAGTCGGGGACGACGTCGGTATGGACGTCGTGGCTGTCCGCCGAGAGCCCGGAGTGGTCCTCGAAGGTCGGCGCCGATAAGGCCGTGCAGTGGCCCGTCGGGACCGGCGGCAACGGCAACGAGGGCGTCGCGGCCGGCATCTCCCAAACCGAGGGCGGCGCCGGGTATCTGTCCTACGACTTCGCCGTGTCGGCCGACCTCGGTATCGCCGACGTCAAGGCGCCCGACGGCAGCTACATCGCGCCGTCGATCGACGCGATCAGCAAGGCGGGCGGCGGCCTGAAGTTCCCGATCGCGAGCGACACGAACATCCTCAACTCCGACACGAAGGGCGCCTATCCGATCGCGAGCACCACGTATGTGCTCGTGTACGCGGACCAGACCGACCAGGCGAAGGCACAGACGCTCGCGGACTTCTGGACGTGGGCGCTCACCGACGGACAGAGCCAGACCGAGCAGATCAACTACGCACCGCTGCCGAGCGACTTCGCGAAGAGCGCCCTCAAGGAAGTCTCGAAGATCACGGTGGACGGGACGCCGGTCTCGCCGATGAGCTCGACGGGATAGCCGGCGCCGATGGCGACGATCAGCGCGCCGCCTGCGGTCGAACCTGCGACGCCGCTGACGCGGCGTCGCAGGTTCGGCGACCGCGCCTTCCGATGGACGACCCTGGTCGTCAGCGTCGGCCTCGTCGTGATGCTCGCGTTGCTCCTGTGGGTGCTCGCGGACGGCGGCTGGCGGGCCATCCGGGGATTCGGACTGCACTTCGTGATCGGGCGCGACTGGAACCCGGTCGCCGGCCGTGAGGTCTACGGGGCGCTGCCGTTCATCTTCGGGACGTTCATCACGTCGATCATCGCGATGCTGCTCGCGATGCCGGTCGGCGTCGGCGTCGCCCTGTTCTTGAACGAGTCCGGTTCCGCCTGGATCAAGAACCCGCTTGCCGTCCTGGTCGACCTGCTCGCCGCCATCCCGAGCGTCGTCTACGGGCTGTGGGGGCTCTACGTCCTCGTCCCGTTGTTCGACCACACCGTGCAGCCGTGGCTGTCGGCGTCGGTGGGCAAGGTGCCGGTGATCGGCGGGGTATTCCAGTACGCGGGGCCCGGCGGCGACCTGTTCACGGCCGGCGTGATCCTCGCGATCATGATCCTGCCCATCGTGACGGCGGTCACCCGCGAGGTGGTGAGCGTGGTGTCCACCGAAACGCGCGAGGGCGCCATGGCGCTCGGCGCGACGCGGTACGAGACGATCCGGCTCGGGGTGCTACCGACGGCGCGCCCCGGCATCGTGGGCGCGGGCATGCTCGGCCTGGGGCGCGCGCTCGGCGAGACGATCGCCGTCGCGCTCGTCGTGGGCAACAGCACGAACATCAGCGCGTCGTTGTTCAAGCCCGGCTACACGATCCCGGCCGTGATCGCGAACGAGTTCCGTGAGGCGACGAGCGCCGGGCTGCACCGTTCCGCGTTGCTGTTCCTCGCCTTGCTGCTCGTCGTGATCGCGCTCGGCATGGCGACCATGTCGCGGTTCCTGGTGCGGCGGACCGCCCGGCTGGTCGGCGACGACATCGCGGCGCAGGAAGAGGCCGCTCGAGCACCCTGGGGATGGCGTGAGCGCCGCGATGTCGACGATGGAGATGCCGCGCGAGATCTCCTCGCGACGTCGGACGAAGGATCGGGCATTCTCGATCGCGTTATGGGCGTGCGTCGTTATCGCGCTCGTCCCCCTGCTGCTGATCGTCTACCGCGTCGTGCGCCTCGGTCTGGCGGCGGTGTCGGTCAGCCTGTTCGCCCATACGGCGCTGCCGGCCAGCTTCCCGGGCGGCGGCATGAAGCAGGCGTTCCTCGGCACGGGGATGATCGTCGGCCTCGCCGTGGTGATCTCGATCCCGCTCGGCGTGCTGACGGGGATCTATCTTTCGGAATACGGCAGCGGGCGCGTCGCTGGGGTGGTGCGATTCACCGCCGAGATCTTGCTCTCGATCCCGTCGATCGTCGCCGGCGCGTTCATCTGGGCGCTCGTCGTGGTCGCGCTCGGGAACTTCTCCGCGCTCGCCGCCGGGATCGCCCTAACCGTCCTGATGTGGCCGATCATGGCGCGCGCGACCGAGGAGGTGCTGCGGCTGGTGCCGACCGAGCTTCGCGAGGGCGGCCTCGCGCTCGGCTATCCGCGCTGGCGGGTGATCCTGCGGATCGTGTTGCCCACGGCCGGCGCGGGCGTGTTCACCGCGATCATGCTCGCGGTGGCGCGTGGGCTCGGCGAGACAGCGCCTGTGCTGCTCACCGCGCTCGGCAACGACTTCGTCAACACGGACCCGCTGAAACCGACCGATGCGGTGCCGTTGCGTGTGTATAACTACGCCCAGTCCGCATATCCCGCATGGCGCGCCCTGGCGTGGGGCGGCGCGTTGATGCTCCTCGTGGGGGTGTTGGTCCTATCAGTGACCGCTCGGGTGCTCTCGATCCGGCAGCAACGACGGATGAGGTGAGGGAGATCGACGTCTCGAGCCTTAGCGCGTGGTTCGGGTCCAAACAGGTTCTGCGCGACATCAATCTCGGGATCGAGCGTCGCGCGGCGACCGCCATCATCGGCCCGTCCGGGTGCGGCAAGTCGACGCTGATCCGGTGTCTCAATCGGATGCACGAGGAGGTGCGCGGGGCTCGCGTCGAGGGCAAGGTGCTGTTCGACGGCGAGGACATCTACGACGCGCGGGTCGATCCCGTCGCGATCCGCCGGCGGATCGGCATGGTCTTCCAGAAGCCCAACCCGTTCCCGACGATGAGCATCCTCGAGAACGCGGTCGCGGGGCTGAAGCTGCTCGGCCGGTTGCCGAAGCCGGAACTGCAGGAGCGCGGCGAGAAGGCACTCCGCGCGGCCGGCCTGTGGGACGAGGTCAAGGACCGCCTCGGCGATCCGGGCGGACGGCTGTCCGGCGGACAGCAGCAGCGCCTGTGCATCGCGCGCGCGCTCGCCGTCGAGCCGGACGTCTTGCTCATGGACGAGCCCGCATCGGCGCTTGACCCTGCATCCACGCTTCGCATCGAAGAGCTCGTAACGGAACTGAAGGACCGCTACACCGTCGTGATCGTCACCCACAACATGCAGCAGGCGGCGCGGGTCGCGGACTGGACGCTGTTCATGCTCTACGGCGAGGTGGTCGAGTTCGGTCCCACCAGCAGGATCTTCACCACGCCGGAGGATCAGCGCACCGAGGACTACGTCACGGGGCGCTTCGGCTGATGCCGGACACTCGGCGCGGCTTCCATGAGGAGCTCGAGGCGCTGCAGCGCGAGATCCTCGAGATGGGGGAGTTGGCGGGTAGCGCCGTCCAGCACGCGGTCCATGCGGTCGTGTTCCGCGACTCCGAGGAGGCACAGGCCGTGATCGACGCCGACGATGCGGTCGACGCGCGGTACCTCGACATCGACCAGCGGACCTTGCAGACGCTCGCGCTGCAGACGCCGGTCGCCGCCGACCTACGGCTCGTGTCGGCGATCATCCACGTCAATCTGCACCTCGAACGGACGGGCGATCAGGCGGTCAACGTGGCGAAGCTGCACCTGCTGACCGAGGACCTCCCGGGCAGCGACACGATGCGAACCCAGATCCGCGAGATGGGCGACCTGGTCGTGCAGATGCTCCGTGCCTCGATGGAGGCGTTCGACCGCCGCGACCTCGAACTCAGCCTGCGCCTGCCGAAGATGGACGACCCCGTCGATCGATTGAACCGCGCGAGCCACCTCGAGGCGCTCAAGCTCGCCGACGATCCGTCGGCGTTGGACTGGGGACTGCACATGAACCTCGTCTCGCGGGCGCTGGAGCGCGTCGGCGACCAAGCGGTCGACATCGCCGAGCAGGTTGGGTTCCTGATCACCGGCGAGTTCCGTGAGTTCACCGACGCTTCCCATGAGGTCCAGCTGTGAGCCGACCGGCGGGGCGGATCCTGCTCGTCGAGGACGAGGAGGCGCTCGCCGAGTCGATCCGGTATTCGCTCGAGCGAGAGGGGTACGCGGTCACCGTCGCGCAGGACGGGCGTCATGCGATCGAACGGTTCCACGACGCCGACCCCGACCTCGTGATCTTGGATCTGATGCTGCCGGAGCTCCCAGGGCTCGATGTCGTGCGCATCATCCGGCAGGAGTCGATGGTCCCGATCATCATCGTGACGGCGAAGGACTCGGAGGCCGACAAGGTGACGGGTCTGGAGCTCGGCGCAGACGATTATGTGACCAAGCCGTTCTCGGTGCGGGAGCTGGTGTCGCGGGTCCGAGCGCATCTGCGCCGGGCGCACCTCGCGAAGCCGGTGGCCACCGACCACGTCCTCGTGGGCGGCCCGGTCCGGATGGACGTCGACCGCCACGAGGTGGTCATCGAGGGCGCCACGGTCGCGTTCCCTCCGAAGGAGTTCGAGCTGCTCGAGACGTTCCTTCGGGCGCCGGGCCGCCTGCTCACCCGGGAGCTCCTGATCCAGCGGATCTGGGGTGACGACTACGTCGGCGACACCAAGACGCTCGACGTGCACGTGAAGCGTGTCCGCAAGAAGATCGAACGTGATCCGCACGAGCCCGAACATCTCCTCACGGTGCGCGGGCTCGGCTACAAGTTCGTCGCCTGACCGCCTTTCGGCTGCTGCCGTCATCCTGCAGCGCCGGTATCCTCGCCCGGACCGAGCGAGAGAGGGCTCCGCAGTGCCGTTCCAGGTGATCCCCCGCGAGCTGGTCTTCTACGACCTCTTGGAGGCCGCCGCCCGCAACGTCGTCGATGCGACGGGCGAGCTCGTCGCCCTCGTCGACGAGGTTCCGTCGGTGACCATCCGTGCGGAGCGGATCCGTGATCTCGAGCATCGCGGCGACGACCTCACCCACGAGATCATCTCCACCCTGAACCAGACGTTCGTGGTCCCCCTCGACCGCCACGACATCCTGCGGCTCGCATCCGCGCTGGACGACATCATCGACTTCCAGGAGGGCGTCGCGGAGCTGATGGAGCTGCTCCCGATCAAGGAGGTCTTCCCAGCATTCCAGACGCTCGTCGGCGTGCTGGCCCGTGCGTGCGGGGCGGTGCTGCGAGCGGTTACGGACCTTCGCTTCGTCGATGCATTGCCACCCGACATCGCCGCCATCAAACGCGAGGAGCGGGAGGGCGACTTCGTCTACCGTCGCGCCATCGCGGAGCTCTACCGTGAGGACCACCCGGCGCTCGAGGTCCTGATGTGGAAGGACCTGTTGCATCAGGTCGAGTCGGCGATCGACCGCTGCGAGGACGTCGGCAACCAGATCGAGTCCGTGGTGGCGAAGTTCCGATGACCATCGCCGTCCTCGGCATCATCGGGATCGCGTTGGCCTTCGATTACATCAACGGGTTCCACGACGCTGCGAACTCGATCGCGACGGTCGTGTCCACCCGGGTGTTGACGCCGAAGCAAGCGGTTGCGTGGGCAGCGTTCTTCAACTTCGCCGCGTTCATCTTCTTCGGAACGAAGGTAGCCGAGACGATCTCGCAGGTCGCGAAGCCCGGGACCTTCAGCAACGCCAGCATCGTCGCCGCACTCCTCGGCGCGATCGGCCTCGACCTGATCACGTGGTGGACGGGTTTGCCGACCTCGTCGTCGCACGCGCTCGTCGGCGGGTTGGCCGGCGCGGCCGTCGCATCGGTCGGATGGAGCTCGCTCAACTACGCCGAGTACCAGAAGATCATCGTGTTCATCGTGATCGCGCCCGTGATGGGCTTCTTGCTCGCCTTCACATTCATGGCGATCGTCCTGTGGCTGTTCCACCGGTACCGAAAGGTGGACAAGCTGAATCGTGGCTTCCGGCGCGGGCAGCTGTTCTCGGCGGCGGCGTTCTCGCTCGGCCACGGTGGCAACGACGCACAGAAGACGATGGGGGTGATCCTGACCGTCCTGATCGCCAACGGCATCGTGTCGCAGAACGCGCCGGTGCCCTTGTGGGTGGTGCTGTCGGCGCATCTCGCGATCGGCCTCGGCACGCTGTTCGGCGGCTGGCGGATCGTCCATACGATGGGCTCGAAGATCACGAAGCTGCAGCCCGTCGGCGGGATGGCGTCTGAAACGTCGGCGGCGATCTCGCTCGGCCTGGCGACGTTCGGCGGCGTCCCGGTGTCGACGACCCACACGATCAGCGGTGCCATCGTCGGCGTCGGAACCACGCAGCGGCTGAGCGCGGTGCGCTGGGGCGTGGCGAGCCGGGTGATGTGGGCGTGGGTGCTGACGATCCCGGGGGCGTTCATCATGGCGTACGTCGTATACCTGCCGTTGAAGGGGCTCACATGAGGTCGCTGTCGCGCCGGACGTGGTTCTTCCTCGTGATCGTCGCCGCCATGCTCCTTCTGTACGAGCCGACCCCGGAGAAGTTCCGATGGGTCAACGTGTTCCTCGCAGGGCTGCGTTGTTCTGGTTCGTCCTGTTCGCGATCGAAGATGTCGGGTACGCACGCCGGGTGCGGCGGCGCTCCCGGGGAGGCCCCCGATGAAGCTCAAGATCTCGAACCGATCCGACGCCTTCTTCGAGTTGTTCTCCTCCGGTGCGGAGAACCTGCGGATCGCCTCGGAGCTCCTCTACGACCTCGTCTCAGACTTCACCGACGTCGAGATCAAGGCGCGCCGGCTGCAGGAGCGCGAGCACGAAGGGGACGAGATCACGCACCAGGTGATCCAACATCTGAACACGACGTTCATCACGCCGATGGACCGCGAGGACATCTACCAACTCGCGACGGCGCTCGACGACGTGGTCGACGCGATCGAAGCGGCAGGCGACCTGTTCGTGCTGCACGGCATCGAGGAGCCGCGGCCATTCATGATTCAGCAGGCGGATGTGCTCGTGCGCGCGGCGACGCAGACCGAGGCCGCCCTCAAGGTCCTCGACCGGCTCGACCGGGGCGTCCTGGAGCCGTACTGGATCGAGATCAATTCGCTGGAGAACGAGGGCGACCGTGTCTACCGCCGGTCGATCGCCGACATGTTCGGGGGCGATCACCGTGCGATGGACGTCTTGCGATGGAAAGACGTCTCGGAGACGCTCGAGGAGGCTCTGGACGGGCTCGAGAACGTCGCGAACATCGTGGAGGCCGTGGTCCTGAAACACGCATGAACCGGCCGTGACGTCCGGTTC
>C688J18823_10003283_pt1 | contig 10234 bp, 9 predicted proteins | sample HopSoiMetagenom1_FD_18823 | JGI IMG/M metagenome (IMG submission 18823) | reverse complement strand
CGATCAGCCCACTTTCTCCCATGTCGTCCTCGTCGTGGAGGAGAATCACAGCTACTCCGAAGTCATCGGCAATTCTTCCATGCCGTACTTCAACAGCCTCGCCTCTAAAAACGGAGTCGCAGCGCAATACTTCGCGAATGCACATCCCTCACTGCCCAACTATCTGGTGCTCACGACTGGTGCCACAGAAACTTCCGATGACAACTTTGCGGGAAGCATCAGCGATGACAATATCGTTCGCGAGCTGATAAAAGCCGGCAAGAGCTGGAAGTCTTACATTGAGTCAATTCCCTCTTCCGGATACATGGGTGGAGACTCCGGCCCGTATCTGCGCCATCACAATCCATTCACGTACCTCAGCGACGTGCAGAATGACAGCACGCAGGCGGCGAACATCGTGCCCTTTACGCAGTTTGCTGACGACCTCGCTAACAATGCACTGCCCCAGTATTCGCTCATTGTTCCCGATGTGGACAACGATGGGCACGACGGCACCCTTGCCCAGGCCGACTCCTGGTTGCAAGCCAACATAGCGCCTCTGCTGGCGAACCCTGCGTTTCAAAGCACGGGCCTGCTGATCATCACGTTCGACGAGGCACTGCAGTCCGATGTCGATCACGGCGGCGGCCATGTCGCTACCCTGATTGCCAGCTCGCAGTCGAAGAAGGGATATCAGTCCCAGACCCTCTATCAACACCAGAGCACACTACGCTTGATTCTCGCGAGCCTGGGCATCAAAACATTCCCCGGAATGGCCGCTACTGCCCCAGATATGACAGAGTTCTTCCAAGGCCACTGAGCCGCAGCAAGTGGACGATCTTCCATTCACACTGCTTTGAATCGACGTGTGAATGTCGTGCGACCCCACGCGTGCGGCTGCGGTGCTGCGCGCACGCTACAAGCATGAAAACGATTTGAGCCAGCCTTTACGGCGCGAGAGCGTTGATCAGGCTCACGCCAATCGGACTGCCCCAGCCCGTCACGAGATCGTAACCTCTGACAGCGAGGTACGCGCCGTTATTCCCAGTCGTGATGTCATGGAAATCGCTGCCAAATCCTGAACCCGTCGCGATTCCATACAACGTAGGATTTAGAAAACCGACCCGCGCATCGCCCCGACTTGCCGCTTGCTGGTTGGCCATTGCGATCAGGCTGGCCCAGAGCGGCGCAGCGTAGCTCGTGCCGCCGCCAAAGTTGCGGCAGGTCCCGTTAGCGCACATGTATTGTTGGGCCGCAGACTCCGAAGCGACATCCGGGATATTGCGCAACGTCGAGGACGCGTGGTTGCTACTGGTCACGACACCCGCTAGCTGCTGGTAACTCGGAATAGGAATATTGTTCTTCGATGGCATTCCGGTACTGTTCACCCAGCCGGTTTCGGACTTCCACGATCCCCCAGGTCCGTTGGTCGTCAGCACAGTTCCGCCCACGGCGGTGACCCACGGATCATCCGATGGCCAAACCACATTCGCCGCCGTGCTGGAACCCTGGTCTCCTGTGGCGACGAAAACTGTTTGTCCCTGCGCCGCCATCTCCTGGAAGATGGGATCTAAGCTGCTTTGATCTTTTGCCCACCCATAAGAGCAGCTGATGCTGCTGGCCACGTTATCCAAAGCCATCTGATTGAATATCGATACATTGTTCTTGCCGATATAGACCCGTAGCTGCTTCAGTCCAGGCGCCATTGAGATTGCCTGCTCAATATCGAGCGCCTGTTCGGCATCGTTGCAGCCGGATCCACACGTGGTACTCGCTCCGTTCACCGATATCGATTTGATCGGAACATTCTGCGGCTGTCCCGCATTCGCAAAATAGGTATTAATGTCTCTCGGGTTATAGCCCTTGTATTCGTACAGCGCGACAGTCTGGCCTGCCCCATTCAGCGATCCTGAGCCGTAGTAGGCCATGCGAAGATCGCTTCCCAGGAATGAGCCACTGGGCCCGGAGCCACTAGCTTTCGCTACTAACGCCGGTGAAACGGTGTTCTTCGATACCGGCAACGCGAAATTGTCGAGCCCGCTGATGTGTAACAACGAAACGTTTGCGGCCGCGAGCGGTTCACGTTCAGGGGCATAGAAGGTCCGCGCTTCGGTGGGATGTTGGAAAACCGCAAGCGAGGTATGAAAGGCAGCTTCAACGTCGGCCACCGATCCCTCAACGTCCACTACCAGACGGTTTTCGCCTCTGCCCATCACCTTCAGATGGTTAGCTTCGGCAAACTGAATCACGGAGTTGTAATCCTGCTCCGTCGCGCCATAACGCTCCGCAAACTGCGCCACAGTCAGATAGCGATGGTAGCTGGGGCTGTCCGGGTTATAGAGATCCTGCAAAAACAGTTCGAGTTGTTGCTGGTTCCGGAGAGGCAGCGATAGCGCCAAACTCAAACGCTGCTGCGCCTGCAGATGCCCCACCATCGGAGCCACTCCGCTGGCCACAGCCTCCGGTAGATGGCTAGTCATTACCGGGCGCAACTCAGCCTGCGCACTAATGGCGCTAGGTGCTAGAACATACGCAAAAAACAGTGCTGACAGGATCGGCAGACCCCATTTTGCCGACTTGCATTCCATTTCGAATCCCCTTCCACAAGTGCGAACAATTTATAACAACTGAAGTTGAGGTACAACCTCACCTTTTCCTCTATAGCGTGTTGCGCTGCTAACAATTGCCGAATTGGCCCATGCGAAACTCGGCGCGAGCCTGCAAATTCTTGCAAGGCGGCAACGGCAATTCTCAAGTGATTGAAAAATATGGTGGAGCTAGTCGGGATCGAACCGACGACCTCATCGTTGCGAACGATGCGCTCTCCCAGCTGAGCTATAGCCCCTTGCGGAAGGGTACTTCTTACGATGCAGCGACTATTTTAGCAGCGATTCCGGACCACGCCCTTTCTACTTTAAACCATGTTCCCGGAGACTCAAAAAACTACCTTGACGAAGTTCATCTCACCGCGTCTAACTGACACTGGCACGACTTAGAATCAGCATGTTTACGCAATTCAATCCCACAGTCGGACGCGATCAGCGCTGGATCCGCCTCGGCTCCCTCGTCTTCCACGGACTGGTCCTCGCTTGGCTCCTCCGCGCACCTACCCCTCGCCTCCTAACCCCCTCATCGGTAGCTCTGGGACAAAACGGAACGTCCGTAACCCGCCTTTACTGGTCCAGCAAGAACCCTGACGATAGCACCCAAAGCTCCGCTGAAGCCGCCACCCAACGTTATCGCCACGAACGCTTCAGCCACAAGCTGACGTGGAAGGCGGCTCCGAAATCAGCAAAGCAATCGCAACACGCGGTCGCCCGCGCCGAAACACAGGACAACTCGCAGACGCAAACGCTGTCTGCTCTCGGCCACGGCGCCCAAGCCGGACTTCCCTATGGCGCTCTCAACTCCGCATCCCTTTCCGGCGACGAGATCCGCCCTGCTCTTCCGACCGCTACGTCCGATCCCACGGTGTACCCCTGGCAACTGCCGCTCTCTCCAGGCAATGAGATCATCGAGATCACCATCGACGAGCGCGGCGAGATCGTAAATAAAACTGTCCTGCAGAGTCTCGGAGCGGACATCGACAGCAAGTGCCTCGCCGCACTCGAGAATTGGCATTTCAGTCCCGCCACCCGGAACGGCACGCCCATTCCGTCGAAGCAGGATGCCGTCTTTCCGTTCCGCGCTCGCGGCTAGCATCTCACCACAATCACGAAAGTTACATAAGCGTGACCCTGTCAGTCACGTCGGCTCCGCGCCAGCCGCTATAATGGCTGCGTGAGTGAAAACGACGTACAGCAGATCGCTTCCGCGGATTTCCCTACCCGCTGGGGCCAGTTCCGCATCTACGGTTTTCGTCGACAAAGTAATGATGGCGATCGTCGCGTCGAGGAAGCCGTCGCTTTAGTCATGGGCGACGTGACCTCCGCCCCGCCGCTGGTTCGCGTTCACTCTCAATGTCTGACCGGCGATGTATTCCATTCCCTGCGGTGCGATTGCCGGCAGCAGCTCGAACTTTCGCTCGCCATGATCACCGACGAAGGTGCGGGGATCCTCATTTACGAGCAGCAGGAAGGCCGTGGTATCGGGCTTATGGCCAAGCTCCAGGCCTACGAACTGCAAGACGCAGGCTTGGACACCGTGGAGGCCAACGAGCGCCTCGGATTCAAAGCCGACCACCGCGACTTCGCATTACCCGCTGAGATTCTGAAATGCCTCGGAGTCCGCTCCGTACGTCTGCTCTCCAACAATCCCGACAAGGTCGAAGCCCTCGAGCGCTCCGGCGTGCACGTCGTCGAACGCGTTCCCTGCGAAGTTACCCCGAGTCCCCATGCCGAGGAGTACCTTCGCACAAAGAAAGAGAAGCTCGGTCACCTCTTTTCCTCCACCTAGCTTGCGCGCCCGATTCCCCCGTGCTGTAATTCGCTGCTAGCCTAAAATGCCCGCACCCGGTCCGGGAACTCGCGCCTTTTCGTCGACTCTCGCGCTCTGCCTCGCCCTCATCGGCGCCGCGTCCTTCCTCTTCTATCACCAGGCTCTTTTCGTCCCTCGGGCGGAAGCCGCTCGGTCATCGAGAGGTGTCGCCGGGGCGTATTCGTTCGGGAACGACTTCTACCAAGTCTGGCTCAGTTGCCGCGAACTGCTCCGCAACCACCGCGATCCATACAGCCGTGAGATGACGCAAGAAATCCAAGAGGGACTCTACGGAAGGCTTCTAGACCGAAATCTCACGGGAGACCCAATCGACCAGCGCGCATTTCCCTATCCCGCCTACACAGACCTGTTGCTCTTGCCGACAGCCGCGCTCCCCTTCGAAACCGTCCGCATACTCGTTCTCTGCGCGTTACTCACGTTGAGCATCGCGAGCGTACCCATCTGGCTCCAAGCTCTCGGCTGGACTCTCAATTGGAAATGGCTCGCGGTCGCGGTTCTGCTAACGCTCTGCAGCTACCCTGCGCTCGAAGGCCTCTTCGCAGGACAACTCGGATTGCTCGTCGCCTTCCTGCTCGCCGCCTCTGTGCTCTCACTCCAGCGAGGCCGCTTCCTGCTCGCCGGAGTCCTCCTGGCCCTTACCACGATGAAACCGCAGGTCACCGGACTCGCGATTTTCTATCTCCTGCTCTGGAGTCTTCATCAGTGGCGCGCCCGCCGCGCTCTACTGATCGGATTCTTCTCGACGATGCTCCTCCTGCTCGCAACATCGCTGGCTGTTCTCCCAAATTGGATTCAGTCTTGGACCCACACCGTTCTCGCGTATCGTCATTACACCCCACCGCCGCTCGTCACCGAAGTCCTGACCTCACCTCTTGGCCCGCGATTCTCCGGCCCCGCTTCCCTCGTATTAATCGCGCTGTCGCTACTCATCGCGATTATCCTCTCCTGGCGCAACCGCGCCGCCGACCCGCACTCATTCAAGTTCTGGCTCACCCTGACTACTCTCCTCGCAATCACGACAATCACGATCCTTCAGGGACTCGCGGTCTATGACCATCTCATCCTCATCCCCGCAATCCTGTTGCTATTCCGCAGACGCAACATTGCGCTCGGCACAACTCGTATCCCTCGCGTGCTCGCCGTTGTAGGAATCCTGATTCTCCTCTGGCCTTGGATGTCCGCCTTCGCCCTCATCGCACTACGTCCATTCTTTGCCGCGTCAACATTCAACTCCACCGCGATATTCTCCCTGCCAGTACGCACCGCTGCCTCGCTCCCATTTGTGGTGCTGGCATTGCTGGCTTTTCTTTGGAAATTCAGTCTCGAGTCGAATTCAGAGCTCGCATAAGAGATGATTTGTTCCTGGCGGGCAGATACTCGATTGCAGCCTTGGCTAGCGCCAGGTACACCTCGCGAGCGGGAGGAATTAGATGCAACGCGTGGAGATGCAGCCGGACAGTTTCCGCGTCTCCGCGCACAATGGGTCCGCTAAACCCTTTCGAAGCTCCGAGCCGCGAATAGTTCTCCAGTGTTTGTTCGAGGATCGGCATTATTCTTGTTCTCGTGGATTTGCGGGAAAGCCCCGCAGCCACTCCCACCTGTTCAGTCGTCGCCAGCAGTGCGGTGAGCAGCGGAGAGGCGAAGGTGCCCCAGGCGTGATACAGGGCTTTGTCTGCCTTCCGGATCGCGAATGATTGTCCTCCGAGGGTGCGCACTATAGCTCGTGCAAGCCGAGTCGCAGCCATATCCCCCTCGATGGCGAACGGCACTCCGCCCAGCATTGGCTTCGATCCTCGTACAAATGTCATCAGCGGATGCGCCGAAGCGATCGCTGCTCCCCGGCTTCGAAGCACATCGAGTTCATCGCTGGTCAGCGCACCGCTCGAGTGTAAGGCGATTCTCCCACCCCATCCAGCCTTCTTAGCAGCTTCCCGGGCCGCATCGCCAATCTCGGAATCGGGTACACAAAACCAGACCAAGTCGGCGTTGGAACCTGCCATGCTGAGAAAGACTCTTGCATTTACCTGCCTGGCAAGCCTGCGCGCATGAAACAGTGACTCTCCTCGTCCATGGGCGACAATCACTTCAATCTCATACCCAGCTCGATGCAGCCCGAGAGCCAGCGCTCTTCCCATATTCCCTGGTCCAACGATGGCGATCCGCGGCTTCCCTCTCATGCCGGGAGCATAGCAGAAGGCAACTCAAACGTTGGCGCTAGACGGACTGACCGGATGGCCACTGTGCGGGCACGGTGGCTCAGAACTGAGCCGAACTGTCCGAAATGGCCGGTCCTAGTCGCGACACCGTAAATCTAGATCTGATGGTCTGAACGTCATGATCCGACGGCTGCTGTCCCCTGCTTTATATTGTTTGCATGCCAAAATCCTCCAAGAAGAAAGCATCTTCGAAGAAGCCCTCCGCCCGCCTCATCTCTTCCCGAACGGTTTACCGCGGCCCGGTCTTCTGGATCACCACCGATCAGGTCCACGAACCCGGCGGCGTCAAAGTCCGCCGCGATCTCATCCACCACTCCGGATCCGTCGTAGTCCTCGCAGTCGACGACAAAGACGCGGCACCGCGCGTCTTGCTCGAGCGCCAGTATCGCCACGCCGCAAACGATTATCTTTGGGAACTGCCCGCCGGACGCATCGATCCGGGCGAGAACGAACTCGATGCCGCCAGGCGTGAGCTCATCGAAGAAACCGGATATCGCGCGCAGCATTGGCGTCGCATTCTGAAGTTCTACGCCAGCCCCGGATTCATGGCAGAAACTATGTCTGTCTTTCTCGCCTCCGGTCTCCGCCGCGGCAAAGCTGAACCCGAAGACGACGAGGTTATCCAGAAGCGTCTCGTGCCCCTTCCCAAAATTGTCAGCATGGTGATGAAAGGAACGATCCAGGATGGCAAGACCATTTCATCCGTTCTCTGGCTCGATCACACTGTCCGCACACAGGGAAAAGCAGCCCTGACAAAGCCCTGAACCTTAGCTGACGATCTACCGCCGAAGGCCCTTATTACTAGGGAAATCCTGTATGCATCTCCGGGAACTCCATTTTGGCAGTCCACCTCTCCCGCAGCAAAATGCATCTCAGTATTTGACTGCGGGCACGTCCTTGCCCCCTCTGAGGACGTGCAGAAAGAAGGGGGTTCAGTGGAACGATTGAAAGGAACCGTCAAGTGGTTCAACAACGCTAAGGGGTACGGGTTTATCGGTCGCAACGATGGTCCTGATGTCTTCGTACATTACAGTGCCATCAACTCGGAAGGGTACAAGAGCCTGCAGGAAGGCGATCAGGTGGAGTTCGAAATCACCGAAGGTCAGAAAGGTCCGCAGGCTGCAAATGTAATAAAAGCCTCGTAGAAGGCAACGTCAGAACTTGAAGAACCGGCGAGCGCCGGGTTTCCGCCCCCTTCGCGGAGCATCATCGAGAGGATGAACCGCCGCGACTTCACACCGAACGTGTTCCTCGGCGCCCGTCCTGTCTTTTGCCAATAGCCCGCGAGTACCCACCTTCCTAGCTCTGTCCCACCCCTCTGATTTACCCTTGTCCTTCGCATGGACAACAAAGCCCTCGCCAACGTTCTCTACGAAACCGCTGACCTGCTCGAAATCGACGGACAGGACTCCTTCCGCATCCGGTCTTATCGCAACGCCGCGCAGGCCATCGAAGCCCACGCTCATCAGATCAGCAATATCATCAGCGATCCCAAGCAAGTTCTAGCCATTTCCGGCGTCGGTAAGGGCATGCTCAAGAATCTCGAGGAACTCATCAACACGGGCAAGCTGGAAGTGCAGGCCGAACTGCTAAAGAAATACCACCCGTCGATGCTGCAGTTGCTCAAGATTCAAGGTCTCGGTCCCAAAACGATTGCTCTGATCTGGAGCGCATACAAAGTATCGGATGTTGACGGCGTCGAGAAACTTGCCAAGGAAGGCAAAATCCGTGAACTGCCGCGCATGGGCGAGAAGCACGAAGCCAAGCTGTTGAAAGCTATTCAGGATTACCGGCGCATCGGCGGCCGCTTCCTCATCGACGCCGCCGAACTCGAATGCCAGAAGATCACAGCATACGTAGAGAATTTCCCCGGCATAGACAAGATCACTCCCGCTGGTTCTCTTCGCCGCGGGCGCGATACCGTCGGAGACCTCGACATTCTGGTCACAGGCGCAGCCTGCACGACGGAAACTGGACGTCTGGAAGCCATCGCCTATGTCGCCAAATATCCCCCCCTTATGGACGTGATCGCCAGCGGTGATAATAAGATCAGCTTCCACGTCCGTAACGGAATGCAGGTGGATGTCCGGCTTCTTCCCCCAGACTCCTTCGGCGCAGCCATGCAGTACTTCACCGGCTCCAAAGCCCACAACGTCGCTCTTCGGCAGCGCGCGCTGAAGATGGGCTACACGCTCAACGAATACAGCCTCGCAACACTCGACGGTGAGAAGCCGGTCGCCGGAAAAACCGAAGAGGAAATCTACTCGAAGCTGAACCTCGATTACATTCCGCCCGAGATGCGCGAGAACCTCGGCGAAATCGACCTTGCTCAGAACCATTCCATGCCCCAACTGATCACGCAATCGGATCTGCAAGGTGACGTTCACATGCACACTGTCGAGACCGATGGACGCAACACTATTGAAGAGATGGCCGAAGCCGCCAGGGAACGCGGCTACCAATACATGGCCATCACCGATCACTCCAAGAACCTCGCCTTTGCCAACGGACTTGACGACAAGCGCGCCGTCGAGCACATCAACCGCATTCGCGAGACCAACAAAAAAATCGATGGCATCAAAATCTTCGCCGGCATCGAAGTGGACATCCTCCCGGACGGCGATCTCGATCTTTCCAATGACGTCCTCGCGCAAATGGATATCGTCATCGCCAGCGTCCACTCGGTCTTCAACCAGGAATCCGCCAAAATGACCGACCGCCTCATCAAAGCCATCGAGAATCCCAACACCTCGCTCATCGGCCACCCGACAGGACGCATCCAGCTCCGCCGCGACTCTTATCCCTTCGACATGCACGCGGTCCTCACAGCGGCCGCAAAACGCAAAGTCGCCATGGAGCTGAATGCCTATCCGGATCGCCTCGATCTAAACGATACAAACCTCCGCCAGGCCAAGCAGCACGGAGTGAAGATCGTCATCAACACCGACGCGCACCACACCTCCCACATGGACAAAATCCGCTTCGGCATCCTCCAGGCCCGCCGTGCCTGGCTGTCAAAAGAAGACGTGCTGAACACCCTCCCTCCAGACCACTTCGGCAAGTCCATGAAGCACGGCTGGTAAATACCGCCTCTCACCCGCCAGCAAGGGCGCAAGCGGTGAACAATTTCCGTCATCTCTGAATGGCTCAACAGGTAGTAGAATGCCAACAAATTTCAATCCCATCAGAAAAGAGCCAAACGAATGTACGTGCCATTCCTGCTCTTCGTGATTACGATTGTTCTTATTTCGATTTTCTGGGAGCTGAGCATGATCCATGCTCTCCTCAAAAAACGCCCATCCGCCGCCCTCGCTGACGTTCCGAAGGAAGCCAAGCTCACACGAGCCTGAAACTCGCGAATCGCTCGTGATGACGGATAGTGAAGACAAAAGGATCTGCGGCTGCTGGCGAGCAACGGTGATGAGACACCGAGGCCCATAGGAATCTCTTGTCGACTGATCACCAGGCCCGCACGAGGTACCTGCAGCCTCAGAAAGAGGAATAGACCTGCTGCAGGCTCGGACCGCGATCACCGCTTCCGCTATCGTCCCGGTCGATGAAGTACGGCTGGTAACTGAACTACCAAGCACGAGGGGATCGGC
>C688J18823_10003282_pt1 | contig 10236 bp, 8 predicted proteins | sample HopSoiMetagenom1_FD_18823 | JGI IMG/M metagenome (IMG submission 18823) | reverse complement strand
GAACTGCCCGGCGAGCAGGCTCACCCCGACTGCGTCAGCGGCGCCATCGTCAGACCGAAGCCCACCAGCTGCTCCCAGTAGTGCTCGGCCTGTTCCAGCTCGCCCTGCCAGACGATCGCCTGGCCGGCGTTGTGGATGCGATCGGCGAGGCGCAAGCCGCCCTCGAAGCTGAGGCCGGGAATGGTGCGGGCAAGCGCGAAGGCGACGCCGTCGAAGGTGTTGTGATTGTCGTTCTTGACAACAACCAGCCAGGGACGGTCGCTGCCCGAGCCGGGGCCGGTCGTGTGCGGCCTCTGCTTCCGCACGGGCGGGGCGACCGTGGACATGATTGCGAGTGTACCGGTGGCTGCTGGTAGGCTTGCGACATGACGCAGCGACGCGACATCATCCACGCCCGTGGCCCGGTCGTCGTCGTGCTGCCGCGCATCCCGGCCTAGGCGTTCCCGGCCCGCGCCCGGAACGCCGTGACGAACGCTCGCCTCGTCAACGCCGACAGATGGATGCGCACATGAACACGCTCCCTTCAATCGAAAACGACTTTCCCGCCTGGTACGCCGATGTCGTGCGCCGGGCGGGCTTGGCCGAGAACGCGGCCGTGCGCGGCATGATGGTGATCAAGCCGTACGGCTACGCCATCTGGGAGCTGCTGCAGCGGCAGATGGACGACCGCATCAAGGCCACCGGACACGAGAGCTTCTACTTCCCGATGCTGATGCCGGCATCGGTGCTGGCGAAGGAGGCCGACCTGGTCGAGGGCTTCGCCCCGGAGGTGGCCGTGGTGACCGAGGCCGGCGGCTCGATGCTGGAGGAGCCACTGGTGCTACGGCCGACGTCGGAGGCGGTGATCTGGAGCACGTACGGGCGCTGGCTGCAGTCGTACCGCGATCTGCCCATGCTCTACAACCAGTGGGCGAACGTGGTGCGGTGGGAGCTGCGGCCGCGGCTGTTCCTGCGCACCAGCGAGTTCCTGTGGCAGGAGGGGCACACCGCCCACGAGACCGAGCAGGAGGCGGTCGCGGAGTGCCTGCGGATCCTGCATGAGGTCTACGCCCACACGCAGCGGTCTGTGCTGGCGATGCCCGCGCTGCTGGGACGAAAGAGCGCGGCCGAGCGGTTCCCCGGTGCGCGGGAGACCTTCACGGCCGAGGCAATGATGGGCGACCGCAAGGCGCTGCAGGCGGCGACGTCCCACTATCTTGGGAACGAGTTCGCACGCGCCTACGGCGTCACCTATACGGGACGGGACGGCTCAGAGCACTACCCCTACGCGACGTCGTGGGGCTCCACCACCCGTCTCGTGGGAGCCGTGATCATGATGCACGGCGACGAGCGCGGCCTGCGACTGCCGCCGGCGGTCGCGCCGCACCAGGTGGTGGTGATCCCGATCCAGCCAGGGGAATCGGCTGTGCTGGAGCAGGCACACGCGCTGGTCGCCGAACTGCAGGCGGCGGGCATCCGGGTGAAGCTGGACGACCGCGACCACGTCCGTCCCGGCGCGAAGTTCTTCGAGTGGGAGCTGAAGGGCGCGCCGATCCGCGCCGAGCTGGGCGAGCGCGAGCTTGCCCGCGGCGAGGTGTCGGTGGTCCGCCGCGATCGCGAGCCGCGCGAGCTGCTGTCACTCGACCGATTGGGCGAACGGCTGCAAGCGATGCTGGGCGATATCCACCAGCTGCTGTTCGACCGCGCCGCTGCGCACCTGGCCGACAACACCCGGGGCTTCGAGGATCGCGCCGAGCTGGTCGAGTACCTGAAATGGGGCAGCGGCTTTGCGGTAACCGCCTGGTGCGGCTCGCCAGAGTGCGAGGCCGCCATCAAAGCGGAGACGTCGGCGACCCTGCGCTGCCTCGCGCTCGAGCCCGAAGATCCCGGCGCGCCCTGCGCCGTGTGCGGGCGACCCGGTGTTGAGACCGCCACCTGGGGCCAGGCCTACTGAGGGATCCGCGTGCCTCAAACGAACTTAGCTGTCCACTAGCAGGCTTTGCAGCTGGCCCTGCGGGTTACCGCTGACCGGCGGTCCATGGCCGATCAGGAGCAGATCGAACGTCTGGCTGGCTACTCGCTTCACGCTGTCGCGGGCGGCCGCCGGGTCGGATTGGAACTGCGGTGGGATGGTTGTCAGCGAACCGTCATGCTGGCGCATCACCAGGTCGCCGACGATCATCAGCGATGGTGTCTGGCCTTGGGCGGCGCGGTGCAGGGCGAACTTGGCGTCGCCGAAGCCGGGCGTCGGGATCGCCACCAACCCCTGCGGCAGCGGGTCGTCCTCGCTGTAGAGGGAGTCCGGATCCTCGTCGTAGCCGTCCCCGCCGCGCGGGGCGTGGACGGGCACGCCGAACTCGCGTCGGTAGCGCCACGCAGCGCGCTGATGGCCGCGGCTGGTGAGCACGATCGCCTGGGGGCGGGGCAGGCTGTCGAGGTCGTCGACCCGTACCGGGTCGATCCAGACGCCGCCGTCGTCGCCACCCACGGCATGGCTTGCCGAGATGTTGCCGCCGATGCTCGAGTTGTGGATCGACCAGTGCCACACGCCCGGCACGATCTGCTCGACATTGTCCGCCGCTTCGGCAGGTTCGCTCATGCCGAGATCGTAGACGTGAACGAGCGTGTGGTCCACGAGGTGCCCTCACTGGCCTTTAGCCGCGGTCACCTTGGGGTTGTGCGCGTAGACCGGCGAGGAGCGGCGGCGCGGTCATGGCGTTGAGGCACTGGTGCTGATCGACGCCACCGTCGTCCGCGCCCTGCTGGTGCCCTTCGTGATGGTGCGCTCGGCGAGTGGAACTGGTGGGCACCAGGCCCACTGCGACGCCTCGGGACGCGCACATCGGGCGCTGCAACCGATCGACCGCAATCGGCAGGTGGGATCGCAGAGTGAGCCCATCCCGGCTCGCTCATGGTGCCCGTTCCACCACGAAGTCAGCCGCGGCGACGTCGGCGGCGGTGTTCAGCGTATGCACCACGCCCACGGTTACGAGCCCGATCTCCGATCCAAGGTTCAGCATCTGCGGCGAGTCCTCGACCAGCACGCCACTCCAGCTCGATCGTGTTCGCCGATCCGCCACGATCCGCCGCAGCTCGTCGGGCTTCACCGCCCGGCTGTCGCCGAGCGCGTGTACCTCGCCGAACAGCCCGGCAGCGTCCCAGCGGCGCAGCAGGCCGTCCACCAGCACGGGGCTGCCGGAGCTGAGCAGGACCCGTTCACCGCCGGACCACTCCAGCATGCGCGCGGCGCGGGGATCGAGCCGCAGCCCCTCGCGCTCGGTCAGGTCGAGCATCAACTGCGAGCGTCGCGCCACCAGGGAATCGACGTCACATTCCGGGCCGGCCACGGTCGGCCAGATCTCGCGCTCCTTGCGGCCGATCAGGGCGCGAAACGTGTCCTCATCGATGCCACCGCCTTCGCCGGCCATCAGCTCGCGGTAGCTGCGCAGGTGCAGCGGCTCGCTGTCGGTCAACACCCCGTCGAAGTCGAACACGACCGTGTCCGCCGCTCGCAGCGCGGCCTCCAGGCCGTCGGTCACTGGAACGTGAAGTGGACGTCCTCTGGGGGCTTGTCCTCGTTCCAGAACCCGCCGATTTGGGCGACGGCCTTGCGGCCCCAGTCCACCAGCTCCTGCTGACGGACGTCGTCGCCGTCGAGAAGCTGCCGGATCCAGGTGGTTGCCAGCTTCACGTGGGTGAGCTCGTCAGCCTGCAGATAGTCGGCCAGCTCGGCGATGCGGCTGAAACCGCGCTGCTCGGCCTGTTCACGCCAGATTCGCAGCGTCTGCATCAGGTTGGCCTCGGCCCACGAGTTGGTGACGGTGATCCGCCGCAGCGGGTCTTGCTCGTTCTGCATCCACCACCACACCAGCGACCATGGCCCGTATCCGAGCTCCGCTCCCATCAGCTCCTCGCAGGCCTTGGCCACGATCTCGATGTGGCGCGCCTCGTCCCACATCTGGTGGGCCAGCTCCATCCGCATCGGCCATGGCAGCTCCGGGAACTCGGCCAGCATCTTGCCCATGCGGTCCGTCGTCTCGACCTCACCGTAGAGCAGCTGGTGGAACTTGTGGCGAAAGCCCTCGATCGACCACTCGTCGTCGCTCTCGTAGACGGCGAAGTCCTCGGTGCGGTCGGAGAACCAGAACGGCTCCTCCACCACCGGGTGGTCGAGCGGCGTCGCGACCTTGGGGAAGCGGTATCCGCCCTTACCGCGCTTGATGCGAGCGTCCGGCCGGGCGGCATCGCGGGCGCTGTGGAAGGCCAGCCAGTGCGACTCGATGCCCTGGCCGGTGACGCCACCGCACTCGACCAGTAGCGACTCGATGTCAGCCTGCACCGCAAGCGCGCGTCGGCGCTCGCCCGAGATCTGCGTCATTGACTCCAGTGCCGCCTGTCCCCAGGCCACGTGCGACTGGTCTATCGCGGCAACGCCGCGCAGCATGCGGATGGTCGGTGCGTCGGCCAACGGATCGGTGGCATCGGCGTGGTAGACGTAGGTGCTGACCAGGTGCGGCTCCAGCACCCGGTAGACCGCCACCAGCCGGTCGATCACGTCGCTCAGGTTCCAAACGTGCTCGCACAGCCGCGCAACATCGTCGGTGGCCGGCTCCTGCCGGTCACGGCCCGAGCGCAGCTGCCACAGCCGCTCGCCCAGCATGTCGGCCGCCTGGGCGTGGTCGTAGACCTGGTAGCCAAAGGCGGCCTTGAACGCCAGCTGCGGAGTGGTGTGCGACCAGCCGCCGACGATCTCCATCAGCTGCACTTCCAGGTAACGGTAGTTCGCCAGGCGCTGGGCGTTCTCCTGGACGGAGAAACGCCCTCCGAACTCGCGACGGTCAACGATCGGCATGCTCAACCTCCACGATCTGCACCGGACTGTCGTCGAATCGGACGACGACCGTGTCGTCACTACCCGCTCCGTGCTGAAGCAACACCATAGCCCGGGCCGGGGCACCATCGGCAAGAGGCGCGCCGTGCCAGACGGCGGCGGCCAGCAGCACCGCGCGGCCCGGCTCCACGCGGAACACTCGAAAGTCGTCCAGCGGCGGCAGCGCGCCTGGCTGTTCAGGCGTCTTGGGCGGCGCGACGTACACGAGGCAGGCGCCTGTCAGGGGAGCGATCAGCTCCTGGCTCTGCATGTGCCGCTCGGCCCAATGGAAGGCCGGCGCAGCCGGCTGCAGGTCGAGGAAGCCGACGCCATAGCCGCGCTCGCTGGCCGCCAGCAGATGATTCTCGCCCCACCAGCGCCATCCCGGGCCGTCGGCGTCCTGCGGCCGGGCCGGCAGCTCGATCACTTCGCCAAACGGCGCGAATGCGGTGGCGTCCAGCGGGGCGGCGGCCAGCGCCGTCATGGTCGCTCCGAGAGGTCGATGCTCACCGGCCGCCGCAGCACCACCCGCGGAGGTGCTCGCAGCCCGGACGGCCGCGGCGTGCCGCCCAGCAGGTTGACTGCGGTATTCGCCACGCGCAATTCCAGTGTGAACGCGCCAGCGGGCGCCGCGTCTGTGATCTCGACGCGGTACGGCTCCCACAGCCGTACGCCCATGGAGGCGCCGTCCACCAGCACCTCCAGCACGTCGTCGCCGGCGTCTGCCTCGACGAAGACGCGTGCGTCGCCGGCCTCCGGCGGAAGCTCGACGCGGCACCGGTAGACCGCCGACCCCGACAGGAACGGATACCCCTGCTCGGTCCAGGGCGCCGGCGAGGCCGATTCCCGCACGGCGGCGATGGCGCCTGCCTCGTCGAGCCGGAAGCGTCCGATCAACTTGACCAGGTCAAGCAGTCCGTCTGTGGCGTCGGCCACCACCAGCCGCAGTGCCAGCAGATTGGCGCCCTGCCGCAGCTGCGGCGCCAGCTCAACAGCGGCCATCTGGCTGTCGACCCCGCTGGGCTGCGGCTCCGCCGCCGCCGGCTCGCCATTCACTTGCAGTGACCACTCGACACCGGCGAACCCGTCGACCAGCAGCTGCAGGCGCTCGGGGAGGTCCGCCACATCGAAGGCAACCCGGTACCAGACCGGAATTGGGTACGGCCGGTCGGGCTCTGTCGGCAGCTGGTACGACCACGCGCCGGGCACCATCTCCAGCCAGCTGTCGTCTTCGACCAGCGCCGGGTCGGCGTAGGCGAGCTCGTCGCCGTCCTCTGCGCGAGCCAGCCAGCTGCGGATGACGAGGCCGTTGGGGCCGTCGACGTCGAGCGACCAGCCGGAATCCAGCGCAACCGGCGCGGCAGGGCCGGGGAGCTCGATCTCGAGACTGTGGGTCTGGCGATTCCGCTCGACCTCGACCGAGGCCGGGCCGCCGGGGTGGTGCCCCGACAGAACGGCGCCATCCAGGCTGTCGATGGCGACGTCGGTGTCCGTGATGCGTACCGGCCCGGCGTCATCCCACAGCACGAAGGCTGAGCCAACCGGCGGCAGCTCCAGTACGAAACGGGTGCGGCCGTCGGCGAACCGGCACACCAGCGGCCGGGTTACGCCGATGGACGGATCCCACAAGGCGGGGACGACATCGCCGGCCAGCGCGACCTGCGCGCGCTGCGGCAGGTAGGTGGAGTTGACCAAGAACACCATGTCGCGGTCGTCGCGCACGCGGTGAAGAGCGAACACCTGGTCGTTGTCGACGTCGACGCGCTGCTCGATCAGCCGCCCGAGCGCGTCGGCAAGAGCCGCCTGCACCGCCCGCCGCTCGGCCAGCACCTGGTCGGTGATGTCCACCGGCTCGGAACCCTCCGGCGCGAAGCGGTAGCGTGTCTCCAGCTGGCCCGGGTCGACCGCGAAGGCAGGATGCTCGGGCACGCCGGGCTGGCCGAGCTCGGCCTGCAGCCGCTGCGGCAGCGCACGCGCCAGCGATGGCGTGTCCAGAAAGACGCAGCGCACCTCGCCACCGTGCGTCGCCTCCACCAGCTCCAGGCCGGCGCCGGGATCCACCCGGCCGACCCGGTCGGCGGCGACGCCGAACAGCCGCCCCACCCGCTCGCGCACGTCCACCAACTGGTCGCCGTCGAATGCCTCCCCGGGCAGCATCACCATTCCCAGCAAGCGGCCTCCTTCGTCCACGAATCGCTCCAGCCGCTCGAGCGTGCCCAGCCGGATGTGCGCCATCGGGGACAGCACAATCAGCGCATGCCGCTCGTCTCCCACGAGCAGCTCGCCGCCATCCGACGCCGATTCGGCCAGCAGCTCCTCATCGATGTAGTCAAAGTCGTGATGCAGGCGCAGCAGTAGGTCGGTGAGCGTGTTGAGGTCGTACTCGATACGGTCGCCTGTAGGCGTTCGCTGCTGGGGACGGTAGGTGGCGAACATCGCGTTGATGGGCCAGATCACGGCCAGCCGGGCGACGTGGCGGCCGCCGCTGAGCAGGTGGCTGAGTCGGCTGATGTATCTCGAGAAATCCCCGTAGTACCGCCACCATGGATATTGGTAGAACATCGATGGCGGCCAGTCGCGCTTACGCGGGCCCTCCAGCGTGTAGTGGAAGCCATGCGGGTTCAGCAGGTTGACGCCGAGCACATACTCCCAGTCCGCCACCCACTTCATGCGCTGCATGGTGGCGTCCATGAAGATGCCGCCGAACGACTCGCAGAGCAGCCGCTCGCTTCCGTTCTGATGGGCCGCGGACGAAGCGACCTTGATCGCAACGTGCTCCGCGGGCAGATCGGGCGTGCCGATGATCGGATACAGGTGGTCGACGCCGGTCACGTCGAGGTGCGGATAGTGGCGGAACACGTTGCCCTCGACGCGGATCTGCATCCGCAGCCACTCCTCGTACAGCAGGTGCCCGGTGAACAGCACGTCGTGCCGGCGGCACCAGTCATGGATCTGACGGTAGAAGGCGTCGGCGTAGAACTCGGTTAGCGCGGTGTAGAAGTCGTAGCGCACGCGCGCGCTGTCGGCGCTGATGTCGAAGAACAGATCGGGCAGCCGGCGCCGCAGGTCATAGCCGCAACGCTCGTGGAAGCGGCGGAACATCCGCCGCGTCCACGGCACGATCGGGTTGTCGTGTGCCGTGACGTAGTAGTGCATGGCCGGCTCGTCGGTGTAGAAGCCCGGCATCTGGCCCGGTTTGACGCCGGCCCGCTCGAGCGCCTCCAGGTACGGCTGGTAGCCGATCCGCAGGAACTCCGCGGTCGCCTCCGGGTCGATCGCGTCGATGTAGTACTCGGCCCGCTTCTCGACCATGTACATCAGCGTCCAGTCGCCGGGAGGCACCTCCCACGGGATCACGTTCGTGAACGAGAGATTCGGCGTGAGGTCGACGACCATGCCGTCCGACCGCTTGGCGAAGGCTGCCACCGGTGTCGACCGTTCGAAGTCGTTGTAGCGGCTGTCAGCGCCGGTCAGGTAGGCGAACCAGGGGCCGCGCACCTTCAGTGAGATGCACTCCAGGTAGCGCTGGGCGAGGTCGGGACGCTCGCGTAGCACGCGCATGTCCGCGGTGCCGCTCGGCCAGTTCATCTCGTCGTAGATCCAGGTCTTCAGTCCAAGCTTCTCGGCCTCCCGGATGGCCAGCTCGATGCGGTCGAGATAGGTGTCGCCGATGTACGGCGTCTCCAGCCCGAAGCGGCCATGCAGGATGATCCCCGGCATTCCCTTGTCCCGGAACTCGGCGAGCTGGAACCGCATGTCGTCGGGATCGAGCTCACCGTTCAAGAACCAGAATGGCAGGATGCCGTATTCGCGCAGCGGCGTGGCGAACCGTTGCTCCGAAACGGGCAGCTGCGGCCATGGCCGAAGGCGCTGATGTGGTGTCGAGGCGACGGCGGTCTCAGATCAGGAAGTTGACGCACTGACGGGCACAGCCGGTAGCCTACCGCCGTGGCTCGGCTGATCGGCCTCGACGTCGGCACCACCTCGCTGAAGGGGGTTGCCATCACAGAAGACGGAACGGTCGAGGCGCGGGCCTCGGCGGGCTACGCCCTGCAGATGCCGCGGCCGGGATGGACCCAGCAAGACCCCCGCGACTGGTGGCAGGCGGCCGAGGCCGTGCTTGCGCGACTGGGCGGCGGCAGAGCTGACGGCATCGCCGTCTCCGGACAGATGCATGGGCTGGTCGCCCTCGACGGTAGCGGCCGGCCGCTGCGGCCGGCGATCCTGTGGAACGACGGGCGCACTGCCGAGGAGTGCCTGGAGATCGAGCGCCGAGTCGGCACCGAGCGGCTGATCGAGTTGACCGGCAACCGCGCCGCCAGCGGGTTCACCGCGCCCAAACTGCTGTGGATGCAGCGGCATGAACCCGAGCAGTTCGCACGCATCCGCCACGTGATGATGCCGAAGGACTACGTGCGCTACCGGCTCACGGGTGAGATCGCGGCCGATGTCAGCGACGCGTCGGGAACGTTGATGTTCGACGTGGCGGAACGTCGCTGGAGCGCCGAGGTTCTGGCAGCGCTGGAGGTTCCAGCCGGATGGATGCCGCAGGTTCACGAGTCGACTGCACCCGTCGGCAGCGCCGGCCGGGCACCGGTGGCCGCGGGAGCCGGGGATCAGGCGTCGGGGGCGATCGGTGCCGGCGTCACCCACACCGGCGTGGCTTCGGTGGTGCTGGGGACGTCAGGGGTGGTGTTCGCTCCGCTAGCGGGCTACCGGGTCGATCCGCGGGCGCGGCTGCACACGTTCTGCGACGCACGGCCGGGAGGCTGGCACGCGATGGGCGTGATGCTGTCGGCCGCCGGCAGTCTGCGATGGCTACGTGACACGGTCGCGCCTGGCACGCCGTTCGGAGCGTTGTCCGAGGAGGCAGCATCCTGGGATGCCGGCTCGGGCGGCCTGCTGTTCCTGCCGTACCTCTCGGGCGAACGTACGCCGCACAACGACGCCGCCGCCCGCGGCGCGTTCATCGGGCTCGGCCTGGAGCACGACCGCGGCGCGATGGCGCGGGCGGTGATGGAAGGCGTCGGCTACGGCCTGCGTGACTCACTGGAGCTGCTGACGGCGCTCGGCGACCGTCCCCGGGTCGGGCGCGCATCGGGCGGCGGCGCCGCCAGCGAGCTGTGGCTGCGCATCGTCGCCTCGGCCCTCGGCCTGCGGATCGAGCGGATCGAGGTCGAGGACGGCTCGGCCTACGGTGCTGCGCTGCTGGCCGGAGTCGCGGCCGGGGTGTTCGCCAGCGTCGACGAGGCGGCATCCCGGTGCGTGCGGGTCACGGCCACGATCGATCCGGACGACGCCTGGACGGCCTCGTACCGCGACGGATACGCCCGCTTCACCCGCGCCTATCCCGCCGTGCGGCCGCTGTAGGCTGCCGCGATGGCACG
>C688J18823_10003281_pt1 | contig 10237 bp, 9 predicted proteins | sample HopSoiMetagenom1_FD_18823 | JGI IMG/M metagenome (IMG submission 18823) | reverse complement strand
TGGGACTTGCTTGCTCAAGGCGTCCACGGCGTCAGTGTGCCACGAGGCCGAGACACGGTCGCGTCGAACAATGTTGACAGTCGACAATCTCCCGAATAGCGTGGACCGAAACTTCCGCCGCCCCGGGGCGGCGGACGACGAGAAGCGCAGCGCACCGAAACGGGGAGGGGCCCATGGATCGGAAGCGGGATACTTCGACGTCGCTCGGTCTCACGCGACGGGACTTCATGAAGGTCGGTGTCGCGGGCGCAGCGGGCATCGCGGCGAGCGTCGGCAACATCACGCCGGCGAGGGCAGCGAACCATGCACGCCAAGCAACGACTGCCGCGGGGACCGGGAAGGCGGTCGGCGGCGGGCTCGTCGTGGCGGGCCCGGAGCTCGCGTTGCCGCCCGGGTTCACCTACAAGACCTTCGGTGCGTTCGGGTCTCCGATGCAAGACGGGTTCACGACACCTCCGATCCCCGACGGCATGGGCGTGTTCGCGGATGGCGCCCACATCCGCATCGTGCGCAACCATGAGCTCGGGGATGGGAACGACATCCTGCGTCCCTCCGTGTACGGGATGCCGGCGAGCGCGTATGACCGAAGCGCGCCCGGCTGTACCACCACGATGGTGCTCAACAGTGACGCCGATCTGCTCGAGAGCTACGTCAGCGCGAACGGCATGGACACGAACTGTGCGGGAGGCGCCACCCCTTGGGGCACGTGGCTCAGCTGTGAAGAGACCACGATCGGGACGCACTCACGCCGGGAGAAGCCGCATGGGTACGTGTTCGAGATCGATGCGACGAGCGACGGATCGGCACCCGGAAAGCCCCGACGGGCGATGGGACGCTTCGTTCATGAGGCCGCGGCCGTCGACCCGGATACCGGCGTCGTCTACCTCACGGAAGACAACAACCCGGATTGCTTCTATCGGTTCGTCGCGGACACGTTCGGCGATCTGCGCTCGGGGACGCTCCAGGCGCTCCGCGTCAAGGGGCAACCTCGGTACAACACCGTTCGAGGGGAGACGGTCGGCGAGGTGCTTCCCGTCGACTGGGTGACCATCCGGGATCCCGACCGGGCCGAAGCCGAGCAACACGCCGCGACGGTCCAATTGATCGCTCGTTCCCACGGCGCCGCACGGTTCCTCAGCGGCGAGGGAGCGACGATCGTCGGAAACAGCGTCGTCTTTGATTCATCCGATGGTGGCGACGCCGGGCTAGGGCAGATCTGGCGGTACACGCCGACCGCTAACATGGGCGACCTGGACGAAGAGGGCGAGCTGGAGCTGCTCTACGAATCGACCGACCGCAGCGTGCTCGACGGGCCTGACAATCTCTGCACGACTCCGAACAACCGGGTCGTGATCGCCGAGGATGGGAAGGAGAACCGGAGCTTCGTCCGCGGACTCCGGCATGACGGCACGATCGTGAACGTCGCGCGCAACCTGGTGCCGATGCGGCTGTCGATCATCGATGCATCCGGCAAGCTCTACGACCCGTCCGTTCCCGACGACGACTTCTCGCCGGAGGACGGCCTCGGCTATTCGGAGTTCGCAGGGCCTCGATTCAGCCCCGACGGCACATGGTTGTTCGTGAATATCCAGGTTCCAGGCATCACCTGCGCGATCACCGGCGATTGGGCGAGCCTCGGTCTCTAGACCGCACCTAGAACGCTCGTTGTCGGTTCCGGGGCGGTCATCGGCGGTTCAGATCCAAGGCCGTCAGGCGGTCGGCGATGTGTTGCACGATCTCATCGGCCTCTTCTTGACCTTCGGCCGTGGCGAGCAGGATGGAACGCGCGCCATCTCGATCCGCCGCCATGACGGACCACGTTGACGCCTCATGATCCGGCGATGCGATCACCATCTCGAAGGCCGCGAGGTTGTAGACGGCACGACCCTCCGCACTCGTGATCACCCACATGTGTCCCGACTCATCAGGCATCGCTGGGCTCCTTCAGTGTGTGGTTCGAAGCCTACGGCCTGACCGGGCGCCGTCGCGACTGCTCGGCAAGCGGCGACTGCAGCGTCTCGCACGCTCCGAACGCTCGTTGTCCGGCCGGGCCGCGCCACGATTTGACGTCGGCGAACGGTGTGGCTTAGGACAGGGGATGGCCTCCAACTCCAACTGGAAGTACCTGTCGGAGATCCCGCTGTTCTCGAACCTTTCCGAGCGGCGCTTACGCAAGCTCGGCCGTGAAGCAAGCGAGGATGCGTACGAGCCCGGAGACGTCATCGTGCGCGAGGACGGCCGTACCCGAACCCTGTTCGTCATCCTCGAGGGATCCGCGAAGGTGGTACGGAAGGGACGGACGATCGCGCGCAGGCGCGAGGGAGAGTTCTTCGGGGAGATCTCCATGATCGACGGACGGCGTGTCGCATCCGTCGTCGCCGAGACGTCGATGCGTTGTCTCATCCTGGATCACGACGATCTGCGCAAACTCTTGCTCGACGACCCTTCGATGGCGTGGGAGCTGCTCAAGACGCTCGCCAGTCGCGTCCGCGACGCCTAGCCTCCGGATCGGGCTGCGGCGATGACTTCGTAAAGCCGCCACTCACCCGGCACGCCTTTCAGCGTGTGTGTGCCGCGATCCTCGAGCTCGATCGAAGAGCCCGTGACGAGATCCCTGACCGTACCCGACACGAGGACCTCGCTCGCTCCGGCGAGCGCCCCGACGCGGGCGCCGATCGCCACGGCGATGCCGGCGATGTCGCCGTCGACGAGTTCGATCTCGCCGGCATGGAGGCCTGCGCGGATCTCGATCCCGAGCGGCTTCACCCCCTCGGCGATCGCTTGCGCGCATCGCACTGCACGGCCCGGCCCATCGAACGTCGCGAGGAAACCGTCGCCCATCTTGCGGATCTCTCGCCCGTTGAACCGAGCCAACTGCGCACGGACGACCGCGTCGTGGCCATCTTGCACCTTCCGCCAGCCTTGGTCGCCGAGGCTCGCACTCTGGGCCGTGGAGTCGACGATGTCCGTGAACAGCACCGTCGCGAACACTCGGTCGAACGCAGCTTCTTCATTCCGGATCGATGTGAGGAACGCTCCGACGGCGCCCCGCAGCTCGTCGATGTCCCCCGTCCACACGAGCCCCCGGCCACCCTTCACGCCGACGAGCTGTGCCCCCGCGATCATCGCTGCGACGTGTTCCGCCTGAGACGGATCGCTTCCCTCCCCGTAGAGCACCGAGGTCGGCACCTGGATCGCCGACAAGATGTTCCGGACGTCTGTGCGGGCCCACATCCGATCGAACATGAGCATGTCGCCGGGCGCCGCCGAATATCTTGCCCACCGAGCCGCCCACTCGAGAAGATCTGGGTCCTCCGGCGCACCGGGATCGATGAGCCACGACATCTCGGCCCACTCCCGAGCGTGTTGCGTCGTGCCCCAGATCGCGGGGATGCGCGCGTGGTCGCGTTGCCACGCCTCCTCGCTGAGCCCCCATGGGTAGTCGGGCGCCCACGTCATCCGGGCGCTGCCGTCGAAGAGCACGAGACCGGCCGAGCGGTCCGGGTACGTCGCGGCGAACAACGCCGCCAATGCCGCACCGTCCCCCCATCCGAACAACGTCGCGCGCGTGCTGCCGGCTTCGTCCATGACGGCACGGATATCGTCCATGCGCGCTTCGAGATCGGGGACTCCGCTGATCCGGTCGGACAGACCGGTCCCCCGCTTGTCGAAATTGATCACCCGTGCGTCTTGCGAGAGCGCCTCGATCATCGAACGGAAGCGCGGCTGCTCCCACATGATCTCCAGATGCGACACCCAGGCGTTCACCAATACGAGATCGCGGCCGACGTCGCCGAACACCTGGTAGGCGATCCAGACATCGTCGGACGTCTTGGCATACATCGTGCGTGGCGCCATTCGCCCAGTCTGCCACGCTCACAACGCCCCAAGACTCTGACCGCCGTCTCGACCGATGCGGGCCGGTTCTCCCCCGATCGTGCAAAGATCACGCAGGAGGGGGGCCACGCTGGAGCAGCACACGCAGCCGTCGGGCACCGATCGCGTCGTGGACGTGTCCAAGAGCGGACGGCGCCATCGGCGCCCGACAGGCGCGCCGCCGCCGTTGCCCAAGAAGATCGGCACGACCGGCGTGCTGCGGTTGCTGCTGCTCGTGCTCGTCGTCGTCCCGGGCTGCATCTGGTTGCACGTCAACCCTGGGCCCCTCGATCGGTTCGACGCCGCGATCACCGACGCGGTGGTCTCGCTTCGCGCGGGATGGCTCGACACCCTCGCCCGCACGACGGACGCGACCGCCTCGCGCTTCGGGCTCGCGATCTTGATGCTGCTCACGGTCGGAGCTGTGGCCTGGTTCAAACGCTGGCGACACCTCACGATCTTCCTGATCGGCGTGGCGCTGTCCGGGCTGGTCGCGCAGGGGCTCGTGCTGCTCGCGTCACGGCCTCGTCCATTCGACGTGACGATCATCGGATCGTGGGAAGGGTATGCGGCCCCGTCGCTGCCGATGGGTGGTTTCGCAGTCGCGATCGTCGGCATCCTGTACATGCTCGTCGTCCCCGGCCGCCCACGGATGTACGGGAAGATCGTGGCAGCCACCCTGCTCGTCCTTGCGGGGCTCTTGCGCATCTATCTCGGGATCGAAGGTTTCACCGACGCGCTGTTCGGCATCATCGTCGGCATCTCGATCCCCGTGGCGCTGTTCCGGGCGTTCGTGCCCAACGAGATCTACCCGGTGCAGTACGGCCACCACGGGAAGTCGGCGCACCTCGACGTCTCGGGCAGGCGAGGCGAAGCGATCACCATGGCGATGCAGGAGCAGCTGGGCTACGACGTCGTGAGCATGAAGCCGGTGGGTCTCGAGGGTTCCGGCGGCTCAACACCCCTGAAGATGGTGGTGGTTGACGACGAGGGCGTCGAGCGGTCGATCTTCGCCAAGCTCTACGCGAAGAATCACGTGCGCGCAGACCGCTGGTACAAGCTCGGGCGCACGATGCTCTACGGCCGCCTCGAGGACGAAACGCCGTTCAGCACGGTCCGGCGCTTCGTCGAATACGAGGACTACACGCTGCGGCTCCTCGGCGAGAAGGGCTTCTCGACCCCCGCCGCGCTCGACATCGTCGAGATCACACCCGAGCGCGAGTATCTGATCGCGATGGAGTTCTTCGAGGACGCCGTCGAGATCAGCGAAGCCGATGTCGACGACCAGATCATCGACGACGGACTGCAACTGATCCGCAAGATGTGGGACACCGGGCTATCGCACCGCGATATCAAGCCGGCGAACCTGATGGTGCAAGACGGGCGGCTGCGTCTGATCGACGTCTTCTTCGTGCAGGTGCGGCCGTCGCCATGGCGGCAGGCGGTTGACCTCGGCAACATGATGCTGGTCCTTGCCCTGCGCTCCGACCCGGAGCACGTGTACGAGAAAGCGCTCGCGTACTTCACGCCCGAAGAGCTGGCCGAGGCGTTCGCGGCGACCCGGGGCGTCGCAAGCCCGTCGCAGCTGCGGGCATCGATGAAAGCGGATGGTCGCGGCCTGCTCGAACGGTTCCGCCAGCTCGCGCCTGCGCGCAAACCCATCGCGATCCAGCGATGGAGCGTCCGGCGGGTGCTGCTCATCATCGCCACGGTGTTCCTGTTGCTCCTCACCGTGTTGACGGGGTTCGCGTTGTTCATCCCCTCGCGGGGCGACGTCGGGAACGCCGACTGCGGCACCGGACGGACGATGCAGCTGATGGCGCAGGCGGTTCCGACGGCGGCCCAGCTGCCCTGTATCGACGAGCTTCCACTGGGATGGGGCACCGAACAGGCATCCGTCGTCCGCGACCGCGCGACGTTCACGGTCGGGATCGGTTCGGACCTCGTCAGCCCCGTCACCGTGTCGCTCGTGGCGACGTGCCCGACGGATCCCGCGCTCAAGACCATCCCGGTCGAGGGCGGCTGCATCACTTACGAGATCCCGCCGGGAACCGAACCCGGGTCCGTCCCCTCGTTCGACCCCGACGGCGGACTCCGGCTGATGGATCGCGGCGACCTCGTCGCGACCGTCGACCGAGACGTCGACCTCACGCTGTGCGGCACGGGCGCTCCACCGTGCGACCCGTCGGAGTGATGGGGAACGGACAGCCTGTGCACACGTTCGAACGGCGACGTGACGATCTGATCATGGCCGTCGTCGGCGGCGTCATCATCCTGACGTGCGCCCTCATCGCGCACAACGGAACCGTCGGGGCGCTCGAAGCACGCGTCTTCCGGACCATCAACGACCTGCCCGATGCCCTGTCGCCCGTCATGACGAAGGTCCAGCTGCTCGGGATCCTCGCGGTCGGGCCCGCGTTCGCGATCGTGGCGCTGATCTTTCGCAAGTGGCGTCTCGCGATCGCGGGCATCCTCGTGACGATCGGAAAGCTCCTCGCCGAACGGTCCGTGTGGCAGTTCGTCCAGCGTGAGCGACCCGGCGTCACGATCCCGGACGCGATCGTGCGCGGCGACACGGCTACGACCGGCCTTTCGTTCGTGTCCGGCCACGTGGTGCTGCTGGTCGGGCTCGCGGTCGTGCTCGAGCCGTACCTGCGCGGGAGGTGGCGACTCGTCCCTTGGCTCGTCGTGGCGCTCGTGATCTTCGCGCGCGTCTACCTCGGTGCGCATGCTCCGCTCGACGTCCTCGGCGGGTTCGGGCTCGGCCTCGTGGTGGGTGGGCTCGTGAACCTCATCGTGGGGGTGCCGTCCGAGACGACGGCGCCCGAAGCCGCCTTCGCCGAAGTCTGAGAGCATCCACCGGTGCCGGAGGAGCGCCTCGACCCGCTGACCAACCACCGGCGCGCGTTGCTCTACACCTTCTTGTTGCTGCTCGCGATGGCGTCGGTCTTCGTCGGCGTAGGCAAGCATCCCGGCCAACCTGGCACCACCACGACGTGGGCGTGGATCGGCAACCTCGACGCGCACGTCTACGACTGGGTGCAGCTGCACCGGTACACGTTCGTGAGCGGAGTGGCGAGGGTGTTGAACGTGATCGGCGGCGGGTTGGTCACGATCCCCCTGCGCATCGCGGTGGCGCTGTACCTCGCGTTCCGCCGGAGATGGCGCGCGTTCGCCGCCTGGGTGCTCACGTGGACCGTCGCAGAGATCGCGCTGACCGGAGCCAAGGCGTTCTTCGATCGAACGCGGCCAACGAACCCGCTGGTGCTCACGTCAGGACCGTCGTTCCCCTCGGGGCACGCGGTCGCCACCGCGTCGATCGCGGTTGCCCTCGTGCTCGCGTTGCAGCACGCCGGCCCCCACCGGCGCAAGTGGGAGGTCCTCGCCGCCGGCGCGGCGTTCGTCATGGCGCTGTCGCGCGTCTACCTGAATGCGCACTGGTTCTCGGACACCGTCGCCGGCGTGCTGCTCGGAACGGCGATCGCGCTCGGTGCCACCGCGTTGATCAGCGAGATCCTGCACGTCGCGGGCAAGGGCTCCGAGGTGGAGGCGGATCCGGTCGCGCCTGTCTGATCGATCGTGCGAGGATCACCGGAAGGAGGGCCGGTGGAGCAGCGGGAACACAGCAGGCTCGGNTTCCATTCGTATCGACGGCCGACGGGCGCCGCGCCGCCNCTCCCGAAGTCCATCGGCTTCACGGGCTGGCTCTGGCTGCTNGCGACGCTCATCGTCGTCGGGCTCGCGAGCCTGTGGCTGCACGCGTCGCTCGGCGCNCTGCAGTGGATCGACGGTCTCGTCACCGACGCCGTCGTCGACGTGCGGATGGGCTGGCTCAACGCCACCACCCGGTTCTTCAACACGACGGCGTCGACGGGCGGGATCGCCGCCCTCGGCGCGGCGGTCGTCCTCGCCGGCGCATGGTTCCGGCGGTGGCGCCACGTGATCATCTGCGTCGTCAGCCTCGCGGCCGTGCAGGTGGCCGCCGGCGGCTTTTACCTGCTCGCGTCGCGGCCGCGTCCCTTCGGGGTCGTCCCGATCGCCGGTTGGGAGGGGTACTCGTCGCCGTCGATGCCGATCGCCGGGCTCGCCGCCGTCGGCACCAGCGCGATCTACATGCTCGTCGTGCAGGGTCGGCCGCGCTACATCGCCAAATGGGTGCTCGCGGGTGCGATCGCGGTCTCGACCCTCGGCCGCGTCTACCTCGGCGTCGACCATGCCACCGACGACCTCTTCGCCGCGATGATCAGCGTCTCGATCCTGGTCGCGGCGTTCCGAGCATTCGCACCGGCCGAGGTCTTTCCCGTTCGGTATGGCAAGCGCGGCAAAGCGGCGCACCTTGACGTGACCGGCCCTCGCGGCAAGGCCATCCGCGCCGCGATGAAGGAGCAGTTGGGCCTCACGATCAAGAAGATCAAACCGGTAGGCCTGGAGGCGTCGGGCGGCTCGACGCCGCTGCGGATCACCGCGACCGACGAGAGCGGCACCGAGGTCGCGTTGTTCGCGAAGCTCTATGCGAAGAACCACGTGCGCGCGGATCGGTGGTACAAGCTCGGCCGAACGATGCTCTACGGCCGTCTCGAGGACGAGACGCCGTTCTCGACGGTGCGCAGGTTCGTCGAGTACGAGGACTACACGTTGCGCCTCCTCGGCGAGTACGGCTTCGCGACGCCGAAGCCGCTCGGCATCCTCGAGATCACCCCCGAGCGCGAGTACATGATCGCGATGGAGTTCTTCGAGGACGCCGTCGAGATCGGCGACGCTGAGATCGACGAGACGATCATCGACGAGGGCCTCCAGCTGGTCCGTGACATGTGGGATGTCGGGCTCGCACACCGCGACATCAAGCCGGCCAACCTGATGGTGCAGGACGGCCACCTGAAGCTGATCGATGTGTTCTTCGTGCAGGTGCGCCCGTCGGCGTGGCGCCAGGCCGTCGACCTCGGCAACATGATGCTCGTCCTCGCGTTGCGCTCGGATCCGGACCGGGTCTACGCGAAGGCGCTCGAGTACTTCACGGCCGACGACCTCTCGGAGGCGTTCGCGGCCACGCGCGGTGTGGCGAGCCCGACGCAGCTGCGGCAGTCGATGAAGCAGGACGGCCGCGACCTGCTGGCACACTTCCGCGAGCTCGCCCCCAAGCGCAAGCCGATCGCGATCCAACGATGGAGCATCCGGCGGGTCGCGTTGATCGTGGCGGCCATCGCGATCGTGTCCATCTCGCTGTCGCTCGCGATCCCGCTCTTCTTCCCGACCCGTGGGGCGGTGCTGCCGCCGAACTGCGACGCCGAGCGCACGATGATCACGTTCGCGCAGGCAGTACCCACCGCGGCGAAGATCCCGTGTGTCTCCGAGCTGCCCGTCGGCTGGAACACACCGGTCGCCCAGGCGGTCAACGACAAGGCGTGGTTCCAGGTCGGGATCGGCGACAGCGGAACCACCGCCCCGATCATCGTGACGCTCACCGCGGTCTGTCCCGACGTCGTCAGCGGGGAACAACAGATCCCGATCGATGGCGGCTGCATCACCATCTCGGGCGCGCCGCCGGGTCACCCGATCGGCGTTCCCTCCTTCACGCCGAACGGCGGACTGACGACGATCGACCGGAGCACGCTCGTGGCGGTCGTCGACAACGAGACCGACCAGACGTTGTGTGGCGCCAGCGCCCCACCTTGCTAACGCGTCCCGTCGGCGGAGGGTGACGCGGGTGACGCGTGGATCACGTATCCGTCGCCGAACGTTGTCGTGTAGTGGATCGGACCGACGTGATAGCGGACGTCGAACCCGCTCGCACGGTACGTCCCGGGCTGCGTCGGGATGAGCACAACGATCACGCGCGAGCCGACGTTGCCGTACTGATGGCCGGGCAGGCCGTACCCCGCCATCGGGATCCGGCATTCTGCAGGCACGTCGTCGGGAAACGTCGCGCTCCGCTGGCGGCAGCGCGGCGTGTCGACGAACAGCCAGGCGTCGACGATCCGCACACCGGGCGTTGCATCGACCGCGTCGATCGAGTCCAGCACCACCCCAACGCGCGAGGGGTTCGAGACGAACAGCAGCGGATACGCGATCCGTTCCCCCGCCTGCACCTCGAAGGTTCCGCTCACACCGTTCAGGTGCGTCTCCCCTGTTGTCAGCGGCCCATGCCACGGCAGCATGCCGAGCCAGCCGAGTGGGAGGCCCGCAAGCACGAGGACGGTCAATAGGACGGCGAGCGCCGTGAGCCAACCACGCCAGTGATGGCGCCTCGGTTCAAGGAGACGCTGATCGAGCTCGGGCGGCGGCGTCAGCGTGGTTGGGGAAGCCACGTTCCAAACCTAGTCGCGCCTCACCGACATTGTCGAGGCGGGTCAAGCCACGAAAC
>C688J18823_10003280_pt1 | contig 10238 bp, 10 predicted proteins | sample HopSoiMetagenom1_FD_18823 | JGI IMG/M metagenome (IMG submission 18823) | reverse complement strand
AACAGGTCGAGCACCGACGCCTGCACCGACACGTCGAGCGCGCTGGTGGGCTCGTCGGCGACCAGCAGGTCGGGGCGCAGCGCCAGCGCCCGCGCCAGGCTCGCGCGCCGCCGCTGGCCGCCGGACAGCTCATGGGGGTAACGCGAAACGGTGTCCGTGGGCGGCCGCACCGCATCGAGCAGCTCGTCGACCCGCGCGGCCAGCTTTGCCCCGCGCATGATCTTGTGCACGCGTAGCGGTTCAGCGACGCAATCCCCCACCCGCAGGCGCGGATTCAGTGATGTCGCCGGGTCCTGGAACACAAACCCGAAGCGCGCCCGCACCGGTCGCAACTGTCGCTGGCTGAGCCCGGCGATGTTCCGGCCGAGGATTTTGACCAGTCCCGCGGTCGGTTTCTGCAGCGCGGCCACGCAGCGCCCGATGGTCGACTTATCAGAACCGGACTCTCCCACCAGGCCAAGGGTTTTGCCGCGGTCGATGGTGAAAGGTGACCGCGTCGACCGCTTTAGAGCCGCCGGGGAACTGCACGCCGAGGTTGTCGACTTCAACGACAACTTCGGTCTGTTCATCGGTCGGCTGGTGCTCGGGGTTGCCCTGCCCGAGGTGGGGCACCGCCGCCAGCAGCGTGCGCGTGTAGTCCTCCGAGGGCGCACCGAATAGCTTTGCTACCGTGGCGGTTTCGACGACCTTGCCGGCGTTCTTCACCACCACCCGGTCGGCGAGGTCGGCCACCACACCCATGTTGTGGGTGATCAGCACGATGGCGCTGCCCGGCCGGTCGCGCAGATCGCGGAGCAGCTCCAGGATTTCGGCCTGCACGGTCACGTCCAGCGCGGTGGTCGGTTCGTCGGCGATGATGACCTTCGGGTCGCAGGCGATGACCACGCGCTGCTTCTGGGCCGCCGGACAGCTCATGCGGGTAGTAGCCGTAGCGCCGTTCGGGGTCGGGCAACCGGACCAGCCGCATCAGCTCCACAGCGCGGTCGCGCGCCGGACTGCGGTTCATGCCGGTGTGCGCGCGGATGGCCTCGCTGATCTGGTAGCTCACCGTGAACAGCGGATCCAGCGTGGCGCCCGGCTCCTGGAACACCATCGCAATGTCCTTGCCGCGCGCTGATCGATCCCCATTTAGGTTCGGCCGACGCCGATGTCATGTAGGCGCCCGCGCCCGCGCAGGCTGAGGGAGCGGGCTTTGGTCGACGCGGTCGGTGCGGAGCCGGTTGTGGGTGTCTGTGCGGGTCGGCTTTGGGTCGGGCGCCGTAGGCGGTGGCGGGGGTGGCTTTATGGGGCATGGAGCGGCGGGGGCGCCGGCGCGCGCGGTACTCGACGGTACTCAACGATGCGGTCGCCACCCAGGAACACGATCACCCAGCTCGCAGTGTGCTCCGCTTCGGCGAGCAGACCGCTACCGGCCCCGGGAGTTCGCCTACACGAGTCGGACGGCGCTCCTGACGAAAAGGAGAGCCGTCCGAAGCACGAACCACCTGGTTACCAAGCGTGCATGATGGCGCGGTGAAATGTGGCCTCGGCGTCAGGGAGACATTTCCCCGCCCTGACGCAAGCCCACCGCGCTGTGCCCAGTTGATGGGCCTCGCTTTGCGTGGGTGCCTAGTGCTCGTGCTGGGCGCCACAGCCGAGAGGAGGAATCTTCTCTTCCGGTCCGACCTTGGTCTGCCGTGGATCCGTACCTTTAGGTCTACCCCGCCTATCCAGGTAAAGCAACAAAATGAGTTGCGCCGAGCGTTCAACGGGCATCTCGCCGACCATCACCGATTCCTGTTCGCGCACACGTTGGGCCGGATCGACAGCATCGACGCCGATATCGCCCGACATCGGCGAGCAGATCGAGGCGTCTGGCCCCTTTCATGTGGAAGACGATCCTGGACACCAGGGTCCTCATCGCCGAACACCTGGGCGCAGCGCCGACACCCCTGGTGCTCGCGCAGGTGGAGTGCTAAACCAGAAGGAGCGCAGCCAGCCGACACCCGTCGCGGTGGCGAGGTGCGGCAACCAGCATGTAGGAGGTGGTTGCTGTGCTTCATCCCGATCCATTCCGTGACATCGACAGACTCGCCGCGCAGCTGCTCGGTACATCGCCCGGATCCGCCCGGGTCCCACTGGCCATGCCGATGGACCTCTACCGCTCCGGCGATCACTACGTGCTTCACGTGGACCTCCCGGGCGTGGACCCCGATTCGGTGGACGTCAGCGTTGATGGCGGCATCCTCACCGTGAAGGCACAACGCAGCGAACGCACCGAACTCGACGTGCAGTGGCTGAGCTCCGAGCGCTTCACCGGCGGTTTCATGCGTCGCCTGTCCCTCGGTCAGGACATCGACGCCGACCACATCACCGCCACCTATCAGAACGGGGTGCTGAGCGTAACCCTCCCCGTGGCGGAGAAGGCCAAGCCGCACCGCATTGAGATCACCCACGGGGCACGTGAGGAAACAAAGGTCATCGAGCCCAGCGACTCATCCGACCAGCACACCACGACCTAACCTCTCGTCACCTGACGGGCTCCAGGCGGGTCATGCCGCCGGGCGTTGGCACCTCGCATCCTGTGCGCCAACAGCACCCGGAGCACTTCACCGAGGCCATCGTCCCCATGCTCGATAGGGTGACCGCCGAGTAGGCCGCTGAAAACTGCCAGATCGGGACAATCGTCCGTGTTCTTGTGCGGAAAATGTTGCCGTGCAACCCATGACCAGCGCGACACATTGCGGGCCGACAAACCGGAGTCGCTGCGGTAACCCGCCGGCAACGCTAGGTGCGAGCGCCGAGAGCACCACAGGACCATTGCGGCCTGGCGGGGGAAGCTTGAGGAAGCCGAGCGGCCGTTGGCTAGAGCCCAAAAATCCTGTCGCGGCACGATCCCGCCAGCCAGAGCCGCAGGCGAGAACCGGCCGCTTACTTGGGGACCATTTTGGGACCACACGTTGTGCGCGGTGATGAACGATCTGCGCGATTATGAACGTCTTGCACGCCCACATCCCGCCACATACTCACGATGACCAGGGAAAACGCGTTACCGCAACTTACTGGGGGTCAAGTGGTCGCAGGTTCAAATCCTGTCAGCCCGACGCAGGCCAGAGGCACGTTTCGCGGACGGCGAGTCGGTGCGGGCGGCGTCGATACCCCCGCGGTGCGCCCAAACCCGCTCGGCGACTCTCGGCCAGCAAATCCCGGCCCAATATCGGGTCGGTGCGAGGATTGCCGCATGGCATTCGATCCGCCCGACTTGCGCGTGACCGACCCAGACGGTACCTACGCCGACCGCTTGACGGTGGTGTATCGATCGATTGACGATCCGGTGTCGAACACCGACATCGGGCCATCAACAGTGTGTGTGGTCGACCCGCACGGCCCTGCTTGACGCAGACGGACTGAGAGCCGAGCTAGAGCGGCTTGCGCGTGGCCCCGACGAGTATGCAAATTCGTATCTCGCAACAGAGCGCGCCATCACCACAGTTGGGGAGCCGACGCACAGACGGTGACCTTTCTGATCAGCGTTGGCGCGTCGGTGGTGGCTCCATTCATCGTTGATGGTCTCAAGCGAATCAGCTCGGCGATCGCGTCGGCGGCAACGTACCCGGCGGAAGCCAGGCCGATCACCGAACGTGAGGCGAAATTCTGGGCGGAAGTGATGGTTGGCGCGCGCTTCGAAGGCTTGCGGCCAGATGAGCTGAAGGCGACCGGACTGAAGTTGGACGAATCGAACGGCACCGCCGCAGTTGAGCTCCAGGCTGCCGATGGATCTGCTTATCGCGTCAGGCTTGAGTTAGTCGACGGGCTAGTGGTGCTAGGTGAAGTGCAAGAGATAAATCCCGAGCAATCCACTTAGGCGCGGTCAGGCCCTATGCAGGATGATTTACACCATGACGAGTCGTGGGCGTCCGCCGAGCAGGGGGCTCGATAGTCGTTGATCATCACCGAGTGGCAATACTGTTGCAGCGTAGGTTATTCCGCTTAGTCTGCTGGGGGAGTAGACGTATTCCGAACATGCGCTATTCTTCGACCTTGCTGCGGATCTGGTCTCGGCATGACGACACGACAATCTGTTTCAGCTTCGTTGCGATGCGCAGAGAGTGCGGCTTGGGCCCGCCCCAGTTCCGGCCATGCGTTGTTGGCAGGGATGCGGTTTGCGGCAGCGGCAACGGCAGCACGCGCGGGCTCGCCACGCAGCTCGAAATCGTCTAGGGCAGCCCGCAATTCGAACAAAGTCGCACCCTGACGTCGGGCGAGTTTGACGGCGGCATCTATGTCAGCTTGGCGTGCGGCTGGCTCGCCGTGGGTCTGGGCGCGCAGCCGCAACAGTTCGGCGTCATAGAAGCACATCCCGGTGTCTTGGGCCAATGTCAGTGCGGTGTCGAGGCATTCGCGCGCCTCCTCGGGTCGCCCGGCGCCGATCAACAGGCGCCCGAGGACGCCGTCGTAGGCGGTGCGGAAAAGGTTCCCGCCGGCCGCACGGAAGTAGCCCAGGAGCGTGGTCATGGTTCCAATGTGACCGGCCAGAGCGGTCTCGTCTGCGCCGACCGCGCACAGACCTCCGACGGCGGCCTGCCAGGTGGCCCCGACGCCTTGCCAGACATCGAAGCCGTGTCGCTCGCCCAGCGCGCTCAGGTCGGCGGCCTGAACCGCCGCACGGTCGAGCTGGCCGGCCTCGATACGCATCCCCACCTCCAGCATCAATCCATAGCCGATCGTGTACGGGCCCGGCGGAAAGCCGAGCTGCTCAGCCCGCCGTGCAGCATGCGCGAACTCGGTTTCGGCGCCGGCGAGATCGCCGCGCATGAAGCGGGCCGTGGCCAGGTGGGTGTGGGCGTACACGAGCGGCTCGCTGGCCGCATACCACTCGGGGTGGTGGAGGTAGGCGCTGTCCTGGTCGTTCTCGGCGAGACCGGTGATGGCCGATCCGAGGTGAGTGCAGGCGGCGTCGAACTCGCCGCGCAGAAGTGCCACCAACCCGAAGTAGGCGTCGATCACCGGCACGAACCACTTCCGCCCGTGCTGAAGGCCGGTGCGCAGTGACTCGAGCACCTTGACCACCCGGTGCAGGTCGGCGCGCGTGACGTAATAGCCCGCCAGGGCGGCCAGCGTGGCGAACAGTTCTTCTTCACGCAGGTCGGTCCCGGCTAACTGTAAACACCGCTCGTAGTCAGCGCCGGCGGCGGCGCTCTGGTAGCCCTCCGTCGCTCCGGCGAGGCGTCCGCGCTCCAGACGCAGTGCCTTTTCGAGGCGGTCGCGGTCCGGACCCGGTGCGGCATGGTCGAGTTGGTCAAGGCCCCGGGTCAGGTATGCGCGGGCCTCGGAAAGCGCACCGCGGAGCAGCGCTTCCGATGATGCGCGCTGGTAGGCCGACGCCGCCTCGCCGAACCGCTCGGCGTGCTCGTAGTGAACGGCGACCAGTTGCCATTCCGGCTGGGCGCCTGCTGCGTCACCGATCAGGGCATCGGCCACCTTGGCGTGCAGGCCCCGCCGCACACTCGGCGGCGCTATTTCGGCGGCAACCTCGCGCAGTAGCTCGTGCCGAAACCGCCAGTTGCTGGATTCCCACCGCTCGAGCACCAGGGCAGCTTCGAGCTCATCGATGACATCGTCGATTTCGTTGTCGCTGAGGTCGACCACCGACGACAGCAGGCGCCGATCGATGTGGCGGCCGATGACGGCGGCGGCCTCCACGACCGGCACCACCTTCGGGCTGGCCCGCAGCCGGGCGAACAGCGGTTCATACAGCGTTTCGGGTACCGCGGCCTCATTGAGTCCGTTGACAACCTGTTCGACGTAGAACGGCACTCCGTCGCAGCGCGCAATCACCGCGGCCCGGTCACCGGCGTCCAAGCCAGGATCCAGCGCGGTGATCAGTTCGTCGGTCTGCTCGTCGGTCAACGGGGCCACGTCGAAGACTTTGACCGTCCAACCCGCCGGCAACCACTCACCGGGCCGACCCGTGATCACCACCAGGAGCTGACCGTCGCCATCGCTCAGCAGCGCGTCGAGCACCTCGTGGGTCGACGAATCGAACCAGTGCACATCTTCGGCCACCACTAGCGCCGCCCCGCTTCCGGTACACGCCTGCAGATAGGTGTGCACGGACTGTGCGACCAGCTCGTAGAGTTTCCGGCCCTCCGCAGCCACCCGCTCGTAGCCGGCTGTCGCATCGATGCCCAGCACGGGCGCCAACAACGGCACAATGCTTTGAGCATCCAGCCCAAGGGCGCGAACCTCGGAGTTCAGCAGTCGCAGCCGTTGGGCTTGATCGGTGCTTCGGTCAATGCCGCAACGACGCTCCAACAGTGTGCGCACTGGGTGCAGGCCGGCACCGGTGTGAAATGGCGACCCGATCAAGTCAAGCACCACCGACCCGGAGTCCTCGACCAGCTGAGCGGCCGCTGCGGCCAGCCGGGACTTGCCAATTCCGGGCTCGCCCCGAAACACCACACCGGGAGTGCTCAATGTGCCGGCTTGCGCCCGCGCCCAATACTTCTGCAGCAGTGTCAACTCCTGATCGCGGCCCACCAGTGCACCTCGACGGGACGTCCGCGCCGGCGCGTGCTCAGCCACCACGCGGTAATGGGTGATTGGTTCCGCGACACCTTTCACCAGCTCGGCGGGGNAAGCCTCCAACTCAAACTTGTTGCGTACCAACGCCTGAACCACGTCTGAGACCACGACTCCGCCGGGTGCTGCCAGGCCTGAGACCCGCGCAGCCAAATTCGCCGCCAGCCCATCCACGTCGTCGTGGGCGGTGTCTAAATACACCAGTCCGCGGTGCACCCCCACTCGAACGTTGATCTCAATTCCTAAGCGGCGTTTCGCTTGGTCGCTCAGTCGGGCGACCTCCCGAGCGATTTCCAGACCGGCCAGCACGGCGCGCTGCACATCATCCTCGTGGGCGACCGGGTGACCGAACACCGCAAGCAGTCCATCACCCTTGGTGGAGCCGATGTGCCCCTCGTACCGGTTCACGGCACGCAGCACTTGCTCGCGATAACGACCCACAAGAATTCGATACGTCTCGGGTTCCACCCGCGTCGACAACACCGTCGAATCCACCAGATCGGCAAAGAGAATGGTCAAGCGCCGGATCTCACCTGGATCTCTCGGCGCAGCCAACAAGTCCTCGGCCTCGACGTTCGCGCTATCAGCGGCCAGCACCTGCCCCGCCAAGGCCGTCGCGGTGACACGATCACCGCGGTTGATCGCTGTCACGGCCCGATCCAGCAACTCATCAATCGACGCCCCACCGCCGGGGCGGGCTTCACGGTCTGGCGTCGAGCGCACCTGATCGTCGCTCACCCCGATATCGTGGCATCGCTGCAAAGACTGGTGTGCGATATCGCCCAGGCCACCGGCCGCACCGTCGAAACGCCAACGCGAGCCGCAACCGTGTCGCATTGAATGCAACGGGCGCCCACTCGATACGTCACTCCCACTTGCGCTGAGGGTTGTTCGTGAGTACTTCGACCCGCTTGAATCACGTTCAGTTGAGGTCCCGCCCGTGTCGTATCGAGCGTGCCGCCGATCGTCTTTGTTATAGGAATCGGAAAATCTCTAACGAGGAGGAAGATCGGATGCCATCGGGTACGAAGCCCAACCCGATACCGGACTCATACCGCCGCGTCACGCCTTGCCTGGTTGTTCACGGTGGCGACCAGGCCCTCAAGTTCTATGCCGCGGTTTTCGGCGCGACCGAGCGGATGCGCATCCCCAACCTCGATGGCACGGTTGCCCATGCCGAGATCGAGATCGGTGATTCGGTTCTCATCGTTGAGGAAGAATCGCCAGCCCAGGGCACCCAAGCGCCGCCGCCTGGTGGCCTCGCCGGCTCCCCAACCTTCCTCTACATCTACGTCGAGGACGTCGACGACGTTGTCGCGCGAGCGGTGAAGCTCGGCGCGCGGCTCCAGCGGCCCCCGCAGGATCAGTTCTACGGCGACCGGGACGGGTACCTCGTCGACCCGTTCGGTCACGGTTGGACCATCTCCACACATGTGGAGGACGTGGAACCGGCCGACATGATGCGGCGCATGGCCGAGATGCAAGGAGTGTGAGCTGTGAAATATGTGCTCTTGTTCGTCGAAACCGAGCAATTCACAAGCGATATGGCGGCCATGAGCCCATCGGAGCGCGAGCGGGCGTATGACCGGGTCAACGAATGGTTTGCGAGCCACAAGGACAAGCTGCGGGGTGGAAGCAAGCTGAAAGCCCCCGAGACGGCGACGACGGTGCGACTCGACCGTGGCGAACCGGTCATCGTCGACGGGCCTTTTGTCGAGGGCAAAGAGGTCGTGAGCGGCTATGTCGAGATGGAGGTCGCCGACATGGATGAGGCGTTGCGAGCGGCCAAGGCCTGGCCGGGCTGCCCGGTCGTCGAGATCCGCCCTGTGGAGTTTGAGTCCATGTGACTGATGTGGAGCACGCCCAGTTAGCCCGCGTGGTGCGCGAACACGCGGGCCGATTGGCCGCCTCGCTGATGCAGGTGACCGGCGACTTCGCCACCGCAGAGGATCTGGTGCAGGACGCCGTGCTGGCTGCACTGCGACACTGGCCAGTCGAAGGGATACCCGAGCGACCGGACGCCTGGCTGTTCACGGTCGCTCGACGCAAGGGCCTGGACGCACTACGGCGCGAACACAACTACCTCGCCAAGCTGACCCAACTCCAGTGGCCCGTGCAGCCCGAGGCCGATGAGCGGCTGCGGCTGATCTTCACCTGTTGCCACCCCGCATTACCCCGGCAGGCGCAGATCGCGCTGACCCTGCGGGTCGTGTGCGGGCTGACCACTGCCCAGATCGCCCGAGCATTCCTGGTGCACGAGACGACGATGGCGCAACGGATCACCCGCGTCAAACAGAAGATCACCGACGCACGGATTCCTTACCGAATTCCAGCCGACGACGAACTAGGCCCCCGCCTGACCGAGGTCCTGGCCGTGATCTACCTGCTGTTCAACGAGGGCTACCTGTCGACTGCCGAGCGGGCGCAGTCGCGCGATCTCGTTGACGACGCGGAATGGCTGGCGTCGCTACTTCACGAGCTGATGCCGACGGAGCCGGAAGTAGCGGGCCTGCTCGCGCTGATTCGGCTGCACCGCGCCCGCGCAGCCGCACGCTTCGACGTCGACGGTCGCCTCGTGCTGCTGCAAGACCAGGACCGGTCCCTGTGGGACAGAGACACGATCGAAGCGGCCACTCGGGTGTTGGCCCGCGCCGCCAAACTGCAGCGCCCCGGTCCGTACCAACTGCAAGCTGCGATCATCGCCTGCCATGCCGAAGCCGATTGTTGGCAGGACACCGACTGGGAGCAGATCGTTCTCCTGTACGACATGCTGATTCACCTCGCGCCGTCACCCGTTACCCGACTCCACCGCGCCATCGCGCTGCGCTACCGGTCCGGTCCCGAGGCGGCGATGACCGAATTGCACGCGCTCGCAAGCGAACTCGACCGCTATCACCTCTACCACGCCACCCGCGCCGATCTCTGGCGCGAACTCGGCCGTACTGACGAGGCCCGCGCGGCTGATCGCCGCGCCCTCGAGCTCACCGCCAACCCCGCCGAACAGGCTGTCCTGCAACAACGCATCGCCTACTCCTACCGAGAGGAAACCCCCAATAACGATGACTGACATAGCCCAACTGCATCGCGCGCTCGTCGCCCGCGTCCTGGACCGCGACGGGAAGGCGCCGCCCGACCTGCGCCGGGCCGCGTTCGACAATGCCGGCCTTACTGAACCGATGCGCACATTGATCGAGAAGGTGGCCTACCGCGCCGACACGGTGACCGACGAAGACGTCGCCGCTGTCCGCACCGCGGGTCTCAGCGAAGACCAGATCTTCGAGATCGTGGTGTGCGCCGCGATCGGCCAGGCGAGCCGGCAGTACAACAACGCGCTTGCCGCGCTGGCCCTCGCAACCGGAGAGGGATGAGCGATGAGGCTGGAAATCCTTGACCGTGGTCACCGCTTGCGTACGAAGGCTCTGCTGGCTCTGATTCGACTCGTTTCACGCCAGCCGGTGGTAGACGCCGTCAAACTGGCGTTCTACCGCCCTGATTTCTACGGCGGTAGTGATCTCACTCACGAGGCAATGCGCGGACCCTCGGCCTGGTCGGTCGGCGATCGCGAGCTGATGGCGGCGTTCGTCTCCAAGGTGAACGAGACGCAGTTCTGCATCGTCGCGCACTCGGCCACGTCGGGCCTGTGGTACGGCGATGATGCGAAAGTCGTTGCCACCCTT
>C688J18823_10003279_pt1 | contig 10243 bp, 7 predicted proteins | sample HopSoiMetagenom1_FD_18823 | JGI IMG/M metagenome (IMG submission 18823) | reverse complement strand
AACAGCGGGTCCGCCGCAACGCCGACGGCCTAACCGTTATCAACACTGCTCTTTCGGAGCATGCTCAGAAGCACTTTCGTACTCCCATCCACCTGCTGCCGGTAGGCGCGAGTTCGGATCTGATCAAACCGCTACCGAAAAAGGAAATGCGGCAGCGATTCGGTTTGCCGGAAGATCGGCCAATCGCCGTTTATACCGGATTGGCGCCGTACGATGTAGCATACCTGGCCGAAGCCTTTGTCGGAGTAATAAAACAACATCCGAAAGCGCTGCTCGTCACCAGCGGCCGTCCCTTTCCAGTGATGGACCAGATCTTCAAGGCAGCGGGATATGCCGATCATCTCCTGTGTCTGGGCATGCTCGAACGCGAAGCCTTGGCAGCCGCCATGTCGTGCGCAGATGTGCTCCTGTTGCCATACACCAATCGGCCGGTAAACGTTTTCAGGTATCCGAATAAACTGGGAGACTATCTTTCGGCCGGTCGTGCCATTGTCACAAATGCAACTGGCGATCTGGGTCGACTGGTGATTGAGGAAAAGGTGGGATTCGCCGTGCCGGATACGACGGAGGCCTTCGCCGCTGCGGTAGCGCGTTTGTTTGCGGATCGTGATTTGGCAGACGAGATCGGACGCCGAGGCCGGTGCGTCGCCGAAAACAAGCTAGACTGGGGCTTCCTGGCCACCGGGCTGGAGCGGTTCTACCAACAGACTATCTCCAGTCGCAGTTGACATTGTGCTCGATCTGCGGAGCGGAATCATGAACGCATAGCTGATCGTTAGGCGAACGATCGCGACCACGGCCGCTGCCCTAACGAGGCCGGTCGTGCCGCTAGCTTTGGTCCAGATGACCATCAGCATGATCCCGGCTACCGCCGCTGCGCATTGCGTTCCGGCAAACCGATTCAGCAATCGTGCCGGCGCCAGGTAACCCAGAAATCCGCGAGGCACAATTTCTACGAGTCGACATCCCGCAGCCGCTACCAACCAGGGCAGCAACGGCAAGGCGGTATCATAGCGACCGTGGTAAAGGCGGTGGACGAGCGGCTGAAGGCCCAGCGTCACCGCTAACACCAGGAAGGCAGCGAGCAGCCACGGGGCTGCCAGCAAACCGAAGTTCAACCGCGTTGGATGTTGCGCCATCTCGGTCGCGAAAACCCGGCCGGTTGATTCTCCTACCAGGTCAAACACGCGCAGGATGCTGACGAAGGCTGCGAGGCTGGCTACGGTCTCCGGAGTCAACAGGGCGCCCGCTACCGCAATCAACCCTCGTTGCGGCACGACGAGAGCCAGAAATGAGACCAAAAACACCAGCCCGGAAACTCGTTGCCGAAGCGTGATAGCCACCCCCCCGCGAGGCACCCAACGAGCCATTAGCGCAGCGCCTAACAAGCTAACGCCTGCAAGAAATGCGACCAAATACATCAGAATAAAATCCAAGCGGCCCAGCTTTGGGTAAAACAACATCAAAACTGCCGGGATAATCAGCAGTCCGTTACCGAGCCGCAGAAGAGCGCTGGACCAGACGTAGTGGCGCTGCTGACCCAGCACCGCACTGAAGCATGTGGTAACAATGAACAATTCCGCACCAAGAAAGAGGAAACAGCCCTCAAACAGGCTCAGCTGGTATGGCTTGGCTATCGCGAAGATGCTCACTGCCACTACCGGCACTGTGATCCATACAGTCGAACGAGCATCTCTGATCCAGTCGAAATGTGATGCTCGTTGCTGAAGATAGAGTCTCGCTTGCAACGCGGATTGCCCGAGCGACGCGAGCAGGCCGATGCTGTAAAGAAGCTCCACCAGAAGTGCAAACCGGCCGGCTTCTTCTTTGGGCAGCGCCCTCAATACCAGAACTGTCGCGCCAAGACTGCACAGCGTCGTTAGTCCGGATGCGGCAAGTGAACCGGCGGCGAGGATCCCCCCTCGCCGGAATCCGGTCCCGGAAAGCGGTTTGTTTGGAACTGACGATGTTGATGCTGGTGCCTTCATCCGCTGGCCTGATGGTTTAGCATTTGCTCGACTGCAGATTGCAGGCTAGCCGCACGTCGTATACCAAGGCAGGCAGAGTGGACATCGAACCCGTTTTTCAATTCTTCAAGATTTTCCGCAGCCGCAGAATGCGGTTTTTCTATCGAACTTTCCAACCGAAACCGGAAACAACCGTGCTCGATGTCGGCGGCCGGGAATTCAACTGGGGCCTGATGCCTTTCGCGCCAAAGGTAACGATTCTCAATATAAGCCATCAGGGCGAGCATAGCGGGCGCTTCGAATGGGTGATCGCGGATGCCCGCCAGCTTCCGTTCCCAGACCAGTCGTTTGACATCGTCTATAGCAATTCAGTGATCGAGCATCTCGGAGACACCGAAGACCAACGCCGTTTTGCAGCTGAATGCAGACGGGTAGGCCGCTCCTACTTCATTCAAACTCCGAATCGGAATTTTCCGATCGAGCCGCATGTGCTTACCCCTTTCATTCACTGGCTCCCGAAAAACTGGCAGGCGCCATTGCTCCGCAACTTCACGGTCTGGGGTTGGATTACGCGCCCGGACGCCGAGGCACAAGCCCGATTCCTGAATACCACCCGCATGCTTAGCGGGCGAGAACTTCAGGCGCTATTTCCCGACGCGAGCATCCGACGGGAACGTCTTCTTGGTTTAACGAAATCGTTCATCGCTTTGAAAGCGAATAGGTGAATCGCCAAGCAACCGCCGCCCGTCCCGATATCGCCGATCCTCACTTCGACCGGAAGCCGAGTGGCGCACCAATATCATGGATTAAGGCCCATTCGCCGCATCAGATTAGCGTACCGCGGGTCGCGGCGTAAGTGTTTAAATTGAACTCGCCAGGTAATGAATTGTAATTCGGCGCTGTGTTGCTCGAAGTCCTTCTCCAGCCACGCAAAAGCCTGATCGGCGTCGCCGAGACCGTCATATATCGCCGCCAGATGCTGACCCACGGCCTTGCCGCTGGCATATTTTTGTTCCAGTTCATCGAGGATGGCGAGCGCCTCGCTACGTCTGCCAGTAACCGCATAAAGGTAGCCGACCCCGGAAAGCTGTGGGCCTGATCTCTGCGACAATTCCGCCGCCTTTTCCCGCTCCGCAGTTGCCTCACCAAGGCGACCCTGCTCAAAATATGCCCAGCCTAACCAGTCATGACCAGAAATGTGATTGGGATCAAGCGCGACAATATTCTGGCACTGCTGAACCGCGGCATTGGTATCGTTCTTGAGCAGAAAGATAATAGCCAGATTAGCGTTTATGATTGGCGAAAGAGGATCCAGCTCCTGCGCCCGCTTTATTTCCTTCAAAGCATCACCCAACTCCAGCTTCATCAAAAAGTAAGTACCAAACCAGTGATGCGCGGTCGCATAATTGTCGTTGAGCGAAACGGCCTGCCTGAATGCCTGGGCGGCTTCGGCCCAGTGCCATGCGAATTGATAAACTAAACCGGATGAGGCGTGCGCTTCCGCCAAAGAATCATCCATCTGAAGGGCCCGATCCACCGCAGCCCGGGCTTTCGGCATGGCTTCGCTCGAAGGTACGCCGACATACTGCTGCAGGAGTAAATAGGAATCGGCCAATCCGACGTAACCGAGAGCGAAATTCGGATCCCGTGTGATTGCCTGTTGAAACTGCTCGAGTGCGTGGTTGAGTCCGTCGGGAGTGCGTTTGTTCCAAAAATAACGGCCTCGAAGATAAGACTGATACGCCTCCGCGTTCATCGTATCGTGTCTAACGAGCCTATGCTGCTCGTCGCCGGACAGTTTTAACTTCAGCTTTTCAATAATCTCCCGGGCAATTGCTTGTTTGACCGCAATCACGTCTGACATTCTTCGGTCGTAGTCAGCGCCCCACAGCTGCGCCCCTGTCGCCGTATCGATCAGGTCCACCTGCACATTCAGAGAATCCTGCATCTGCCTGACGCGACCGGTCAGAACCGCGCCTACGTGCAATTCCCGTCCCAACTTCTGCGGGTCGATGTCCTTGCCCTTGTAATGAAAAGCGGTGGAGCGGGCAATAACCCGTAACTGTTGCAATTCGGTCAGGCTATTGATAAGCGCCTCGGAAATCCCTTCGGACAAATACTCAGCGTTCGAATCGTTGCTGGCATTTTCGAATGGCAGCACAGCTATGGATTTGGATGGAGGAGCGTTAGAAGCGGGTTCGTTAGTCGGTGTCTTTGCTGATGTCCGGTGCCACAAGCTGACAACGCCGGCAGCACCCGCGGCAACGAGGAGCAAAGCCAATCCAATACCGACTCGAGCCCGATTCGTCCGTCGTCGCTGGCCGCCCGTCGAAATCGGCACGGCCGTGTCACCAGCAGTTTGGCATTTTGACGGCACGGCCGGATTGCCGGCATTTTCTGAGAAAAAGTTTACCAACCCTACCTTGGCCCCGTGTTTCACCCGGCATTCGCCGAGATCATGCAAAAAGGGATTCCATTTCGGATAAGGCGACAAATCGTCAGCCACTCTTTTGGATAAGAGAATGTGGCCGGCATCACCGCAATCCATTACCCGCTGGGCAATGTTAACGCCGGCACCGGCAATGTTTGCCTGGTTGTTCAGATCGGCGACCTCGTTAACGGGACCGCTGTGAATTCCCATTCGAAGCTTGAGGTTCGGATGCTCAATCAACGCCTCGCTGATCTCCATGGCGCACAACAATGGCGCTTCAGGATTATTCCTGAAAACCAACGCGCCACCGTCTCCAGTCGGAAGACGCAACAGTTTGCCTTCGCGATCGGCAATTTGGAATTGTTCGGTCTTCCGAACGATGTTGCGCAAAAGGTCCAGCTGGTCGCTTTGCTCGTTAATGAGCAACTTCGAGTAGCCGACAATATCGATAAACAGAACGTGCCCGATCTCAAACTTCACGTCTGCAGACGGCATGCATTTCTTTTACCATGCGAGCGAAGTGACCGAAAGTCAGACCTTCGCGGTATCGGTACTGCTCGATGAATTCCTAACGGACTGAAGGATCAACTAATTTCCTGGAGGGCGGCCGTGACAGCCTGTTGCAATGGGCGGGCGCCATCCCCATTCAAAGTGCGATCGACGTCTTCGAGCCGATGGATCAAATCGACTACTTCGTCTCGGCCGTAGGGGCCTCCTGCCGCAGGGCAGAAGTGGGTGCGACAGCCGAATGGGCGCGATTCGTAGATGAGACACTTTCGCGTTTCCCGATGCAGCAGCGGACAAGCACCGTCGGCCGTTTCAGGCAAAGCTTTGCGGCCGCTCGCGCGGAGAGCTTTCGCGGCGACAAGCGCTTCGCCTTTGGTCAGGTAGGGTGTTCGTCCGGTAAGATTGAAATGACAACACTCGGCTAAGCGAGTGCAATTTCGCTCGATCGGCCGCTGCGCGAGATCCGCATACACCTGCCGCACCCCGGCCATCGCCCGGTCTAACGAATTATCCTTCACAATACCGCTTCTGGTTCAATTCCAGCCATGGCGTGTCCTGCTATCCATCCCGTCGCCCAGGCTGCCTGAAAATTATATCCGCCGGTGATCCCGTCCACGTCGAGAAGTTCACCTGCAAAATACAGGCCGGCAGTAATGCGGCTTTCCATGGTCTTGAAATTGATTTCTCGCAGGCGCACTCCGCCGCAAGTCACGAATTCGTCTTTGTTGAGCGATTTGCCGTCAACCTTGAGCTCGGTTGTTTTGAGCTGCCGGATGAGATTGTTTGCTCCGTCCCGACTCATCGTTGTCCAGGTTGCAATCGCAGGAATTCCCGAGTTCGCAACGAGCGCCTCCCACAACCGTGACGGCAGATCACCGAGCGGCGAGTTTGCGATGCGGCGATTGGGATGACTTTTGCGTAGAGACTGAAATTCATCGCGAAGCGCCGCCTCCGTCATCAGCGGTACCCAGTTCACCGTCAGATTGAATCGGTAATCCAAACCGTGCAATTCCCGCGCGCCCCAGGCCGAAAGGCGCAGGACGGCTGGTCCGCTAACGCCGTTGTGAGTGATGAGAATCGGGCCGCGTTCGCGCAGTTTTCCAACAGATACCTGCACATCAGTTACGGATATCCCTGGAAGGTCACGCAGCCAGGTCGAGTGCACGTGGAACGAAAACAAGGATGGGACCGGCGGCTCAATTGTGTGACCCAGCGAGCGCGCCAGCTCCGCGCCGGAGATGCTGCGACAGCCGCCGGTTGCGAGCAGTACTTTGTCGCATCTAACGATCCTTCCGTTATTCAACGTTAGATCGAATTGGCCTTTTTCGGCAGTCTCGATCCGTTCGACACCGCAGCGTATCCGCATCTGCACCCCCGCCTGTTTCGCTTCCTGCATCAGGCAATCCACAATCGTCGCTGATGAGTCGGTGACCGGGAACATGCGCCCGTCTTCCTCAGTCTTTAGTTGAATACCGCGCGACTTGAACCATGCCGCTGTGTCAGCCGCCGAAAAACGGTGCAGCGCGGAGATCAGTTCGCGTTCACCGCGCGGGTAACGCGTCGCGAACATTCGGGGTTCGAACAAGGCATGGGTCACGTTGCACCGTCCGCCCCCGGAAATACGGACCTTGGTCAGAAACTCAGAGCCGCGCTCGTAGATAGACACCTCGCAATCCGGTTTCGCACTCGCACAGGCGATCGCGGCAAAGAATCCAGCTGCACCTCCGCCAGCGATTGCGATTTGTTGCTGCGCCACCAAACAACCTACACCACGACACCGGTCGTTTTCGATCGGCGCTCCTCCTCGCCACCGGCGCGAACCGGAAAGACGCGCCGAATGGGCTTCGTCCGAATCATGCTCGATGCCGCCGGATAGCGACTCCAAATCGGAAGAAGTCATGGCAACATCCATAGTCCCCCGGCCCAAGTGAAAATCGCATACGTCACCACTTACGACCCGGTAAGCATCGGGTCGTGGTCTGGACTGAGCTATTTTATTCTCAAAACGCTCTACGACTGCGGAGTTGAGACCAAACAAATCGGGAACCTGAAGGAGAAATATCCGCGCATCTGCCGTAACAAGGAGCGATTTTACAACCGGCTTCTGCATCGGAAATATCTGCGGCAGCGTGATCCCCTCGTCGTCAAATCCTACGCCCGCGAAGTTGAATCCGCGCTTCGGTCACTTGCGCATGATCTGATTTTCAGCCCGGGCACGATCCCAATCGCGTTCCTGAAAACCAGCAAGCCGATCGTGTTCTGGACAGACGCAACCTTCGCCGGAATGCTCGATTTTTATCCGGAATTCACCGGTCTTTGCGCGGATAGCATCCGGAACGGCCACGAATTGGAGCAGACTGCTCTGCGCAACTGCCGATTTGCGATCTACAGCTCGGAGTGGGCTGCACGAACCGCGATCAACCACTATCAGGTAGACCCGGAGAAAGTGAAAGTAATTCCATTCGGGGCGAATATCGATCGCCAGCCGACGCGCGACGAGGTCGTCGAGATCATCAATCGCAAACGGTTCGACCCCTTGCGTCTGTTATTCGTCGGAGTGGATTGGGAAAGGAAAGGCGGGGACCGCGCGATCGAGATCGCCCGGAAGCTTAACCAATCCGGCATTCGAACCGAGTTGCACGTTGTCGGGTGCGAGCCACGCGACGGTGACTCCAAGTTTGTCATCTGGCATAACTTCGTTCGCAAACAGGACGAAGTAGGTCGAAGACTTCTCGATCACCTGTTTCGCACGGCGCATTTCCTGGTTGTTCCCTCGCGGGCAGAATGCTTTGGAGTGGTTTTTGCCGAGGCCAGTTCTTACGGAATCCCTTCCCTTACATCGGACGTCGGCGGAACGGGGACGGCCGTGGAGAGCGGGGTGAACGGTCAGCTGTTCCCGGTCGAAGCCGATCCTGAGCTGTATTGTGATTACATCCTGGCCCACGTAGGCGCTCCGGCCCAGTACCAGGCGCTAGCGCTTTCGTCGTTCGATCAATTCACCCGAAGGCTGAATTGGACTGCCGCCGGCCGGGACCTGAAGGTGCTACTGCGCCAGGCGGTCACCTGAATGATCGCCCAGTCGTGTGTGCCGCTGCCGAGAGCACATGACCAGAAAATCACGGGCAGCGCCGAAACAAATTAACTTAAAGGCAACCAATTGCCGGGTTGCGCAACCGGCTTTCCGCCGTTCAAGGACAAGTAGGTGTATTCCTGCAGCAACCGTTCGTAATCGGACAGCAGCTTCATGGCGTCGTTAGGCTTAAGGCGATCGCTCTTGATGGCGGCATCGACCTGCGCCTTCAGCAGCCGCATTAGCTCTACTTTGTCCCACTGTGTCATCGACAACACCTCTCCGATCGTGCTGCCCTCGATGACTTCCTCAATGTACCAGCCTGACTCTTCGTCTGAGTCCAGAAACACGTGCACCTCGGTGACGCGGCCGAACAGATTGTGAAGATCACCCATGATGTCCTGATACGCGCCGACCATGAACACGCCGAGATAGTAAATCTCACCGGGAGTAATGCGATGGAGCGGCAGCGTTTCCTTCACATCCTGCAGATCGATGAACTTCGAAACCTTGCCGTCGGAATCGCAGGTGATGTCTACGATCATTCCATTCCGATCCGGTGGACTACTGAGTCGATGGATCGGCATGATCGGAAACAACTGACCAAGGGCCCAATGATCCAGCAGCGACTGGAACACGGAAAAATTACAAATGTATTGATCGCCTAACGATGTCTCGAGTTGTTTGACTTCGTCCGGAACAAACCGCAGCCCGCGATGCATGTTGACGATCTGCTGCGCAAGCTGCCAATAAACGGTGTCGATCTTGGCTTTGGAATCCAGTTCAAGGAGGCCCAGATCAAACGTGTGCTGGGACTCCTCTTTGATCTGCTGAATGTCGTGGAGACTTTCAATGCGGTTACCGCGCCGTAGCCGCTGTTTTACGTCGAGGATCTCGCCCACCAGTTTGTGATCCTTGTCAGTGGCTTCGACTTTGAGCTTCGGCGCCGTCTTCTCAATCGAACTGAACGCCTCCATTACCAACACGGAATGATGGGCGACGATGGCCCGGCCGCCTTCGCTGACAATCATCGGATGAGGAACGGCTTCGGAATCGCACACGTCCATGATGTTCCAAACCACGTCGTTCGCGTATTCCTGTAGCGAATAGTTCGCCGAACTGTCGAAATCGCTGCGTGATCCATCGTAATCAACGCCCAAACCGCCACCGACATCCAGATACCCGAGTTCGTGGCCGAGCTTAGACAGCTTCGCGTAATAGCGCGCCGCTTCGCGCACGGCTCTCTTGATGGTGGAGATATCCGGCACCTGCGATCCGACGTGGAAATGGACCAGCTTCAGGCAGTGACTGAGCCCCGCCGCCTTCAACATCTCGCTCGCGGCCACAAGGCTCGTCGTATCGAGACCGAACTTTGCGTTTTCGCCGCCACTCGGCGACCAACGGCCGGAACCTTTGCTGTGCAACCGCACGCGTATCCCAATGCAAGGTTCAACGCCGACTTCTTTTGAAGCCCGAATCGTTTGCTCTAGCTCCTCTAACTTTTCCACAACGATAATTGTGGCTTTACCGAGTTTGCGACCGAGCAGCGCGATCCGAATGAAGGCCGGGTCCTTGTAGCCGTTGCACACGATCAGGCTTTCCGGATCCTTGTGCATCGCCAGCGCCGCGACCAGTTCCGGTTTGCTTCCGGCTTCGAGACCAAAATGGTACTGCTGGCCCGCATCAACGATTTCTTCCACGACCTCACGCAGCTGGTTGACCTTGATCGGGAAAACGCCGCGATAGCTGCTGCGATATCCAAATTCAGTGATGGCGGTTTGGAATGCGCAGTTAACCGCTTCTACTCGATGGCGCAGCAAATCCTGGAACCGAATAACGAGTGGGAAAGCCAGACCGCGAGCTCTCGCTTCACTAACCACTGCGAGAATATCGATGGATCCGCCGGCATCCTGAAGCGGCCGGACCTCTACGTTACCGCTTCCATTGATAGTAAAGTAGTCGCCGCCCCAACGATCAACGTTGTAAGTAGCGATGGCGGACTCGACGTCCCAGTCAGATTTCATGTCGTTTGGCAGCGGGGGTTATGACGCGACCGTCATTTTCATTCAGGTAGCGCAACATTCAAGCGGTGTGTGGAAGAAACTGCATGAGTTATTCACCGGCGCGTTTGGCGCGAGTTGCCGCATCTTTGTTCGATCTTCGGAGGGTGTAGGATCAGATAAGACAAGGGATTGTCCGGCGGCAATTGCCGGGCTGATTTCCCAAGCAATTCCGTTTCCAGGCCGGCCCAGTTCCCTTGTTTTTCCG
>C688J18823_10003278_pt1 | contig 10244 bp, 7 predicted proteins | sample HopSoiMetagenom1_FD_18823 | JGI IMG/M metagenome (IMG submission 18823) | reverse complement strand
TCCGATCCGCCCGCGCTTCTTCGAGGAGCTGGCGGCCGAGCTGCCCGCGTACTGGCAGCGCCTCGTCGTCCGCCCCGGGCTGACCGGCTTCGCGCAGGTGCGCCGCGGCTACGAGACTTCGATGGCCGAGAAGCTCGCGCACGACCTGGAGTGGATCGCCGACCGCTCGGTGCCGCTCTACCTGCGCACGCTGGCGGTCACCGCCTTCCGGATCGCCGGCCAGACCGTGCGCAGCTTGGGCAGGTCCGGGCACTAGTGCCTCTGCAGGTGATGCTGCCCAGTTCGGGGGTCGCGAGCACTAAGCCAGGGGCCGCACTCGACCGCGGCCAAGGCTGGTTGCCTTGGCGAAGGCGAGGGTGGTTCCTGGCGCCGTGTGATCGCGGGCCACGGGCGGCCGGGCATTGCCTGGAGGGGCACTAGACTCGGCGCGATGTGCGGGATCTGCGGAATCGTCTCGGCGCGCGGGCCCGCCGACCCTGAGCGGCTCGCGCGGATGAGCGCCAAGCTCCTGCACCGTGGGCCCGACAGCGACGGCACGTTCGTCGACGGTCCGGTCGCCCTGGCCGCGCGCCGGCTCGCGATCATCGACCTCGAGGGCGGCGACCAGCCGATCGCCAACGAGGACGGCACGGTCCACGTCGTCCAGAACGGCGAGCTCTACAACTACCCCGAGCTCCGACACGAGCTCGAGCGCGCCGGGCACACGTTCCGCACGCACTGCGACACGGAGATGCTCGTCCACCTCTACGAGCAGGAAGGGCCGGCCTTCGCGCGGCGGTTGCGCGGGATGTTCGCGGTCGCGCTCTGGGACTCGAACCGACGACGGCTCGTGCTCGCGCGCGACCGCTACGGGATCAAGCCGCTCTATTACCGCGCCGACGCGGAGGGGCTCGAGTTCGCGTCGGAGCTGCGCTCGCTGCCGCGCGGGGAGATCGACCTCGACGCGCTCGAGGCATTCCTCGCCTTCAACTCGATCCCGGCCCCGCTGACGATCTTCCGCGAGGCGCGCAAGCTCCCACCCGGGCACATGCTGGTCTGGGAGGACGGAGAGGCCCGGCTCGAGCGCTACGCCCGGCCGGCTCCGGTCGCGCTCGACGAGCTGCGCGAGGACGACGAGGCCGAGTTGATCGAGGAGCTGCGCGCCCGTCTGCGCGACTCGGTGCGCGCGCACCTGCTGGCCGACGTGCCGGTCGGCGTGCTGCTCTCGGGCGGGATCGACTCGTCCGCGCTCGCGGCGCTCGCCGCCGAGGAGACGGCGGAGCCCGTGCGGACGTTCTCGATCGGCTTCGAAGAGCGTTCGTTCAACGAGCTGGCCGACGCGCGACTCGTGGCCGAGCGCTACGGCACGCGACACCGCGAGCTCGTGCTCCGACCCGATGCCGCGCTGCTACTTCCCGCGCTGGCCGACGCGTTCGACGAGCCGTTCGCGGACTCGTCCGCGCTGCCGACCTACCTGGTCTCGCAGCTCGCGGCCGAGGACGTGAAGGTCGCGCTTTCCGGCGAGGGCGGTGACGAGCTCTTCGGCGGCTACTACACCTACGTGGCCGACCTGCTCGCGGAGCGCGCCGGCGGGCTCGCGACCCTGGCACGGCCGCTGGTGGAGCGGCTTCCGACCTCGACCGCGCGCGCGAGCTTCGACTATAAGGCGAAGCGCTTCGTCCGCGGCGCGCACCTCCCGCCGCTCGAGCGCCATCACGCCTGGAAGGAGATCTTCTCGGCCGACGCGCGCGCCGAGCTGACCGGCCGGCGGCACGGCTTCGACCCGGTCGACCTGTACCGCGAGCGGTTCGCGGAGACGGACGGCGCCGAGCCGCTCGCGCGGCTGCAGGACGTCGACTTCGGCATCTACCTCGTCGACGACCTGCTGGTGAAGACCGACCGCGCGTCGATGGCGCACTCGCTCGAGGCGCGCGTGCCGTTCCTCGACCCGGCGGTGACGAACTTCGCGCTAGCGCTGCCGGCCCGCCACCGCGTGCGCGGGCTGCGCAAGAAGGTGCTGCTGCGCAAGGCCGTCGCCCCGCTGGTGCCGGACCGGATCGTGCGCGGCAAGAAGCGCGGCTTCTCGATCCCCGCCGCGGCCTGGCTGCGCGGCGAGCTCGAGCCGTTCGCGCGCGAGACGCTCAGCGCCGAGACGCTGCGGCGGCAGGGCTTCTTCCGCCCCGAGGCGGTGACGGCGCTGATCGACCGGCACGTCGCGGGCCAGGAAGACCTCTCGCGCCAGCTCTGGGGCCTGCTCGCCTTCACGCTCTGGCACCAGCGCCACGTGGAGCGCGAGCCGCAGGCGCTGCGCGAGCCGCGCCTCGACGCTGTCGTCGCGTGAACGTCTGGATCGACATCACCGCGCCGGCGCACGTCCTGGTCTTCCGGCCGCTGATCGCGATCCTGCGCGAGCGCGGCGACACGGTCGAGCTCACGGCGCGCGACTACGCCCAGACGGTGCAGCTGCTCGAGCTGCACGGGCTCGAGGCGGACGTGCTCGGGCGCCACGGCGGGCGGTCACGACTCGGCAAGTTCCGCTCGCTCCGATCGCGACTGCACGACCTGCGCCGTTGGGCGCGCGGGCGCGAGTTCGACGTCGCGCTGGCGCACGGCTCGCACGAGCTGACCATGACCGCCCGTCGGCTGGGAATCCCGAGCGCGACCACCTTCGACTACGAGTTCGCGTGGCTGCAGCATCAGCTCGGGTGCCGCGCAGCCACACGGGTGGTGGTACCCGACGCGATCCCGCCCGACCGCCTCGAGCGCTACGGCGCGAAGCCACCGAAGCTCGTCCAGTACCCGGGACTGAAGGAGGAGTACTACCTCGCCGACTTCGAGCCCGANCCGGCGGCGCTGGAGCCGTTCGAGCTCGACCCGGCGCGGACCCTTGTGATCGTCCGCACGCCGCCGGACGTCTCGCTGTACCACCGCCGCTCGAACCCGCTCTTCCCCCAGGTGCTCGAGCACCTCGGGCGGAACGAGAAGGTGAACGCGATCGTGATCCCGCGCACCGAGGAGCAGCGCGCCTACGTCCGGGGGCTGGCGCTACCGTCGGTGCAGGTGCCCGATCGGGCCGTCGACGCGCAGAGTTTGATCGCCTTCGCCGACCTCGTCGTCTCGGCCGGCGGCACGATGAATCGGGAAGCGGTCGCGCTCGGGACGCCGGTCTACACGACCTACGGCGGGCGGCTCGGCGGCGTGGACGAGTGGCTGATCCGCGAGGGCCGGTTGATCCCGCTGTCCGACCCGCGCGCCCTCGACCTGCGCAAGCGCGAGGGCGAGNGCGAGCGGGTCAGGCGCGACCCGGCGCAGATGCTCGAGCTGCTGCTCTCGGCCCGGGACTAGGACGAGCGCCGCTTTTGGGCGGCGACCTTCGCGCCCTGCTTGCCGAGCTCGGTGCGCGTGCTCTTCGGCAGCTTCGAGATCGTCCGCTTCTTCTTCGAGGCAGCCTGAGCCTTCTTGATGTTCTTGCGGGCCGCGGCTCGCTGCTTCTCGGTTGCCATGGCCGCGGGCTACCCGCGCCGGCGAACCTGAATCACGCCGCGGCCAGCGCCTCCAACACGTCNNGGCCGTAGCGCTCGAGCTTCGCCGGACCCACGCCCGGCACCGATCCCAGCTCGGCGATCGTTTGTGGCCGTCGCTCGGCGATCTCGGCCAGCGTCGAGTTGTGGAAGACGACGTACGCCGGGATCTCGTCCGCCTTCGAGCGCTCGAGGCGCCACTTCTTCAGCGCCACGTACGTCGGGTCGTCCGGCTCCTCCGCCCGTACCTTGCGCGCCGCCGCGGGCTGCGCGGCCTCGACGCCGAGCTCGAGCAGGAAGCGGCTCGGCGTGCCTGACCAGGTCACTGCCAGGTGTCGCTTCGCGCGCGTCAGCCCGACGTAGAGCAGCCGTCGCTCCTCCTCGATCTGCCCGGGCACTCGCATCGCCGCCTTGCACGGCAGCTCCTTTTCCTCGATCCGCGGCAGGAAGACCGCCTCGAACTCGAGCCCCTTGGCCCGGTGCAGCGTCAGCAGGTGGACGCCGCCCTGCGCGCCGTGGGCGAACCGCGCCCGCAGCCACTCGATCCACTGCTCGACGGTGTGCTCGCCGTCGTCGAACTCCTCGGCCAGCTTGCACAGGCGAGCGAGGTCGGCCTGGCGCACGAGCTCGCGCTCCCCCACCTTGTCAGGAACGACCGCCACGAGCCCCTGCTGCGCGGCGACGCGNCGCACCTCTTCNGTCAGCGAGCCGAAGCCCGCGCCACGGAGGCCCTTCAGCAGCTGGCGCGCGCCGTCGCGGGCGAGCAGCGCCGCGCCCTGGAACGGGATCTGCGCGTCGGCGAACAGCTCTTCGAAATCGACCGAGCGCGCGTTCAGCCGCATCAGCACGGCCATCTCCTCGTACGGCACGCCCTCCGCATGGAGCGCGCGCACACGCGAGAGCGCGAAATCGCCTTCGGCCTCGGGCGAGTCGAACCCGCGTAGCTCGGGCTCGGGCCCGTCGGGACGCGTCGCGCGCAGCGTCTTCTCGGCGCCGCCGAGCCGTGGCACGAGGCGGTTCGCGAGCGCCAGCACCTGCGGCGAGGAGCGGTAGTTCTCCTCCAGCCGCACGACCGTCGCCTGCGGGAAGCGCGTCGATAGCCCGAGCAGCCACTCGGGCGAGGCGCCGGTGAAGCCGTAGATCGACTGGTAGTCGTCGCCAACCGCGCAAACGTCGTCGCGCGGCCCGAGCCAGAGCTCGAGCAGCGACTGCTGCAGCAGGTTGACGTCCTGGTACTCGTCGACCGTGAAGGCCCCGTACCGCTCCCGCAGCGCGGCGAGCGCGTGCTCGTCCTCCTCGTACAGGCGCACCGTCAGCTCGAGCAGGTCCTCGAAGTCGATCGCGCCGGAGGCTTCCTTGCGCCGCTCGTACTCGCGGAAAACCTTCACCATCAGGTCCTCGGGGATCGGCGGCTCGTGGCCGCGCAGCCCGTCGCGGTAGGTCTCCGGCGTCAGCCGCCGGTTCTTGGCCCACTCGACCTCGGTCGCGAGATCGCCCGCCGGCCGGAAGCGATACGGCGGCGGGAGTGTGTTCCCGATCTGACGCAGGAGCAGCGCCTTCGTCGAGAGGATCCGGCCCGGCCCCTCGCCGCGCGCTCGCCGAAGCTGCGCGAGCGCCGCCGAGTGGAACGTCCGGGCCTCAATTCCTTCGACGCCGAGCTTCGCCAGCCGCGCCCGCATCTCACCGGCGGCCTTGTCGGTGAAGGTGACCGCGAGGATCTGGTCGGCGCGTACGGCGCCCGACGCGACCTGCCATGCAATCCGCCGCGTGATGGTGGTCGTCTTGCCGGAGCCCGCGCCGGCGAGGATGCACACCGGCCCGCGCGTCGCCTCGGCCGCGCGCCGCTGCTCCGGGTTCAAGCCTTCGAGAACGTCCACCGCGCCACCCTAGCCCGGCGGGTGGACGGGGCTAGTGGAGCGTCTGCTCCGAAACCGCGCCGGTCTGTGCACCGACGACGCGCGGCGCGCGCATCATCGTCGCGAGGCGTGAGACCGTCTCCAGCGTCTCGCCCTCGCGCACCAGCCGCTCGAGCTCGGCGAGCTCGTCCTGCAGCCAGACCGCGTCGACGATCGGGCCGCGGACCTGCATGATCTTGGGGTGCTGGGTCGGCTCGACGACCTCGCTCTCGCCCCACAGCTCTTCGTGCAGCTTCTCGCCCGGGCGCGAGCCGACGATGTCGATGTCGATGTCCCGCTCGGGGTCCTTGCCCGAGAGCCGGATCATCTGCAGCGCCAGGTCGAGGATGCGCACGGGCTCGCCCATGTCGAGCACGAAGACGTCGCCGCGGCCACCGATGGCGCCGGCCTGGACGACCAGCGAGGCGGCCTCGGGGATGGTCATGAAGTAGCGCGTCATCTCGGGGTGCGTGACGGTCACCGGGCCGCCCTTCGCGATCTGGCGGCGGAAGATCGGGATCACGCTGCCCGACGAGCCGAGCACGTTGCCGAAGCGCACCGCGACGTAGCGCGTGGCCACGTCCTCGCGGGCGCCGTAGGCCTCGACGATCCACTCGCAGAGCGCCTTCGACTGGCCCATCACGGTCTTCGGGTTGACCGCCTTGTCGGTCGAGATCAGGACGAAGCGCTTCGCCCCATGCTCGGCTGCGGCCTCGACCAGCACGCGCGTGGCGAGGGCGTTGTTGCGCACCGACTCGAGCGGGTTGGCCTCCATCAGCGGCACGTGCTTGTACGCCGCTGCGTGGAAGACGATCCCGGGCTGGTAGCGCTCGAAGACCTGGCGCATCTTGGTGCGGCTCTTGCAGTCGGCGAGCACCGGGATCGAGGCCGCGAAGCCGCGCTCGTCGACCAGCTCGCGCTCGATCTCGAACAGCGCCGTCTCGCCCTGGTCGACCAGGATCAGCCGCTGCGGGCCGACGCGCGCGATCTGGCGGCAGAGCTCGGAGCCGATCGAGCCGCCGGCGCCGGTGACCAGCACCGTCTCGTCCTTCAGGTACGCGGCCGTGGTCTCGAGGTCGACCTCGACCGGCTCGCGGCCGAGCACGTCCTCGACCTGCACCGGTCGCAGCTGCGTGGCGAGGTTGCTGTCGTCGGCGATCAGCTCGTACAGGCCGGGCAGCGTCTTGACCGGCACGTTTCCCTCGCGCGTGACGTTGACGATCTGCTGGCGCATGTCGCCCGAGGCGGACGGGATCGCGAGGATCACCTCGTCGGGGCGGTTGTCGCGCAGGATGTGGCGCAGGTCGTCGGTCGTGCCGAGCACACGGATGCCGTGGATGCGGAGGTTCTTCTTGCGCGGGTCGTCGTCGATCAGGCCGATCGGCGTGTAGCCCAGCTGGCGGCTGCGCTGCATCTCGCGGATCACGAGCTGGCCGGCGTCGCCCGCGCCGACGACCAGGACTTCCTTGCCGCGCGCGACGATCCCGGTGGTCGGGCGCTCCATCAGCGTCCGGGCCAGCAGGCGCGAGCCGGCGATGAAGGCCAGCGTCAGCAGCAGGTCGAGCGCCGCGATCCCGCGCGGCAGCTTCACGGTCGGGACGGGCGAGATGAGGTAGACGGCGACGTCGGCGAGGATGCTTGCGAGCGTCACGCCCCAGGCGATCCGCCACATGTCGCGCGTCGAGACGTAGCGCCACCAGCGGTTGTAGAAGCCGAGCGCGACGAAGACCGCGAGCTTGATCCCGACGACGACCAGGATCGTCCGCTTGAAGAGCGTGTCGTAGTAGACCGGCGTCGGGGAGTCGAACCGCAGCGTGAAGGCGAGCCACCACGCGAGCGCGACGATCCCCGCGTCGGCGACGAGCTGCCAGATCCTGTGGCGGTTGATCAGGTTCACACGCGAACCGCCGCGGCCTCGCGGATCACGCTCACCACCCGCTCCTGCGTCTCGGCCGGGATGCCGGCCCACATCGGCAGGGCGAGGTTCTCGGCGGACGCCTTCTCGGTCTCCGGCAGCGAGCCCGCCTGCCAGCCGAGGTAGCGCAGCGCCGGCTGCAGGTGCAGCGGCGTGACGTAGTACGAGGCGTTGCCGATCCCGGCCGCGGACAGCGCCTCGCGGAAGCGGTCGCGGTCGGGCGAGCGGACGACGTACATGTGGTAGACGTGGCCGGGCTCGTCGGCCGGGAGCTCGCAGAGCTCGCCGAGCCCGAGCTCCTCGTAGCGCGCCGCGGCCTCGCGGCGGGCGGCGTTCCAGCCGTCGATCTCGCCGAGGAAGAGCCGCAGCACCGCGGCCTGCATCTCGTCCAGCCGCGAGTTGTAGCCGACGGCCTCGAAGTCCTTCTTGTCGCGCGAGCCGTGGAAGCGCAGCACCGTGATCCGGTCGGCCAGCTCCTCGTCGGTCGCGGCGACGAGCCCGCCGTCGCCGAGCGCGAACAGGTTCTTGGTCGGGAAGAAGCTGAAGGTCGAGAGCGCGCCGACCTTGGCGACGCCCTGCGCGCCGTAGGCCTGCGCGGCGTCCTCGATGATCGGGATCCCGAGCTCGGTCAGGCCCTGCAGCCGCATCACGCGGCCGAACAGGTGCACGGGCATGAGCGCGCGCGTCCGGTCGGTCACGCGGGCGGCGACGTCCTCGGGGTCGAGGTTGAGGGTGAGCGGGTCGATGTCGGCGAAGACCGGCGTCGCGCCGCGGCGGGCGATCGACTCGGCGGTCGCGTAGAACGTGAACGACGGGCAGATCACCTCGTCGCCGGGACCTATCTTCATCGCGTCGAGCGCGAGCACCAGCGCGTCCGTGCCGTTCGCGACCCCGACCGTGCGCGGCACGCCGAGGTGCGCGGCCGCCTCGGCCTCGAACGCCTGGACGTTCGGGCCCAGGATGAACGTGCCCGAGTCGAGCACGGCCGCGATCCGCTCCTGGATCTGCGGAATCAGGCGCTCGTACTGGGCCTTGACGTTGACGAGTGGGGTGTCAGGCACGACGGGACTTGAGTCTAGAGAACCACCGGAATACCAGGTACAGCACGAGCAGCGCGGCTCCTGCCAGGAGCGCGAGGTCGAAGGCGTGGTGAAAACGCTCGTAGTTGCTGCCGAAGGCGTAACCGGCGCCGGCCAGCGCGAAGGCCCAGATCGCCGACCCAAGCGCCGTCAGCCAGAAATACGGCCAGAACGNCATGCCGAAGACGCCGGCCGGAATCGAGACGAACGAGCGCACGACCGGCGTGATCCGGCCGAGCAGGACGGCCCAGCGGTCGTGCCGGTCGAACCAGCGCTCCGCCCGGCCGAGGCGCTCGGGCCCGAGGTGCAGCAGCCGCCCATGGCGCTCGGCGAACGGCCGCCCGCCGGCGCGGCCGATCCACCAGCCGACCACCGCGCCGAGCAGGTAGCCCAGCGTCCCGGCGAGCGCCATCGTCACGTACGCCCAGCCGCCGGGCTCGATGCGGTGGCCGAAGAGCACGACGTGCTGCGAGGCGAAGGCGCCCGAGGCGAGCGCGCCCGCATAGACCATCACCAGCTCGCTGGCAGCCGGGAAGACCGCGTCGATCGCCATCAGCAGGAAGACCGCGTAGACGCCGTGGTCGCCGACGAAGGTCGTGATGGAGCCGGAGACCGACGCGAGCACGCGCCGAGTCTATGGAGGCTTAGCGCCGAACGACGAAGGTCTGGCTCAGGTCGACCGGCCCGAAGGCGTTCTGGGCGAAGACCTTGAAGACGTAGCTGCCGCCGTAGACCAGGTGCCCGTTCTGGAAGCGGCCGTTCCAGGCGATCGCGCGCGTGCCGGCGTCCAGGCTCTTGCCCGGTAGGCGCCGGATCAGGATCCCACTGCGGGTGAAGATCGAGGCCGTCACGCGCGCGGGCGCCGCCAGCTTGAAGCGGGCGACGACCGCCGTGCGCGTCTTCGCCCGCAGCCGCACCGAGCGCGGCGCGACGCTCATATAGCCAAGCGTGTCGTTCAGCCAGAAGGAGCGCTCGACCGACGATTCCTGCGCGCTCGTGTCGATCGCCGAAACCACCCAGCGCCAGCGGCCGAGCGGCTGGTCCTTGGCCCGCCGGCTCTTCGAGGCCGTGGGCCAGGTGAAGGTGTAGGTGCCGGGCTGGCGCGCGACCGTCTCGCTGAAGCCGGTGACGCCGCCCGGGCCGACCAGGTTCGCGGTGACCGTCGAGGGCCGGACGACCTTGTACGCCACCTGTTGCTGCTCGGCGACCCCGTCGCCGTTCGGCGAAACGACCGAGAGCGACGGCGGCGGCGCATAAACACCGGTGTAGAGCACGGCTAGCGACTCGGCCACCGGCCGCTCGCCGCCCGGGTCCGAGGGCCGGTTCAGCAGCTTGCCGTCGAAGGCCATCGTCGTCGAGCCGCCGGCGTCCAGCGCAGACGCGGTCACCGCGCCGAGCCGGATCATCGCCTGCGCGAGCTCCCAGTTCGTCATGCCGACGCTGAAGCCGCGCCGGCGCCCGTCGACCGCGAGCAGGATGATCTTGCCGTCGGCGCGCTGACCCACCGCGGTGCGCGGGTTGCGCGGGGCGAGCTGCGTGGGCAGGAAGTCCTCGCCCGCCGTCCAGATCGGCTTGCGGTTGCGCACGATCACGGGGCCGCCGCCGAGGCCGTCGGTGACGCCGCTCGCGACCCAGTCGGGCGAGAGGATCAGCCGCGTCAGGGTCGGCGTGCCGGGCGTCGCCTCGGCCTGGAGCTTCGCGACCTGCGTGCCGCGAGACACGAGCACGGCGCCGTTCTTCGGGATCGGCAGACCGCCGCCGGTGTGCGTCGAGGTGACGACGCCGGTCAGGTCGGTGCCGGGCACGGCGGGTGGGAACGGCTGCAGCACTGCCTCCCACACGCCGGCGGCCTTCG
>C688J18823_10003276_pt1 | contig 10246 bp, 3 predicted proteins | sample HopSoiMetagenom1_FD_18823 | JGI IMG/M metagenome (IMG submission 18823) | reverse complement strand
GTCCCCTTGCCGATACCTTTTGTTGTGAAAAACGGCTCGGCTGCGCGGGCAAGCGTCGCCTCGTCCATACCTTGTCCCGTGTCGACAACGCTCAGCCGAACGTAGCGTCCTGCCTTTAATCCTGGGGGNGCCTTCGGATCGAAAGCTTCCGCCTCCGCGGCTGAAAGGCTGAGAAGTCCACCATTCGGCATCGCGTCTCGAGCGTTCACTGCGAGGTTTAGCACCGCGAGTTCCAGCTGGTTGGCGTCGATCAAAACGGCTGGCAAGTTCAGCGGCAGACCGTTCTCCAAACGTATTTCCGGCCCGAGCGCGCGCAACAGCAAGTCCTGCATACCGGATACTAGCTGTGAAATGTCGATGATTTCCGGCCGCAGCTCTTGGCGCCGAGCAAAAGCAAGAAGCCGCTGCGTCAGGGCGGCGCCGCGTTCCGCGCCTTTCAACGCATTTTCCAACAGACGCTGCGAGGCCGAGTCGTCCTTCAACCGCCTCTTCAAGACTTCGAGGCTGCCGAGCATCGCCATCAAAAGATTGTTGAAGTCGTGCGCCACTCCTCCCGTCAATTGACCGATTGTGTCGATCTTTTGCGCTTCGAACAGCTGGGCCAGGGCCTGCTCGCGCTCGCGTGTGCGCTCCTCAATGCGGAGCTCGAGTTCTTCATTCAGCTTCTGCAAGGCCGCGCGTGACTGTTCCAGATCCGCGGTGCGGTCGGCGACGCGCTGCTCGAGGTCCGCATTCAGCCGCTCGAGCGCGCGGGTCTTGCGGTGCAACTCGGCAAAGACGCGTACCTTGGCACGCAGCACTTCAGGCACGACAGGGACGGGCACGTAGTCGACGCCCCCCGCTTCGTAGCCTCTGAGACGATCCAAATCCGACAAATGAATCGCCGAGACGAAAATAAGCGCCGTCTCCTGAAAGCGCGGGTGCTCTCTGATCATCGCCGCCAATTCGAAGCCGTCGAGGTCAGGCATTTGCACATCGATCAGCACCACCGCGATATCGTGTTTCAGCAAATGCGACAGCGCTTCGTGCGCCGAGTTGGCCTTGATCAGCGTTTCCCCAAGCTGGCTCAGTATCACTTCATAGCTGAGCAGTTTGGCGGGCTGGTCATCCACCAAGAGGATATTGACGGGCTCGACAGCGCTCACAGAGCTCACTCGCTTTCAGCGATGCAGCCACATGCGCAGTGCGGACAATAGCTGTTCGGTGTTCACCGGTTTGGCGAGATAATCGGACGCGCCAGCCTCCAGACACTTCTCGCGATCTCCCTTCATCGCCTTGGCGGTCAAAGCAATGATCGGAAGCCGACGAAAGGCGGCATTGGCCCGGATGACTTGCATCGTCTCGTATCCGTCCATGCCCGGCATCATGATGTCCATGAGGACAATCGAAACGTCAGGCCGCGATTCGACAATCGCAACCGCTTCGCTGCCGGTGGTTGCAGTGAGAACCTTCATGCCACGCCGCTCCAGNACGCTCGACAGCGCGAAAATGTTGCGCGCGTCATCATCGACGAGAAGTGCGATACGGCCGACCAGATCCTCGTCCGAGGAGTGCAGCCGCTCGAGCATCTTCTGCTTCCGCGGCGGCAGATCGGATATGATTCTGTGCAGGAAGAGCGAGGTCTCATCGAGGAGACGCTCGGGAGACTCGACCCCCTTGACCACAACGCTACGGGCCATAGTGTGCAATTGCGCATCTTCCTCCGACGTCAGTTCGCGCCCAGTGAAGACGACGACAGGCGTGGCCGCCAACTCCTCGTCATCGCGCAGCCGCTCCAACACTTCGAAGCCGGACATGTCCGGCAGCCGCAGATCGAGCACGACGCAATCAGCGGGCTGCTCCTTGAGGCGGGCAAGTGCCCGCGCACCCGAATCGACCGTCTCGATGTCGATATCATCATGCGCCAAAAGCTCGGTAATGCTGAGCTGCTCGGCTGGATTGTCCTCAACGATGAGGAGGCGCTTGCGGCGATGTTCGACGAAGGTTTTGATGCGGGCAAAGGAAGCCTCCAGACCCTCCGTCGTAGTCGGCTTGTTGAGGAAGGAGAATGCGCCGCGCGAAAGACCGTGCTGCTTATCGTCATCGAGCGTCACGATCTGCACGGGGATATGACGCGTCTCGGGATTTTGCTTGAGCTGGCTGAGCACCGTCCATCCCAACATGTCAGGTAGGAACACGTCCAGCGAGATCGCGGTCGGAGGGTAGTCCTTCGCAAGCGCGAGAGCGTCTGCGCCGCTCATGGCGACCAGGACCTTGAATCCGGAATCCTTAGCAAGATCCGCCATCACCCGGGCGTAATGCGGATCATCCTCGACGATGAGCAGGACGGCGTCTCCAGGCGCGATATTCGCACGATCGTCAAGAATAGGTGCGACAGCCGAGTCGGCGAGCCTTTGTGGCGGGATCGAGAAAGCGTGCATTTCGGTTGCCGCGCGCCCGGCAGCGACCGGCGAGCCGACAAAGGTCAACGGCAGATACAGCGTAAATGTCGAGCCCTCGCTGGGATTGCTGCGCAGTTGAATCTCGCCGCCGAGCAGGTTCGCAAGCTCGCGGCTGATCGCCAGGCCAAGGCCGGTGCCGCCATACTTGCGGCTGGTTCCTGCGTCGGCCTGCTGGAAAGCTTCAAAAATAATCTTCTGTTTCTCCGCCGGAATGCCAATGCCTGTATCGGAGACTTCGAATGCCACGACCGACGGCGCATGGCTTAGTGTCGCGTGATCCGGCGTCCAGCCGTTTGTTGCGGGGTAGACGCTGAGCTTGACGCCGCCTTGCGCGGTGAACTTGAAAGCATTCGAGAGCAGGTTCTTGAGCACCTGCTGCAGCCGCTTGGAATCGGTGATGATCGAGCGATCGAGGTTCGNCGCCACCTGAACCTCGAAGTTGAGGCGACGGTTTTCCGCCTCGTGCCGAAATGGTCGCGCCATGGACTCGAGCAGGTTGGCGAAAAAGATTTCTTCTGCGTCTACCGAGACTGTGCCCGATTCAATCTTCGACAGATCGAGAATGTCGGAGATGAGGTTGAGAAGATCGGTACCCGCGCCGTGAATCGTGCGTGCGAACTCGACCTGCCGTTCGGAGAGATTGCCGTCCGGATTCTCTTGTAGCTGCTGTCCCAGGATGAGGATCGAATTCAGCGGCGTCCTGAGCTCGTGACTCATGTTCGCTAGGAACTCGGACTTGTACTTCGAGGTAAGCGCCAGCTCCGCGGCTTTCTCTTCGACCGCGCGCCGTGCCTGCTCGATTTCCTGGTTCTTGGCTTCCACCTCGACATTGCGCTCGGCGAGCTGCTGCGCCTTTTGTTCGAGCTGCTCGTTTGTTTGCTGCAACTCTCGTTGCTGCGCCTGCAATTCCGCCGCAAGTTGCTGCGATTGGGTAAGCAGACCCTCGGTCTGCATCGTCGCCTCGATCGAGTTCAGCACAATGCCGATACTGGTTGTCAGCTGCTCAAGGAAAGAAAGCTGCAGGTCGGTAAAGGCGGAAAGCGCCGCAAGCTCGATGACCGCCTTCACTTGGCCTTCGAAAAGAACGGGCAGGACAACAACATTCTTCGGCTGCGCCCTGAACAAGCCGGAGCGGATTGGCACCACATTGTCGGGCATCTCAGTCAGGATCATACGGCGGCCATCACGAGCGCACTGGCCGATCAGTCCCTCTCCAACTTGCAGGCGGGGCGGATTGCCGCTCGTCGGATGATCGGCATAGGAGGCCAAGAGGCGCATACCTGCCGTCCCGTCACCTTCAATTTGGTAGAGGACCCCGTGCTGCGCCTCGACCAGCGGCGCAAGTTCGGACAGAAGCATGCGGCCGACCGCGCCGAGGTCGCGCTGGCCCTGCAGCATGTTAGTGAAACGCGCGAGATTGGTCTTCAGCCAATCCTGTTCGGTGTTCTGATCGGTCGTGAGACGCAGATTACCGATCATCGTGTTGATGTTGTCTTTAAGTTCGGCCACCTCGCCGCGCGCCTCGACCTGGATTGAGCGGGTCAAGTCGCCCTTGGTCACGGCGGTCGCGACTTCGGCAATGGCGCGCACCTGCGTCGTGAGGTTTGCTGCAAGCAGGTTGACGTTGCCGGTGAGGTCCTTCCAGGTACCGGCGGCGCCCGGCACATGCGCCTGACCGCCGAGACGCCCTTCGACGCCGACCTCACGTGCGACCGTGGTGACCTGGTCAGCGAATGTCGCCAGCGTGTCCGTCATGTTGTTGATGGTCTCGGCGAGGGCCGCGACCTCGCCCTTCGAGGCGACGGTCAGGTTCTGCTTGAGATCGCCATCGGCGACGGCGGTGACGACCTTCACGATGCCGCGCACCTGCTCGGTGAGGTTCGCCGCCATGACGTTCACAGTATCGGTTAAATCCTTCCACGTGCCGGCAACGCCAGGCACCTGGGCCTGCCCACCGAGCTTGCCTTCGGTGCCGACCTCGCGCGCGACGCGCGTGACTTCGCCGGCGAAGGCGTTGAGCTGATCGACCATGGTATTGATAGTGTTCTTCAGCTCGAGAATCTCGCCTTTTACATCGACCGTGATCTTGCGAGAGAGGTCGCCGCGCGCGACCGCGGTCGTAACCTCGGCGATGTTGCGCACCTGCGTCGTGAGATTTGCAGCGAGCAGGTTGACGTTGTCGGTCAAATCCTTCCACGTGCCGGCGACGCCCGGCACGACGGCTTGTCCGCCGAGACGGCCTTCGGTGCCGACCTCGCGGGCGACGCGCGTGACTTCGCCCGCGAATGACCGCAGCTGATCGACCATCGTGTTGATGGTTTCTTTCAGCTGCAGGATTTCGCCGCGCACGTCGACGGTGATCTTCTTCGACAAGTCGCCGGTCGCGATCGCAGTCGCGACCTCGGCGATGTTGCGCACCTGGTCGGTCAAATTGCCGGCCATGAAGTTCACGGAATCCGTCAAGTCCTTCCACGTGCCGGATACGCCGGGCACCTGCGCCTGTCCGCCGAGCTTGCCTTCAGTACCGACTTCACGCGCGACGCGCGTGACCTCACCGGCGAAGGCGTTGAGCTGATCGACCATGGTGTTGATCGTGTTCTTGAGCTCAAGGATCTCGCCCTTCACGTCGACGGTGATCTTGCGTGACAAGTCACCGCGCGCGACCGCGGTCGTCACCTCGGCGATGTTGCGGACCTGGCCTGTGAGGTTCGAGGCCATCGAGTTGACGTTCTCGGTCAGGTCTTTCCATGTGCCGGCGACGCCCGGCACGTTCGCCTGTCCACCGAGCTTGCCTTCCGCACCGACCTCGCGTGCAACACGCGTCACCTCCGAGGCGAAGCGGTTCAGCTGATCGACCATCGTATTTAGCGTTTCCTTCAGCTGAAGAATCTCGCCGCGCACGTCGACGGTAATCTTGCGGGAGAGATCGCCGTTCGCGATCGCGGTAGACACTTCCGCGATGTTGCGGACCTGCGCCGTGAGATTGCCCGCCATGAAGTTCACGGAATCGGTCAAGTCCTTCCACGTGCCAGCGACACCCGGCACCTGTGCCTGGCCGCCGAGACGTCCGTCGGTGCCGACCTCGCGCGCAACGCGCGTCACCTCGCCGGCAAAGGCGTTCAGCTGATCAACCATCGTGTTGATGGTGTTCTTCAGCTCCAGTATTTCGCCGGAGACATTGACGGTGATCTTTTTCGACAGGTCGCCGCGCGCAACGGCGGTTGCGACCTCGGCGATGTTGCGCACCTGACCGGTTAGGTTCGAGGCCATTGAATTGACGGAGTCGGTCAAGTCCTTCCAGGTGCCGGCGACGCCCTTGAGCTGCGCCTGTCCACCGAGTTTGCCTTCGGTGCCGACTTCGCGCGCGACGCGCGTCACTTCCGAGGCGAACGCGTTCAACTGGTCGACGGTGGTGTTGATCGTCTCCTTCAGCTGGAGGATTTCGCCCTTCACGTCGACGGTGATCTTCTTCGACAAATCGCCGTTCGCGATCGCGGTCGACACTTCCGCGATGTTGCGGACCTGAGCCGTGAGATTGCCAGCCATTGAATTGACTGAGTCGGTCAGGTCTTTCCACGTCCCGGCAACACCGAGCACGTTGGCCTGGCCGCCTAGCCGACCCTCCGTGCCGACCTCACGCGCGACGCGTGTCACTTCGGATGCGAAGGCGTTCAGCTGATCGACCATCGTGTTGATGGTTTCTTTCAGCTCCAGGATTTCGCCCGAGACGTTGACGGTGATCTTCTTCGACAAGTCGCCACTGGCAATGGCGGTTGACACTTCGGCGATGTTGCGGACCTGCGCCGTCAGGTTAGACGCCATCGAGTTGACGTTGTCGGTTAAGTCTTTCCACGTGCCGGCGACGCCCGGCACTTGCGCCTGCCCGCCAAGACGGCCTTCGGTGCCGACCTCGCGCGCGACGCGTGTCACTTCGCCTGCGAAGGCATTCAATTGGTCGACCATGGTGTTGATGGTGTTCTTCAGTTCAAGAATCTCGCCCGATACGTCGACGGTGATTTTGCGCGAGAGGTCGCCGCGCGCGACGGCCGTCGTCACCTGCGCGATGTTGCGGACCTGCGCGGTGAGGTTGCCGCACATCGCGTTCACCGAGTCGGTCAAGTCTTTCCAGGTACCGGCGACACCTGGCACGATCGCCTGTCCGCCGAGCTTTCCTTCAGTGCCAACCTCACGCGCAACGCGGGTCACTTCCGACGCGAACGAGCGCAGCTGATCGACCATCGTGTTGATGGCTTCTTTGAGCTGCAGGATTTCGCCGCGTACATCGACGGTGATTTTCTTTGACAAGTCGCCGTTGGCGACGGCAATCGTCACCTCGGCGAGGTTGCGAACCTGCGCGGTGAGGTTCGATGCCATCGAGTTCACCGACTCGGTCAGGTCCTTCCAAACACCGGTGACCTCCACCACTTGCGCTTGGCCACCGAGCTTGCCGTCGGTGCCGACTTCGCGTGCGACGCGTGTCACCTCCGAGGTAAAGATCGACAGCTGCTTGATCATCGTGTTGACGATCGTTGCCGAGCGCAGGAACTCGCCCTTGAGCGGACGTCCTTCCACGTCCAGCGGCATTGTCTGCAACAGATCGCCCTTGGCCACGGCGGAAATCGCGCGCGTGACTTGAGTTGTCGGCCAAACGAGATCGTCGATCAAAGTATTGACCGACTCCTCCATTTCGCCCCACGCGCCGCCGGAGAGGCCAAAACGAACGCGCGTTTTGGTCTTGCCTTCGTGCCCGACCACCTCGCCCACATGTTCGAGCTGTTGAGCGATGCGCTGGTTGGCCGCGACGATATCGTTGAAAGCTTCCGCCACGCGGCCGACCAAACCGCCATCGTGGGTCGGCAAACGAACGGAGAAATCTCCAACCCGCATGGCCTGCAATGCATCCAGCAATTGGGGAAGATCGACGGATCCGCCGTTCAGCTTGGCCCTGTTCGGGCCATGATCTTCGGGGCTGCCCTTGGTGATCTCGGCATCAACATCGGGATGCTTGAGCAGAGCCGTTTCCGGAGGAGTCATTGGCGCACCCAAAGAGCTTAAAGACGAATCGGGTAGAGGAGCGCGGCACCCCGCCCCAAGGCGCCTGAGAGTTGCCCCTCGTGGGCGCACGATGCAAGCTGAGCCATGGCCTTTACCTTGCGCTCAGCACTATACTTGCGGGCTCAGGCTTAACGGAAGCTGGCCGATTCGCCGCCACCCCCGCTCCGGCATCAGCGGCGCCTACGTCTCCAAAAACGACAGAAGCGCCGCATTCACCGCTTCCGGTTCTTCGCGCTGAAGCCAGTGCGTCGCGTCAGCGAAGGTCTGCAGGCGCCCGTTCACACACATCGACAAACTGCTCTCCGCTAAGCCGGACTCCAAAAAGCGGTCCTTGAGACCCCACAGAAGAAGAGTTGGAGTGGTGATTTGTTCGGCCATTCTCGGATTGTAAGGCAGAGCCCGATACCAGTTGAGCATGGCGGTGAGGGCGCCGGGTTTTTGCCAGGCCTCCCGGTATTCGCTGACTTCTTCCGGTGTAAATGCGCCGGGGCGACTCGACTCGCTGAGCACTCGCACAAGCATCGCACATTCGCCGGCGGTCAGAACGACTTCCGGTACCCATGGCAGTTGAAAAAAGGCGACGTAGCTGCTTCGCAACAATTGGCTTGGAGAGCGCACAGCATAGGAGGCCATAATTGCCGGATGCGGCGCGTTCACGATCACAAGTTTGTCTAGTCGAGCGGCCAATTGCGTCGCGGCCGCCCACGCGACCACGCCGCCCCAATCATGGCCAACCAAATGGAAACGCTCGACTCCTAAGGTATCTGCCAGGGCCGCAATATCGGCAACGAGCTTCTCTATGGTGTATTGACGAATCCCGCTCGGCTTGTCGCTTAGGTTATATCCCCTTTGATCCGGAGCAATGACCCGAAACCCTGCAGACGCGAGCGCGTCAATCTGATANCGCCAACCTATCCAGAAGTCAGGGAAGCCGTGGAGAAGTATGACGGGCCGACCATGAAGCGGCCCTGCCTGCACCACGTGCAGCCGCAGGCCCGCAACATCGACGAACAGATGTTCAAGCGGAGCAGAGGTCATAGCTTCATTCCTGTCGCGGGGATATAGGTCCTGACACTCTAGCCCTGAGGTCACGCATGGTATCAGATCTTTTTTCCCTTGCAGGCCGCACCGCTCTCATCACGGGCGGCTCGCGCGGGATCGGCCGGATGATAGCCGCCGGCTTCATTGCGCAGGGCGCTAAAGTGTACATCTCTTCACGCAAGGCAGAAGCATGCGACAGCACGGCCGCAGAATTGTCAGCAGGCGGGGGTCGCTGCTTCTCGCTGCCGCAAGACGTCTCAAGCGTTGAAGGATGCCGGGCGCTCGCAGCCGCCTATGCTCAGCACGAATCGCGCCTCAATATCCTGGTCAATAACGCGGGCGCCGCTTGGCTCGCCGAGTTGGATTCCTTCCCCGAAAATGGCTGGGACAAAGTCGTCGATCTAAATCTGAAGTCACCCTTCTTTCTGACGCAAGCATTCGCTCCTTCTCTTCGGACGGCTGCGAGCAAGGACCAGCCCGCCAAGGTGATCAACGTCGCCTCGATCGACGGCATTCGGCCAAATCCGCAGGAGACGTATTCATATCAGGCGAGCAAGGCGGGGTTGATTCATCTCACACGCCGCATGGCCGCTCGCCTCATAGCCGACAACATCTGCGTCAACGCCATAGCGCCTGGCGCGTTTGCGTCGGAGATGAACCGCGCTGCTCGCGATCGTGCGGAGGAGGTCGCACAAATGATTCCCGCTCGCCGGATCGGCACGGACGAAGACATGCAAGGTGTTGCGATCTTCCTCGCTTCCCGCGCCGGGGACTACGCGGTCGGGATCACAATTGCCGTCGATGGCGGCATCGCTTTCGGCAGCGCAGTGCTCTAGCATGCGCGACATCAACTCCTCGAACTTCCTCCAACGAACGCGAAGTCCCCAGAATTGACGACCTGCACCACCTCGGCCGAGGTCGCGCCCACGCGCACGACGTTTCTTCTCATGCCGCTCGCCTTCATCAATTTCGCCGTCGGCGCCGGCGCGTTTCTCGTGATTGGAATGCTCTCGCCGCTGGCGCAATTGCTGTCGATGAGCAAGGTGCAGGCGGGCTGGGTAATGAGCGCCTATGCACTCGGCTATGCCCTCACCTCCCCGCTGCTCATCGCGCTGACGGGAGCATTGCAGAGGCGGACCGTGATTCTCGCCGGGATTGCGGTGTTCATTGCAGCGAGCGTCCTGTCTGCCGCCGCACTGACGCCTGCACTTCTCTATGCCGCGCGCGTGCTGGCGGCCATTGGCGCAGGTATGATCACGCCGGTCGCCGCCGCAATCGCGGTCGCGACGAGCACGGAGGCGACACACGGCAAAGCGCTGTCCTTCGTGTTCGCGGGCATGACCATCGCGCAGGTGGTCGGCGTTCCCGGAGGCGCCTTTATTGGCTACACCTTTGGGCCCCCCGTAGCCTTCGTGGTGGCGGCGCTCCTATGCGCGCTCGGCTTCATCTGGGTCGCACTCGCCGTGCCACGCGACGTGCGCTTTCAGCCGCAATCTCTGGCGATGCTCGGGCGCACAATTCTGAGTCCGCGCCACCTTGTTGCTGTCCTGTTGACGGTGACGATCGCGACATCGGGTTATCTCGGTGTCACTTTCATGGGGCCACTTGCGGAATTGCGGCTCGGTATGGGAGGCAACGGCGTCGCGCTGATGCTGGTCGCCGGCGGCATCGGCGCGTTTATCGGCAACATTATCGCCGGACGACTGACG
>C688J18823_10003275_pt1 | contig 10247 bp, 9 predicted proteins | sample HopSoiMetagenom1_FD_18823 | JGI IMG/M metagenome (IMG submission 18823) | reverse complement strand
GTTCTAGCGCGCCGGGCGGTAGCGCCGCTCGGGCCGGCCGACGCCATACTGAAGCCGTAATTCCAATGCTCCGGTGCTGAGATAGTGCTCGAGATATCTGCGCGCGCTGACACGCGAAATGCCCACCAAGTCAGCACATTCGGCCGCCGACACCTCGCCGGCGTCCCGCACCGCGTCCAATACCAACCGGCCCGTCTCGGCACCGAGCCCCTTCGGCAGCACCTCCTGCGGCGACGCGGCGGGTGGCGCGCCGAACAACGAGTCGATCAACGACTGATCGATGCCGCCCGCGGACTCCAGTGCCTCGGCGCGGGCGGCGAAAGCCTCCAATTTCGCCTTCAATTGCGGAAGCTCGAACGGCTTTATCAAGTAGTCCGCCGCACCGCCGTCCAGCGCGCCCTTGACCGTGTCCAGTTCGCGCGCCGCCGTAATCATGATGACGCCTACCCGATCGCCTTCGGATCGCAGTTGTTGCAACACCTGCAGGCCGGTCATGTCCGGGAGATACACGTCGAGCAGGATCAGCTGCGGCCGCAGGTCGCGGGCCGCGGACAGCGCCTCGGTGCCGGTGCGGGCGACGCCCACCGCCCGGAAGCCGTCGACCTGCTCGACGAACCGGCGATGGATCTCGGCGACCATGAAATCGTCGTCGACGACCAGCACGTCACGCATGCGCTGCCCTCTCCGCCGAAACCACGGGCATCCCGACGGGCAGCCGCACCACGAACATCGCGCCACCCGACGGTCCGTCGCTGACCTCCACCGTCCCGCCGTGCTGTGCGGTGACCAGCCGCACCAACGCCAGGCCGATGCCCCGGCCGCCCGCAACATCGGGTTTCGAAGTGACGCCTCGGGCGAAGATCGCTTCCCGAAGATGTTCCGGCACACCGGGTCCCGAGTCAGCCACCGAAATCACGAGGCCATCGTGATCCTTGATTCCCACCGTGACCTGCGCCGGCTCCGAGCCCACCGAAACATCGACCGCGTTGTCGATGAGGTTACCGAGCAAGGTGATGACATCGGTTGCCAGCGCGGGGTCCAAGGCAGCGAGGTGGGACTCAGGTGCGATCTCCAGTGACACCCCACTTTCCGCTGCCAGCGACGTCTTAGCGATCACCAGCGCCGCGACGGCAGGATCGGAAATCCGTTGCGTCACCGCGTCGCTGATCTCTGCACGCCGCCGTGTCAGCGTTCCAACCAGATCACGCACCGAGTCGTACTCGCCCAACTGAACCAGTCCGGAGATGGTGTGCAGCTGATTGGCGAACTCGTGCGTCTGCGCGCGCAGCGTGTCGGTCACGCTCTTGTGTGACGACAGCTGCCCCTGCAGCGCAGCCAATTCCGTGCTGTCACGCATCGTCGTCACCGTTCCAATCCGCTGGCCCTGGCTGGTGGCCGCCCGCCGGTTCAACGCCAAAATGCGTGTCCGCGTGGCGATCACCACGTCGCGCCCGTCCTCGCCCGACAACAGAAAGTCGACCACCGCAGGTTCGAGGCCGACACCGTCGACGCGGCGACCCACTGCCGTCGCAGTGACGCCGAGCAGTTCCTGCGCGCTGTCGTTGAGCAGCGTGATGTCGCCCTCGTTGTTCACCGCGACCACTCCCTCGCGGATGCTGTGCAGCAATGCTTCTCGATGGTCGGCCAGGCCGGCGATCTCGGCGATCTCCAGCCCACGGGTGTGCCGTTTGATCCGCCGCGACAACAACCACGACGCCAGCAGGCCCAACGCCGCCCCCAGCCCGAGGTAGATCAGTAGCCGCTCTCCGGCGCCGCTCAACAGTTCCCACACCGACGGGTACGGCTCGCTGACCGATGCGACGGCCAGCACATCGCCATTGGTGGACAGGATCGGCACCTGACCGACCAGGCTGTGCATACCGTCGATGTTGTCATCGCCGAACCAGGCCCGGCCTTCGTCTGCCCGGCTCGGCCCGAGGTCCATTCGCTGGCCGACGCGCGAGGGGTCCGACGACACTCGCACGGTTCCATCCGGGTCGAGGATCTCGGCAAGCCCGGCGCCCGACAGCGACACGGCGCGGTCCACCTCCGGCGCGAGCACCCGCCCGGCGAACGGATCCGCATATCGATCACGCACGATCGGCGTTGAGGCCATGTTCTCGGCCACCGCGATCATCCGCTGCCCACGCACATCGCGGAACTCCCGCGTCGACTGCGCCACCGACACCGCCGCAACGGCGACCAGCACGACGGCGACCACCAGCAACTGGAACACCAGAAACTGGCCCGCCAGGCTGCGAAAGCTACGTACCGGTGACTTCACTGTTCTAAACGACCAATACTTCCTTTGCGTTCTTATCAGTGACTTGGGTCACTGCCGGGTCCAGTATTGCTGAGCATCACAAATCGCTGATTGGGGACGACGTGAAACGCGCAATGCTGGTAATCGCCGTGATCGCGGCGCTGCTGCTCACCGCCTGCGGCGTCACAAAAGGCAACGAAACACCCGGCTTGCATCGGCTCCGAATGATGGTGCCGAACAGCCCAGGTGGCGGCTATGACCTGACTGCGCGGACCGCCGTAAAGATCATGGAGGATGACGACATCACCGGCCGTGTCGAGGTCTTCAATGTCATCGGCGCCGGCGGAACGGTCGCCATGGCCCGGCTGATGAACGAAAAGGGCAATAACGACCTCATGATGACGATGGGGCTCGGTGTCGTCGGCGCCACCTATACCAACGGGTCCAAGGCGCGCGCATCGGACGCGACGGCGCTGGCGAAGTTGATCGAGGACCCGGGTGCCGTATTCGTCCCGGCCGATTCGCCGTTCAAGACGGTGCAAGATTTCGTCGCGGCGTGGAAGGCCGATCCGTCGAAGGTCACCATCGGCGGGGGTTCGTCACCGGGCGGGCCCGACCACTTGTTCCCCATGGAACTGGCCAAGGCCGTCGGTGTCGAGCCGAAATCGGTCAACTACGTCACCTATGACGGTGGCGGCGACCTGCTGACCGCGCTGCTCGGCAAAAAGATCACCGTGGGCACCTCGAGTCCCGGTGAACTCATCGATCAGATCGAAGCCGGCCAGCTTCGAGTGCTCGCCGTGTCCGGCGACGAGCGGGTGCAGGGCGTCGACGCGCCAACCCTGAAAGAGTCGGGCATCAACCTCACCTTTGCAAACTGGCGCGGAGTCCTTGCACCACCAGGCATTTCCGACGATGCCAAACAGGCAATGGTGAAAGCGCTCGAAGAAATGCACGGCACGCAGCAGTGGAAGGAGGCACTGGTGAAGAACGGCTGGACCGATGCGTTCGTGACCGGTTCGCAGTTCGAGCAGTTCCTCAGGGACCAAGACAACCGGGTCTCCTCGACCCTGACCGAACTGGGGCTGGTATGACCACCACCGAAGAACCGCAACAGAATCCGGTTGCCAGATCGTTCGACAAGGCGCAGTACATCGTCTGCGCGGTGATGGTAGCGGTCGGCGCGTTCCTGATATACGACGCCCTCAGCCTGGAAGCGGGATTCGCCAAAGTGGATCCCGTCGGGCCAAAGCTCTTCCCGGTCGCCATCGGCAGCATTCTCATTGTGCTGGCAGTCGTTCTGGCCCTTGCTATTCCGCGCGGCTCAGTGGGTGAGGCCGATGCTGGGGAGGACGTCGATCCGACCACCCCGGGCGACTGGCGCACGGTTGGACTGCTGGTCGGCCTGTTCGTGGCGGTCATCGTGCTCGTCAACCCGTTGGGATGGGCAATTACCGGGACATTGCTGTTCGCCGGCGCGGCCACCATCCTCGGCAACCGACACTACGTTCGCAACATCGTCATCGGCGCGGTGCTCGCCGTCGCCAGTTTCTACGCGTTCTACTCCGGGCTCGGAATCCCGCTGCCCGCAGGCATTCTGGACGGGATTCTGTAGATGGACAATCTGAACTGGCTGCTCCAGGGCTTCGAGCAGGCCGCAACGCCGATGAATCTGCTCTACGCCGTCATAGGCGTGCTGCTCGGTACCGCGGTCGGTGTTCTGCCGGGCATCGGCCCCGCCATGACGGTCGCGCTGCTGCTGCCCGTCACCTACAACGTAAGCCCGAGCGCGGCGTTCATCATGTTCGCCGGCATTTTCTACGGCGGCATGTACGGCGGCTCGACCACGTCGATCCTGCTGAATACTCCGGGTGAATCGTCATCGGTCATCACCGCTATCGAGGGCAACAAGATGGCCAAGGCCGGACGGGCCGCTCAGGCGCTCGCGACAGCGGCCATCGGATCGTTCGTCGCCGGCGCCATCGGCACCGCCTTGTTGGCAGCGTTCGCGCCACCGATCTCGAGATTCGCAGTGACGCTTGGCGCGCCGTCCTATCTCGCGATCATGCTGTTCGCACTCGTCGCGGTGACGGCTGTGCTCGGTGCCTCCAAGCTGCGCGGCGCGATCTCGCTGTTCCTCGGTTTGGCGATCGGTGTCGTCGGCATCGACTTCCTCACCGGCCAGCCGCGGGCCACATTCGGCCTTCCGCAGTTGTCCGACGGAATCGACATCGTGGTGATCGCGGTCGCCATCTTCGCGGTCGGCGAGGCGCTGTGGGTGGCCGCCCACCTGCGACGCCGTCCCGCCGACGTCATCCCGGTCGGCAGGCCGTGGATGGGTCGCGACGACTGGCGACGGTCCTGGAAGCCGTGGCTACGCGGCACCGCCTTCGGCTTCCCGTTCGGCGCGCTGCCCGCCGGCGGAGCCGAACTCCCGACGTTCTTGTCGTATATCACTGAGAAGAGACTGTCGAAACACAAGGGTGAGTTCGGCAAAGGCGCGATCGAGGGCGTCGCGGGACCCGAGGCGGCCAACAACGCTTCTGCCGCAGGCACATTGGTGCCGATGCTGTCGCTGGGGCTGCCCACCAATGCCACCGCGGCGGTGATGCTGACGGCGTTCGTGTCCTACGGAATTCAGCCCGGCCCAACTCTTTTCGCAAAAGAGCCGCTGCTGATTTGGACACTGATCGCCAGCCTCTTCATCGGCAACTTCATGCTTCTGGTGCTCAACCTGCCGCTGGCGCCACTGTGGGCCAAGCTGCTGCGCACCCCGCGGCCCTACCTCTATGCGGGCATTCTGTTCTTCGCGACATTGGGCGCGCTCGCAGTGAACGTGCAAGCGCTCGACCTGGCGCTGCTGCTGGTCTTCGGTCTGCTCGGCCTGATGATGCGACGGTTCGGGTTGCCGGTGCTGCCGCTGATCATCGGTGTCATCCTCGGGCCACGCATCGAGCGTCAGCTGCGGCAAGCTCTGCAACTCGGTGGCGGCGACTGGACCAACCTCTTCACCGAGCCCGTCGCGATCGTCGTGTACGTGCTGATGGCCGTCCTGCTGCTGACGCCGCTCGTGCTGCGGCTGATGCATCGCCGTGAAGAGACGCTCCTCGTCGTCGAGGACGACAGGGACCAGAAAGAGAAGGCGGCCCAGGCATGACCCGAAGACGACAACGAGTGAGGATCGCAGCGAGGGACGAGCGAGGACCGGAGCGAGGAGGAGTCGAGGCGTGACGATCGTCGTCGGATACAGCGCTGATCCGTTCGGCCGGGCAGCGCTCGAGCACGGGATCGCCGAAGCCAAGCTGCGTGGCACCACGCTGCGGGTCGTCAACCCGACCAGCGGCGAGGCCTACGTCGACGCTCATTTCGCGCAGCCGCACGAAGTCCACGACATCGAGGAGCGGCTCGCGAACTGCGGCGTGGAGTTCGAGCTGACCCAGCCCGTCGGGGTCGACATCGCCGAGGAACTGCTCAAGGCGATGCAACGCGCCGATGCCGAACTGCTGGTGATCGGCATCCGGCACCGCAGCCCGGTGGGAAAGCTGTTGCTCGGCAGCGTTTCGCAGCAGCTGCTGCTGGAGTGCCCGAAGCCGGTACTGGCGGTCAAGCCCGACGAGCTGTAAGAACGGCGCATGGAGGATCAGGCTCCGCCCGCCGAACGCGATAGGCCGTTCCTGCTGACAGGTGAGGGCTGGCCGTATCTGCTCGTGCCGTTGATCCCGGTCGCAATCATCCTGGAGTTCATGCATGCCGGCGCGGTGCCGGTGTTCTTCGCTTCGGCGCTCGGAGTGATTCCGACGGCGGCGTTGATGGGCCGGGCCACCGAGGAATTGGCGGCCAGGGCCGGGGCAGGGGTGGGTGGGCTGCTCAACGTCACGTTCGGCAACGCCCCTGAGCTGATCATCGCGCTGTTCGCATTGGGCGCCGGACTGCACGAGGTGGTCAAGGCGTCGCTCGTCGGGTCGATCCTCGGCAACATCCTGCTCGTTCTCGGAATGTCGATGCTTGTAGGCGGGGCGAAAAGGGAGCGCCAGCGTTTCGAGTTGCGTGCGGCCACCGCTCAGTCGCTCATGCTGCTTTTGGCGACGGTTGCGCTCGTGATGCCGGCGATATTTCAGCTGGTGGCCGGCGGCGGGCTGCCCAACCCGACGGCCAAGGCGGTGGCGTTCCCCGGCGATCTGCAGGCCCTGTCGGTGGGTGTCGCTGTGGTGCTGCTGGGTTCCTACGCGGCCGGGTTGGTGTTCTCCCTGAAGACCCATGCGCACCTGTTCAACCCCACGCAGGATGAACCCGAGCACGGCGGCGAGCCGTGGTCGGTGCGCAAGAGCGTGCTGATGCTGGCCGCTGCGGGTGCGGCGGTGGGATGGATGTCGGAGATCCTGGTCCACTCCATCACCGAGGCGTCGGCGGCCATCGGGCTGTCGCCGTTCTTCGTCGGCATCATCGTCGTGGCGGTGGTGGGCAACGCCGCCGAGCACTGGGTGGCTGTGTATTTCGCCACCCGCGACAAGATGGACATCTCCATCAACATCGCAGTGGGATCTGGCGCGCAGATCGCCCTGTTCGTCGCACCAGTGCTGGTGCTCGCGTCGTTCTTCATCGGCCCGTTCCCAATGGCATTGGTGTTCAACGGCTTCGAGATCGGCGCCATCTTCTTGGCGATCATCATCGCCAACGAAGTCACCCAGCGCGGCGAGTCGACCTGGTATGAAGGCCTGCAACTACTGGCTATCTACGCCGTGCTCGGACTTACCTTTTACTTCGTCTGATGTTCCGATCCAGGTGTCACGCCACCGATGCACGCGCAAGCCAGGACGTCACCTCGTACATCAGTCGTTCGGGAGCATCGAACTGAATCAAGTGATTGCTGCCGGGCACGGTGCACAGTGACGAATGCGGGATGAGCGTATGCAGTCGATCGGCCCGCTCGACTGGTATCCACCCATCTTGCTCGCCCCACACGATATGAACCGGCACAGTGAGTTTCGCTAACAGCTCTTCGTTTTCGCGCAGGTAGCGCTCGTCGTAGTCGATGATCTGTCGGTAGAAAGCAGTCTGGCCCTCACTACCGGTCCACGGGTTCACCAAGTCGTCAAGATCTTCTTCACGTAACCCGACATTGCTCGCATTGCTGATATAGGTGCGAACAATCGCGCGGTGTACGTATCCCGGAAGTTGCTCGAGCAGACCGGGATTGTCCTGCACGAACTTGAAGAACGGTGACCCGCTCGGCGGGATGGCGACGACATCGATCAGCATGAGTGAGGCAAAGTCAGCGCGGCACACCAGGTGCGCGCGAAGCGACACCGCGCCTCCGAAGTCGTGTGCGATCACATGTGGACGGGGGATCTCCCAGTGCTGTAGCAGTGCATTGAACGCATCCGCTTGAACTCTGAAGTCGACCGGGTGATCCGGCTGCTTCGACGACCGGCCATAGCCCGGCATGTCCCACAGATAGACGGCAAATCTATCGGTCAGTGCGTCGGCGATCGGTCGCCAGAGCATGGACGACCACGGCGTGCCGTGGCAGAACACCACGGCCGGACCGTGGCCGGCACGGCCCCACGCAATGTGACGCCCTTGCCACTCGTAGCGCTCCGGCAGATCCACATTCCCAGTGTTACCTCACTGCCGTGCTCGGCCGCACCTTTTACGTCGTCTGATTCGTGATCCGGATGGCGCCGTCGACCGCTGACACCTCGTAGCTGCGCACGGACATGTCGGCCCCGCCGGCCTCGCTTCCGGTGGACAAGTCGAAGGTGTGGCCATGCAGCGGACACACGACGACCCGCTCGTCGGCCAAACCGTCGGCCAGCGGCCCACCCTTGTGTGGGCAGACCGCATCGATTGCCCGCAGCGAGCCGTCCCGCAGCCGGAAAACCGCGATCTGCTCACCGTCGACGGCGAACGTGCGGGCCTCGCCAACCGGGACTTCGTCGACCGACCCGATCTCGACGTCCGTCATCGCACCGGCACCTGCGGCAACGACAGCAACGGCAGCGACGTTCGGAATTGGCCTTCTGTCACGGGTTCTCGGCCGTCCTGCCATGGATCCCGGTAGGCATCGACGGACTTCTGCATCCGCGCATCGAGGCCCGCGGCGACACCTTCGACATCGTCGACCACCAGGGCGCGGATCTGATCGATCCCGACGCGGGGAACGAACGTGTAGGTGCGCTCGAGCCAGTTCGCATTCTCACGGTAGTACTGCAGGAATCGCCCGGTGAGCATGACGACGGTTTCGGGGTCGTCGACCGTGGCAAGCAGGTCGCCCTTGCGGATGTGCGCGCCTGCCGCGCCGCCGACGTAGACCTCCCACCGCCCGTCGCCCACCGCGACGACACCGAGGTCCTTGCACAATGCCTCGGCACAATTGCGCGGACACCCCGTGACCGCCAACTTCATCTTCGCCGGGCTGGCCAGGCCTTGATAGCGCTCCTCGATCGCGATGCCCAATGCGGTGGAGTCACCAAGGCCGTAACGGCAAAAATCGCTGCCGACACAGGTTTTCACGGTCCGGAAGCTCTTGCCGTATGCGTATCCCGACGGCATGTCCAGGTCGGCCCATACCGCCGGTAGGTCCTCCTTGCGCACGCCCAACAGGTCGATCCGTTGGCCGCCCGTCAGCTTGATCATCGGAATCGCGTACTTGTCGGCGACGTCGGCGATCCGGCGCAGCTGCCAGGGGTTCGTCACGCCGCCCTTCATCTGCGGCACCACCGAGAATGTGCCGTCCCGCTGGATGTTGGCGTGCACGCGGTCGTTGACGAACCGGGCGTCACGTTCGTCGACGAACTCGTCGGCCCACATCGTCTCCAGAAGCGACGCCAGCGCCATCTTCGAGTTGGCGTCCTCGAGGCCGTCCGGTGCCAGCGCGGCGAACACCGACGACACAGAATGCAGTTCGAGCTCGCGAATGTGTCGCATCAACGTCGGTTTGTCGTAAGGGATTCCAGGCACATACCACGACGCCGACGGATCGTCGGTGACCGCTCCGCCCGCTGCCCACTCGACGATCTGACCGACCAACTCCTTGCATGAACCGCAGCCCTTGCCTGCCTTGGTCTTGGCCATCACCCCGGTCACCGACGTCTCGCCGCCCTGAACGCATGAAACCAGCGTCGCCTTGTTCACGCCGTTGCAGTTGCACACCTGCGCATCGTCGGACAATTCAGCCACGCCGACCGCGACGTCGGGCGTGCCGATGTCGAACATCAACGACACCCGTTCGTCGGGCAGCGGCAGCCCGCTGTCGAATGCCTGCATCAGGAACGACACCTTGCTGACGTCGCCCAGCAGTGTGGCGCCGACGAGCTTGCCGTCGCGGATGACGATGGTCTTGTACACCCCATGCCGGGGCTCGGAGTACTGGACGAACTCGTCATCGTCGAGTTCTGGTGCCTTCAGGCCCATCGCTGCGACGTCGACGCCGGCGACCTTGAGCTTGGTGGCCGTGCGTGAGCCGTGATAGGCCGCGCTGCGGTCGGTGCCGGTGACGTGGTCGGCGAGCACGGTGGCCTGCTCCCACAGCGGCGCCACCAGCCCGTAGACCTGGCCTCGGTGCTGGGCGCACTCGCCGACGACGTAGATGTTGTCGTCGTCGATCGAGCGCATGTGGTCATCGACGACGATCGCCCGCTCGACGGTCAGCCCCGCGCGCTGCGCGAGGCCGACGTTGGGCCGGATGCCCGCCGCGATCACCAGCATGTCGCAATCGATCGAACTGCCGTCGGAGAACACTATTCCCGCCAGCCGACCGTGTTCGTCAGTCCGCACCTCGGTGGTGCGCTTGTCCAGGTGGACGGTTATCCCGATGCCCTGCACGGATTTTCGCAGGATCCCGCCTGCAACGTCATCGAGTTGTGCGTTCATCAGCGTTGGGCCGGCGTGCACGACGTCGACGGTCAGTCCCCGGTTCTGCAGGCCGCGGGCGGCCTCGAGCCCGAGCAGGCCGCCGCCGATCACCACCGCCTTGGTGCGGTGC
>C688J18823_10003273_pt1 | contig 10249 bp, 9 predicted proteins | sample HopSoiMetagenom1_FD_18823 | JGI IMG/M metagenome (IMG submission 18823) | reverse complement strand
CCTATTTCGTGCGCGGCGCGGCCCGGCTGCCGCTCTCGACGGTGTTGATCTTCTGGCTTGCGGTCGCGGCCGGCGTGCTGGTCAAGGGCCCGCTCGTGCCGATGTTCGCCGCGCTTGCCGTGCTGGCGCTGTTTGTCCGCGAGCGCTCGGCGCGCTGGTTCCTGGCGCTCCGGCCCGGTCTCGGCGTGCTCATCGTGCTGGCGCTGGCGCTGCCGTGGTTCGTCGCCATCGCGGTCAAGAGCGGCGGTGCGTTCTTCACCGAGTCGGTCGGGCACGACATGCTCGGTAAGGTCGGCACGGCGCAGACCTATCACTGGCAGCCGCCGGGCTTCTACCTCCTCGCCTTATTCGCGACCTTCTGGCCGGCGGCGGCGCTTGCCGTCCTTGCGATCCCGTTCGCGTGGAAGAACCGGGCCGACGACCGCATCGCCTTCGCGCTCGCCTGGATCGTGCCGAGCTGGCTCGTCTTCGAGCTCGTGCCGACGAAGCTGCCGCACTATGTCATGCCGCTCTATCCGGCGATCGCGATCGTGACCGTGCTGGCGCTGGCGCGCGGCTTTATCGCGCCGCGCGACCTCGCCGCGAAGCTGACGGCGCTGCTGATCCCGTTNATTCCGGCCGGGATCGCGGTCGGGCTTGCCTTCGCGGCCAAGACCCTCGACGGGCGCCTGCCCTGGGCCGGGCTTGCGGTCATGCTTCTCGCCACGCTCGTTGCCTTCGCGGCCTGGTGGCGCTTCGTCCGCGACGAGCCCGGCGCGGCGGCGCTCCTCGCCGTCGCCGCCTCGCCGATCCTCGCTATCGGCGCCTTCACCTTCACCCAGCCGGTGATGCAATCCTTGCGGCTGTCGCCGCATCTCGCCGAGACGGCGCGCGCCCTCGATTGCCCGCACCCGGCGGTCGGAACGCTCGGCTACCGCGAGCCGAGCCTCGTGTTCCTCGCCGGAACCGAGCTGCGGATGTTCGCTGGCGCCGGCGAGGCGGCCGAGTTCCTCAAAGGCGGCGGCTGTCGCCTCGCCTTCGTCGAGGCTCGGTTCGACGACCGCTTCCGGCAGGAGGCCGACCACGCCGGGATCCGCCCGGCGCTTCTCGCGCGGCTCTCCGGCTTCAATTTCAACGGCGGGCGCGGGCTCGAGATTGGCGCATATGCGGTACGCCCATGATAGAGGGCAGGCGACCTCCGACCCGCCGGCGCTAACAAACCCAAAGGCCATGGCAGAGACCGACCGCGGCGAGAGCCCGCTCCTCAGCGTCGTCGTTCCGGTGCGCAACGAGGCCGGCAACGTCGCCCCGCTGATCGAAGAGATCGAGCGCGCGTGCGTGACGCTCAAGCCCTTCGAGCTGATCTACGTCGATGACGGCTCGTCGGACGCGACGGCGGCGGAGATCGCGACGGCGCGCCTCTCCCGCCCCTGGCTGCGGGGCTTGCGCCACGAGGTGAGCTGCGGTCAGAGCGCCGCCGTGCGCAGCGGTGTGCGCGCCGCCCGCGCGCCCGTCGTCGTGACGCTCGACGGCGACGGCCAGAACGATCCGGCCTTCATTCCGCAGCTCTATGAGGCATTGCTGCAGGGCGGCGAGCGGATCGGCCTCGCCGCCGGCCAGCGCCTGCGCCGCGTCGGCGGCTTCAAGAAGCTGCAGTCGCGGATCGCGAACGGGGTGCGGGGCGCGATCCTCAGGGACGGGACGCGCGATTCCGGCTGCGGGCTCAAGGCCTTCCGGCGCGACCTCTACCTGGCGCTGCCCTATTTCGACGCGCTGCACCGCTTCATGCCGGCCCTCGTCAAGCGCGAGGGCCTGGAGATCGCCCATGTCGACGTCGTCGACCGCCCGCGCCGCGCCGGGCGGTCGAACTACGGCATGTTCGACCGGCTCTGGGTCGGGATCATGGACCTTTGCGGCGTGTGGTGGTTGATCAGGCGCCGCAGGCGCGTTCCCGTGGTGCGGGAGGTGGGGTGATGCTGATCCGGCTGTCGCAGGACCTCGGAGCCTATTTCTACGACGTCTTCGTCGCGCGCTTCGACTTCTGGCTCTTTTTCGGCCTCGTCGCCCAGGTCCTGTTCGGGGCCCGGTTCATCGTTCAGTGGATCGCCAGCGAGCGGGCCGGCAAGAGCGTGATGCCGCTCGCGTTCTGGTTCTTCTCGATGGCCGGCGGGCTGATGACGCTGGTCTACGGCCTCGTCCGGCGCGAGCCGGTGATCATCTTCGGCCAGACGCTGGCGATTGTGATCTACGTGCGGAATTTGATGCTGATCTTTCGGGAAAGGCAGTCGTGAATAGTCAGGCGTCAGTCGTCGGTGGTCAGTTATCGACCGCTTACGATTGACGATTGACGACTGACGACTGACGACTGACCCTCACGCCGCCTTCGCGGCCTCGCGCCGCAGCCGCGCGAACCCGGCATCGAGATCGGCCTTGAGATCGTCGAGGTCTTCGAGGCCGATATGGAGGCGCACCGCCGGGCCCGGCGGATTCCAGCGCGTGGCGGTGCGGTAGGCGGCGCAGTCGAACGGGATCGCGAGGCTCTCGAAGCCGCCCCAGGAGGCGCCGATCCCGAACAGCTCGAGGCCGTCGAGCATCGCCTCCATGGCCCCCTTCGGCGCCGGCTCGAGCACGATCGAGAACAGCCCCGACGAGCCCTTGAAGTCGCGCTTCCAGATCGCGTGGCCGGGATCGCTCTCGAGCGCCGGGTGGAGCACGCGGGCGACCTCCGGGCGGGCCGCCAGCCAGCGCGCCATGTCGAGCGCCTGACGCTCGTGCTCCTTGAGGCGCAGCGCCATGGTCCGCAAGCCGCGCAGGGCCAGGAAGACATCCTCCGGTCCGGCGCACATGGCGAAACTGTCGAAGGTGCGCCGCAACGCCGGCCAGGCGCGGGCGCTCGCGGACACGAGCCCGAGCAGCAGGTCCGAGTTGCCCGACAGGTATTTGGTTCCGGCCTCGATCGCGAGATCGACGCCGCGCTCGTGCGGCGGGAACAGCAGCGGCGTCGCCCAGGTGTTGTCCATCAGCACGACGGCGCCGTGCCGGTGCGCCGCCGCGGCGATGGCCGGGATGTCCTGCATCTCGAAGGATTGCGAACCCGGGGCCTCGGTGAACACCGCCGTGGTGTTCGGCCGCAGCAGCGCCTCGACGCCGGCGCCGAGCGCCGGGTCGTAATAGGTCGTCTCGACGCCGAAGGCCTTGAGGACGCCGTCGCAGAACTGGCGCGTCGGCCGGTAGACCGAATCCGTGACCAGGAGGTGGTCGCCGGCCTTGAGGCAGGACATCAGCGCGAGCGTGAGCGCGGCAAGCCCGGAGGGGGCAAGCACCGTTCCGGCGGCGCCGGCGAGGGCCGTCCAGGCGCTCTCGAGCGCTTCCGTCGTCGGCGTCCCCTTGGTGCCGTAGGTGTAGTGCGCCCGCCGATGCTGGAAATCCTCGGCGCTCGGATAGAGCACCGTCGAGCCGCGATAGATCGGGGTATTGACGAAGCCGTGCTGCTGCGCGGGGTCGCGACCGGCATGGACGAGCCGGGTGCGCTCGGCAAAGCGCGACAGGTCCTTGGGCGGGGAGAGCGTCATGGGCTTTGGTTCTTGGGAAGGCCGGCCATGTGCGCCGATCGCACCGCCCCGTCAAGGCGTGCTGCCCTTCACCCTTGACCGCCCGCCGTTTGTCGCATGTGATGGCCGCCTTCGCAGCGGGAGGGCCGAACCATCGTCCGGCGCCGGCCTCGCTCGCCCCGCGTGTTGACGCGGGCCGGCAGGTTTGCGACAGACCCGCCGACCTTGGCCATAAGGCCGGAGGGCGGCTCGATCCGCCACGGAAGGCTGTCGCGTCAAGCGACCGCCGCTGGTCACGACAGCAACAGAGCGGGAGAACATCGGAATGAAACGGGCAATTGCAACGATCGCCGTCGGCTTGGCGGCAACCCTCATGGCCTCGGCGGCTTCCGCCCAGGCGACCCTCAACAACGTCAAGCAGAAGGGCTTCCTGACCTGCGGCTCGAACCCGGGGCTTGCCGGCTTCGGCGTCCCGGACGCGCAGGGCAACTGGACCGGCCTCGACGTCGACTTCTGCCGGGCGCTCGCGGCGGCGATCTTCAACGACCCGACCAAGGTGCGCTTCATTCCGCTCTCGGCGAAGGACCGCTTCACGGCGCTGCAGTCGGGCGAGGTCGACGTGCTCGCCCGCAACTCGACCTGGTCGATGTCGCGCGACACCCAGCTCGGCCTCGACTTCCCCGCCGTCAACTACTACGACGGCCAGGGCTTCATGGTGAGGAAGAAGCTGGGCGTCGCCTCGGCGAAGGAACTCTCGGGCGCCTCGGTCTGCACCCAGCAGGGCACGACGACCGAGCTCAACCTCGCCGACTTCTTCCGCGCCAACAACCTGAAGTACGAGGTCGTCGCCTTCGCGACCGCGGACGAGACCTTCAAGGCCTACGAGTCCGGCCGCTGCGACGCCTTCACGACGGACGCCTCGGGCCTCTACTCGGAGCGCCTCAAGGCCTCGGCTCCGGACGAGCACATCGTGCTGCCCGAGATCATCTCCAAGGAGCCCCTCGGCCCGGCCGTGCGCCACGGCGACAACCAGTGGGGCGACATCGTCCGCTGGACCCACTTCGCCATGATCAACGCCGAGGAGCTCGGCGTCACCAAGGCCAACGTCGACCAAATGCTGAAGAACGACAACCCCGAGATCAAGCGCATGCTCGGGAGCGAGGGCAAGTTCGGCGAGGCCGTCGGGCTGACCAACGACTGGGCCTTCCGGATCATCAAGCAGGTGGGCAACTACGGCGAAACCTTCGAGAAGAACGTCGGCCAGGGCTCGCCCTTGAAGATCCAGCGCGGCCAGAACGCGCTCTGGACCAAGGGCGGCCTGCAGTACGCCCCGCCGATCCGCTGAAAGCGCGACACGGACCTAAGACGGGCGTCCGGAGCGGATCCGGGCGCCCTTTCCTTTTTGCGCGCCGCCACCCCTTGGCGGCGCGACGTTTGCATGACAGGCTAGCGACAGCGAGACACAAGAAGCGTCAGCGGGGAATGCCAGTGTCGACCTTAGCCCAGGACGCGCCCGCGCGCGGGTCGCTGCTCTACGACCCGAAGGTCCGGGCGGCCGTCTATCAGGTCGTCCTCACCGCGGTCGTCGTCTTCCTGGTCTATCAGGCCGCCACCAACGCCGTCGCGAACCTCAGGGCCGCGCGCATCGCCTCGGGCTTCGGCTTCCTCAACAACACCGCCGGCTTCGACGTCAACCAGGCCTACATCCCTTTCAGCGCCGCCGGCTCGACCTACGGCGAAGCCTTCATCGTCGGCCTGCTCAACACGCTCGTGGTCGCGATCGTCGGCATCTTCCTCGCGACGATCCTCGGCTTCACCATCGGCATCGCGCGCCTGTCCAAGAACTGGATCGTGGCGCGGCTCGCGACCGTCTACGTCGAGGTCATCCGCAACGAACCGCTGCTGCTGCAGCTCCTGTTCTGGTACATCGCGGTGCTGACGCCGCTGCCGAGCCCGCGGGAGTCGGTCAGCTTCGGCGCCGGCTTCTTTCTCAACAACCGCGGCCTGTCGATGCCGAAGCCGCTCCTCGCGGCGGACGCCTGGGCGATCCCCCTGAGTCTGCTCCTCGGGATCGTCGGCACGATCGCGTTCCGGACCTGGGCGCGGCGGCAGCAGGAGGCGACCGGCCGGCAGTACCCCGTCGGCCTCACGGCGCTCGGGCTCATCGTCGGAGTGCCGGTGCTGGTCTGGCTCGTGCTCGCCCTCCTCGGCATGAACCCGATCACCTTCGACGTCCCGCAGCAGCAGCGCTTCAACCTGCGCGGCGGGATGCAGCTCTACCCCGAGTTCGTGGCGCTCCTCCTCGGCCTCGTGATCTACACGGCGGCCTTCATCGGCGAGGTCGTGCGGGCCGGCATCCTCGCCGTGTCCAAGGGCCAGACCGAGGCGGCCGGCGCGCTCGGGCTTCGCCCCGGCCACACGCTGCGGCTCGTCGTGGTGCCGCAGGCCATGCGGGTGATCGTCCCGCCGCTGACGAGCCAGTACCTCAACCTGACCAAGAACTCCTCGCTCGCGGTCGCGATCGGCTATCCGGACCTCGTCCAGATCTTCATGGGCACGGTGCTGAACCAGACCGGGCAGGCGGTCGAGGTCGTCGCCATCACCATGGCGGTGTACCTGACCATCAGCCTGTCCACCTCCGCCGTCATGAATGTCTACAATCGCCGCGTGGCGATCGTGGAACGATAGGGGGAGGGCGCCCGTGAGCACCGTGACCGGCACCGCGACCGACGCCGCGCTCCAGACCCTGCGCTTCGTCCGCTCCCAGCAACTCGACGCGGCGCCGCCGCCCAGCATGGTGCGGGGGCCGCTCGCCTGGGTGCGCCAGAACCTGTTCTCCGGGCCCCTCAACATCGTCCTGACCCTGATCGGGCTCTACCTGGTCTATGCCCTGCTGCCGGGGATCGTCCGCTTCTTCCTCGTCGACGCGGTCTGGACCGGCGCGGACCGGGACGCCTGCCGGCCCGAGGTCGTCGGCCGTCCGGTCGGGGCCTGCTGGGCCTATGTCTTCGACAAGATCAACTACTTCGTCTACGGCTCCTACCCGATCCACCTGCGCTGGCGCGTCGACGTCTTCTTCGCGCTCCTCGCCGTCGGCGTCGGCTGGATGCTGTGGCTCGACGCGCCGAAGCGCACCTGGGGCGCGGTCTATTTCTTCGTCGTGTTCCCGATCCTCGCCTACCTCCTCCTCGCCGGCGCCGACTGGCTCGGCCTCGAGACGGTACCGACCTCGCTGTGGGGCGGCATCCTCGTCACCATCGTGGTCTCGACGGTCGGGATCGTGTTCTCGCTGCCGTTCGGGATCATCCTGGCGCTCGGGCGGCGCTCGCGGCTGCCGATCATCCGGGTGTTCTCGGTCATCTTCATCGAGTTCGTGCGCGGCGTGCCGCTGATCACCGTGCTGTTCATGGCGAACACGATGCTGCCCCTGTTCCTACCCGAGGGCACGACCGTCGACCGGCTCATGCGGCCCCTCGTCGGCGTCGCGCTGTTCGCCTCGGCCTACATGGCGGAGGTCGTGCGCGGCGGCCTGCAGGCGATGCCGAAGGGCCAGTACGAGGGCGCGATGTCGCTCGGGCTGAACTACTGGCAGACGATGGTCTTCATCATTCTGCCGCAGGCGCTCAAGATCGTGATCCCGGGCATCGTCAACACCTTCATCGGCCTGTTCAAGGACACGACCCTCGTCGCGATCGTCGGCATCTTCGACCTCATCCGCACGATCGAGGCGTCCCGCGTCGACCCGACCTGGGCGGCGCCCACCATCAACACGACCGGCTACGCCTTCGCGGCCATCTTCTATTTCATCTTCTGCTTCGGCATGTCGCGCTACTCGATCTCGGTCGAGCGGCGCCTCGCGGCCGGACACCATCGGTGAGGACCCCCATGGCCACGGCAACCGCCCCCTCGCAGACGTCCGCAGCCCCGGCTGCCAGGACCTCCCCCCGCGCCTCGATGGCCGACCCCAAGGCGGAAGCCGCCGTGCAGATGCTCGGCGTTCACAAATGGTATGGCGAGTTCCACGTCCTGCGCGAGATCAACCTGCATGTCCGGCGCAGCGAGCGCATCGTCATCTGCGGCCCCTCGGGGTCCGGCAAGTCGACGATGATCCGCTGCATCAACCGACTGGAGGAGCATCAGCAGGGCCGCATCATCGTCGACGGCACCGAGCTCACGAACGACCTCAAGAAGATCGACGAGATCCGGCGCGAGGTCGGCATGGTGTTCCAGCACTTCAACCTGTTCCCGCACCTCACCATCCTCGAGAACTGCACGCTCGCCCCGATCTGGGTGAAGAAGATGCCGAAGCGCGAGGCCGAAGAGGTCGCGATGAAGTACCTGACGCGGGTCAAGATCCCCGAGCAGGCGAACAAGTACCCGGGCCAGCTCTCCGGCGGCCAGCAGCAGCGCGTCGCGATCGCCCGCTCCTTGTGCATGAACCCGAAGATCATGCTCTTCGACGAGCCGACCTCGGCGCTCGATCCCGAGATGGTCAAGGAGGTGCTCGACACCATGGTGTCGCTCGCCGACGAGGGCATGACGATGCTGTGCGTCACCCACGAGATGGGCTTCGCCCGCCAGGTCGCCGACCGGGTGATCTTCATGGATTACGGCCAGATCGTCGAAATGAACACGCCGGACGAGTTCTTCAAGAACCCGCAGCACGAGCGCACGAAGCTTTTCCTGAGCCAGATTTTGCACTGACGGCAGCCGGCATCGGGCAATCGCCTATTGCCGGCCGCCCGTTGCCGGTCCGGTCGCCACCGGCACATCCTCCCGCCCGCCCCATTCCGCCCACGAGCCGTCGTAGAGCGCCTTCGCCGGACGGCCGATGGCTTCGAGCCCGAGCGTCAGGATCGCGGCCGAGACGCCGGAGCCGCAGCTGGTGACGATCGGACGCTCGAGATCGATTCCGGCCTGATCGATCAGCGCCCGCAGCTCCGCCTCCGGCTTCAGCCGGCCGTTCGCGGTCAAGGACGAGGAGGGGAGGTTGAGCGCGCCGGGCATGTGACCGCAGCGCAGGCCCGGGCGCGGCTCCGGCGCTTCGCCGCGGAAGCGCTCGGCCGGGCGCATGTCGACGACCTGTGCCGCGCCGCTCTCGAGCGCGCGGCGCACGTCGGCAAGGTCGGCGACGGCGGAATGGTCGAGGCGGGCGGTGAAGTGGCGCGGCTTGCGCGGCTTTTGCGGACCCTCCTCGATCGGGCGCCCCTCCGCGGTCCAGGCCGGAAAGCCGCCGTCGAGGACCGAGACGTCGCGCGCGCCGAAGGTGCGGAACATCCACCACACCCGCGGCGCCGAGAACAGGCCGGCGGCGTCGTAGACGACGATCTTCATGCCGTCGCCGATGCCGAGATTGCGCATCGCCGAGGCGAAACCCTCCGGGCGCGGCATCATGTGCGGCAGGGGGCACTCCTTGTCCTTCACCGTGTCGATGTCGAAGCGCACCGCGCCCGGGATATGCCCGGCGAGGTATTCGGCTTCCGGGTCGCGGTTCATCGCCGGCAGGTACCAGGAGGCGTCGACCACGACGATGTCGGGCGCGTTCAGGCGCTCAGCGAGCCATTCGGTCGAGACGAGGGGGTTGGGCATTGTCATTCCTCTAAAGTCATCCCGGAAGCCGCGCAGCGGCTATCCGGGATGCACTGCGCCGGCGGCTGGCGTGGGTCCCGGCTCTTCGCTTCGCTCCGGCCGGGACGACCCGCTCCGACGTCGCGGGCTAGACCAGCGCGATCCGCACGCGGCGGTTCTGCTTGCCCTTCTTCTCGATGTCGGTGACGGCGACGCGGCCGATCTCGCCGGTGCGGCGGACATGGGTGCCGCCGCAGGGCTGGAGGTCGATGCCCTCGATCTCGACGAGGCGCACGCGGCCGGTGCCGCGCGGCGGCTTCACCGCCATGGTCTTGACGAGGGCCGGATTGGCGTCGAGCTCCGCGTCGGTGATCCAGCGCTCGCCGACGGCTGCGTCGCGGGCGACGAGCGCGTTGAGCTTCTCGGTCAGCTCGGCCTTATCGAGCCCGGCCTCGGGAATGTCGAAGTCGAGCCGGCCGTCGCCCTCGCCGATGGCGCCGCCGGTGACCGGGTAGGGCAGCACGACGCTCAGGAGATGGAGCGCGGTGTGCACCCGCATCCGGGCGTAGCGCCGGTCCCAGTCGAGCGCCGCCGTGACCTCATCGCCCGGCGCGACGTGCCAGTCCTTGTCGGCCGGCAGATGCAGGATGGTGGCGCGGTCCGGCCCGTAGACCGTGTTCGCGACCGCGACCGCGGCGCCGTCCGGCCGCGTCAGGGTGCCGACGTCGCCCGGCTGCCCGCCGCCCTGGGCATAGAAGACGGTGCGGTCGAGCACGATCCCGCCTTCGGGCGCGACGGCGACGACCCTCGCTACGCAGTCGCGGGCATAGGGGTCGTCGCGAAAGACAAGCTGCGTCGTGGTCATCGCCAGGCCGGATCGAGTTTAAGGCAGGACCGTAGGCGGGCGCGGGTGCGCAAGGCAAGTCCGCCGGTGCCGGCGCGCGGCCTCTCAGGTGATCGGCGCGACAAGCACCTTCGCGGCGGCCGGGCGGGCGAGAAGCTCGGCGTGCCAGCGCTCGATGTGGCGGCGCTTCTCGCGCGCGGTCGGCAGGTTGAGCCAGCGGTGCGCCGCCGCGCCGACGGCGATGTCGCCGACGGTGAAGGCGTCGCCGGCGACGAAGCGGCGCCCGGCGAGATGCGCGTCGAGGAGC
>C688J18823_10003272_pt1 | contig 10250 bp, 15 predicted proteins | sample HopSoiMetagenom1_FD_18823 | JGI IMG/M metagenome (IMG submission 18823) | reverse complement strand
ACGGCCGGCGTGGCGGGACGAGGCGGGCTCCTGACTGGCTGCGTGATCGACGGAAACGGCCAGGACGGCGTATGCCTCGACGGCACCCCGGGGCCCTACACCATCCGCGGCTGCCGCATCAGCAACAGCCGGCGTCACGGGTACTGGCACTGGCAAATGAAGGGGAGCGAGGAGGTTCCGCGGGAGATCGCGCTTGACGGCAATGACATCTACGGTAATGGCGGCGACGGCATCCGCTTCGACCGCACGGTGGTGGATGCCTGCCTGACCGGCAATCGCATCCGCCGAAACGGCGCTGCCGCGATAGCGCTTGGTGCTCCTATGCCCGGATTCTTGCGCGAAGGCAATCGCGAGACGTGGAGTCGGGCTTGAGCGGCGCAACGCACCCTCAGGATTAGAGACGCGAGAAAACCGCCAACGTGTCATCTGCCCGCGCTAGGCTGTCCTCGCGTGAAAGGCGATCCACCCCAGGCGGAGCAACGGCACAGCCAACTGCTGCGGCTCGTAAAAGAGCAACAACAAAGGTCGCAGGACATTCGCGCCAGCTCATTGCGTCTTCGGCTTGAAAGCCAGCGCGCGCGCAAGGTTTCCCTTCATGATTTGATGCCGCTTGATCTCGCGGTCCTTACGATTTTCCGTCGTGTCTACGAAGGGCGTTTGAAGAACGCCAATTCCAGCCGCGATTTCGGACATCTCGATGGTCTCGCATGCGTCATCGCCGGCGTTTGGCCGATCTACGTTTACGAAGAGCAGGGGACCGCTTTTCGGCGGGTCACCGGCCAGGAAGTTTCGCTCGCGCTCTTCCGCGCAGGCGGGAAAGAGATGCGGTTCATTGACGGCCGTCCGCCGTTGCAAAGGTTAGCCGTTCACGTGGAGACAGTGAATGCCGCCGTGGCGATTCTCGCAGACGGCGAAAAGCGGAAGATGCCCTGATTCAGGACGAAGAGATAAATCGCTAGGCGTATCATCGGCACCAGAACCGTAACAAGAAGCGCACCTGATGCCAGCCTCGGATGCCCCCAGCAGTTCTGAGCGCACGCCCCTGAGGAACCGCCGGCTTGCTGGCGACGAAGAACAGCGGCTCTTGGCTAACCTGAAGGCCTGCGGCACTTACTTTGCGCCCCTTGCAGAGCTGGCGCTCGAGACGGCCATGCGTCAGTCGGAATTGCTCTGTCTCACTTCGGCGAACCTCGACTTCGGGCGTGGCCTCGCCCATGTGCGGGACCCCGACGAAACCAAGGGACGCACCGTACCGCTGTCGCCTCGGGCTGCGGAAATCATATCGGCGCTACCCAAGCCCGTCTCTTTGGTTGCGCCGCTCTTTCCGATCTCACGGGACGAGTTGATCCGGGTGTTCCGGAGGGCTTGTAACGATGCTGGCATACGCGATCTCAAATTCCAGGATCTGCGGCATGAGGCCATTTGTCGCATGTCCGGACGTATGTCAATGGAGGAGACGATGCGGGTCGTGGGCTACAAAACACCGGCGATGCTGATGCGCTACTACGCCGCTTCTGACCAGCTTCATTCGCCAGCAAATGCCGAGCTTCCGGCGCTCGCGGCTACGAGAACGGTGCGCATCCTGGTCGTGGAAGACAACCGCGATGCCGCTCATATGCTGGCGCAATTTCTGCGGCTCTCCGGCTACGCCGTCACCGTCGCCTACACCAGCGGCGAGGGCTTGGAGGCCGCAAGAAAGACGCCCCCCGATGTCGTGCTTTGCGACATCGGACTACCGGACGGCGATGGTTACAGGCTCGCTCAGGCGTTACGGGAGAACCCACAAACCGCCAGTGCTCAACTGATTGCTGTAACGGCGCGAAATCGCGAGGAGGACAAGCAGCGCTCCCGCGAGGCCGGCTTTCAGTTGCATCTCGTCAAGCCGGTACGGCCCGAAAGTCTTCTTCGCGAGCTCGACAAGGCTGCCAGGAAATTTACACCCGGCGCCAGATAGCCTAGAGGGCACATGACTCGGGACCTGACGCCGAATACCGCTGACCTTTGGCGGCTGGTGCAAACCTATGGAAGTCTCGAGCATACGGCAAGAGCCATTGGCGCGAGCCGCGATGAATTGGACGCGTGGATCAGCGGGAAGAAGCCGATACCGCCGGAGTATTACAACGCGCTTCTAACCCTTATCGCAGGCTTGAAGCGCGACTAAACGGCGCGCCGCGGTCGTCGACCTGAAATGGCCGCGACCGCGACGACACCTCGCGCTCTAGTGACGGCCTGAGCGCTCCGGGCGCTCGACGCGCTCCGCGCGTTCGGCTCTTTCCACGCGCTCGGGACGCTCGGCCCGCTCGACCCGCTCCGGACGCTCGGCGCGTTCCACTCGCTCCGGACGCTCGGCTCTTTCTGCGCGCTCCGGCCGCTCGATGCGGTCGATTCGCTCCACACGGGCGACCCGCTCCGGGCGATTCTCGCGCCGATCGGCGCGCATGTCTTCGCGGCGGTCTTCTCTGCGGTCTTCTCTGCGGTCTTCACGCCGGTCTTGGTGACGATCCTCGCGGCGGTCGGCACGGACCTCGCGCTCCGCACGCAGCTCGACGCGTAGACGGTCATCATCCTGACGCAGCCGCACGCGCTCCAGCCTGAGGTCTCCGGCAAGCTGCTGCACCAGGCGTGCAATCTCGGTGCGCTCCTGCGCCGTCAACCCCCGTTCCCGGATGCGCACCTCGCGCACGCCCTGATTGAAGAATGCGCGGAGCTCCGCAATGAGCTTCTGTGTATCGATGGCGCCTGCGGCGTTGCGCGGAACGTTGAGCTGGACCTCCTTACGCTGATCTTCACGCCGGTCTTCACGCCGGTCTTCACGGCGATCCTCGCGGCGATCTTCTTCGCGGTCCTCGCGGCGGTCTTCCCGCCTGTCTTCGTAGCGTACGTAGGGGGACTGCGCGAGCGCCCGGATCGGCTGCGTCAAGGGCGCAACAAGTCCGATGGAAGCAATTGCAGATGCGATAAAGCGTTTGCTCGGCATGGGAGTTCCTTTCCAAGGGATGAGATGTCCCGAGTTAGATCTGCGTTTCCCCGGGTTCCGCGCCGATGCAAGGCCTGTGCCTAACGAGCGTTCGCGAAATAAGCACGAATGAGCCATGGTCTTTGCACTTAATTGAAGTTCACCCCGACGCCGATCAGATTCCAGCCGCCATTTTGCACGTCGGGCTGGATGCCGAGCTTCGACCCGTGGGAGTGGTGCCGGTACTCAACGAATAAGCGCCGCGTCAGGTCATAGGCAAGCGAGACGTCGAACAGCCAATGGGTGCCGTTGATGTTGGTCGTCTCGTCCATCCACGCCGCGCCCAGTCCAGCGCGCCATTTGCCTAGTGTCCAAACGTAATCGACACCGGCAACCCAGTGCGGCTTGGGGTCCAGGTCGTTGGTGCTCAGCCAAGTGCCCAAGCGCATGCCCCAGGCGCCGCCGTACCGGGCCGCGAGCAACGTCGCGCCGCGCGCGTGCAGATAATCCTGGGAAAGCGTCACCCTCAGCTCGGTGGGTGTCTCGTCCAACTGCAGCGCCCAGGCCGAGCCAGTCCACGCGATCGCGCACGCCACGAACCGCACAGCCCACGCACGAGCCACCGCTTTCCAATTCGAGATTGGTCTTTGGGACAAGACCATTCAATTTACGAAAAGCCACGCAGTCGCGCGATGGAGCGATTCACCGGCGCGATAGTGCTTTTGGCGGAGGGTACGCTAGGAAAAGGCTTTCATGTCGGGCCCGTTCTTACTTCGTCCGTTATTCCCGTACGGATACGTGCGACGATGCGCGCGTGCGGCTAGTGTCTACGCGCTTGCGTCTGTTCATCGGTGGGACCCGGTATGCCGTCCTCTAGCAGGAGGTCGACGGCCCGGAGGAAGAACTTGTCGGGCAGCTCAGTAAACCCGCTGAGCCAGCTTTCGAGTTGGATTCGGCTGGCTCCGAGCTTCGTCGCCAGGCATTCGTGATCGCCGATGACCTGCAGCGCCTGCAGGAGGACATGCCTTTTGGTGTCGTGCGCCATCGCAAGCGAGCAAGACATCTACTAGAGCTGGCACGGATGTTGGGACCCGAGGCCCCGATTTCAAGAGCGTGATCGGGCGTTCCGGCCTCTGCAGGTTCGCCGCGGCCGCGCCGACCGTAGCCAGTGTAAGCCGCTAACGTTGCATGGGAATGACATCCGCTTTAGAACCTGATGCGCGCCTCTTTCAGCATCGCAATGGCTGCGCCAATGTCGTCGCGTCGCAGACTCAAGTTCCCGATCTCGATTCCTTCATTCGTTCGAATTCGATGGGCGCCAGCTAAAAACTGCGCCCTGCAAAGTACGGAAGCATCGATCGCCAGGCGCTTGCCGTCGCGGATGACATAGACAGGGACGAGCACGCTGACGGCGTGCGCTATGTCGTTCAGAGTAGCTGCCATGCGCGATGGGTTCGTCGCATCCAACGTCATGCCGGTGACACCGAAATAGACTAAGGACATAGCCGTAGGGAGCGCTACGTGTTGCTCGCTTCGGGTGGCGTGACGATCCACAGTCTGGACATCGTACTCCCTCGCGTGCGCCAGGCGTTTAAGGACGAGTGCCAGCGGATACAGCAGCTCAACGCCGCACTCTAGCGCTGGCGACCGGCTGGCGGGTCCGTGGAGCGCCTTCCGCCGGCAAGCGGTTGGTCGCTGGTGCGCCGCCTGCCGCGCTCTGGCGGCCGCGGATCGCCGGCCGTGCTCGGATCTACCGTCGTACCGCTGTAGTGGAAGATCGTGATCAGCCCGGCCCTGATCCGGCGGAGCTTGCGCACATCGAGGTCCAGATACAGCGGCGTGCGCATGCCTGCGATGTCGATCCAGTGCAGGATCGCCTTCGGTTGCCCCTGCACGTACAGGAGCTCCGACACGCGTCTGAATACCAGGGCGCCGATTCGGTGCCGATGGACCACCTTATTGCCGATCCGAGCGCGCCTACGCTCCGCCATACCGTCGGGTTGATTCGCCTTGCGCGTCTGCCAGCATCGTCACGGCGGCACCCACTGTCTGCGTGTGAACCGCGAGCCTCCGCAACGGCGCGCGGCCGTCAACGAACCGCATCTCCTTTCCGCCGGAGCGGAAGAGAGCCTGAGAAACTTCCTCGGCGCTCACCTGCCGAAAACTGTTCCCGTTCTCTTCATAAGCGTAGATCGGCCACGCCCCGGCGATCATGTAAGCAAGACCGTCCAGGTGAGCGCAATCGCGGCTTGAAACGGCGGTTCTTAGACGCTCAGCGTAGAAACGCCGGAAAATCGTATCCACGGCGAGATCAAGCGGCATCAAGTCATGAAGGGAAATCTCGCGGCTGCGCTGGCATTCAAGACGAACGCGCAAGGAGCACTCGCGAATGTTCCGCGACTTTTGTAATTGCTCTTTTACGGCTTGCAGGAGCTTGGTATGCCTTTGGTCGGCGCTCGGTGGATCGATTTTTAGAGGACGCTCGAGCATGGCAAGTGGCCATTCATCGACGCTCGCTAGCACTATTCGTTCCACTTCGCGCCTTGTCGACATGCCGGGAATAGCGCTTGCATGGAGAGGAAATGCTCAATCCCGCTCAGCGTGGCGACGAAGACGCCCGCGTCGATTTCGCCAATCCTGATGACATCCGCCGATGGGCCGAGCGCCTCGGCGTATCCGCGGAGGAATTCCGGCGCGCTGCCGAGCAGGCCGGTCCGCGCATCGGCGACATCCGTCAGCACCTCGTCGGCGGCTTCACGACCGGCGGTCCGACTTCATAGGTCAGCGCCCAGAACGGGAGGACGTGCGGGCGCGGCCTAGAAAATCTTCCCGGGTGAGCGCCTTGTTGATCCCGACGGCGGCTTTGGCACCCTCTGCCGCTGCCACGATCGCGAGATGCACGTCCTTGATTGCGTTGCCGGCCACATAGACGCCGGGAACGTCCGTGGCTTCATAACGACCACAGCTCACGCCGCCCCCTTGCGTGAAGGAACACCCGAGCTTGGCGGCGAGATCGGTCTGCTGACGGCTCTCGCCGTCAAAAAAAAGCGCCCGGCGCGCCAGGGCACGACCGTCTCTCAGAACGACGGCGCGCAACGTTCCCCGCTGCACCGTGAGGCGCGCGATGGGTGTCTCTTCAATCCGGATGCCGTTTTGGCGCAGAGCGCCCTTTTCGCCGTCCTCGAGCGCAAGACGGCCATCGCTGCAAAGGACAATGTCATCGGTCCACGCAGTCATGGCGCGCGCCATCTCCAGTCCGCGCTTTCCCTTTCCGTAGACGGCGACCGCTGCGCCACGCGCTTCCCAGCCGTCGCAGTAGGGGCACTGGAAAACGCTCTTGCCGAAAAGCTCGCGAAAACCCGGAATCGCCGGAATCTCGTCGAAGAGTCCGGTCGCGAGCAGGACCTTGCGACTACGAGCGAGCCCCGCACTGCCGAGGACGACACGAAATCCGGCTCCATCGCGGACGGCGTCGGCGACCTCGCCGCGGTAGAACGTGACGCCGCGGTAGCGCTTTACGTCGCGGCGCCCGAGCTCGAGAAAGCGCCTGGGCGAGATTCGATCGCGGCTAAGGTAACCGTGAAGCTCCCTCGAGACCGCGTTACGCGGATGCCCGGCGTCGCACAAAAGCACCCGGCGCAGCGCCCGCGAAAGCACCAAGGCTGCGCTGAGCCCGGCCGGCCCGCCGCCCACNATGACGACGTCGAACGCNCCGATCTCNGGTCTTTTCACGGAGCGTGCGCCGCCCCCGGGTCTGACGAGNGTGGACTTCCGGACAAGTGCTAGGAGCCCGCGCGACGNGTGTCCATGGANGCGTCCAGCAACTTCGCGATCTTTACGCCCATCAAGCGATCCTCGGGTCCCCAGGTCGTACCGGCCCTGACTGGGATCAGCCTTTCTGGGTACTTCAGAGTGACAGCTTCGACACAGGTCCAGCGTCCATCTAGCCCGCGGACGAATGAGTCGGTAATGCGTTTTTGCATCGCGTCACCGCGTGCCGGTTTGCTTTAGATCGTCTGCCATATAGCCTCGTCGTTGATTCGGGAGCGCAGCAACGCACGTGCCGGCCGGCGCTGGATCACCGAAACCTGGGTGGCCCGATCAGTCCTGTTGGTACGTCTCTAACTCCCAAAACGACGCCACGCTGGTTCGATCGAGGCCGTGTCGCGGGTGAACAATAACCGGCGCAGTGCTACAACCAGCCGCGTGCGCCTGCTCGCATTCAGCCTCGCCTTGGCGCTGCTACCGGTCCCTGCACTCGCACAGGACGACGGCGAGTGGCGGATGCCGGCGAAGGACTACGCCTCCACCCGCTACAGCAGGCTTGCCGAGATCAACGCCGCCAACGTCGGCACCCTGCGCGAGGTTTGGAGCTTTACGACGGGCATAGAACGCGGCCACGAGGCGGCGCCCATCGTCGCCGGCGGCACCATCTTCATCGTCACGCCGTGGCCGAACACCGTGTTCGCGCTCGACATGCGCGGCCGCTTGAAGTGGAAGTTCGACCCGAAGACGAACCCGTCGGCGCAGGGCGTCGCCTGCTGCGACGTTGTCAACCGCGGCGCCTTCTACGACGGCGGACGGCTTTTCTTCAACACCCTAGACAACCACACCATCGCCCTCGACGCGAACAGCGGCAAGGAGCTCTGGCGGACGAAGCTCGGCGACATCGCGCGCGGTGAGACGATGACCATGGCGCCGCTCGTGGTGAAGGGGAAGGTGCTGGTCGGAAATTCCGGCGCCGAGCTCGGCGTGCGTGGCTGGCTCGCGGCGCTCGATGCGAAGAGCGGCAAGCTCCTCTGGCGCGCCTACAGCACCGGTCCGGACAAGGAGGTGCTGATCGGCGCAAGCTTCAAGCCGTTCTATTCGAGCGACCAGGGCGCCGACCTCGGCGTGAAGACCTGGCCGTCCGAGGCCTGGAAGACCGGCGGCGGCACGGCGTGGGGCTGGATCTCCTACGACCCGGAACTCGACCTCGTGTATTACGGCACCGGCAATCCCGGCCCGTGGAATGCGGAGCAGCGTCCCGGCGACAACAAATGGACTGCCGGCGTTTTCGCCCGCAAGCCGGACACCGGCGAGGCGCGCTGGTTCTATCAGTTCAGCCCGCACGACCTGCACGACTACGACGCTATCAACGAGAACCTGCTCGTGGATCTGGTCTTGAAGGAAAAGAAAATCAAGGCGCTGGTGCGGCCGGAGCGTAACGGCTACGTCTACGTAATGGACCGCGCGAGCGGCGAAGTGCTTTCCGCCACGCCCTTCGTCCATATCACGACCTCGACCGGCGTCGACCTGAAATCGGGACGGCTGCAGTACAACCCGAAGACCGAGCCGAAGGTCGGCTCGCCGGTACGCGATATCTGTCCTGCGTCGCCGGGTGCCAAGGACTGGCAGCCGTCGGCCTGGTCGCCCCGCACCCAGCTCCTCTACATTCCGCACCAGAACCTTTGCCAGGACGCGGTCACCTACCAGACCTCGTACATCGCGGGCACGCCCTATGTCGGCACCGACGTGGCGATGAAGCCCGGTCCGGGCGGTCATCGCGGCGAGTTCACCGCCTGGGATCCGGTGGCGGCGAAGAAGCGCTGGAGCGTGAACGAGCGCTTCCCGGTGTGGAGCGGCGCGCTCGTCACGGCGGGCGACGTTGTCTTCTACGGCACGATGGACGGGACGTTCAAGGCGCTCGACGCGAAAAACGGCGAGGTAGTCTGGCAGTTCCGTACGTCGTCCGGCATCATCGCTCAGCCGGTCTCCTGGCGCGGCGCGGAGGGCAAGCAGTACGTCGGCATCCTCTCCGGCGTGGGCGGATGGGCCGGCGGAGTTGTCTCCGGGGACCTCGATACCCGCGACGGCTCGGCAGCGCTCGGCTTCGTGAACGCGATGAAAGACCTGCCGAAGTACACGGTGAAAGGCGGCATGCTCCATGTCTTCGCGCTGCCTTGAGCCGGTCTTCCTGCTGCTCGCGGTCGGCGCCGTTCACGCGGCGGACCTGAGAGTCTGTGCCGAGCCCGACAACCTTCCGTTCTCACACGAGAACGAAAGCGGTTTCGAAAACCGCATCGCCCGCCTCGTCGCCGACGAGCTTGGCACGCCGCTCCGGTACTCATGGCAGCCGCAGCGGCGCGGATTCGTGAGGAAGACGCTCGGCGCCGGCCTATGCGAGCTCTGGACGGGCATCCCGAGCGACTTCGAGCGCCTGCTACCCACCAAGCCTTACTACCGATCCACCTATGTCTTCGTCTACAAGCACAGGCCTCTCAAGTCGTTCGACGATGAGCGACTGAGGGATCTGCGCGTCGGCATCCAGCTTCCGCCCGACGGTTCCGCCGCGACACCACCGGGCCTCGCGCTCGCCCTGCGCGGCGCGGCGGACAAGGTCGTCGGCTACCCGCTGTACGGCGAGCAGCCGGCGGCGCTGCGCATCGTCGAAGCCGTCGCGCGAGGAGAACTCGACGCCGGCGTCGTATGGGGACCGGCTGCCGGTTTCCTCGCTGCGCGCAGAAAGCTCCTCGCGACGGCGGCGAGACCGCCCGCCGAGCTCGCATCGCTGCCATTCGAGTTCTCGATTTCCATGGGCGTTGAAAGCGGCAACGCCGGCCTGCGCGACCGACTGAACGCCGTCATTGAGAGGCGACAGGCAGAGATCGATTCGATCCTGGCCGACTACTCGGTGCCGCTCGTGCGATGAAGCGCCTCATCGTCATCGCGTTGTTGATCCTTGGGGGCTGCGAGCGGGAGCAACGCCAGTTCCAGATTCCGCCGCCGCAGGCTGCCTCGCCCAAGCCGCTGCATACAAGCAACGAGCGCAATGCATACGCCCTCTCGCAAGGCAAGACGCTCTTCCGCTGGTTCAACTGCAACGGCTGCCACGCCGGCGGCGGCGGCGGCATGGGTCCGGCGCTGATGGACGACAAGTGGCGCTATGGCAACAACCCCGACGAGATTTACCGCAGCATCATGGAAGGGCGGCCGAACGGCATGCCGGCGTTCCGCGGGCACATCGCCGAAGACCAGGCGTGGCAGCTCGTCGCCTATGTTCGCTCGATGAGCGGCTTTGCGCGCAAGGACGCCGCGCCCGGTCGCGCCGACAGTCTTTATCCCGGCGAACCCGAGAACATGCGGGACGCGCGCCGCTGATGTTCACGGTCCAGGACATGCTTTCGGCTGCGGGACCGCAGGCGCGCCACATCGAGGCGCTGTGGTGGCTGATGCTCGCGGTCTGCGCCGTAGTCTTTGTCGCGGTGCTGGCCGCGCTCGCCTGGGTGCTCTGGCGCGGGCCGCGCGCAGCGGC
>C688J18823_10003271_pt1 | contig 10251 bp, 11 predicted proteins | sample HopSoiMetagenom1_FD_18823 | JGI IMG/M metagenome (IMG submission 18823) | reverse complement strand
CGCAGCAGCCGCTCGCCGGCCTCGGTCGGGGCGACGCTGCGCGTCGTGCGCGTCAGGAGCCGCAGCCCGAGCCGCTCTTCGAGCCCGCGGATCGTGTGGCTCAGGGCCGACTGCGACACCCCGAGTTTCGCTGCGGCTTTCGTGAAGCTGCCCTCGCGCGCCACCGCCACGAAGGCCAAGAGGTCGTCGAGGGTTCTGCGGGGCATTTATGGCGCCTGCTCATAAGTCCATGCCGATCATAGCGACTAATAACGGCGCCGGCACGCGCTAGATCATGCCCGTGCGGTGGAGCCCCGCACGCGAGAACGCGCACAGGAGCGGATGATGCCGAGTGGGAATGGGAGCCTTGCGGGGAAGGTCGCCTTCGTGACCGGAGCCGCGAACGGCATCGGCCGCGCCGCCGCGCTGGCCTTCGCTCGCGAGGGCGCGAAGGTCGTGGTCGCGGACATTTCGGAACAGGGCAATCGGGAAACCGTTCGGGCGATCGAGGAGCTCGGCGGGCGGGGGCTCGCGGTCAGGTGCGACGTGACGCGGGCCGACGACATCGAGGCCGCGCTGGACAAGGGCGTCGAGGCCTATGGCGGGCTCGACTTCGCCTTCAACAACGCCGGCTCCGAGCAGGCGATCACGGCGGCGGCGGATCTCACCGAGGACGAGTGGGATCGCATCGTGCGCGTCAACCTGCGCAGCATGTTCCTGTGCATGAAGCACGAGATCCCGCTGATGCTGAAGCGGGGCGGAGGCGCGATCGTGAACACCTCTTCGGGTGCCGGGGTGAAGGGCATCGCCGGTCAGGCGGCCTACTGCGCGGCGAAGTTCGGCGTGATCGGCCTGACCAAGGCCGCGGCCCTGGATTATGCGGCGCAGAACATCCGCGTGAATGCGGTTTGTCCCGGCATCATCGACACGCCAATGATGCAGCGGTTCACCGGCGGGACGCCCAAGGGCGTGGCGCGGGTCATCGCCCAGGAGCCGGTCGGACGCATGGGCAAGCCCGAGGAGATCGCGGCGGCGGTGCTCTGGCTGTGTTCGGACCCGGCCGCGTTCGTCGTCGGGCACGCGCTGGTCATCGACGGCGGCCACACGGTGTAGGTGCCGCAGGCAAGCTCGCGTTCCCGATTGCAGCGACGCAAGCGGTCGGGCGTCAGGAGGAGGCTCCCGAGTGCTGAAACGATCGTTGAGCGCTTCCCTCGTCACATTCGGATTGATCGGACCCGCAATGGCGCAAGAGCGTATTCTGCTTTCCTCCGACTGGGGTGAGGTCACTGCCGAGCTGGTCGACAACGACGCGACCCGGGCGCTGGTCCGGATGCTGCCGCTTACGATCGAAATGCGCGACCACCTCCGCCAGGAAAAGACCGGCAATCTGCCTTCGCCCTTGCCCGCGGTCGAGCGGCAGCTCGATTTCTCGACCGGTACGCTGGGACTTTGGAGCTCCGACCATTTCGTCATCTACTATCGTGACGGCCGCGTGCCTCAGCCGGGGATTATCTTGCTTGGCCAAGCAACCGGTGACGTTTCCGTCTTTGACCGGCCGGGTCCGGTCACCGTCCGCGTAGGACGCGGCAGATGAGCTTCTCTCGCCGGCAAAGCCGGCCGAGCGCTTCGTAGGCGGCTGACAACCCCGCACGTTAGGCCGGTGACGGTATCCGCGATCCCTTTGCGGCGGGCCGCGACGGAGAGTTCCAACCACAGGAGTGGAAAATGCAGACAGGCAAGCTCGGGACGACCGCGAAGACCATCGCCGCAAGTCTCGTTGCGACCGCAGCCGTGGCGCTCGCCGGCCAGGGGTCGACGGCCGCCCATGCTCAAGACTCGCCGTCCGGCCCGCCCGCTGCGGCGCCCGCGGCCGCCGCCCGGCAGACCCCGGCGCAGCGCCTGTTGGGCGACGTCGCCCCGAAGCTCGCCGATCTGACCGACACCGTGCTCTTCGGCGACGTGTGGGAGCGCCCCGGCTTGTCGAAGCGCGACCGCAGCCTCGTGACGGTGAGCGCGCTCATCGCCATGAACCGCCCCGACCAGCTGCGATCGCACCTCGCGATCGCGCGCAACAACGGCGTCACCGAAGAGGAGCTCGTCGAGGCGATCACGCACCTTGCCTTCTACGCCGGGTGGCCGAGCGCCGTGACGGCCGTCGGCATCGCCCGCGAGGTGTTCCAGAAGAAGTGACGGTCGCGACGGGCGGCAGCGGGCGGGAGCGCTCATGATCACGCGCAGACGCATGCTCGCCGCGACCGGCCTCGCGCTCGCAACAGCCGGACGGGCCGGCGCACGGGAAAGCACGGGACCGATGATGATCAAGCGCAGCGGGTCGGAGCCCTCGACCAAGGGCTCGGCCGACTATTTCACCGGATCCGTGCGGATCGACGCGCCCTTCCAGGGCAGCGCCCCGGCGCGTGTCGCCGGCGCCGTCGTGACCTTCGAGCCCGGCGCCCGCACCGCCTGGCATACGCATCCGCTCGGCCAGACGCTGATCGTCACGGCCGGCTGCGGCTGGGCCCAGCGCGAAGGCGGCCCGAAGGAGGAGATCCGCCCCGGCGACGTGGTCTGGATTCCTGCCGGCGAGAAGCACTGGCACGGCGCGACCGCCGCCACCGCGATGACCCACATCGCGATCGCCGAGGCCCTCGACGGAAAGAGCGTCGACTGGATGGAGAAGGTCAGCGACGATCAGTTCGCAGGCAGATAGCGCCTTGCGCATTACGTCTGGACGTCGGGCTTTCAGCTCAACCGGCGGCCGATCTCGGCCACGCCTTGCATGACACCGATCGTTGCGCTATACACTGAACCACATGGTTCAGCTTCCGACATCCCGCCTCGACGCTTCCTTCGCCGCGCTCTCGGACCCCACGCGACGCGGCGTTCTGGAGCAGCTCGGGAATAGGGATGCTTCGATCACGGAGCTTGCAGACAAGTTCCACATGACCCTCACGGGCATGAAGAAGCACGTCGGCGTCTTGGAGCAGGCGGGGCTGGTCACGACGAAGAAGGTCGGACGCGTGCGGACCTGCAGGCTCGGCCTCAGCCGACTGGCGGAAGAGACAGCCTGGATCGAGGAATACCGCCGGCTCTGGGCCTCACGTTTCGACGCGTTGGACCAGATCGTCGAGGAATTGAAACAGAAGGAGACGTCCGATGGACGCAGGCAGACAGAGTGATCCCGCCAAGGGCAAGGCCCGCACGACGGTGGAGCGGACATCGGAACGGGAGCTTGTCATTACGCGAACCGTCGACGGCCCGCCGCGCATCGTGTTCGAAGCATGGACCAGGCCGGAACTGTTCCAGCGATGGTGGGCGCCCAAATCGTTCGGCCTCTCCTTGATCTCCTACGAGGCCGATGTTCGTTCAGGTGGCGCGTACCGTTTGGTGATGGGCCACCCTTCCTCGGAGCAGCCCATGGCGTTCTTCGGTCGATACATCGAAGTCACGCCACACTCCCGCCTCGTCTGGACCAATGACGAGGGCGGCGAAGGTGGGGCCGTGACCACGGTCACCTTCGAGGAAACAGATGGCGCGACTCGGGTCGTCGTGCACGAGCTCTATCCTTCGAAAGAAGCGCTCGACGACGCCATGGCGTCTGGAAGCACAAGCGGGTGGGGCGAGCAATTCGCGCAGCTGGATGAGCTGATCGTCATCCTGGACGCGAAGGTCTGAGGGCGTGCGCGTCAGAGGTTTCGCAGTGTCCATCGACGGCTTCGGGGCCGGCCTGGACCAGAGTCTGGAGCATCCGAGCCGATCAGAAGAATCCGCATGGTGAGGCCCCCCATTGCCGCACCTGTCCGGCTTTGGACACACGCCGGCGTTGGCCGGAAGCGGAACGACCGCTTTCGGGATCGAAACCGTGGAAAGCAAACGGGGTCGCTCCCGCATTGAGATAGCGGCATAAACAATCACAGCCGCTGCTTGAGCGAGGCGATCAGGCTGTGCGCGCCCGCACAGCTTTCTTTAGCTCAGATCCAGGAGAGTAACCGCCGGCCGACCTGCAAACGGGTGTCCCCCGTCCGGCCGAGGCGGTGTCGTACCTCTTCACTGCCTCCGGGCCCCGGGTTCTGCTTCGGCAGGGCCCGGGTGCCCATTAAAATCGATCTTGGCAGCAGAAATTGAATGTAGGTGCTGAACTTCCGAGGATTGGGAGGGTTGAGCCACCCGATCCCCCGACTTGCAGGCCGGCTGGGGTCGTCAACCGAAGAGGTAAAAGCCATGATTTACGAACTTAACGACACCGAGCTGGACGTGGTCGCGGCCGGCGCTCCGCTTTTTGTTGGAGGTCTCGTCAACGTCGGGGTGAGCGACATCGCTATACTTTCGAACGATCCGGGGCTTCTGAGCAACTTCGAGGTGAATGTCCTGAACGACAGCATCAAGGACATCGCCAAGAACAACAACGTCGGCGTTGGCGCCATCATCCAAGCGCTTGGCGGCGTCGCGGCCATCCGAGGGGCTCAGACCGCCTAGCGTCCGGCCGAGCGAGCGAAACGTCTGGCAGGGTCCTGCCCGGCGAAAGCCGGGCAGGCGCACTTTAGGCGGCTTGTCGTGGACCGTCAGCTGTTCCGGCAACAGGCGATCGACTTCCAGCGGCATCACCGGCAATGGGGCGACGTCGCTTCGCTCCAGCCGCTGTCGCTGAAGGTCGCGACCTGGTTCGTCGCGGCCGTGGTCGCGCTCCTGATCGGCTTCCTCTTCGTCGCGCAGTATGCCCGCAAGGAGACGGCGGTCGGATATCTCACCCCGACGAAGGGTACGGCGAAGGTCTTCGTGCCGCGGCGGGGCACCGTCAAGGAGGTCCACGTTGCCGACGGCGATACGGTCAAGGAAGGGCAGCCGCTCCTGACCATCGAAACCGATCAGATCGCCGCTGACGGCATGGACGTTAACGCTACTCAGCTCGACTCGCTCGGGCTGCAGAAGGACCTGCTGGCCAAGAACATCAAGGCGGAGGAGCAGCGAGCCGGGTCGGAACGGGAACGCTTGACCGCCGCATCGCGCGGGCTGGAGACCGAAATTGCGCAGCTTCGAGGGCAGATCAAGCTTCAGAGCGAACGACTCGAGGTCACGCAAGACGACGTCGCGACCGGCGAGCAGTTGAGAAGCAAGGGCTTCATGACCGCGGTCGAGTTCCGCCGGCGCCAAGTCGCGGCCTTGGAGTAGAAGCTGGTGCTGAGCGGGCTGAATCAGCAGCTCGCCGCGAAGCAGAACCAGCTCACTGAAGCACGGTTTTCGCTCAAGCAGCTTCCGACCGTGATGGCGCAGAAGGTTCAGGCGCTTCGCAACGAATTGTCGGCGGCCGAGCAGCGCATCGCCGAGATCAAGGGGCGCGGCGCCTATGTGATTCGCGCGCCGAGCTCAGGCCGGGTCTCGACCCTGCAGGCGACGGCCGGCCAGAACGCCGACCCGCAACGCCTCCAGCTTGAGATCATTCCGGAGGATTCGGTCCTGCAGGCGGAGTTGTTCCTTCCCGCGCGTGCCGTCGGATTCGTCGAGACCGGACAGGCCGTGCGCATCCTCTACGATGCATTTCCGTACCAGCACTTCGGCGCGTACCGCGGCCGAGTCGCTAAGGTCTCGCAGACCATCCTCACGAGCGCCGACGCCGCCGGCCCGATCAAGCTCAACGAGCCGGCCTACCGGGTGACGGCGGTGCTCGAGCGGCCCGACATCGACGCCTACGGCAAGCGCGTGGCGCTCCAGCCGGACATGCTCCTCAAAGCCGACATCATCCTCGAGAGGCGGTCTCTCATCAGCTGGCTGACGACCCCGCTCCGCAGCGTCCGGATGTGAGCCGATGACTCAGCTGAACTTCAGCAGCCGAGGGCGCCTTCCATTGGTCCGCCAGACGGAGGCGGCCGAATGCGGGCTCGCCTGCCTTGCCATGGTCGCCTCGTTCCATGGGCACCGCGTCGATCTGAACACGCTTCGCCGCCGTCACCCCGTGTCGCTTAACGGCGTGACCTTGCGGGCGCTCCTCCAGGTCGCGAGCCAGTTGCGCCTCGTCGGCCGTCCGCTCCGCCTGGATCTCGAGAATCTGCGGCAGCTGCGCCTGCCTGCCATCCTGCATTGGGATATGAGCCACTTCGTGGTGCTGAAGTCCGTCGGGCGCCAGGGCATCACGATCCACGATCCGGCGGCGGGCGAGAGATATCTGCCGGTTGCCGAAGCCTCGAAACATCTGACCGGGGTTGCGCTCGAGCTGTCTCCGACCGACGCGTTCGTGCGTCAGGACGAGCGCGCGCGGCTGCCGTTCTCGGTCTTCTGGCGCCAGCTGAGCGGAAGCGGTCATGCCCTGGTGCAGATCTTCGTCCTGTCGGTGATCCTGCAGCTGCTGGTGCTCGCCGCGCCGTTCTACATGCAGATCACCGTGGACGAGGTCATCGCGCGCGGCGATGTCGACCTTCTGGTCGTGCTCGCCGTCGGTTTCGGGCTCCTCGCAATCGTGCGCGCCGCCACCTCCGCGCTGCGCTCGCTCATCCTGCTGATCGTGCAGAACGTGGTGCAGTTTCAGCTCGGCGCGCGTCTCTTCCGGCATCTCATCCGGCTGCCGATGTCCTTTTTCGAGAAGCGGCACATTGGCGACATCCTGTCCCGCTTCACATCCCTTCAGCCAATCCGGAACCTCCTTGCCGAAGGGATGATCGCCGCGGTGCTGGACGGCATCATGGCAGCGCTTACGCTCGCCATGCTCTTCGTCTACAGCACGCAGCTGGCGCTGATCGTGATGAGCGCGCTCCTGCTCTATGCGCTTTTGCGGCTCGCCCTCTACCGCATCCTTTGGCTGCGCACCGAGGCCACCATCCAGGCGGCCGCGGAAGAGAACTCGACCTTCATCGAAAGCGTGCGGGCGATACAGAGCCTCAAGCTGTTCAACCGCGAGAGCGAGCGCGAAGGGCAGTGGCTGAACCGGTATGCCGAGGTCGCGAACGCCAACGTCCGCCTCGGCCGCACGAAAATCGCCTTCAGCACGTGGAACGAGCTGATCTTCGGGCTCGAGACCGTCGTCGTGGTTTATCTCGCGGCCCGGCTGGCGCTCGGAAATTATCTCACCGTCGGGATGATCTTCGCCTTCATGAGCTACAAGCAGCATTTCACCGACAAGGCGGTGCAGCTCGTCGAGAAGGCGCTGGATCTTCGCATGCTCGGCCTTCATCTCGAGCGCCTGTCCGATATTGCGCTGACGCCGCTCGAACCGGGGCACGATCAGGCGCTTGCCTATACGCGCCCGATCGAGGGCAGGATCGAGCTGAGGCAAGTCTGTTTCCGCTATTCCGAAACCGATCCCTTCGTCCTTAAGGATGTCAACCTGGCCGTCGAGCCGGGGGAGTTCGTCACCATCATGGGGCCTTCCGGCGGGGGCAAGACGACGCTCATGAAGCTCATGCTCGGCCTCCTCGAGCCGACGAGCGGGGAGGTGCTGATCGACGGCGCGCCGCTCCCGACGATCGGCGCACGCGCCTACCGCGAGCAGGTAGCGGCCGTCATGCAGGAGGATCAGCTCCTGTCCGGCTCCATCGCCGACAACATCTGCTTCTTCGATCCCGCGTTCGATGAGGAACGGATGACACGCTGCGCCGCGCTCGCCGGCATCCACGACGAGATCATGGCCATGCCGATGACGTACAACAGCCTCGTCGGCGACATGGGCAGCTCGCTCTCCGGCGGCCAGAAGCAACGCGTGCTCCTGGCGCGCGCCCTCTACCGGCAACCGCGCGTCCTCTTCCTGGACGAGGGCACGGCCCATCTCGACTTGGACAACGAGCAACATATCAACGAGAGCCTTGCGCGGCTCAGCATGACCCGCGTGAGCGTGGCCCATCGCCCCGCCATATCGGTCGGCGCCGATCGGTTGATCTTGTTGGCCAAGACCATACAATCCGAACGGCACGGACCGAAGCGCTCGGAATTGTCGGATCGGACACCGGAACCGGGCGCCCTCGAAAGGACGGCGGTTTAGCCCGCAGCCGCGAGGGGGGGCGGTCCTATCACCGCCTGCCGCAACGGAACCCTCCTCCGGCCTCCGTCATTCGAAAGACAGCTTTATCGCCGCCGGGACGTGGCGTATGTGGCGGCCACCAAAAACCCCACGGGAGAACGCCAATGAAGCGTCGCCAATTCCTGCAAGCCGCCGGCATCGGAGCCGCCGCGACCGCGGTCGCGATGCCCGCTATCGCCCAGTCCGCGCCGGAGATCCGCTGGCGCCTGTCCTCGACCTTCCCGAAATCGCTCGACACGCTCTACGGCGCCGCCGAGGCGTTCTCGCGGTTCGTCTCCGAGGCGACCGACGGCAAGTTCCAGATCCAGCCCTTCGCGGCGGGCGAGATCGTCGGCACCTTCCAGGCCTTCGACGCGGTCTCGAACGGCACCGTCGAGATGATCCAGGGGCCGGGCTACTACTACTACGGCAAGGATCCGACCTTCGCGGTTTTCGCCGACATCCCGTTCGGCCTCAACGCCCGCCAGAAGAACGCCTGGCTGATGCAGGGCGGCGGCAACGAGCTCGTCAACGAGTTCCTCGGCAAGTACAACGTCCACGCCATCCCGGGCGGCAACACCGGCACGCAGATGGGCGGCTGGTTCCGCAAGGAGGTCAAGACCGTCGCCGACCTGCAGGGGCTGAAGTTCCGCATCGCCGGCATCGCCGGGCAGATCCTGCAGAAGCTCGGCGTCGTGCCGCAGCAGATCGCCGGCGGCGAGATCTATCCGGCGCTCGAGCGCGGCACCATCGACGCCGCCGAATGGGTCGGCCCCTACGACGACGAGAAGCTCGGCTTCAACAAGGTGGCGCCGTTCTACTACTATCCCGGCTTCTGGGAGGGCGGCCCGACCGTCCACCTCTATTTCTCGAAGCCGAAATGGGACGAGCTGCCGAAGACCTACAAGGCGGTGGTCGAGAACGCCGCCGTCCACGCCTCCATGGAGATGACGGCGAAGTACGACGCCAAGAACCCGGCGGCGCTGCGCCGGCTCGTCGGCGCCGGCGCGCAGCTGCGGCCGTTCAGCCAGGACGTCATGGAGGCGTCCTTCAAGGCCTCGAACGAGGTCTATGAGGAGATCTCGGCCAAGAACGCCGACTTCAAGAAGATGTACGAGAGCCTGCGCGCCTTCCGCAACGAGGAATACCTCTGGTGGCAGGTGGCCGAGTACACCTTCGACAACTTCATGATCCGGGCGCGCGCCCGGGGCTGAGCCCGGGCCGGGGGCCGAAACGGGGCGCGGCGCGCGGCATCGTCATCGCCGCGCGCCGGCATCGTCGTCCGCATCATCGTCGGCGATCGGCCCATCATCGTCGGGTCTTTGGCGCATCATCGTCGGCATCATCGCGCGTCATCCTGGCCTTTCGCCGGCCGTCATTCTAAAGGTCGGCGATGCTCGCCGAGACCGCCGCCGCGACTACGAACGCGCCCGAATGGTCGGTTTCCGACCTCGCCCAGGCGCTGAGGCGCACGCTCGAGGACAATTTCGGCCATGTGCGCCTGCGCGGCGAGATCTCGGGCTATCGCGGCCCGCACGGCTCGGGCCACGTCTATTTCAGCCTCAAGGACGCCGACGCCTGCATCGACGCGGTGATCTGGCGGAGCGCCTTTGCGCGCCTGCGCTTCCGGCCGCAGGAGGGGCTGGAGGTGATCGCCACCGGCAAGATCACCACCTTTGCCGGCAAGTCGAAGTACCAGATCGTCATCGACGGGATCGAGCCGGCGGGTGTCGGCGCGCTGATGGCGCTCCTCGACGAGCGCCGCCGCAAGCTTGCCGCCGAGGGCCTCTTCGACCCCGCCAGGAAGAAGCCGCTGCCGTTAATCCCGCGGGTGATCGGCGTCGTGACCTCGCCGACCGGCGCCGTCATCCGCGACATCCTGCACCGGCTCTCCGACCGCTTCCCGCGCCGCGTCCTCGTCTGGCCGGTGCGGGTCCAGGGCGAGACCTCGGCCGAGGAGGTCGCGGCGGCGATCCGCGGCTTCAACGCGCTTTCGCCCGGCGGCGCGATCCCGCGCCCCGACATCATCATCGTCGCCCGCGGCGGCGGCTCCCTCGAGGACCTCTGGGGCTTCAACGAGGAGGTGGTGGTCCGGGCCGCGGCCGAGAGCGCGATCCCGCTCGTCTCGGCGGTCGGGCACGAGACCGACACCACGCTGATCGACCACGCGGCCGACCGGCGCGCGCCGACGCCGACCGCCGCCGCCGAGATGGTGGTGCCGGTCTGGGCCGACCTCCTGCGCAACGTCAGCGAGCTCGGCGGCCGCCAGCGGGCCTGCATGCTCAAAG
>C688J18823_10003270_pt1 | contig 10251 bp, 7 predicted proteins | sample HopSoiMetagenom1_FD_18823 | JGI IMG/M metagenome (IMG submission 18823) | reverse complement strand
ACGCATGCCGGTGACACGCGGGTTGCGAACGTTGCCATTGCGCCACTCGTGACCAAGCGCTTCAACGTGATCGGGCGCATCATCATCATCGACGACATCACCGAGCGGATCGGCCTCGAGTCGCAACTGTCGCAAGCGGAAAAAATGTCGTCTATCGGTCTGCTCGCAGCCGGCGTCGCGCACGAAGTCAACACGCCGCTTGCTGTTATCTCGTCTTACGCGCAGATGCTCGCGAAGCAAGTCAGCGGCGACGAGAAGAAGAGCGCGCTGCTCGAAAAGATCACGCGCCAGACCTTCCGCGCGTCTGAGATCGTCAACAACCTGCTGAACTTCTCGCGCACCAGCGGCACAGAATTCGCGCAGATAGACGTAAACAAGATCATCGTAGACACGCTCGCGCTGCTCGAGCACCAGTTCAAAACCGGCCGCGTGAAGGTGCAAGATGATCTCGCCGCTGACCTGCCGCCCATCCACGGCAACCCTGGAAAGCTGCAGCAGGTCTTCCTGAACCTGTTCTTGAATGCCAAAGACGCGATGCCCGACGGCGGCACGCTGAAGGTCTCGACCAAGAACGGACCCGGGGTGCACGTCTCGGTGGCGGACTCCGGCAGCGGTATCGCGCCGGAACACATTGCGCGCATCTACGATCCGTTCTTCACCACGAAAACGTCCAATGGCTCCGGCGAACGCCGGGGCACGGGCCTCGGGCTATCGGTCACGTACGGCATCATCCAGGAGCACGCGGGCAAGATTCGTGTTGAGAGTCAGCCCGGCGCTGGCACCCAGTTTCATCTCGATTTCCCGGTGCTGCCTGCTTCGGCAAGGAAGACAGTGAATGCATAACGCGAACGCCGTCAGCGAACAACTGATCCCCAAGCACGACGCCGGCGAAAACCTTCCCGGCGAGTCGCTCGGCTCCATCCTGATCATTGACGATGAAGCCGCGATCCGCGAATCGCTCGAGACCTTGCTTGAGCTCGAAGGCTACCGCATTGTGACCGCCGAAACCGGCGAAGATGGACTGGCGCGGATTGCGGAGCGCCCATTCGATCTCATCCTGCTCGACTTCGCTCTGCCAGACCGCAATGGCCTCGAGATCCTCACAGACATCCACGATCGCGATCCGAACCTCGCCGTCATTATGATCACGGCGTACGGAACGGTCGAGAATGCGGTCCGCGCCATGCAGGGCGGCGCCGTCAACTTCGTCCAGAAGCCGTGGGACAACGAGAAGCTGCTCGCCGACATTCGCGCCTCCGTCGCTCGCCGCCGCGCGGAAGAAGAAAACATACAGCTCAAGCGCGCGCTCAAGCAGCGCTACAACTTCGAGAACATCATCGGCAAGAGCGACCCCATGCTGCGCATCTTTGACCTAGTGCAACAGGTCGCGCCTAGCCGCTCCACTGTCTTGATCCAAGGCGAAAGCGGCACTGGGAAAGAGCTGATCGCTAAGGCGCTGCACATGCACTCGCCGCGCAAAGATCGCCCTTTCGTTCCCGTGAACACCGGCTCGATGCCGACCGATCTGCTGGAATCCACGCTCTTCGGCCACGTGAAGGGCGCATTCACTTCTGCCGTGGCTTCTAAGCGTGGACTTTTCGAAGTCGCCGACAAGGGCACCATCTTCCTGGACGAGATCGGCACCATGAGCATGGAGACGCAGGCCAAGATTCTGCGCGTGCTGCAGGACAAAAAATTCATGCACCTCGGCGGCATCCAGGAGATGCAGGTGGATGTGCGCATCCTCGCCGCGACTAACGTTGACCTGAAGCAAGCGGTAAAAGACGGCCGCTTCCGCGAGGACCTCTACTATCGCCTGAACGTCATTTCCTTTGACCTGCCGCCCCTACGTACGCGGCGGGAAGACATCCCGCTGCTGGTGGAGCATTTCATCAAGAAGTTCTCGGCTGAAAATTCCAAGCCGCACCTTCAGGTCGCCCCGGCAGCACTGCGCGCGCTGATGGATTACGGATGGCCCGGTAACGTTCGCGAGCTCGAGAATGCCATCGAGCGCTCGGTGGTGCTCGCATCCGGTAACGTGCTCACGCCTGAGCTTCTGCCCGATTCGATCACTGGGATGAACCCTGCCGCACGCTACATNCAGAGCCGGCCAGACGCCACGCTCTTCGAGATCATCGAGGAATGCGAGCGCCGCGTGATTGTGGACATGCTCGAGCGCTGTGCGTGGAACCAGACGGACGCGGCCGCGCAATTCCACATCCCGCTCTCCACGCTCAACCAGAAGATCAAGCGCCTGAATATCGATATCCCGCGCAAATTGAAGACGAATTAACGCACTATCCCCGGCAACATCCTTCTGCTAAACTCGCACGTTTATCGCACATCCATGGAACTGATTTCGCCGGTCGATTACGTAAAGGAAAGCGTCCTCGCCGTACAGGACTGGGCGGAGCTTTCCGGCCAATCGATCCGCAACGTCTTCAAGAAGCCTCGCTACGTTTCTGACATGGTGTACCAGGCCGACATCATCGGCGTCGGCTCGCTCCCCATCGTCGTTCTCACCGGCTTCTTCACCGGTGCTGTGCTCGCCCTGCAAACCTCGGACACGCTCGCTCGCTTCGGGTCCTCTTCGCTGACGGGGCAAGTCGTCTCGCTCTCGATGGTTCGCGAACTCGGGCCTGTGCTCACTGGCTTGATGGTCGCAGGCCGCAACGCCAGCGGCATGGCCAGCGAACTCGGCTCGATGAAAGTGACCGAGCAGATCGACGCCATGCGCGCACTCGGTACCGACCCCGGCAAGAAGCTGGTCACCCCGCGGGTTGCCGCGACTGTGTTCATGATGTTTTTCCTCAGCATCATCAGCGATCTTCTCGGATTGATCGGCGGCTTCTTCGTCTCCTACTTCATGATCGGGCTCGACGCCAGCCAATACTGGACGATGACCTACCAGTCCCTGCGCAACGAAGACGTGACCATGGGACTGATTAAACCGGTGCTCTTCGGCTTCATCATCGCCAGCGTCGGCTGCTATTACGGACTCTCCGCCAAAGGCGGCACTCAGGGTGTAGGTCGCGCGACGACTCAAGCCGTGGTCGCCGCTTCCGTCCTTATCCTCGTCGTGGATTTCTTCATCACTCGGCTGCTCATGGGGCTGGGCCTTTGAACTCGCTATTGACCAGGCCGCAACCTTCCGCCAGCGACCTGGCTCGCCACATCGCAATCAGCTTTGAAGATGTAAGCATCTCCTTCGAAGGCAATCTCGTTCTGGATGGGATTTCTTTCGTCCTGGAGCGCGGCGAGACCAAAGTCCTGTTTGGAGTGGCAGGCGCGGGAAAATCCACCATTCTGAAACTAGCGCTTGGCCTGGTGAAGCCGGACCGGGGAAGCATCCACGTGCTCGGTCACGACGTGACTCAGATGCGCGAAGAAGAATTGTTCGAGCTGCGTCGGCAGATCGGGATGGTGTTTCAAGAAAGCGCGCTCTTCGATTCTTTGAAAGTTCGCGAGAACGTGGCTTACCGCTTGATCGAGGAGAAAGACATTCCGCCCGAGGACGTCGAGAGCCGCGTCCGTGAAGCCTTGCGCTTCGTGGAACTGGAGCGCACTCTCGATTTAATGCCAAGCGAGCTGTCTGGCGGCATGCGTCGGCGCGTCGCGATTGCGCGCGCCATCGTCACCCAGCCGGAGATTTTGCTTTACGACTCGCCGACCGGCGGCCTCGACCCGATCACATCCACGCGCATCATCGAGCTCATCGTCAAGCAGCGTGACGTCTATAAGACCAGCGCGCTCATGGTCACGCACCGCCTGCAGGACGGCTTCATCATGGCATCGCACCATTTCGACCAGAAGTCGGGGCACATGGTGGAGAACGCGCCCGGCGAGAAGACGGACGCCAACACCAGCTTCCTGATCCTGCGCGATGGCAAAGTGATCTTCGACGGCGCCGCACCCGAGCTCGCACACAACACCGACGAATACATCAAGGAATATATTTCTTAGGTTTTTACGCTTTAGCCGCCGCCGCGCGGTTCGCCATCACCTTCTTCACACGCGCTTCGATCGTCTTCAATTTTTCCTGCGACTCGGGCGTGCGCTGCGTGATGCGCTCGATGTTCGAGTACGCCTTGGGACCGACCGATTCCCGCACCTGTTTCAGGTAAGGCTTCATCTTGGCGAAGCAGAAATAAAGTTCGTTGCTCCAGTCGTCGAACAGGTCACCGTTGAGAGCGCCGCGGTGAACCAGGCTGGATGCCATCTCCCAGAAGCTGAAGACCTGCCGGAAATGTTGGTTCTCCACCGTCCCAAAGCTGTTCACAACCTTCAGTACGTCGTCAGCACTCTGCGGCCACCACTCGCCCACGATCCACTTCCGCGCTTCGCGCATCTGCGCCTCGCGGCGAAAATCATAGAGCCGCAAGACTATCTGCGCGTCGCCGTGGTCGGCGGCGCCGTCCTTCTTGTGCTTCTTGCTTTTCTTGTCTTTCATGGAACGCTCCTTCAAATGGATGCTTCTCTTGTCGCAGGGTTCGGGGCCGGAATGGCTTCTTCAGGCGCCGGACGCGAGTAGTCGCATTTTACGCTTGGCTTCTCGTCGGCTGCTGCAGGCTTCTTGCCGCGCCGCTTCTTCGGCGCTTCTTCCCCTTCAACCTTCTTGTTCGGACACGCGATCACCGGACCATCTTTCGTATATTTCAGGACAAGGTACTCGTGGCCGCATTGCGGACACTTCTCCGGGATGGGCTTGTTCGCCGACGTGAATTCGCACTTCGGATAATTCGAGCACCCGTAGAACGTGGTGCCGCGCTTGCGCGCCTTCTTCTCCACCAACTCGCCCTCTTTGCACTCCGGGCACTTCATGCCGATAAAGTTCTGCTTGATGTACTTGCAATCGGGATATCCGCTGCACGACGTGAACTCGCCGTACCGCCCGTGCCGCAAGATCATGTTGCGCCCGCACTGCGGACATTTTTCGTCCAGCGGAATGTCGGGAACTTTTTTCGCTTGGTCGAGACGCCGCGTGGTTTTGCACTCCGGATATCCGGTGCACGCCATAAACTGACCGAAGCGACCACGCTTCAGCACCATAGTGCGGCCGCAGTTCTCGCAGTACTCGTCCTGCGTGGTGTCTTGCGCGTCGGCAGTGTCGAGGTCGGGAAGGTCGATAGGATTTTCTTTGGTGAAGGTGCAGCTGTTCTCGTCGTCTTTGCTATACGCGCTACAAGCATAGAACGAGCCGTGCTTGCCCCACTTGATCACCAGCGGAGACCCGCAGCGCTCGCACTTCTCGTCGGTCGGCTTCTCCATCCGCTTCACGTTTTCCATGTGCTTCTCAGCGTAGCGGAGGTCTTTCTCGAACTTCTTATAGAACCCGGCAAGCGTGTCAGTCCACTTCTCTTTGCCTTCCTCGATATCGTCCAGCTCTTCTTCGAGCTTGGCGGTGTACTGGTACTCGAATATGTCCGGGAAGTTGGCGACGAGAAGGTCCGTCACGACCAACCCGATCTCGGCCGGAACGAATCTCCCGCCGATCTTCTGCACATACTGCCGGTCCTGAATGGTGCCGATGATCGCGGCGTACGTCGAAGGACGCCCGATCCCGCGCTCTTCCAATTCTTTGACTAACGACGCTTCGTTGTAACGCGGTGGCGGCTCAGTGAAGTGCTGCTCCGGCTTCAACTCCTTGAAGGTGAGTGTTTGGCCTTGTTCCAGCGGCGGCAGCTTGTGCGCCAGCTCTTCGTCTTCTTCGTCCTTAGAGTCTTTCGATTCCTCGTAAACCTTCAGGAAGCCGTCGAACTTCAGCACCGACCCAGTCACGCGGAAGGTGTAGGAGCGGTCGCTCTTCGCTTCGATGTCGACCGCAGTCTGGTCGAAAACAGCAGGCGTCATCTGCGACGCGACGAAGCGCTGCCAGATGAGCTTGTAAACCTTATATTCGTCTTCCTGTAGATAGTGCCGGATAGATTCCGGATCGCGCTCTACAGAAGTCGGGCGAATCGCTTCGTGCGCGTCCTGCGTCTGTGCTTCTTTCTTGGACTTGTAGACGTTCGGCGTCTCCGGCATATGCGAAGTGCCGTAGTTCTTCTGTATGTACTCGCGCGCTTCGCCGATCGCGTCCTGCGAGACGCGGACCGAATCAGTACGCATATACGTGATCAGGCCAACCTGCCCTTCGGTGCCAAGCTCCACACCTTCGTACAAGCGCTGCGCCAATCCCATCGCGCGCTTCACTGAAAAGCGCAGTTTGCGCGAAACGTCCTGCTGGAATTTGCTGGTAGTGAACGGAGCAGCCGGATTTCTGCGGCGCTCTTTCTTCTCGACCGAGCGGACGGTCCAGCTAGCCTTCTCCAGCGCCTTAGTGATCTTTTCGGACTCTTCGGCGTTGTTGACCTCAGTCTTTTCCTCGCCGATGCCAACAAAACGCGCATCGAACGCCGGCGGCTTCGGCCCGGCGAGGTTCGCGTCGATGGTCCAGTACTCTTTCTTATCGAATGCCTTGATCTCGCGCTCGCGCTCCACGATCAGGCGGACGGCAACCGTCTGCACGCGTCCGGCGGATATCCCACGGCGGACTTTGTCCCACAACAGAGGAGAGATCTGGTATCCCACCAAGCGGTCGAGCACGCGACGCGCCTGTTGCGCGTCTACTAAAGGTTGATTGATGTCGCGGGCGTGGTTAAAAGCTTCCTTCACGGCCTTCGCGGTGATCTCGTTGAAGGTGACGCGCCAGATCGGCGTCGCATTCTTCTTCTTCTTTCCAGTGCCATCGCCGTCGCCCAGTTCCTGCGCCAGGTGCGCAGCGATGGCTTCGCCTTCGCGGTCCGGGTCAGGCGCCAGGTAGATAGCGGAAGCGGTTTTGGCCATCTTCTTCAATTTGGCCAACACTTTTTCCTTGCCCGGAATAACGACCAGGTCGGTCTCGAAATTGTTTTTTATGTCTACGCCGAGCGTCTTCTTCGGAAGGTCTTTCACGTGGCCGAGTGACGCCTCAACCTCGTATTCGTTGCCAAGATACTTGTTGATGGTCTTGGCTTTCGCCGGCGATTCGACGATGACTAATGACTTTGCCAATTCTGTTCTGGGTCTCCGTTTTTTGAGCTTCTAGCTACTAGCTTCTAGCTGCTAGCGCCTTTGCTCATTTTTTTGTACTGGAGGCTGCCACGCTCGTATACAGAGCGGCTAGCATCCGTTGCACTTCTTGCACTCTATCATTCAGGTCGTTGAATTCCGGTTCGGGCACGAGTTCGAGGTCTCGCGCAAGAATCAGATGATACTCGACCTCACTGACAGAACCTCTTGCGATGTTCAGGAATCGGCCAAATTCTCCATCCGATCTGCGTCCACAACCCTCAGCAATATTCGCTCCGATCGACGAAGCTGAACGCTGCAGCTGACTCGTGATACCGAACGTCTCTTCCGCCGGAAAGCGCTTGGTCAGCGATATATCCCAAGCGTCATCTCGTGAGCTTTCTGCCAAACCACCAGCTTCTTAAAATCTTCCACTTGGAATTCTCCACTCTCCCGAGTCTTTACTGTTTGGCTAGAAGCTAGGAGCTAGCAGCTAGAAGCTCTTTACAAAATTTTTGCCCGGCATCTGCTTCACTTTGCCGGACAATTCCAATTCGAACAAAGCTGCGAATATCTCTGATGACGAGATCTCGTTCTCAAGCTGTTCAATGATCTCGTCGAGCTGCGTGGCTTCGTCTTGCTTGAGCAGCTTCAGGATCTTACGTTCGTGTGGTGGAAGCTCTGCGTCCCCGAATAGAGATGCAGTCACCGGCACTTCGGTCGCAAGCGCGTGTTCCTGCTGCAGCTTCTGCTGGATCTCTGATGGGAGTTCCTCCCAGATGTCGTCCCACGTCGCGGTTAGCTTAGCTCCCTGTTTTATCAGCGTGTTAGGCGTCCACGAAGTTTTATTCGTCACGTTGCCCGGCACAGCGAACAACTCTCGATTCTGCTCCAGCGCGCAGCGCGACGTGATGCGCGTTCCGCTGTACTCTCCGGCCTCGACTACGAGCACTCCGATCGAGAGTCCGCTGATGATGCGATTGCGTATCGGGAAGTTCTGTGGCGCGGCGAAGGTGCCCATCGCGAACTCACTGATCAGCGCTCCGCCCATGGAGAGAATGCTCTCAGAGAGCTTCTTATTTTCCTTCGGATAGATCACGTCCACGCCCGTGCCGAAGACGGCGACTGTCCTGCCTTTTGCGTTGATCACGCCGCGATGCGCGCAGGTGTCGATGCCACGCGCCATCCCACTGATGATCACCAGCCCGCGCACGGAAAGATCCATGCTCAGCCGCTCGGCCATGCCAATCCCATACGGAGTCGGGTGGCGGGTGCCCACTACTCCGATCCCCGGCTGCGAAAGCACGCTGATCTCGCCGCGGACATACAGTGCGAGCGGCGGGTCGTAGATCTGCTTCAGGTTCGCAGGATATTCAGGATCATCGAGAGTAATAATGTGCGCGCCCGCGGAAGTCGCGCGAATCATCTCCTCCTGCGCCATCTCCATGGATTTGCCGGTGCCGATCGATTGCGCGGAAACGGCCTGCAATCCGCAGGCTTCAAGTTCCGTCAGCGACGCCCGGAAAACATTTTCCACTCCGCCGAAGTGGTCTACGAGTCGTCGCGAACGCGTAGGCCCGAGCCCAGGCGTGAGCCCAAGCGCGATCCACTTTGTAGCGCGGTCGCTGCTGCGCGCCGACGATGTCCCGTGCGACTCCATAGGCGTGAGAATCTACCACAGCCGCGCAACTCTCATGTGTTTTAATCATCTCCGTGCCGCGACTGAAGATCTCCGCAATCTCTTTTCTGAACACCGCTCCCCTTATGTGGGACTTCGACCACGACGCTGGAGCATCCAGTCCGCTGCGCAAAGACTTTGAGATCCACTACACCGTTCCGTCAGCGTGCGCCGAAGCGTTGCGAGTTGGAACGGCCGACATCGGCATCATTCCTGCAATCACTTATCAGACGATTCCCGACCTCGTCGTTATCCCTGACGTCGCAATCGGCGCCAAAGGCCCTGTGCGCTCCATCCTTCTCGTCAGCAAACAGCCGCTCAAGAAGATTAAAACCGTTGCGGCGGATACTTCTTCACGCACGTCGGTCGCCCTATTAAAGGTCATCTTCAAAAAATGGTGGCGACCAAGTACGGAGCAACCGGAGTTCGTCCCCGTTGATCCTGATCTAAAGAAGATGCTGAAGAAATGCGACGCCGCTCTGATGATCGGCGACCCTGCCCTGAAGATCGATCCCAAAAAGTACGACACCGTCGTAGACCTCGGCGAAGAGTGGCACAAGCAGACCGGCCTGCCGTTCGTCTTTGCCTTCTGGGCAGTGCGCCGCGCTGCGCTTAAAAATCACCCGCTTGCTTCGGACCTGCCGCGAATCTTCCAGCAGTCGCGCGACAACGGGTTACAGAACGTCAAAGCTCTCGCCCGCGAGTGGGCGCCGCGCGCCGGAATTACCGAGCAGCGCGTTACCGACTACCTGACCAAAGACATTGATTTCGCCCTCGGTCAGGAGGAACTAAAAGGTCTTTACGCGTTTTACAAGCTGGCCCGCGAGGTCGGGGTTATAAAAGAGGTGAAGCGCACCGCCTGGCTGGGCGGATGACACGCCCAAAATCCCGCTGCTAAACTACTAATGTATGGCGCTCACCAAAGCCCAAGCCCTCGAGCACTTCCAGTCCGACGACCTGATCGGCATCGGCATGGAGGCCGACGCAGTCCGCCGCAAGCACCATCCTCAGGGCGTGGCAACTTACGTCATCGACCGCAACATTAATTACACGAACTTCTGCACCGAGTACTGCACCTTCTGCGCCTTCTATGCGCCGGTGAAGGGACCCGGCCGTGCCAAGGGCTACGTCCACGATTTCGAGACCATCTACGAGAAGATCCGCGAGACGGTGGAGGTCGGCGGCACCGGCGTGCTGATGCAGGGCGGTCTGCATCCTGACCTGAAGCTCGACTGGTACGAAAAACTTTTGCGTGGCGTGAAGGAGCGCTTCCCGCAGGTGCACCTGCACTGCTTCTCCGCCAGCGAGATCATCCATTTCGCCGAGCTGAACGGAATTTCCATCGAAGACACTATCCGCCGCCTGCGCGATGCTGGACTCGATTCCATCCCCGGCGGCGGCGCCGAGATCCTCGACGACGAAGTCCGCTACAAGATTGCGCGCCTGAAGTGCCTGACCGAGGATTGGCTCAACGTGCACCGCACGGCGCACAAGCTCGGCATGCGGACGACGGCGACCATGATGTTCGGGGTGGGCGAGAAATA
>C688J18823_10003269_pt1 | contig 10254 bp, 8 predicted proteins | sample HopSoiMetagenom1_FD_18823 | JGI IMG/M metagenome (IMG submission 18823) | reverse complement strand
CATGGCGGCGTCGATACCTGGATGTCACCTGGTGCACGTGACGGCGTTCAACGCCACCTATTGGGACAACGGCGACGCGCCGGTAACGGTGATCGACCACGGCGTCGTCGACCCCGGCTATTCCTACCGCGGCGACGACCCGTCCGCGTGCGTCGCGATCAACGACCCGGTGCGCCGGGGCCGGGCGGTCGGTGCCGATCTCGTGCCGTTCTTCGGCGAGCGGGTGCCGGTCGCCATCTACGGCATGCGCACCGAGGCGCTCGGCGGTGCCGACCTGCCGCAGGACCGCCTGCACGAGGCGCTCGTCGCCCATCGGATGTACCTGCATCTGTCGCGGTGGACGTCGCTCGGGCTCAGCCTGCTCGAGGCGATGCACCTCGGGATGCCGGTGGTCGCGCTCGCGGCCACCGCCGTGCCCACCGCGATCCCCACCGACGCGGGCATCGTCGATACCGACGTGCGGGTGTTGCGCGACGCCGCCGCCGAGCTGCTGCGTGATCCGGAGCGCTGCGTGCAGCTCGGCAAGGCCGCCCGCGCCGCCGCGCTCGAACGGTTCGGCCTGGACCGGTTCCTCCACTCGTGGGACGTCCTGCTCGAAGAGGTGGCGTCGTGACGGCGATCGCCGTCGTCGGCGACCTCATCGTCGATCGGGATGTCGTCGGGCACGTCGGGCGTGTCGCGGCCGACGTGCCGGTGCCGATCGTCGAGCAACCGGCGGAACGGATGCGCCCCGGCGGCGCGGGGCTGGCGGCTTCGCTCGCCGCGGCCGGCGCCGACGTCGTCCTGCTCACCGCCGCGAGCGATGCCGATACGGACCGTCTCGCCGTCGAGCGGCTGCGCGCGATGGGGGTCACGGTGCACGCCGCGCGGCGGGTCGCCCCCGTTCCGCAGAAGATCCGCGTGCGTACCGCCGATCACGTGCTGGTGCGCGTCGACCGCGGCGTGCGGTCCTCGAGCGCGGGCGCGTTCCCGGCCGCGGGCATCGAGGCGCTCGACCACCGAGACGCGATCCTGGTGAGCGACTACGGCGGTGAGGTCGCCCGCTCGATCGAGGTCGACTTGCTCCGGCCCCGGCCCCGCCGGCCGCTCGTGTGGGATCCCCACCGGATCGGCGCCGAGCCCGTGCCCGGCGCCGTCGTGACGCCGAACCTCGACGAGGCCGTGGCGTGGGCCGGCACCGGCGCCGAGCGTGACCCGGTGCTGACCGCGAGCCGCGCGGCCGCGGCGCTCGCCGACCGCTGGCAACCAAGCTCGGTGTGCGTCACCCTCGGCCGCGACGGCGTGCTGGTGGTCGACGGCCAGCGCTCGCTCATCCCCGGCGCTGGTCAGGGTCCGGTCACCGACACCTGCGGCGCCGGCGACCGGTTCGCCGCGACGCTCACGCTCGGGCTCGCCGAGGGCCTCCGCGTGATCGATGCCGCAGAGGCGGCCGTCGAGGAGGCGACGGCGTTCGTCCGCGACGGCGACGACGGGTGGACGGAGACCAGGACGAACGGACTGGGGCCGCTCGAAGACACCGACACGCCGGGCCGCCCGACCGTCGTCGCGACGAGCGGCTGCTTCGACCTGCTCCACGCCGGCCATATCCGGATGCTGACGATGGCGCGCGCGCTCGGGGACCGCCTGGTCGTGTTCCTGAACGACGACGCGTCGGTCCGCCGAACGAAGGGCCCCGGCCGACCGCTCGTTCCGGTCGCGGAGCGGGCCGAGCTGCTTCGCGCCCTGAGCGTTGTCGACGAGATCCACATCTTCGGCGAGGACACGCCGGTTCGGGCGCTGCACACCGTCCGCCCCGACGTCTTCGTCAAAGGCGGCGACTACCGCGACGTGGAGATCCCGGAGACGCGCGCGGTCGCGGCCTGGGGCGGTCGCGTCGTGATCCTTCCCTACGAGGCCGGTCGGTCCACGACCGAGCTGATCGCCCGATCCCATGCCGCCGCGTCGTGACCAAACGGTCGTCGTCCTGCGGGCGCTCGGGCTCGGCGATCTGCTGACCGGCGTCCCGGCGCTCCGCGGTGTACGCCGCGCGCTGCCGAACGACCGGATCGAGCTTGTCGCATCGCGCGGTATCGCGCCGCTCGCCCGCCTGCTCGACATCGCCGACGACGTCACCTCGATCGCGAGCCTGTACGACCACGCGCCCGAGACGGCACCGTTCCTCGCGGTGAACCTGCACGGCAGCGGCCCGGAGAGTCACGCCTGGCTGCTGCAGACGAACCCGGGATCGCTGCTCGCCTTCGTGCATCCCTCGATCCCCGCCTCGTACGGCGGCCCGCGCTGGTCGGATGACGAGCACGAGGTCCGACGGTGGTGCCGCCTGTTGGCGTCGGCGGGCGTCGACGCAGACCCCGCGGATCTGGCGATCCCGGCGCCTCCGGACCCGCTGCCGGCGGATGCCGACCGGGTCGTGGTCCACGTCGGAGCGGGCGCCGCCGCGCGCCGGTGGCCGCCACGCCGGTGGGTCGAGGTCGTCCGCCGCCTGACGCGCGACGGCCTGCACCCGGTCCTGACGGGCGACGAGGCGGAACGTCTCGTCGCGCTGTTCGTCGCGGAGGAAGCCGGCCTGTCGCACGACGACGTCCTCGCCGGCCGCACCGACGTCGTCGAGCTCGCCGGCGTGATCGCCGGCGCCCGACTGATCCTCGCCGGCGACACCGGCGTGGGCCACCTCGCGACCGCACTGGGGCGCCCGTCGGTGCTGCTGTTCGGACCGACGCCGCCCAGCCGGTGGGGACCGCCCGAGGACCGGCGGCACGTCGTGCTGTGGAAGGGCCGGACCGGCGATCCGCACGGGCGGGAGCCCGACCCCGGCCTGCTCGAGATCACGGTGGACGAGGTCCTGGAGGCGGCGTCGGCGGTCTGACCGGCGTTTCCTGTCCGCACCCGTGGGTACAGGCAACTCATGCAGATCGGCTACAAGCTCTGTAGCGAGGAGCGGTACCCGCTCGGGCTGGTCGACGACGCGCGCCGGGCCGAGGACGCCGGTTTCGACTTCGCTGCGATCTCCGATCACTTCCATCCCTGGATCGACGCGCAGGGCGAGAGCTCGTTCGTGTGGACGTCGATCGGCGCCATCGCGGCGGCGACGGACCGGCTGACGATCGGGACGGCGGTGACGTGCCCGACGGTTCGCCAACACCCCGCGCTCGTCGCGCAGGCCGCCGCGACCGCCGCGTGTCTGCTCCCGGGCCGGTTCTTCCTCGGCGTCGGGACCGGCGAGCGGCTGAACGAGCACATCTTCGGCGACGCATGGCCGGGCGCGCCGATCCGGCGCGAGATGCTCGCCGAGGCCGTCGACCTGCTGCGCGAGCTGTGGACCGGGGAGCTCGTGACGTTCGACGGGACCTACTACACCGTCGATACCGCGCGGCTGTACACGCTGCCGGAGGAGGCGATCCCGCTGTACGTCGCCGCCAGTGGAACCGAGGCCGCCGCCCTCGCCGCCGAGATCGGCGACGGCCTGATCGTGGCCGGCGATTCGCGCGAGGCGCTGGAGACCTTCATCGAGCAAGAGGGCGAGGGCCCGCGCTTGGCGGAGATGATCGTGAACGTCGAGGAGAACGAGGAGCGGGCGCTCGCGACACTGCATCGCGTCTGGCCGAACCCCGCGATCCCCGGCGAGCTGTCCGCCGAGCTGCCGCTCCCGCGGCACTTCGAACAGGCCGCGAGCGTGACGGAGCCCGCGGATCTCCGCGGCTCGGCCTTGATCGGCACCAACGTCGAGACCTATCTCTCGAAGTTCGAGGAGCTCGAGAGCGCCGGCTACACGCACGTCTTCCTCCATCAGGTCGGCGCGAACCAGGACGCGTTCTTCCGGTTCGCGAGCGAGCGGCTGCTACCGGCCGTCCGCTCAAGGAGCAACGAGGCCGCCTGACCTCATGTGTGGGGTCAGGGGACCCGGGTACGACATCCCTGAAAAGGCAAAGGAGGAAAGCGATGCAACCGTGGGTGTGGGTCATCATCGCCGTCGCAGCCGTGCTGTTCTTGCTGTTGCTGTTCCGGCGTCCTGCTGGTGGCCGCCGACCGGTGGCGGGTCGCCCCGCCGCACGGCCGTGGGGCCGCCCGTGGCGCCGCCGCGCGCGACGGTACTGATCGAACAACTTCTCTTCCAAAGACCACCCCGGCCTTCCAGCTGAACGGGTGAGCGACGCCCCTTCGTCCTCGAGGCGAGGGGGCGTCGTCGTGTGCGGCACCGGCATGGCGCGCCGGAACGACCGCGGCTAGATTGAGCGCTCAGCGCAGTCGACCCTGCCGGAGGGGGCCCCACATGTCGACCACCGGCGATCGCGAGCTCGCGACGCCCGATCCCGAGGACCTCGGACCGTTGCCGCGGTTCCTGCGGCCGTTCGTCGACGCCGTCGCGCGCGTGCACACGACCGTCCACCGCAAGCTCCTCGCCGGGTTCCTGCTGATCGCGTTGCTGTTGCTGTCGATGGGTGTCGTGTGCGTCGTCGTGCTGGAGCGGATCGACGACCAGGTGGTGCGACTCACAGCGCTCAGCGACCAGGTCAGCCAGGCCCGCGAGATGATCTACGAGGTCACCGCGCAGAGCCACTACCGTGCGATGGCGCTCTTGACCGACGACGCCTCGTGGACCGACAAGATCGCCATCGCGAAGGACGACTTCGACCGGAACCTCGCGGAGATCCGCACCTACGCGATCCCGGCGCAACCCGAGTTCTTCGATCAGATCGAAAGCGCGAACGAGGTCTACCGCGCCGACAGCGCCGAGGTCACGAAGCTCTACGACGCCGGGGAGGAGCACCGGGCCGTCGAGGTGCACATCGACAAGGAGCACACCCAGTCGCACGTGCTCGAGGCACAGCTGAACGAGCTGATCGCGCAGTCGCAGACGCAGTTCGCAGCGGAAACGGCGTCGTTCGCGAGGAACCGGCGGTTGCTCACCGGGGTGGTGGCGGGGATCTCCGGGCTGAGCCTCGCCGCCGCGCTCGCGCTCGGCGCGATCTTGTCGTGGTCGCTGATCCGGCCGGTGCGCCAGGTCGACAGCGCGCTCGCGCGGATCGCCGGCGGTGACTTCTCCGTGCGGGTCGCGGTGTCCAACCGCGACGAGTTCGGCTCGCTCGCGACCAACCTCAACCTCACCGCGGGGCGGTTGTCGACCGCGTACCGCGACCTCGAGGGCCTGAACGCCAACCTGCAGCAGGCGGTCGACGGCAAGGTCGCCGAGCTGGAACGCATGTCCCGGCTGAAGCGGTACCTCTCGCCGCAGCTTGCGGCCTCGATCGTCGAGGGCGACGGCGACCTCGACCTCGGATCGCGACGCAAGTACCTCACGACATTCTTCTCGGATGTGCGCGGGTTCACGACGGCGTCGGAGCGCATGGAGCCGGACGAGTTGATCGCGCAGCTGAACGACTACCTGTCCGAGATGACCGAGATCGTCTTCCGCCATGGCGGCACGCTCGACAAGTACGTCGGCGACGCGGTGATGGTGTTCTTCGGCGATCCGGTCTGGCAGGACGACCACGCGACACGCGCGGTCGAGATGGCGTTCGAGATGCGCGACCGGATGCGGTCCATGCAGAAGGAGTGGGCGACGCGGTACCACGAGGCGTTCCAGGTCGGCGTCGGGATCACGACCGGCTGGGTGACCGTCGGTGACATAGGGTCCGAGGCGCGGAGCGACTACACGGTGCTCGGCAGCGAGGTGAACCTCGCCTCGCGCCTGTCGGACCACGCGATCGCCGGCCAGATCCTGGTCACCGAGCCGACGCTCGAGGCGGTCGGCACCATCGTCGAGGCGACGCCGCTGCCGAGGGTCGAGCTGAAGGGCGTCAGTCGCGACGTGACGGTCTACGAGATCAACCCGCGGATCACGGTCTCCGCGTAGTTCCCGCTCGCGCCTACGATGCCGCGCGGATGGAACCCGCGCCCGATGCCAGCCTCATCGACCTGCGCCTTCGGCGCCTGTACGCGCTGGCGTGGTTCGTCGGGTCGGGCTTCATCCCGTTCTTCGTCCTGTGGCTGAACGGGCGCGGGTTCTCGCCGACCGAGATCGGCCTCGTGCTCGGCGCGAGCGCGCTGGCCTCGATCGCCGCGGCGCCGTTCTGGAGCCACGCGGCGGATCGGCGCCACGGCACGACCCGGGCGCTCCAGTGGGCGTTGATGTCGGCGACGGTCTCGACGCTGATCCTTGCGCTGACCGGATCGGTTCTGGCCGCCGTGATGGCCGCCGTCGCGCTGCTGTCGGCGTCGACGTCGGCGGTGACGCCGCTGACCGATGCGCTCGCGGTCGAGCTGCTCGGTCCCGAGCGGCTGCACACGTACGGGACGTATCGCCTCTGGGCAAGCGTCGGGTGGGGCGTCGGCGCGATCGCGCTCGGCGCGCTGTTCCAATGGGGCGGTCTGGAGTGGATGATCCCGGTCTACGCCCTCGGGCTCGGCGCGTGCGCCGTCTACGTCGGGCGGTTCCCCAAGACGCGGCCGGCGCCGCACGAGGAAGCCGGTTCGCGGCTCGGATCGCTCGGCGACGCCCTCGCGCACGTGCCTCACCTGCCGCTGTACCTCATCGGGCTGTTGCTGTTCGGCGCCGCACAGCACGCGGCGTGGGACTTCGTGCCGCTGCGGATCGAGTCGGGCGGCGGTGGCCCGCTGCTGGTCGGCGTCGCGGCCGGCGTCTCGGCGTTCCTGGAGATCCCGTTCATGCGGTCGAGCGGGTCGCTGATCAGCCGGTTCGGCACCCGACGGCTCTTCGCGGCCGGCGGCGCGGTGTACGTCCTCGCGTCGCTCGGGTGGTCGGTGGTCGCAACGCCGGCGGCGGTGACCGCGATCCGCATCGGCGTCGGCGTCGGGTTCGGGCTGGTCTACGTGAGCGTCGTCGTGATGACGGGCACCCTCGTGCCGGATCGTCTGCGGAGCACCGGGCAGACGCTCGCACAGATGTGCACCGCGGCCCTGGCACCGATCCTCGGCAGCGTGATCGGCGGGTGGGTCTATCAGCACGTCGGGCCGTCGGAGCTGTTCGTCGGCTCGGCGGTCGTCCTGACCGTGGCGATCGCGATCGTGTGGGTGGCCACGCGTGATCTTGCCCGGCGCGCCGCGATCGCCGACCTCGGCCCGATCGACCCGGATGACAACGCCGGGTAGCGTCCGGCGATCATGATCCGAACTGCGGGTCGACTCCTACAACGACTAGTCGCTCGCAGCAACACGGGCGAAGACGTCGGCGGCGAACCGCAGATCGTCCTCGCTGTGCGCTGCCGAGACCTGCGTGCGGATCCGCGCCGTGCCGAGCGGCACCACGGGGTAGGAGAACCCGACGACGTGAAGCCCTTCATCGAACGCGGCGGCCGTGATCGGCGCGAGCCGCTGCTCCTCCCCGATCATCACCGGCACGATCGGGCCCTCGCCGGCCAGCACCTCGAGTCCGGTCTCGGCCATCGCGGAGCGGAACGACCGGGTGTTCGCTCGGAGACGGTCGACCAGCTCGGTTGACGCGGTCAGCAGCTCGAGCGAGCGCAGGGAGCCCGCCGCGACCACGGGCGTGATGCTGTTCGAGAACAGGTACGGGCGCGAGCGCTGTCGCAGCAGCTGCACGATCTCGCGCCGTCCGCTCGTGTAGCCGCCGCCCCCACCGCCGAGCGCCTTGCCGAGGGTGCCGGTCAGGATGTCGATCCGCTCGGTGACCCCGTGGTGCTCGAGCGAGCCGCGCCCGTGCGCGCCCAGCACGCCCACCGCGTGCGAGTCGTCGACCATCACCATCGCGCCGTAGCGCTCCGCGAGGTCGCAGATCGCCGGCAGGTCGGCGATGTAGCCGTCCATCGAGAACACACCGTCGGTCGCGATCAGGACGCGCCGTGAGCCCTCGGCCTCCTTCAGCCGGAGCTCCAGCTCGTGCATGTCGCCGTTCGCGTAGCGCAACCGCTTGGCCTTGCACAGCCGGATCCCGTCGATGATGCTCGCGTGGTTCAGCGCATCAGAGATCACCGTGTCTTCGTCGGTAAGCAGCGTCTCGAACAGCCCGCCGTTCGCATCGAAGCACGACGGGTACAGGATCGTCTCTTCCGTTCCGAGGAACGCCGTCAGCGCGCCCTCGAGCTGCTGGTGCAACGCCAGGGTCCCGCAGATGAACCGAACCGACGCAACCCCGAAGCCCCAACGGTCCAGCGCCTCGTGGGCCGCCTCGACCACGGACGGATGGTTCGCCAAGCCGAGGTAGTCGTTCGCGCAGAGGTTCACGACGCGGCCCTCGCGTCCGTCGATCGTGACGTGCGGGCCCTGCGGCGACATGATGGCGCGCTCGCTCTTGAACGTGCCGGCCTCGCGGATCGCGTCCGATTCGGCATCGAGCTGGCTTCGGACGTCGCCGATCACGGCTCCTCCTGCCAATACAGGAGCACCTTGCCGGCGTTGCCCGACCGCATCGCCTCGAACGCGTCCTCGAACTGCGTGTAATGGAATCGGTGTGTGATCACCGGCGAGACGTCGAGGCCGCCCTGCAACATCACGGTCATCATGTACCAGGTCTCATACATCTCCCGGCCGTACACGCCGGTGATCGTCAGCTGGTCGTGGATCACCGCGTTCCAGTCGATCGCGAAGTCGCGGTCGGGCAAACCGAGCAGGGCGATCTTCCCGCCGTGACACATGTTCGCGACCATCTCGTGCAGTGCGTCGGGGTTGCCGCTCATCTCGAGGCCGACGTCGAAGCCCTCCTTCATGTCCAGCTCCTGCTGGATGTCCGCGACCGACGTCGATCGGACGTCGACCGCGAGCGTCGCGCCAAGCCGCTTGGCGAGCTCCAGCCGAACGGGGTTCACATCGGTCACGACCACATACCGCGCGCCGGCGTGTTGCGCGACCGCGCACGCCATCAGCCCGATCGGGCCGGCGCCCGTGATCAGCACGTCCTCGCCGAGCACCGGGAACGTCAGGGTGGAGTGCACGGCGTTGCCGAACGGGTCGAAGATCGCCGCCACGTCGCGGTCGATCGCCGGGTCGTGGTGCCAGACGTTGGTCATCGGGAGCGCGATCAGCTCCGCGAACGCGCCCGGGCGGTCGACGCCCACGCTCGAGGTGTTCGCGCAGAGGTGCCGCCGGCCGGCGAGGCAGTTCCGGCACCGCCCGCAGACCACGTGCCCCTCACCGCTCACGAGCTCTCCGGGATGGAAGTCGCTCACGTTGGAACCGACGGACACGACCTCGCCGACGAACTCGTGGCCGATCACGAGCGGGGGCGTGACGGCGGCCCGGGCCCACTCGTTCCAGTCGGCGATGTGCACGTCCGTCCCGCAGATCCCCGTCCGGTCGACGCGGATCAACACGTCGTTGATGCCGGTCTCGGGCTCGGGCACCTGCGTGAGGGTGAGCCCGGGCCCCGGCGCCTGCTTGGTCAGGGCGTCCATCGCGTCAGTGTGTCACGGGCCCGGAACCCGGCGGCGGCCTCTGCCGAGTGGTTCTCCAGCACGAGGTGGCGCCCAACGCGCACGAGCGTTGGCCCCGTAGCAGAGGCGTCGAACCGTTGCGCGGAGACGCCGCGGTGCGCAAGCATCGGCGCAACGAAGCGGCCACCGAAGCGGCCGACGAAGGGAAAGGAGCTCGGACCATGCGTTCGGCGACGTGGCGGATCTGCGGGGCCGTCATCATATGCGGGCTGCTGACGGCGGCCTGCTCGAGCACCTCGAGCACGTCCAGCCCGCCGGTCGGCGGGACCACATCCTCCAGCGACGAAGCGGCGCCTTCATCGTCGTCGTTCTCCTCGACCGGCAGTCCGGTTGACAGCGGCACGATCGACGGCAAGTGGAACGGGACCTACCAGCCGAGCGGCGGCGGGTCGGGCACCTTCTCGGTCACCTTCAAGCAAACCGGGTCGTCGCTCAACGGCACGTTGTCGATCAACGTGTCGTGTCTTGACGGCGCGAAAGTCACTGGCAAGGTGAACGGCGACACGATCCAGTTCGGATCGGTGCAGGGGCAATGCTCAGTCGACTACAACGGCAAGATCAACGGCGACCAGATGTCGGGCTCCTACGACATCGGTGGCGGCACCGGCGGCAACTGGAAGGCGTCGAAGACGTAGCAGCAGCGCTCCCCCGACGGGTCTAGGGTGGCCCCCGTGAGGGCGGCTCCTCGGATCTACGTGCGGCGGAAGGATGACGCCGCCGCGGCGCTCGTCGGTCTCGGCATCCTGGCGTTCTGCATGCTGTTCGCCCACAACGGGACGGTCGGCTCGCTCGAGGCGCGCGTCTTCCACGCGATCAACGGGCTGCCCGGCGCCTTGTCGCCCCTGATGAC
>C688J18823_10003268_pt1 | contig 10255 bp, 6 predicted proteins | sample HopSoiMetagenom1_FD_18823 | JGI IMG/M metagenome (IMG submission 18823) | reverse complement strand
ATGCTGATGATGGCCTTGGCAATCGCCCGGTCCTGGCTGCTGGTCTCGAGATCGCGGACGAAAGACCGGTCGATCTTGATGGTGTCGATCGGAAACTTTTTCATAAGCGACATCGATGAATACCCGGTCCCGAAGTCATCGATAGCAAGTCGGACGTGTCTGCTTTGGATCGCATTGAGCAGCTTGATCGCTCGATCCACGTTCTGCATCACCATGCTTTCCGTGATCTCGAGCTGCAGGAGGTGGGCCGGCATGCCCGTCGATGTCAGCACCTCGTCGATGTCACTAAGCAGATTTTCGTCCAGGAATTGACGTGGCGAGAGATTTACGGCCACCGAAATCAGTGGCAGCCCCTCACGTTGCCACGCCATGTTCTGGGCGCAAGCGGTCTTGAGAACCCAAAGGCCGATCGGAATGATCAAGCCCGTTTCCTCGGCCAGTGAAATGAACTCGGTTGGCGGAAGATGCCCCAGTTTCGGATGGTGCCATCGTAGCAGCGCCTCCACACCGGTGATCCGGCCCGTCGGCGCATCAAGCTTCGGCTGATAGTGGATTGTGAACTGATCGAGCTCGAGCGCGCGACGCAGGTCGGCTTCAAGCATGAGCCGCTCGATCGACTGCGACTTGATCTCGGATGAGAAGAAGCGGAAATCGTTCTTTCCCTCTTCCTTGGCCAGATACATGGCAATGTCGGCATTCTTGGTCAGGGTCAGAGCATCGGCGCCATTGTCAGGAAATACCGCGATCCCAACGCTCCCGGTCGTTCGGCACTCATGGCCGGCGAGAACTGTGGGCAGCAGCAAGGCGGCGAGGATCTTGCGGGCGACAACAGCTACCTCGTCCTGCCCGGATACATGGCTGAGCACGACGACGAATTCGTCTCCGCCAAGCCGGGCCACCACGTCGCTCTCGCGCACGCAACCCCGAAGTCTCTTCGCCGCCTCGACCAGCAACGTGTCGCCTGCCGAGTGCCCAAGCGAGTCGTTGATCACCTTGAATCGATCGAGATCGATGAATAACACCGCGCATTTATGCCGATTGCGTTGCGCCTGCTTGATCGACCGCTCAAACAGCTGGTTGAACATCAGGCGATTGGGCAAATTGGTCAGGTCGTCGTGCGTCGCCAGATACTGGATGCGCTCGTCTGCTCGATTCTTTTCATCGGCACGATCGAAGTTCTCCAGCGCGAACGAGACGTTGTTCCCGATCCGCGTCAGCAGCGCGATAATCTCCCGCTCGGTTGCACTGGATTTGCTGACGATAAACAAGATGACCCCGATACTCTTTCCGCCCTTGATCAGCGGCACGCCGCAGGTTGCGACCATTCCTGCCTGAAGGCTTGCGTCTTGCCACGATTGACTCTGTTCGGCGTTGAGGAGGTCCTCGTTGACGTGAGTCGCTTGGGTCCGGAATGCTCTGCCGCAAACACCTTTGCCATAGATGTTGTCCGGGTCGGTGGAGAAGCGCCTCTGCTGGATATGCTCGACGCCGTGGCCAGTACTGACCGCCGAGCGCAGGCATGTGGTTCCGGGCTCGACCAAGAGGACCGCAGCCGCCAGCGCGTTACCGACGTGAACCGCCGCGTCGCAAACAAGCTCGTAGAGTTCATCCGCCGTTCGGGCATACAGGATGGCTTCGTTGGTCGCGCTGAGGGCGGCATACATCTTTGCGAGCCGCCGGGCTCCCCTTTCACTGCGCTTTCGCTCGATTTCCTGATCCAGAATGTCGAGCCCGAAGGATAGATTCTCTGTCATCCGCACGAGGAGCGAAACCGCATCGTCGTCGAGCATCCCTGCTTCGGCGCCGGTCACCACCAACACGCCGACACTGGCCCCGGCTCGAATCAAGGGTACGGCGGCAACGGCGCGCGCGCCCGAGATGGGTCCGCCCTCCTGCCAGGGCATTGTACGTTCGTCGCTCAGGACATCATCGCTCACGAACGGCTTGCGGGTGCGGAAGACCATTCCGGCCAGCCCGTTGGCGGGAGACGGTTCGGATACCAAATAGCACTGCGCGCGGAGCCCCCCGTCGTCACCGGCGCCGGCCGCTGCCTTGAGCATTTCGGTGCCGGGTTCCAACATGAAGATCACCGCGGCAACGAAGTCTCCGCTGTGCAGGGCAGCCTCACAGACATGCTGAAGAAGGTCTGCTTGCGAATTGGGGCGCAGGACCGCCTCATTGGTCGCGACGAGCGCTGCGAACATTTTCCTCAAGCGCCGGGCTGCGTTTTCGCTACGACTGCGGAGGATTTCGCCGTCGAGATTGTCCAGACCGAATGACAGGTTATCGGCCATGCGAGAAAGCAGCGCGAGGGCATCGTCGTCCAGCGAATCGGTTTCAGCGAACGTGACCATCAACACGCCCACGCTGGTGCCGGACTGGATCAACGGTATCGCGGCGCTCGCCCCTACTCCCGCGCGGCGAGCCTGCCATGAGCGTGCGCGCTCGTCACTGAAGAGCTTGTTGTTGATGCACACCTTCTGGGTCCGGAACGCTCTGCCACACATGCCGTTGCCATGGACAATGGCGCCGTGCATCGAGAACGGCACCTGCTTGAGCAACTCGACGTTTTCGCCCGCTCCTGCCGCTGCCTTCAACATCCCCGTTTCAGGTTCAGGCAAAAGAACCACCGCGCCGTTGAAGTTTCCGCTGTGAAGAGCGGCCTCGCAGACCCGCTGGAACAGGTCTTGCCGCGAGTTCGAGCGCAACACGGCGTCGTTGATCCCGATGAGCACGGCGAACGATTTCGCGAGCCGCTGCAGGGCGTGGTCTGCGCCTGTCGAAAGAACCGGTTGGAGTGGCGGCGTCTGCATTGACATCGTTCTCTCAGCTCACAAACAGCTCGACCACAGGGTTTGAAAACGTTGCGTGTGTGCGCTGTTCGCCTAATGCTCTCTACCAACGAGAGTAAAAACAAAGCGTTACAACCTCAAAAGCGGCGGCGGCGCGAACGCCGCCCTGTTTGCCGGACTTGGGGCCAGGATTGCCGCTTGCGGCGTGGGACCGCATCGGGCGGTGAACCCGACGATAACCATAGATGCACCGAAGTCACCGAGTGGAGCGGCGCGCCGGGCCTCGCACGTTGCGCTCCCGCCTGATCGGGTCCTCGCTCTGATGGCCTTGCCCCGATTCCCAGTGATGCCGGCGGCGTCGCGAACACGTTGCCCGCCCGTTGTCGGCTCAGGGCGCGAACTAAACCGCGACCCGATGCGCGTGCTGGTCGAGCCAAGCTGGTCGTGCCAACCTCGACCGCGAGTCGAGCCAGAGACAAGCATTAGCCCGCGTCGAAGCGTCGCATACTTCCCAACGAGACTTGCCAAGTCCCGATGCAAGTCGTTGTGTCCGTTCCAATAATGGCAAATCGCGATCCCTGTGGGGGGTCGTCCAAACGGGGGATACAAACATGACAACATCCAAAAAGGACAATACGGCCAGCCGCCGCCGCTTTCTGAAGGTGGCCGCGGCAGGCGCCGCAGCGAGCGTTGCCGCACCAAACGTTGTGAGCGCTCAGGGCGCCATCAGCATGCGCTGGCAGAGCACCTGGCCGGCCAAGGATATCTTCCACGAATACGCGCTCGACTATGCCAAGAAGGTCAACGACATGACCGGTGGCGACCTCAAGATCGAGGTGCTTCCCGCCGGAGCCGTGGTGCCTGCGTTCGGTCTGCTGGATGCCGTCTCGAAGGGTACGCTCGACGGCGGCCATGGCGTGCTGGTTTATCACTATGGCAAGCAGACCGCGCTGGCGCTGTGGGGTTCGGGACCGGCATTCGCGATGGACGCGAACATGCTGCTCTCCTGGCACAAATATGGCGGTGGCAAGGAGCTGCTGGCCAAGCTCTACGCCTCGATCGGCGCCAACGTGGTCTCATTCCCGTACGGGCCGATGCCGACCCAACCGCTCGGCTGGTTCAAGAAGCCGGTCACCAAGGCTGAGGACCTTCAAGGCGTCAAATTCCGCACCGTCGGCATTTCAATTGACGTCTTCACCGGCCTCGGCGCCGCCGTCAACGCCTTGTCAGGCGGCGAAATCGTCTCGGCGATGGACCGCGGCCTGCTGGATGCAGCCGAGTTCAACAACGCAACCTCGGATCGCATTCTCGGCTTTCCGGACGTTTCGAAGGTCTGCATGCTGCAGAGCTATCACCAGAATGCCGAGCAGTTCGAGATCATGTTCAACAAGACCAAGTATGATGCCTTGCCTGAAAAGATGAAGGCCATCATCGCCGTTGCTACCGAGGCGGCCGGTCAGGAGATGGCATGGAAGGCGATCGACCGCTATTCCAAGGACTATGAAGAGTTGCAGACCAAGGATAAGGTCAAGTTCTACAAGACACCTGACTCGATACTCCAGAAGCAGCTCGAGATTTACGATCAGGTGGTAGAGAAGAAGTCGGCGGAAAACCCGCTCTTCAAGGAGATCGTCGAGTCACAGCTGGCGTTCGCAAAGCGTGTCACGCAGTGGGAGCAGGACACGGTGGTAAGCCGCCGGATGGCCTACAACCACTACTTCGGCCCGAACGCCAAAAAGAAGACCTGAGAAGACAGTTTACACTGCTGGTTTAATGCGTCGTCCGGGATGCCACTCCTGGACGACGTTATCTATTGTCGCAACAATGCACTCAAGGTCCCTTGCAATTGTCAGCCCCCGCACCCGCGCAGCGCTTTTTGCACACCATCGATGGTATCAGCACATGGACCGGGAAAGCGGCGGCTTGGCTGATCGTGGGGCTAATGGCGCTGGTCTGCGCCGAAGTCTTCAAGCGCTACCTCCTCAACATGCCCACCGCATGGATCTTCGACGCCTCGAACATGCTGTACGGCACCCTGTTCATGGTCGGCGGCGCCTACACGCTGGCGCAGAACGCCCACGTTCGCGGTGACTTCCTTTACAGCTCGATGCGGCCGCGCACGCAGGCCGCTCTCGACCTCGTGCTTTACATCGTCTTCTTCCTGCCCGGCATCGCGGCGCTAGCTTACGCAGGCTGGGACTACGCGTCAGACTCGTGGCGCATCAACGAGCATTCCAACGTCACGGCCGACGGCCCGCCGGTTTATCATTTCAAGTTCATGATCCCGCTGGCGGGGATATTGCTGCTGCTGCAGGGCGCGGCCGAAATCACCCGCTGCGTGGTGTGCCTCAAAGCCGGCGCTTGGCCGAGCCGACTAAAGGACGTCTCCGAGATCGATGTCGTCGAGGAGCAGCTCGCGCACAGCGAATACGTCGATGACGCCTCACGCAAGAACGCGATCGAGCGCGCGCAGGACATCGAGGAGAGCGCCCGTCAGCGCGGCATGGGCGGGGACCTACAGCGATGAGCGATCCGGCACTCGGGCTTACGATGCTCGTACTCATCGTGGTCGTCATCATGATGGGTTTCCCCACTGCGTTCACGCTGATGGGGCTCGGGATGTTCTTCGGCTTCTTCGCCTATTTCCGAGGCGGCGAGGCCTGGAACGAGAATCACATATTCGACCTGATGGTCCAACGCACCTACGGCGCGATGACCAACGACGTGCTGATCTCGATTCCGTTGTTCGTGCTGATGGGCTACGTCATGGAACGTGGCGCGTTGGTCGACAAGATGTTCTATTCGATCCAGCTGGCGTTCCGCCGCGTTCCCGCCTCGCTCGCGGTGGCCACGCTGATCGTCTGCACGTTCTGGGGCATCGCGAGCGGCCTGGTCGGCGCGGTCGTAGTGCTGATGGGCGTCATCGCGTTAAATCCGATGCTGAAGGCCGGTTATGACGTGAAGCTGGCGTCGGGAGTGATTACAGCCGGCGGAACGCTCGGAATCCTGATCCCTCCCTCGGTGATGATCATCGTCTACGCGGCGGTCGCCGGGCAATCGGTGGTCAAGCTGTACGCGGCTGCGATGTTTCCGGGGTTCTTCCTGGCATTGCTGTATCTCATCTACATCATCGGCTGGGCGCTGATCGATCCGAAGATCGCGCCCAAGCTACCTGAAAGCGAAACCCGGGTACCGGTTCGGCCGTGGGTTCACGAGCTGCAGAAGTACTACGGCCAGAAGATGCTGCCGGCGCTGTTCGCCGCCTTGCTCGCCCCCGCAAAGGCGATGAAGATTACCGCAGACGGCGTCCCCATCAGCTACAAGATGCTGCTGAAGAATTTCGGGTTCGCACTGATACCCCTGGTGCTGACATTGGCGACGCTGGGTTTGGCATGGTGGTACGTCGTGATTCACCAGCAGCCGGACGTTCAGGTTTCGGCAGCACCCAGCTCTCAGCAAAGCACCCTGTCGTCACCTCAGCCGCTCGGCGCGGGCGCGCAGCCGGCGGAAGAAAAGCTTGAGGAACTTGGCGGCAGCGGCAACAAGTCGGATGCCAGGACCAATGAGCCGGAAGGCTTGCAGCAGATGGGCAACGCCGAACTGCGTCGCAACACCACAGCCTCTCCTTCCGAGGCAGGACCGCCTCCGGAGTTCTATACCTACTTCGCGTTCTGCGCCGCTATCCTCGGGTTGCTGCTGTTGTACTACTATTGGGTAATGGAGGCGGAGCAGTTCGAGGTGCTGCGGCTGCTCATTTCCTCGGTGATGCCGCTAGGGCTGCTTACGGCCGTCGTGCTGGCGGTGATCCTGTTTGGGATCACGACTGCTACTGAATCGGCTGCTGTCGGCGCCGCCGGCGCATTCCTGCTTGCATTTCAGGCCCGCACGCTCGACTGGAAGCGCACCAAGGAAGCGGTTTTTCTCACGGCCAAGACCACATCGATGGTGTGCTGGCTGTTCGTCGGCTCGGCGTTGTTCTCGGCTGTTTTCGCGATCCTCGGCGGTCAGGCGCTGCTGGAAAGCTGGGTGCTTTCGCTCAACATGACGCCGGTCCAGTTCATGATCCTTTCGCAAGCGATCATCTTCGTTCTGGGATGGCCGCTGGAATGGACCGAGATCATCGTGATCTTCGTGCCGATCTTCTTGCCGATGCTGAAGCACTTCAACATCGACCCGATCCTGTGGGGAACGCTGGTGTTCGTGAACCTGCAGGCGGCGTTCCTGTCGCCTCCGGTGGCGATGTCGGCCTTCTACCTGAAGGGCGTCGCGCCCAAACACGTCACGCTCAATCAGATCTTCGCCGGGATGATGCCTTATATGCTCATCGTGATCGTGTGCATGGTCCTGATGTATATCTGGCCCGGCATGACGCTCTGGTTGCCAAATTACCTGTACGGGAATTGAAGGCAGCCAGCCAGAGCGAGTTAGTGCAAACGGCTAGACCGAGCAGAGAGCGGGGCCATAGCGGACCGTTCAACGCTTGCGGTGGCGCCACCCCGCAAGCTTCACGCCTGCGACAACGCCGAAAAAAACCCGGAATGATCGACATCATCGTCGTCACGAACGCCCGCATACCGCAGCTTATGCCACCTTCGCCGCCGGCGCGGCACATCGGGTCGAATGCATCGTAAGCCGCCATTGCCAACGCACGCAGAGGGGCACCAGAATGGTGCCGAGCAGCGCCATAGACGTGATCAGCCAGCCGCGTGAGCCCCCGGCGCTGGACGGCGGGTGTTGGGGATCGAGACTGTTCATGTTCCGGTTTTTCGCGAATCAGTCCAGACGGTTTTCGCTGCTCCTGCTCAATAGCACCGAAGGCGCCCGGGCACCTGAGTCAAACGGCGGCGATCGTCTGCACTTCGACGAGGAAAGCTTCCTTCACCAGCCGGTCGACGATGAGCAGCGTGTTCGGAGGATACTTTCCGTTGGGAAACATCTTCGGGAATTCGCGTAGCCGAAACTCCATGAATTTCGGGATGTCTTGCGAATGGACGAGGTACGTCGTGAACTGGACGACGTTGGCCCACGATGCTCCGGCCGATTTCAGCGCCGCGTCGATGTTGCGGAACACCTGCGCGGTCTGCACGTCGAACTCGCCCTCCCCGATCACGTTGCCTCCGGCGTCACCCGACAGCATGCCCGCGATAAACAGGAATTCGTTCGCCTTGACGCGCGTCACATGGGTGTACTGCCCCATCGGCGGGCCAAGTTCGGCGGGATTGTAGATATTGAGTTCTGCTGACATTGACTACCTCTCTGACCCATGCCGCACGGAAGCAGTTTACACCGTCTCTTATTCCGCGCGCGCACCCCGCTCAGCTCGTACATGGAGTATCGGTGTTCACCGATCAATGTAGCAGGGCTGAAGATGACGGCGTCGGGCGTTGAAGACCGGCGCGATACTGCCACGTGGGCTCGCTCGGTCAACCAGGTCGCCATCACGGCACCCCACCTACATCTTTAGATTGTTTTTGATAAAGTCACTCGGGCATCCGACTCCGCCTCTGGCCGGAATACGAGAGGCGCCCCATCGGATTTGACACATTGTAGTTTGACCTTGGATGTCATGCCCTTAGGCTGGCAACTCCGGCATTGGGAATTGGCTACGAGACATGCACGAACTCATTCGCGACGTCACTTTATGCATCCTGTTCGCATGGATGCTGGGGCTTTTGGCCCATTTTTTTCGCCAGCCCCTTATCCTGGCCTACCTTATTGCCGGATTTTCCATCGGTCCATTCGGGATGGCATGGGTCAAGTCGCAGGAATCCATCAGCATCATCTCCGAACTTGGCCTGATCTTCATGCTGTTCATGATTGGGCTGGAGATCGACCTGAAGAAGATCGTGCGCGCCGGCAGGGTGATCCTGATTGCGGCGGGCGGGCAATTGGTGGGCGGGTGCCTGCTCGGAATCCTGTTCTTCGCGGGCATAGGGCTTTCGATAGGCAACGGCAGCTTCGATGCGCTATATCTTTGCATCGCGTGCGCATTGAGCAGCACCGTCATTATCGTCAAGGTGCTGTACGAAAAGCGCGAGCTTGACACCTTGCCAGGACGCATCACGCTCGGCGTACTTGTGATGCAGGACATCTTCGCCATCCTGTTTCTGGCCGTGCAGCCGAGCCTGGGCAATCTTCACCTAAGCATCGTCCTTTTGTCGATAGCTCGCGTCGGCGTGCTCGTGGTCACTGCGCTGGCGCTGAGCCGCTACTTCCTGCCATGGCTGTTCCACCAGATCGCCCGCCGCCCTGAATTGATCCTGCTTGGAGCGCTGGCGTGGTGCTTCCTGATCGGCGAGATCGCCGAGACACTGCATCTCTCACGTGAGATGGGATCGCTGGTGGCCGGGGTATCCTTGTCCACGTTTCCGTACGCGCTCGATGTCACCGCCAAGGTGACAACGCTGCGGGATTTCTTCATCACCCTTTTCTTCGTCGCGTTGGGGATGACGATCCCCATTCCCAACATGTCCGTCATCGGCCTGGCACTGATGATCGCGGGCTTTACGGTGGTCAGCCGGGTGGCGACGACCTTTGCTCCGCTTTATCTGATGAAGCAGGGTCTGCGCGCCAGCCTGCTGCCTGCCATCAATCTTGCCCAGATCAGCGAATTCTCGCTGGTAGTAATTCAGACGGGCGTCGCGGCCGGTCATATTCAGAACCAGACCGCGAGCGCCGCGTCATTCGCATTCGTGGTTCTGGCCGTGCTGAGCACATTCGTAATGATGCGCAGCGATCAAATCACCCGGGCTTCCATCCGTGCCCTAAAGCGAGTTGGCCTGCGCGATCTCGATCATGGCCATGGTGCGGATGCCGCGCACGAGGGCGGCCACGGCGAAGCGCGGCGCATCGTCATACTGGGATTCTTCCGGGCCGCCAGCGCGCTGGTGAGCGAGATCGAGCGTCGCAACCCGCTTCTGCTGGACCAGATCAGCGTGGTCGATTTCAATCCCAATGTGTTTCGAACCCTTGCCAAGCGCGGCGTGCACGTGATTTACGGCGATATCAGCAATGTGGACACCCTGGTGCATGCGGGGGTCGGCAAATCTGAACTGATCATCCTGAGCGTGCCTGACTCTCTGTTGAAGGGCGCGAGCAACGAAAAACTGGTCCGGCACGTTCGTACCCTCAATCCGAACGCCAAGATCATCGCCACGGCGGAATTACTGTCCGATGTGAACGATCTCTATGCCGCCGGCGCCGACTACGTCACGGTCACCCGAATCAGCGATGCCCAGGAGTTATTCACGGTGATCGAGGCCGCCTCCGCGGACCTGCTGGACGACAAACGCGCGGAGATGGATTTGCGCCTCAGCGACAGGCGCGAAGTTTTGCCCTGAGGTTTCACCACTGCGGCCGAGGCAGGTAGAACCTGCGCTGCCGATGCGCGTCTCGGCTTTCAGTCCAAACGTTCACGACCAGCTCGAATTTGGTCGGTTGCTCGACCGGCAATTCGGCCGGAG
>C688J18823_10003266_pt1 | contig 10260 bp, 8 predicted proteins | sample HopSoiMetagenom1_FD_18823 | JGI IMG/M metagenome (IMG submission 18823) | reverse complement strand
CAGCGGGAAGCGCGGACGGCCCGGAAGAAAAGATGAAGAGCTGGAAATTAATTTTTCTGATCTTTGTTGTGACGCTGTTCGCGTGCTCGAAAGCGAAGAATGTTGCGGCGTCCAGCGCCAGTACCGCGTCTGCTCAGCAGGTTGACTTATCTGATTTGCCGGCTGACAGCAGCCCGTCTCCGGCCTTCAATGCGAATCGTGCCATGCAATACGTGAAGGAAATTGTGGCCCTCGGGCCGCGCCCCATTGGCAGCGAGAACCACAAGAAAGTGGAGAACTACATTCTGGCGCACCTGAAGGGGGACGAAGTAGAGCAGGACTCGTTCGATGTTCACCCCACTGAAGGAACATTTCCCGTTCGCAACATAATCGCGAAATTTCCGGGGACACGTGATGGCATCATTGTCATCGCCAGCCACTACGACACCAACTGGCCTTTGCGGAACACGTCGTATATCGGCGCCAACGACGGCGCGTCTTCCAGCGCGCTTTTGCTCGAGATTGCCAACCAGCTACGCGGCAAAAAACTTAATGGCTATAGCGTATGGCTGCTCTGGGACGATGCGGAAGAGTCGATGAAATTGCCCTGGGACGATCCCGAAAGTTTGTATGGGGTTCGACATTTGGCCGAAAAATGGCAGAGTGACGGGACTTTAAAAAAAATCAAAGCCTTCATTCTTGAAGACATGATCGGCGACGCCGATCTGAACATCGAGCATGATGCGAGTTCGACGCCATGGCTCGAAGATATAATCTTGAAAGCCGCGACACAGCTGGGCTATCAATCTCATTTTTTTGCGAGGACGATGGCTGTTACTGACGACCACATGCCGTTTGTGCAGCGTGGCGTGCCGTCGGCAGATTTGATTGATTTTGATTACGGATACAACGATGTGTTCCACCACACGATCGACGACACTGTCGACAAACTCAGCCCGAAGAGCCTGGAAATCGTGGGCACCGTTACGCTGGAGACTGTGCGCATGGTCAACCACCGATAGAGGCGACGGGAATCACTGGCCATCTTTCGCTTTTCTGCAATTTCATTTCTAATCCTCACAGTACTTATCTCATGAGCGAAACCCTGGCCTGGACTCTCTTTAATATTTTTGTCGTCGCCATGCTGGTGCTCGACCTCGGCGTTATCAACCGCCGCGCGAAGACGCCGAGCCTGCGCCAGGCACTTGTCTGGAGCGGCATCTGGATCGGACTAGCGGCGGCTTTCGCGGCGATTCTCTATGTCACCCAAGGCCGTACTCCTGCGCTCGAATTCTCCACCGGCTATGTGATTGAACTCTCCCTCAGCGCAGACAATCTTTTTATTTTTCTTCTTATCTTTCGCTACTTTCGCCTGCCAGACGAGCAACAACATCGGGTGCTGTTCTGGGGAATCATTGGTGCCATTATCATGCGCGCCGCCTTCATCTTTGCTGGAGTAGGTTTGATTCGAAGGTTCCATTGGATCATCTACGGCTTCGGGGTCCTGCTCGTCTACAGTGGAATCCGACTTCTTTTCCAGCGCGGCGGTGAAGTCCACCCGGAAAACAATCCGTTGCTGCGCCTGGTGCGAAAGTTCATGCCAGTGACGCCGGACTACGTGGGCAGTAAATTCTTTGTCCGCGGCGAGCGGTTGTGTGCGACGCCGTTGCTGCTGGTACTCCTCGTGGTCGAAACCACGGACGTGATCTTCACCGTCGACTCGATCCCGGCGGTTCTGTCGATCACCTTGAACACATTCATCGTTTACACATCGAACATCTTCGCCATCCTCGGCTTGCGTTCGCTGTTCTTCACCTTATCTGGATTGATGGAGGTGTTCGAATATTTGCACTACGGGATTTCATGCGTGCTGGTCTTTGTCGGGGCGAAGATGCTGCTCTCGCACTACTACCCGATTCGCACCGATGTCTCTCTGGCAGTGATCGGGGGAATTTTATTGGTCACAATTATTGCGTCAGTGCTGCACCGAGAAGATCCAAAACCTCCAATAAACGCCGAGGGTTAGTTACTCGAACCTGATCTTCCCCCCTTCCATCACTGAATGCTTCTTGAACTTAACGTCGTTGTGGTCGGGATAATCCGTTCGGTAGTGCGCTCCCCGGCTTTCCTCGCGGGCAAGCGCCGACCGCGCCACCAGCGTTCCAACGATTTGCAGGTTCCGTCCTTCAAATTCTCGCCGGCTGTGTGGCCGTGAGACTTTGTCGCCGATTTCTTCTAAATGTTTAATAGCTTCTTTTAAGGTGGCCCCGGTGCGAACGATTCCGACGTTCTTCCACATCAGCTCTTGTAACTCGCTGATCGATGCGTCAACGGGAAAGCTCACCGGTCCATTCGAATATGCGGCAGATGGAAGCGTGGAAGCGCGTTTCGGCGGCGCTTTCTGCTCATCGCGCATCTTTTTTCCGGCGCGGGCACCGAACACCAAGCCCTCGAGCAGGGAATTGCTAGCCAACCGGTTCGCCCCGTGAACCCCAGTCCCAGCTGCCTCGCCGGCAGCATACAGTCCCGGCAGAGTGGCGCGGCCCTCGAGGTCCGTGCGNACTCCTCCCATCGCATAATGTGCCGCAGGTCGAATCGGAACAAACTCGCTGGTAATGTCAATGTTGTACTGCATGCANGTCGCNTAAATGCGCGGAAACCGCTTGCGAATATGACTTTCCTCGAGATGCGTCATGTCGAGATAAACTACTGGATCTTTCGCCCGTACTCGCTCCAGTTCGTGCATGATGGCGCGCGCCACAACGTCTCTTGGCGCCAGTTCACCCATGGGATGGTACTTCGCCATGAAGCGCAACATTTCCATATTGCGTAGATACGCTCCCTCACCTCGCAAGGCCTCGGAAAGAAGAAACCGCGGAGCCTTCTTCAAATAAAGCGCTGTCGGATGAAATTGAATAAATTCCAAATCCGTAACTTCTGCGCCGGCGCGGTATGCCATTGCCACTCCATCGCCGGTCGCCACACTCGGATTGGTTGTGTTGACGTAAAGCTGGCCCATGCCGCCAGTGGCAAGCAGCACCGCGGAAGCATGGATCGCGCTGTGAACTCCATGATCGTCGATGACTTTGACTCCGCAGACACGGCCATCCTCGATAACCAGATCGGTAGAGAACTCGAACTCGCGAACCGAAATTTCAGAAAGGGACTTTGCCTTCGCATAGAGCGCTCGCTGAATTTCGCGTCCCGTGGAATCGCCATGGGCGTGCAGAATGCGATTGCGGCTGTGCGCACCTTCGCGGCCAAAGGTCAGCTTGGTGCCTTCGCGATCGAACTGCGTTCCCCATGCGATCAACTCTTCTATACGCTCAGGCGCATCCTCTACTAAAACTTTCGCAGCTTCTGGNTTGCATAAGCCATCCCCGGCGCTGAGCGTGTCCTGCAGGTGCAGGCTGATTTCATCCTCGTCGCTGAGCGCCGCCGCGATTCCGCCCTGCGCATATTGCGTGCTCGAGTCAGTGATCTCACGCTTCACCAGCACCGTGACCTTGCCAGCAGGAGCGAGCTCAATGGCTGCGCGCAAGCCGGCGATTCCGGCGCCGATGACCAGAAAATCGGTATCAGGTGAAGCGGCTGGCATGACGAAATGGTATACCTGAAATCCGCGCGGTTCTACAAGCGAAGAACACGTGGGGACAGCCGCCTGGCGGTCTACTCGATCTGGGCTCGACAACCAAGCTGATTTCTGATGGCTGACGGCTGACAGCTGATGGCTTGTTATCATGTTCGCAATGCTTCGCATCCCCATCACGACGGCATCACGTAGCTACGAAGCTGTGATCGAACACGGATTGCTTTCTCGATCCGGAGAGATCGTGCGAGAAGCGGTCGGCCGCAATTCGCCCGTGTTCGTCATTACTGTCCCCCCCGTCCGCCGCCATTGGGGCAAGCTTTTGCTGAGGTCTCTAGCTGGAGCTGGATTCAGCGCCAAATTCGTCGAAATGAGCGATGGAGAACGTTTCAAGCGGCTCGCCACTGTTGAAAAACTCGCCGACGATCTGGTGAAACTTGGCGCGGATCGCACGGCAATCGTAATTGCTTTCGGCGGCGGCGTACTGGGCGACGTAGCCGGCATGCTGGCGTCGATCTACATGCGCGGTGTCCAACTGGTCCAAATCCCTACGACTGTGCAAGCACAGCTCGATGCGGCCATAGGCGGCAAAACCGGAGTCAACCTGAAATCGGGAAAGAATCTGCTCGGCACCTTTTATCAGCCCGCGGTAGTTCTCATCGATCCCGCCCTGCTTTCGACTTTGCCCGAGCGCGAATTCCGCGCAGGAATGTACGAAGCGCTTAAATGCGGCGTGATTGGCAACCCGGAATTGTTTGAGCGACTGGAACACTGTTCGATCAAGTCTTTACGCAAAGATCAAGAGCTGCTTACCTGGGCGCTCGCGGAATCGGTCAAGCTCAAGGCGCAAGTCGTATCGGCGGATGAAAAAGAAGGCGGTGTGCGACGCGTTCTCAACTTTGGACACACGCTCGGCCATGCTCTCGAAACCGCAACATCCTACCGCCAATTTTTACATGGCGAAGCAGTGTCTTGGGGAATGATCGCCGCTGCCAAGATTGCCGAAGAGATGCGGTTTTCACAGAACGGACTCTTCGATCGGGTTCGCGACGCCAGCCTTGGGTGGGGATCACTTCCGAACGTCAATTTGACCGCTTCGAAAGCCATGTCGCTGATTCGCTCCGACAAGAAAACCGAATCGGGCGTGGTGAATTTTGTGCTGCCCAAAGAAATCGGCAAAGTGGAAGTTGTGAACCAAGTGCCAGAGGCGGTGGTCGCTTCTGCGCTCGCAGAGATTCGGCGGCTTTCGCGTGAGTAGGGAAGTAACGGAAAAGCAGGAGAGTGCGGGAGAAGCTAATCCGGTTCGTGGCGCCGCTCCAGCAGGCGCTTCCGATCGCGAGTCAGCCGCGCGTGCTGTCCGCGAAATGTTCACTGCGATAGCGCCTCGCTACGATCTGCTGAACCACCTGCTTTCAGCAAATACCGATAAGCTCTGGTGGCGACGCACCGCGCGAAGTTTTGCGAATGTTCTTGCGCAGCCCGGAGTTCACGTTCTAGATCTATGCTGTGGCACTGGCGATATGGCATTGGCGTTGCGGCGGCAAAGTCCACAGGCCGAGATCACCGGCGCTGATTTTTCCCACGCCATGCTGGTGCTGGCGTCGAAGAAGAGCTCTCAGCCGCGTGCCATCAAGTGGATCGAAGCTGACGCGCTGCAACTTCCGTTTTCCGACCAGAGCTTCGACTTAGTCACTTCTGCGTTCGGCTTCCGCAATCTCGCTGATTACGATGCTGGTTTGCGTGAGATTCAGCGAGTGCTTCGCCCCGGAGGCGAATGTGGCATTTTGGAATTCAGCGAGCCGCAAGGCACGATGGGCAAGATCTACGACGTATATTTCAAATCCATTCTGCCGCGCATCGGCAGGCTGATTTCGGGTAACAGCGGTGCCTATTCGTACCTGCCCGCTTCAGTCGAGCGCTTTCCGCAGCCGCCAGAAATACTTTCCCGCATGAAAGCCGCTGGCTTCCGCGACGCTTCATGGACTCCTTACACGTTTGGAATCGCAGGGTTGTTTCGTGGAAAGCGCTAGGCTTTTGCTGCGGGCGCAGCTTGGACTGTGAATTCCTCTTGCCGGAAGCATTCGGCAAAGGCATCGGCAATGGAAAAACGAAGAACTGTCCCGTTTTCAGTGCCCAGGAAATCTGTCAGCCGTGAAGTGTCCATGACACTGTCTGAGGTCATATAGGGCGCCACATCGGGGGGAATCGTCGAGAGCTTGATATTCCACAAAAATCGCAGCACCATCGCAAATAATCTGTCGGTCGGCACGCGCACCAGTTTGGCATTGGCAAGGCGAACGCATTGCTCGTAGGTCAGCGATCCGCCACGACCGGCCACGTTCAGAATAGTCAGCCGCCGACCTTCAGGTTCGTTTTTCTCGAGGATGAACTTCACCAGTCTGGCGATGTCATCGATGTGCACGAACTGAATGCGATTCTGCAGATATTTATCGCCCGAGGGCAACATGCAGGGCAAGCGCTTGCCCTCGCGCCGCATGCGCTCGGCTCGCTTGCTGGCGCCTCCAGGAATGCCGCGGAAAGCTTCCATAAAATAATTATCGATGCTCGCACCCGCGAAAATGTGCGGCCGCAAAATGTAAACGCTGCATCCGCGCAGCGCAGGTGCACGTTGCTGTACCACACGGTCGGCTTCCATCTTGTGGATTCCGTAAGTGTAGGTATGGGCCGCTAATGGAGCTTCTTCGGTCGCGGGAGTGGAGAGCCCCGGGCCATAAGCAGAAACGCTGCTCATGAAAATGAATTTTTCAACCATCGGCCATTCGCGGTTGGCCTCAGTAACAGCTTCCATCACCCGGGCTGTCCCTGCGACGTTCACCTGCCACATGCGGTCGCGATCGAGAATTCCCGTGCGAACCCCATCCATTACGAACGCAAGATGCACAACCGCCACCGGCCGCACCTGGCGCAACAAATGGATCATTTCCAGGCAAGAGGACTCCAGGCTGAAATCCATCTGCACGAACTGCAAGGGGGAGTCAGTCTCGGGAGGACGGAAGTCGACCCCGACAACTCTAAAACCGGAGAGCATGGGCAGCAGTCGCCGCCCAAGATTTCCCGAAATTCCTGTCACAATAATGGACGGAAGCGCGTCCGCCATTTATTTCTTTCCAGGCGGTGGAGTTTTAACTTGCGGCGCCGGAGTTTCACCGGGGTTCCGCAACGAAGGCGCTGCAGGCGTCGAAAAATAACTGCTATCAAACGTCGTCTTCGCAGAGTTCTGCACCGAGTCATAGGCGTTCTTCATGTTTTGTCCCTGGAGGGCGCGCGCGATTTCATCATGCACACTGGCCAACGGCAGGTCTTTGATCTCTGTTACCTTGTAAATTCTGTAGCCGGTAGCGTCACTGAACACCTGCGAGACCTCGCCCGCCTTCAGATCGAAAATCGCAACGTCGCTTGCTGGAATGCTGGTCTTGCGCATATTTTCCACTTTGACATTTGTAACCTTGGTCTTGTTTCCTGCGAAGTCGTTGGCCTCCTGTTGCAGCTTGGTTGGATCTTCACCAGCCGCGGCGCGGGCGCGCAACTTGTCAGCTTCATCCTTCATTTCAGCTTCGGATCCCTCGGTTCCCTTCGAGGGAGTGAGCTCATTTGGCTTGCCCGCGGCCTCGACTTGCTTCTGCTTGGGAACGTAAATTCGATCGAAGCTGATGGTCTTGTAATCACCTGCGTGCTGCTTGTAATAATCGTTGATTTCGCCATCCGGAACGTTTGCAGCATCGCGTTGCATCTTTTCCCCAGCCTGGCGGGCGAGAAGCTGCAGCCTGGCAATATACATTTGCTCGTCAAACTCAGGGCTCTTATCCAACCCCATTTCATGGGCCTTTTCAGCCAGCAGCAGTATGGTTACGTAGCGAGTGGCGAACGGTTTTCGGTTGGCGGCGGGCATGTTAGGTTGCACCGCGTTTACCAATTTCTCGAAATCAGCCCGGGTGACCACAGTGCTGCAATCGACGGGCGTAGCGTTGCTGTTCGCCGGACGTTCGCAAAGCCCCTGGATCGTGATCACCGGAGCATCAGGTGCGAGATTCGAACCCGGTATCAATTCGTTTGATTCAGAGGGGCGCGGCTTAAGAGTCGGAGCCGGTTTGGTAGTCTGGCTTATGGCTGTGGTCGCCAGCATTAGACAGACGACTCCGTGCAGAACACTTTTCAAAGGATACCTCCGGAAAATTTGAAAGGGTAATAAAGAATCCTAGCACAGGCCTTAGTAGATCAACTTGCCCCTGATCACTTGGCGGAACTCTGCCGCACAGCGATAATTCTGATATGTCTGGCGCGCCAGCCACGTTCGCTTCCGAGTCGATGCGGGCAGAGAAGCGTAAAGCTGCCAGCAATTCTTTGTTGGCCGCTTTGGCCATCACTGGTCTCAAGATTTTTGTTGGTGTCACTACCGGTAGCCTTGGAATTTTGTCCGAAGCCGCGCACTCCGCCCTTGACCTGGTTGCGGCCACCATAACTCTCTTTTCAGTGCGGGTGTCTGACAAACCCGCAGATGCCGATCATCAATATGGGCACGGCAAGATCGAAAATTTCTCAGCATTCATTGAGACCGGGCTGCTGCTGGTAACTTGCGTGGTGATTGTCTACGAGGCAATCAAGCGCCTGTTTTTTCACCATGTGGAGATCGAGCCCAGTGCGGTGGCATTCCTTACTTTGTTGTTTTCGATGGGCGTCGATTTCTGGCGGTCGCGCGCCCTGGGAACAATTGCTGCCAAATATGACAGTCAAGCCCTGCAGGCGGATGCGCTTCATTTCTCAACTGATATTTGGTCCAGTGGTGTGGTCGCGCTTGGACTTGCGCTTGTCGTGCTCGGGCGCCGTACCCATACTCAATGGCTGATTTCTGCTGATCCGGTGGCTGCGCTGTTCGTGGCCGCCGTGATTGTGTTCGTCAGCACTCGTCTCGCGCGCCGAACCGTCGATGCGCTGCTTGATGCCGCCCCGGTCGGCGCCCGCAACAAGATTATGAAGGCGCTCGAAAGCGTCGAGGGCTTGCTCGAGGTTGATCGCGTACGCATCCGGCGCGCCGGGAATCGATACTTTGCCGACGTGTCCGTCGGGCTGGCGCGTAACGTTACTTTTCAGCGATCAGGCCAGGTCGCGGATGAAGTCACCAGCGCTGTCCACCGCCTGCTTCCCAATGCGGATGTCGTGGTCCACCCTATTCCACGGGCAGCTTCGGCGGAGAACATTTTTGACCGAGTCCGTGCCGTTGCTACGCGCCACAATTTGAACGTGCATGATGTTAGCGTTCAGGACCTGCATGGTGACCTGCACGTGGAACAGCATCTTGAGATGGACGAGACTTTGCCGCTCAAGCAGGCTCATGACCAAGTCAGCAGGATGGAATCAGAAATTCGTCAGGAGATTCCGGAAATTGCATCGATACTCACCCACATCGAAAGTGAGCCGGCGACCATCGAAGCGGGGGAGCAGGTTGGCCGCGACGCACATCTCGAAGGACGATTGAAGTCGGTCTCGGAAGAGTTTCCCGACATCCTGGACACTCACGACATCGAGGTAAAGCGCGTGAATGGCCGCGTGTACATCTCCTGCCATTGCACCTTTCCCGACGATATGCCGCTCTCGCGCGTGCATGATGTTTCCACCGCGCTTGAGACCCGCTTTAAGCAGGAAAATCCAGAGCTATTCAGGGTATTAATTCACCCGGAGCCAAGCACTGATAATCGGAGATGACAGATGCAAGCGACAGCAAAGTGGTCAGGTCAAATGCAGTTCGCCGGAACCGGTAATGGCGGACATTCCGTGCTGATGGATGGAGATAACAAAGCCGGTAATAGCCCCATGGAACTGGTGCTAGTTGCGCTATGCGGATGTACCGCCTATGACGTGGTCAGCATTCTGCAAAAAAAGCGCGAGCCTTTCACTGCGGTCGAAGTCAGCGCACAGGCTGAAAAAGCCCCCGATCCGCCACGCGTATTCACCGACATCAAACTGCTATATCGGATTGCCGGAAACGTCGCACGCAAGGCGGTGGAGGATGCCGTTCGTCTATCCGAAGAAAAATACTGTTCCGTTGCCGCCATGCTGAACAAGACCGCTCGCATTACCTACGAAATCCATCTGGATAAAAAATCGTAATGGCGCGGCCCATCGATGCCACCCAGCTTCCGGGGCCGAAAGCCTTAGAACCACAAGCTGACACTCGCGATCCATTGCGCGGGTTTTTGTATATCGGTGTGGCCACATTTTTCTGGGGCTTTTCCGCCACACTGGGCCGCGCAGCATTTGCGGGAAGATTGCTGCCAAGTTTAGAAATTCGCGGAATCAACCCTGTGATCCTTTCGCAGTGCCGGACTGGCTTTTCGTTCCTTGCGCTGGCTTTGTGGTTGATCGCGCAACGTGGCATTACAGTGCTGCGGGTGCCTCGGCGAGACCTGGCCAAACTAGCCTTGCTGGGATTGGCTGGCCTCGCGGTCTCCAATTATTTCTACTACCTTGCCATTCAAAGGACCAATGTAGCGACCGCGATTATCGTTCAATACACGGCGCCGGTGTGGGTGCTCCTTTACATGGTGGCTCGCGGAGCTGAGCGGCTGACCGCATCAAAAGTAGGAACCGTGTTGATTGCGATCACGGGAATCGCGTTGGTGATTGGGGTCTTTCACCGCGGCGGAATTCAACTGGATGTGATTGGGGTCGGAGCC
>C688J18823_10003264_pt1 | contig 10261 bp, 6 predicted proteins | sample HopSoiMetagenom1_FD_18823 | JGI IMG/M metagenome (IMG submission 18823) | reverse complement strand
CTCTTGTTCTCGGCCACGCTGTCAGGCACCGTCGCGGACCTGGCGCGCCAATTCACACGCGAGCCGCTGCGGGTCGACGTGTCGCCCGCCGATCCGGTGGCGCCCACGATCGCACACTGCATTCACGCGGTTGATCCCGATCGCAAACGTGCCTTGCTCCAGCATGTGCTCACGCAGGGATCCGGCGGTCAGGCGCTCGTCTTCTGCAAGACGAAGCGTGGCGCCGATCGCGTTGGCGAGCACCTGAACGACGCTGGCATCAAGACGGCGATCATTCACGGCAATAAGGGGCAGGGCGCGCGCGGCCGTTCGCTTGCGGATTTCAAAGCCGGCCGTGTGAGCGCGCTGGTCGCCACCGACATTGCGGCACGAGGTCTGGACATCGCGCAGCTACCCTTGGTCGTGAACTACGATCTGCCGCTGGTGGCGGAAGACTACATCCATCGCGTGGGTCGAACTGGGCGGGCGGGCCTTGCCGGACGTGCGATCTCGCTGGTGACGGCGTCAGACCGGGAGCTGCTGCACGGGATTCAGCAGCTCTTGTCGGCGCCGCTCGAATACGTGGCGGTCGCGGGGTTCGAGATCACGACGAACGTTGCGCGTCCGACTGATGAGCGTCGACTCCATCGCAATCGACCGCAGCCATCGGCGAGATGGTCACGCGGCGGTGGACGCCCGACGTCTGAAAACAAGCGCGGCGCAAAGTCGCGATCCGACAATCGACCGAAGAACACGCGAAACGGAACGCGTGGGTTTCACCGCGACACCACATCAGGCGCGAGCGCCGGCAGCCCGCTCACCGAGTAGGCAGGCATCGGCGCGGGGTAGCCGGCCTCGCCGAAGCTCTCTCGTATCAACCGGTTCGTGTCGAAGTACACCTGCCAATAGTGCTCGTTAGAGCAATAAGGGCGAACGCAGAGCACCGGGCCCGCCGGCGTGAACTGCAATACGTCCACATTGGGCGACGGGTTGACGAGAACATTCGGAACTCTTGACAGCCGCTCCCGCAGTAGCGCAATCGCGTCACGATGATCGACGGCGTTATTGATAGTGGCTGTGAGATCCACGCGCCGATAGGCGTTGGCCGAGAAGTTCTGGATGGTGTCGCCGAACACCTTGTTGTTTCCGATGATCGTGCGCACGTTGTCGGGACTGTTGATCGTCGTGCCGAAGAGGCCGATCGCGTCGACGGTCCCCGTCACCCCGCCAGCGTTGACGACGTCGCCGACTTTGAACGGACGCAGGAACACGAGGAACGCGCCGGCGGCGAAGTTTGCCAGCAGTCCTCCCCAGGCGACGCCGATTGCGACGCCGCCGGCCGCGATGAGCGCCGCGAACGTCGTGGTCTCGACACCGAAGAAACCAAGCAGCGCCACTATCAGCGCGATGTTCAACACCACGGACATGCCGGTCTGCATGTACCGCGTGAGCGTCACGTCGACCTGTTGCCGCGCCAGCGCCTTGACGACGAGATGGAGCGCGAACTTGATCAGCCAACGGCCGACGATCCAGAGAACGGCAGCACCGGCGAGCTTCCAGGCAAGCGCCGTCAGCGTCGCCGCGGTCGCGGTGGACACTGGATTCAAATTCATCGCGGTTCTCCTTGCGGCAGAGTCCGGTATTGCCGGGCGATGAACCCATCCATCTTCCATGCCGGTTTGCAATTGCGGTTGCAGACAGGGCGCACGCCGTCGCGCTCGTTGACGGTCGATCGCCGGCCTCCGATATTCGGGAGGAACTCCGGCTGTGCGGAGCCGGCGTCTATTGTTGACTGAGGCGCTTCGCCCCTCGGACTCCCCTGCACACTCTCTCGCTCGCCGCTGCGCCGGCTCGCTTCCGCCTCCGCTAAAAGCTACGGCGAGACCTCGCCGAAGCGCCTTCGGCGCGAAGGCGGGCCGTTCGCGTGGCTCGCTCGCGGCGCTCGCTCGCACCTTGCCCAACCACTCGCTCCGGTTCGAGCCGTTCGTCTACATGAGGTGCGCATGGGCCGAGGATCAGTACGACAGGAGTCGCGACCTGCTCGTCCACACGCGCACGCTCGAGGTCGTTGCTACGCTGCCGCGTCCCAATCTGTGGCGGCGATGACCGCCGCCTCGCTGACCGCCTGCCCATAGAAATACGTCGCTTCTGGATCCTTCGCGAAACCGAACAGCGCAGGCCCGACGCCGGCGAGAATGGCCTGCAGGACGTCGCCGGTTCGATGCGTCCGGAAGCTGAGCGTTCGATACAGTCCGCCTGGGTAGTCGGTGAGCATTGACATTCCGAGCACCATCGCGCCGTTCAGAAAAGCGAGAGTGGATGCTGCCCGATGCCGCTGAGCGAATGAAAGGCCTACGGCGAAGAACGTCGCAGCAACACCGTAGTCGAGTACCGCGTGTTGAGCCGGCGAGATCACGGGTCGAATTCCCGTCGTCGAGACAATTTCTTCCATGGTGATTGGCACCTCCATAAATTTCACCGGTGCGTTCGCAAGCGGTGCGCCATGTCGGAGCAGACCTCTCGAGCCAACGATCGAGCACAACCGGCTGCGCGCTTTGTTCATCTCTGCCGCATCGTCGGCGCGTCCTTCGTCAGCCTCGTTTCTCTGTCACACTGTGTTCGATGTAGTGATCAGTGAGTGTCCGGAGGACGTGATGGGCGACTACGCGATCGTCCTGAATGCAGGCTCATCGAGCCTGAAATTCTCGGTCTATCGCCACTCGGATGCAACCACTTGGAAGATGGAAGTGCGCGGTCAGATCGACGGCATCGGATCGATGCCGCGCTTCTCGGCCAGCGATGGTGGCGGCGCTCGACTTGCTGACGAACAATGGGAACCCAGCGTCGACCGACGCGGAGCGTTCGACGCGCTCGCTCGGTGGCTTGGCGCACGCTACGGCCATGGCGCCCGCGTGCTCGGGGTCGGTCATCGTGTCGTTCACGGCGGCGCGAAGTACGCGCAGCCGGCCATCGTCACGCCACAGGTCCTGCAGGATCTGCGCGCCCTGGTGCCGCTCGCACCTCTCCATCAGCCCTACAATCTCGACGCCATCGATGCGGTATCCGAGCGGCTGCCAGGTGTGCCCCAGGTCGCGTGTTTCGATACCAGCTTTCATCGCGGGCAGCCGGCAGTCGCGCAGCTCGTTCCGCTTCCTCGCGATATTTGTCGTGGCGGCGTGCAGCGCTACGGATTCCATGGGCTCTCGTACGAGTACATCGCCTCGGTTCTCCCGGCCGTCGCGCCGGAAATCTCGCGCGGTCGCGTGATCGTCGCGCACCTCGGCAGCGGCGCGAGCCTGTGCGCGATGCGCGCCGGCAAGAGCATCGATAACACGTTCGGATTCACCGCGCTCGACGGCCTGTGCATGGGCACGCGGCCGGGATCGATCGACCCGGGCGTCATTCTCTATCTGTTTCAGGTGCTCGAACTCGCGGCCAGCGACGTCGAGACCATCCTTTATAAAAAGTCAGGGCTGCTTGGCATCTCCGAAATCAGCAACGACATGCGCAACCTTCTTGGCAGCAGCGAGCCAGCGGCGCGTCTTGCCGTCGACTATTTCGTTTACCAGGCGACCAGGCATATCGGCGCGCTCGCCGCCGTGCTTGGCGGGATCGACGGGCTGGTCTTCACGGCCGGCATCGGCGAGAACTCGGCGGAGATCCGGAAGCGGATCTGCGACGCGTCAGCATGGCTCGGCGTCGAGATCGACGACGATGCGAACACGAGAAAGGGACCGAGGATTTCGCGCGCCGCAAGCCGCGTCTCGGCCTGGGTCATCCCGACGAACGAAGAATCGATCATCGCCCGGCACACCGGAGTGCTGCTGGGACTGAGCGAAGCCGTAAACTGACTGCTAGAAAGCGAAGCGCTCGAATGTCTGGCATTGTTCGGGCGGACGAGCTGAAGGCGTACTGATGGCTCAGAGCGACATTGTGGCAGGTACCGCCGCGCCTCTCGGCGCGACGATTCGGCCGGATGGTGTCAACTTCAGCGTCTTCTCCAAGAACGCCACGCTGATTGAGCTGCTCCTGTTCGACAGCGAGTCGGCGACCGAGCCGTCGCGAGTCATTCCGCTCACGGCGACGGCTCACCGCACCTACCACTACTGGCATGCGTTCGTGCCGACGATTGCCGCCGGCCAGGTGTATGCCTATCGTGCCCATGGGCCCTTCGCTCCCGAGCGCGGGCTTCGTTTCGATGCGGACAAAATCCTGATCGATCCGTACGGTCTCGCGCTGGCGGTGCCCGACGGTTACGATCGCGAGGCGGCGAAGCGGCCTGGCAACAACGCCGCCGTGGCAATGAAAAGCGTGGTCGCCGATCCGGAGCGTTATGACTGGGAAGGCGACATGCCTCTCAAGCATTCGTTCGCCGAGACGGTGATCTATGAGCTGCACGTGCGCGGCTTCACGCGCGACCCGAGCTCCGGGACCACCAGGGAGAAGCGCGGCACCTTCGCGGGATTGATCGAGAAGATTCCGTATCTCAAGGATCTGGGCGTCACCGCGGTGGAGCTGTTGCCGGTCTTTCAATTCGATCCGCAGGATGCGCCTGAAGGCCGCGTCAACTACTGGGGGTATCAGCCGATCTCATTCTTCGCGCCTCACCACGCGTACGGCGCGCAGAAGACAGCGCTCGGCGTCCTCGATGAATTTCGCGACATGGTCAAAGCGTTCCACCGCGAAGGGCTCGAAGTAATTCTCGACGTTGTGTTCAACCACACGACTGAAGGGGATGCGACTGGACCAACGCTCTGCTATCGCGGGCTCGCGAATGATACTTACTACATCCTGCAACCCGACAAGTCGCAATACGCCGACTACACGGGGTGCGGCAATACCATGAACGCCAATCAGCCGATCGTGCGGCGGTTGATCCAGGACAGTCTTCGGTATTGGGTCACCCAGATGCACGTCGATGGTTTCCGCTTCGACCTCGCCTCGATCCTGGCGCGCGACGAGTCCGGCCATCCTCTCGCAAATCCTCCGGTGCTCTGGGATATCGAAACCGATCCGTTACTTGCCGGCACGAAGCTGATTGCTGAGGCGTGGGACGCGGGTGGACTGTACCAGGTGGGCAGCTTTGTCGGCGACGCGTGGCAGGAGTGGAATGGCCGCTTCCGCGATGACGTGCGCCGTTTTTTGAGAGGCGATAACGGCTCGGTCTCACGTCTGGCGACGCGCGTGGTGGGCAGTCCGGATCTCTACAGTCATAAAAAGCGCGAAGCCGAGCAGAGCGTCAATTTCATTACCTGCCACGACGGCTTCACGTTGAACGATCTGGTTTCGTACGACCGCAAGCACAACGAGGCGAACGGCGAGAACAATCGCGACGGCTCGGACGACAACGTGAGCTGGAACTGCGGCGTCGAAGGACCGAGCGACGATCCGGCCGTGGAGGCGTTGAGAAATCGTCAGGTCAAGAATTTCCTGGTCCTGGAGCTCCTCGCGGCGGGTACGCCGATGCTGCTGATGGGGGACGAAGTGCGCCGCACGCAACGTGGCAACAATAATGCTTATTGCCAGGACAACGAGATCAGCTGGTTCGACTGGAGTCTGCTGCAGCCGCACGGCGACATCTACCGGTTCGTGAAGCTGCTGATTGCACTCCGGCAACGCCGTGACGTCGTCGCCGAGGGCGACACGTTCACGCTCAACGAACTGCTGCACCGGGTGCCGATTGTCTGGCATGGCGTCGAGCTCGAGCGTCCGGACTGGAACGATCACTCGCATTCTCTTGCCTTCACGCTCCAAAGCCTGCAGGCACGATTCCTGTTGCACGCCATGTTCAACGCCTTCTGGGAACCGCTGACCTTTCAGCTCCCGCTGCCGAAAGATTCACCAGAACTGATCGCGAGCAGCGAGCTGCGAACAGCAAAGGGCGATTTGGCCTGGCGGCGTTTCATCGATACGGCGCTCGCTTCTCCCGACGACATCAACCTGTGGGCACAGGCGCCCATCGTTCGCGAGCCCACCTACGCCGTGCAGCCGCGCTCGGTCGTCATTCTCGCGTTGCCCTTACGGCCGGCAGCCGGGCGCGTCTCGCACGAGTGAGAAGAACTATGGACACTACAGTCGCACATGAACAACTGGAACAGGCACCGCTGACAGATCGAGAGGTGACCTCGCTCGACGCCTACTGGCGCGCGTGCAACTACCTCGCGGTCGGCATGATCTATCTCAAGGACAATCCGCTGTTGAGGGAGCCTCTGAAACCGGAGCACATCAAGCACCGATTGCTCGGTCACTGGGGCGCAAGCCCGGCGCTGTCGTTCGTCTGGGTGCACTTGAATCGGCTGATCATCAGGGACGATCTGGACATGCTGTTCGTGGCCGGGCCGGGCCATGGGGCGCCGGGCGTGCTTGGGCCCGCCTATCTCGAAGGCACCTACTCGGAGATCTATCCGGACAAGAGTCAGGACGCCGAGGGAATGCGGAAGTTTTTCAAACAGTTCTCGTTTCCCGGGCACATCGGCAGCCACGTCACGCCGGAAACGCCGGGCTCCATCCACGAAGGCGGCGAGCTTGGCTACAGCCTCTCGCACGCGTACGGCATGGCGTTCGACAATCCCAATCTGATCGTCGCCTGCGTCATTGGCGATGGCGAGGCCGAGACCGGCCCGCTTGCCGCTTCCTGGCACTCGAACAAGTTCCTCAATCCGATCCGCGACGGTGCCGTCCTGCCCATTCTCAATCTCAATGGCTACAAGATCGCGAATCCCACGGTGCTTGCGCGGATCAGCCGGGAGGAACTCGAAGCGCTGCTCGCGGGCTACGGGTACACGCCGTACTTCGTCGAGGGGAATGAACCGCGGCTGATGCACCAGAAGATGGCCGCCACGCTCGACGAAGTGATTGGCGATATACGCGCCCAGCAGCGGAAGGCGCGTGAGACGAACGTCGCAGTCCGGCCGCGCTGGCCGATGATCGTCCTGCGATCGCCGAAGGGATGGACGGGTCCCAAGGAGGTCAAGGGGCACAAGGTCGAGGGCTTCTGGCGCGCGCACCAGGTGCCGGTCGCCGATGTGCGCGAGAATCCTGCGAGCTTGCGGATCCTTGAAGACTGGATGCGCAGCTACAAGCCCGAGGAGCTTTTCGACGCCAGCGGCAAGTTGGTTGGCGAACTCGAGGCGCTGGCGCCGAAAGGGAACCGGCGCATGAGCGCCAACCCACACGCGAACGGCGGTCTGTTACGCAAGGATTTGAAGCTGCCAGACATTCGCCAGTACGCGGTGCCCGTGCCTTCCGCCGGCACGACGCTTTGCGAGAACACCAGACCGCTTGGTGAATACCTCCGCGATGTGTTCAAGAACAACCCGACAAACTTTCGTCTGTTCGGTCCTGACGAAACGGCGTCGAACCGGCTGCAGTCGGTGTACGAGGCGACCAAGAAGACGTGGATGGCCGATGTGCTGCCGGAAGATGCCGACGGCAGCGAGCTCGCGTCCGATGGCCGCGTGATGGAGCTGCTCTCGGAGCACACATTGCTCGGGTGGCTGGAGGGCTACCTGTTGACCGGACGCCACGGCCTCTTTCACACCTACGAAGCGTTCGCCCACGTGATTGATTCGATGGTGAACCAGCACGCGAAGTGGCTCGATATTTCCAAGAACCACGTGCGGTGGCGCGCCCCGGTCGCGTCCGAGAACATTCTGCTCTCGTCGACGGTGTGGCGTCAGGATCACAACGGATTCTCCCATCAGGATCCCGGGTTCATCGGTCTCGTCGCCAACAAGAGTCCGTCGGTGACGCGGGTGTATCTTCCGCCCGACGCCAACACGCTCCTCTCGGTCGCGGAGCACTGCTTGCGCAGTACCGGCTACATCAACGTGATTGTCGCCGACAAGCAGAAACACCTCCAGTTCACGACGATCGAGGAAGCGACGATTCATTGCGCCAAGGGGCTTGGCATCTGGGCGCGCGCGAGCACCGACGCCGGCGAGGAGCCGGACGTCATCCTCGCATCGTGCGGTGACGTCGCCACGATGGAGGCGCTGGCCGCAGCGGCGATCTTGCGCGAGCGGCAACCGGATTTGAAGCTGCGGTTCGTGAACGTCGTGGACCTCTTCAGGCTCCAGCCCGCTACCGAACACCCGCACGGGTTGACAGAGCGGCAGTTCGACAGCCTGTTCACGAGCGAGAAGCCCATCATCTTCAACTTCCACGGGTACCCCTGGCTCATTCACCGGCTGTCGTACCGCTTCGCCGCCCACGCCAATCTGCACGTACGCGGGTACAAAGAGAAGGGAAACATCAATACGCCGCTGGAGCTTGCGATGCTGAACGAGACCTCGCGCTTCCATCTCGTCATCGACGTGATCGAACGAGTGCCGAAGCTGCGTGCGAAGGGCGCGCACTTGAAGGAGGAGATGAAGAACGCGATTTTCGATAACATGCGGTACGCGCACGAGCACGGCACGGATCGGCCCGAGCTTGCGAACTGGACGTGGCCGTACTAGGGCAGCCGGAGTTCAGTCAACGTCCTTCGATGCGGTTGAGTAACCGGCAGCCGATGTACCTGTAGACTGACCGCCCCCGTCGGGGAAATGTACGATAGACTCCACGTGCCCGCCAGACTGGAGCGCCGGCATACGTGGCGCCCCCCAGCCCATGAGCGTGGTGCCGACGGCGGCAGACGCGAACGACACTATTGGAAAGCACACACGGACATCTCCGTACCGGCCTCGTGGTCCATCATGGTCGCGACTGATGATGATGCGCTGATGAGGAAACAATCCACATGACTGTCCATCTGGTGAATCCGAGCCATTTGTCGTTCGGCGTAGGCGTCATCACGCCGCGCTGGCTCTTCGTCCTGGCAGCGGCGACGCCGCAAGTCTATGGGCTGCCGCAGATTACCGACGAAACCCTGGAGGCGCTGGACATCAACAGCATCGCAGCCGGGGACGTGGTGGGCATCGGCATTCATACCGGGAACGCGCTTCGCGGGTATGAGATCGGCACCCAGGCACGGGCCCGCGGCGCGACCGTCGTCTTCGGCGGCATCCATGCCACGTTGTATCCGGAGGAGGCGCGCGAGCTGGGAGCCGCTCACGCGGTAGTCCGCGGCGACGGCGACGTGATCTGGCCGGTCGTTCTCGATCACGCCGCCCACGATCAGCTGCTGCCGCTGTATGACGGGGGCCGTGTCGATGCCGACCGGTTCGTCCCGGCGCGCTGGGATCTGCTGCCGCAGGGACGCTANATGTGGGGCTCGGTGCAGACGGTTCGCGGCTGTCCGAAACACTGCTCGTTCTGTTCGGTCTGGCGGACNGATGGACAGAAGCCGCGACAGCGCGGCGTGGATAGCGTCGTGTCCGAGATCGTCGACCTTCGCCGTCGCGGTTTCCGATTCGTCGCGCTGGCCGACGACAACTTCTATCCCGTTGCCCTCAACGACATTGCGATGGCGGAGCGTCAAGGCAATGCGGCTCGCATCGAGCAGCTGCGGGCGCTGCGCGCCGAGCGATTCGAGCTGATGGCACGCCTGGCGGAACTGCCGTCAGACATGGTGTTCTTCACCCAGATCACCATGGAAGCCGCCGAGGACGAGGCATTCCTCGACGCGATGCGGCGGGCCAATATCAAGGGGGCGCTGGTCGGCGTCGAGGCGGTCACGCCTGAAGGGCTCAAGGACGTCTACAAGAACTTCAATGATTCCGGCGAGGCGCTGGTCCAGCGCTTGCGGACGTTTCGCGATCATGGCGTGCACGTCCTCGGTTCCTTCATCTTTGGACTGCCGAGCGACCGGCCAGCGACGTTCGACGCGACGGCCGACGTCGCTGAGCGCGCCGGCCTGGCGTTTGCCCAGTTCGTCATGCTGACTCCGTACCCTGGCACCGTCGATTTCGAGGCGTGGGAGAAGCGTGTTGCCGGCGATGCCAAACAGGTGGCGGGTATTCCGATTACGCGCCACTGGTTGATTCCGCAGGAGAAGCGTCCGAAGGTGTACACGCCGCACCCGGTGATGACCCCTGATGAAATCCGTGCGCGAACCCAGGCCGTCTGGGATCGTTTCTACAGTCTGCCGCGGATCTGGGAGCGTTCCCGGTGCGCACACACGCTCCGCGCACGCATGGCGTTTGTCCTGATCTCGAAGTTGTACCGACAGATGTACGCCAACACGGGGATTGCGACAGACAGTGCGCGCGTAAACCGGGCGAATCGGTGGGCGCGCCTGATCGCCCGACCTTGCCGGCGTTTCTTCGTCGGTCGACCTATTCCCGATGTGCCCACGACGGCGGCGTCATAGCGTCCCGTCCACTCCCATCAGCGGCGATCG